>Ga0116152_10000154_pt1 | contig 53836 bp, 50 predicted proteins | sample AD_UKC119_MetaG_FD_89894 | JGI IMG/M metagenome (GOLD analysis project Ga0116152, IMG submission 89894) | Active sludge microbial communities of municipal wastewater-treating anaerobic digesters from Hong Kong - AD_UKC119_MetaG | ecosystem: Engineered > Bioreactor > Anaerobic > Digestate...
GGTCACAACAGCGTAGATGGCCGCCAGAGGGCCGATGGCATTGGCCACGTCATTGGCCCCGTGTGACAGGGAGACGTAGCAGGAGGTCACCACCTGCATCCTGCGAAAGATCCCTTCCACAGCCCTGTATTCATCCCCGCGGGGTTTGACTCTTTTGAGGATCAGGAAACTCACAGCGATTCCTGCAAACCCGAAAAGGGAGGACCAGAGGAGAGGTTTGCTGTTGATATCCATGTGGAGCGCTTTGGAGAAAAACATCAGCATGACGATAAAGACCGTGACTCCGATGAGGAATGGTCCCACCTTTCGCGCTGCATTAAGGGGAAACTCCCGGTGCAGGATGGTCCATGAGATAAAACGGAAGACAAGATAGGCCAGGACCCCTCCGAGAAGAGGAGAGAGAAACCAGCTGGAGATGATAAAGAGCATCTTTCCCCAGTTAATGGCCTGCCATCCCACGGCAACGATTCCGAAACCGGCCATGCCCCCGACGATGGTATGAGTGGTGGAGATGGGGAGAGCGAAAAAAGTGGATATGAAAACCCAGATGGCTGCAGCCACCAGGGCGGCAAAAGCTCCGGCGATCATGATCTTGGGTTCTTTGATCAGAGAGGGGTCCACAATACCTTTGCGGATGGTCTCCGTGACCATTTTTCCGAAAAAGAAGGCCCCTGTGAATTCGAGCAGGGCTGCAATGATCACCGCCTGTTTGATGGTGATGGCTTTTGCACCCACAGCAGTGGCCATGGAGTTTGCAACGTCATTGGCCCCGATGGCCATGGACATGACAAATCCGATAACCGCTGCAATGATGAGAACTGTCATATCATCTCCTTTACTTCAAAAAGGCTTTTAAAAGCTCTGCGGTATTTTCCGCTCTGTCGGTGATGTGAACCAGGATCAGGACTGTCTCGCGAAAGAAGATCAGGTCCATGGGGTTGATCTCTTTCTTTTTGGAATAGATCCATTTTCCGATCTCGATGGAGAGATCGTCCACCCTGTTTTCGATGTCTTCGATCTGGACATAATTATTGGCTTCTTTTTTCAGGAGTTTGGAGGCGAAGGAGTAGCTGATGACTTTGCGGACTTCACGGATCATATCTTCCAGATAGTCGATGGACTGGACCACCTGATCCACAAGTTCCATGACTTTGTTTTTGATATAGTCGTCCAGCCCTTCCACTTTGTTGAGGGAGAGTTTTTTGGCCACATCTTCAAAGCGGTCGATGAGTGAATCCTGAAGATGAAGGTAATCCAGGATATCTTTCACAGCAAAGGGTGTCCGGACACTTTGAGAGAGCATCCTTCTGATCTGGAATTTGATCTCGTCGGCGTCACTTTCCCGTTTGGAGATGAACTTCATCCTGTCATGAATATCTTCATTCTGAAAGTAGGCTTCCATGAGAGGTTTGATGAGCCGGCTGATCTCCTCCAGTATCGCGGCGTGTTCGATGAGCAGTTGAATAGGGGTCTCTTTGGGAAACATACGGATAAAAAAAGCACTTTTCATGACTCCTCCTTCACGATACATAGATTTTATGTTAAATTGAGATGATGTCAACACGGATTTCCCGAAGGGGACCCCCTTCGGAGAGAAAGTCTCAGTTAAGGAGGGACCATGGAAGAAGGAAAAAAGCTCAAGATCTCATACAGAAACCTGGAGGAGTTTGATGTGACCCCCGTGGTCAACGGGATATTCGGGGGGATCTCCCCGGACGGCCTGCTCACGCTGAACCTCTATTTTGACAGGAAATCCATGCCCACGTCTCTGGAGATCGAACATATCGAGCATCATCTGTTCGGAAATGAAAGGCCCCTTGATTTTGAGGAAAATGCGGATGTGATCCGGGAAGTGGTCGCCAAAGTCGCTCTGACGCCCCGGGCTGCTCTCAACATCGGCCGATGGATCGTCAAAAAGGCCGAAGAAGCTCAAAAGATCATCGACGGAAGAGAGAAAAAAGAGGACCGCTAGTCCCGCCAGCCGTGTCGGGCGGCTTCTTCCAGACGGTCCAGGGCTTGTTTGAGGAGAGGACGGGGAGAGGCGAAGTTCAGACGCATATATCCCCGGCCGGCTTCTCCGAAATCGATTCCGTCATTCAGTGCGATCCCGGCCCGGTTGATGACCATCTCCTTATAATCCAGCCCTCTTGCCATCCACGGTTTAAAGCTGATCCAGGCCAGTGTGGTTCCCTGGGGAAGAACGGGGAATTCCACCCCCGGGATTCGCTGGAGCCGGGCGCTCAGATAAGAGAGATTCTTATAGAGGTAGTCAAGAAGGCTTTCAAGCCATGGTTCTCCCGATGAATAAGCAGCCACAGCCGCTTCCAGGGCAAAAAGGTTGAGAGACGTGAGGTGGAAGCGTTCCAGCACACCCCGGTAGGCCTCTTTCAACGCCGGATCGCTGATAATGATGTTGGATCCATAGAGCCCCGGGATATTAAATGTCTTGCTCGGGGATGTGCAGGTGACAGTCCTTCGGGCAAGCCCCGGATGACTTTGAACTGTGGGCGTATGGCTGTGCCCGGGAAAAACGAGGTCGGCGTGAATCTCATCAGAGACGACGGTGATGCCGTGTTGTTCACAGAGTTCTCCCAGGGCATGGAGTTCCTGTTTTGTCCAGACACGCCCCACGGGGTTATGGGGAGAGCAGAGGAGAAGAAGCTTTGTCCTCGGAGAGATCTTTGTCCTGAGGTCATCCAGATCCATATGATAAGTCCCGTCCGTGCGGTGCAGGGGATTCAGAAGAAGGCGTCTTCCGGCTTGTGTGACCACGGAGAAAAAGGGGGGATAGACAGGAGGCTGGATGATGACTTCGTCTCCCGCAGCTGTAAAGGCCTCCACACACAGAGCTAAGGCTGTAACGATTCCCGGGGTGGTGAGAATATCGTCCTCCGGGACCTCCCACCGGAACCGTCTCACGAGCCATTGCCGGACCGCGTCATAGTAGCGGCGGCTTGTGAGGGTGTAGCCGTAGGCGGGATGGCGGGCTCTTTTGATCAGGGCCCGGGTCACTTGTGGGGGAGAGGCGAAGTCCATATCGGCCACCCAGAGAGGCAGCAGGTCTTTTTGGCGGAAGAGACTCTCTGCCCCGTCCCATTTGACACTGTCTGTCCCTTGACGGCTCACGGGTTTTTCAAAACGGTATTTCACAGAGACTCCTTTCAGTGATACAAGGCCCGGTAGATCCCTTCCAGGGTGATGACCCGGGAGACATACCCTTTTGTCTCGGGAAAGGGGATGAGTTCGACAAACTCTTCAGGAGTGCGCGGGCCGAATTCTTCTTCCCAGAGATGAAGACGGTGAGGCCCGGCATTGTAGGCCGCCAGGACATACTCCTTCTTTGTGAAGGCATGGAGAAGCCTTTTGAGATAAGCGGTGCCCGCTGAGATATTGGCCCTGATGTCAAAAGGGTCCTCCTGTTTCATCCCGGCCAGGCTGTGGAATGTCGAGGGCATGAGCTGCATGAGCCCTTGTGCCCCCGCCCGGGAGACGGCTGTGGGAGCAAAGCGGCTCTCCTGGTGGATGACGCCATAGACCAGAGGAGCCTCTTCCGGGGGGAGTGCACTGTGAAGGCGGACCGCATCTTGAAAACCCATGGGGTAGAGGTAGGGAAGAAGGTCATGTGAAGGCCCTTCCGCCTTCCAGAGATAGCGTGCGCTGAGAATCATCCAGTCGTAATCCTGGTACCGGGTATAGAGGTCCATGAAAAGCGGGAGGTTATCGAAGAAGTGGTCATTGTCAATAGAGAGCTGGATCATCCGGACGCCCTCTCTGTCATCATAACTGTCCAGGGCTTTGAGAAGGGATCTCATTTTCGGGTCTGTCCTGCCACGGGTCATGTGCGGGTCAAAAAGCCCGGGATCCAGAGGCGAAAGGTTCAGAAGCCGTGCGGCTTTGATGTGATAGTAAGAGAGGGGCCCCATGCGGCAGCAGTCCCTGAGGGCCTTTTCCCCCTGCGGTGTCAGTTTGCCGTTCTTCATCCCCAGGACGGCTTCCCAATAGAGAAACCGGGCCCCGGTTTCGGGATGAAAGGCCTTCTCTTCCCTGTTCCAGGCCGAAAGCCACTGTCTCAGGATGTCGAAACGGCGTTCTTCGAGAAGGGTGTCGAACAGAAGGCGGGCCTCGTCTTCGGCAGCCTCGGCATCCAGCAGTTTGAAAAAGGTGAGACTCCGGAGATCGTCTGGAAAAAGAGAGATGAAGAGATGCGCCAGCGGGGAGGGGTATGTCAACTCCGGATCATCCAGCAGATTCGCAAGACGCCGGCGTGTCTCCTCTTCGGGGGAGGCCCCGCTGAAACGGCGGGCCAGGATATAGCCGTTGCTATCGCCGCCAAAAGCCTGCATCTCCCGTGTTGACAGAAAACGGGATGCGGCCTCCCACCAGAAACCGGAATCTTCGAAGCGGGATTTCAGATAGCTCCTGACTTGTGACAAGCTGAGAGGCAGGCGGGCGAGGATATCCCATTCAGGCCCCCGGAGGGAAAGCCCCTCTTTTTGCATAAGGGAGGTGATAAGTTCTTCCAGAGCAGATTTGTGGTTTTCGGGAAGCCGTCTTCGGTAGAGTGCTGCAGACTCCCGGAGGGCCACCTCATTTCGCTCTGCCCGGGCAAGGGCCTCCGTATAAAAGAAGAGCAGCTCTTTGTAGAGGTCTTCTTCTCCCACGAGTTCAAAGAAATCCCGGTAGGTGATGAGGTAGGTGTCCTCTCCCCGGTCGGCCTGCTGCCGCATGAGAGCGAAGTAGTAGTAGTCGTCCAGAAAAGGGTAGAGGGGCAGGATCTCTGCAAGACGGGAAAGAAAGAGGTCATACATAGCCTCGTCTCTCTTTCGGGATGCCTCCATGCCCCTGATCAGAGCTGCAGGATAGATATCGTCATCTCCGCTCACAGAGGAGAAGAGTGCAACGGCGGCGGCTTTGTCACCGTCGTGAAGTCTTTCCAGGGCCCTGGCATAAAGGGGACGGGGCGGAGACGGGCGCCTGATAAGAGAGCAACCGGGCGTATAGAAGAGAAAAAAAAGAAGGAGAAGGAGACTAACGCCAGAAAGGATACGACTCTTCATAGTTCTTTCGGTCTCCCCGGGCCTTGAGGTCGTCCATGCCCTCTTTGTCGATGAGGATCCGGAAGAGGATCCCCGGAACAGTTGAGAACCCATAGGGCAGGGCCGTCATCTCAAGGGGATGGCATCCCTTCTTTTCGGGTGTCCGGCTCTGCAGAGGGGTATCGGATAGAAGAAAAGCTCCTCCGGGATCACGCCCGGTCCACAGAGAGAAGGGCCTTTTGAGAAGAGCACCGTTCTCCATCCTCATCATGAGAGACGGGTCTTCAAGGGCCTCCTCTTCAAAACGGTACAGCGTGTAAGAGGCTTTCAGAAAAGGGGTGATGTCGGTCTGCGAGAGCGGGATGCGGTGGATGACGGGGGAACCGGGAGCGGCCATGGCGAGAAGCTCCGCTTTGAGTTTCTCATCGAGACGCACCTGTTTTGCCAGGATGAAAAAGCGTTTGCCCTCTGATGAATAGAAGAAGGCCAGGGATTGCATCTCTGCTGATAAGAACGCACGGTAATCCTCTTCATCCCGGGAGAGGGTGATGACCTTGTCCAGAAGAAGCAGCGGGGTGCCGTCCCGGTGGAGAGTGAGGACGAGCCGCACGGTATCCGGCCCGCTTTTCATCCCGCCCAGAGAAAGGGGGGCATCGATGAGGTCGCGGACTCCTTCCGGGGGCGTGTCCACGAGGAGAAAAAGACGCCCTCCGGGATCCCGATGAAAGGATCCGGAGAACTCTTTTCCGGAGATCTCTGTAAAGGGGGAGAGGCTTTCAAGGTGTTTCATCGTCATCAGAAGATCAGGGGAAGGCCCGTGACAGTGAAGTAGAGGTTCAAAATCAGACGGAGATAGACATCGATGGCTCCCACAAGGAGAAGCCCCAGGATGATGATAAACCCGTAGGGCGCGATCCGGTTGAAGACCATGGCCTGTTTGGGAGGCAGCAGCAGCATGAGGATATGCGATCCGTCCAGAGGGGGGATGGGAATGAGGTTAAAAGCGAAGAGGATGACATTGATCACCGATGCGATGATGAAGAAAAAGATCATCGGCTGGATCAGGGGCATCCCTGAAAAGTGACGGAGAATAAAGACCAGGGCTGTGAAGAGCAGTGCAGACAGGATGTTGGCGGTGACTCCAGCAAGAGAGACCACCACTTCGCCTTTTTTGAAGTCTCTGAAATTATTGGGGTTGACAGGGACCGGCTTGGCCCAGCCGAAAAGGATGGGGGAGCGCGTCACGATGAGAAGAAGGGGCAGAAGGACTGTCCCGAAAAGGTCCATGTGACGTATGGGGTTGAGCGTGAGCCGCCCCATATAGTAGGCTGTATTGTCTCCCATTTTATAGGCGGCAAAGCCGTGAGCCCATTCATGGATGACAATGGCATAGAGAAGAGCCAGGATCTGCAGGGGGATGATAGCGACGTCATTGATCATGTTTCAAAGACTCCTTTCTTCTGAGTATCCGTTGCATAGATTTTACTGTCGCGGAAGATCTGGAGAAGGTCCTTGTCCAGTTCTCCCTTTTCAGCGCTTTTTTCAAGGATCTTAAAGGCTTCGTCGGATGACATCGCCTTTTTATACGGGCGGTCACTGGCTGTGAGAGCATCGAAAAAATCAGCGATAGCCATGATCCGCCCTCCTATGGGGATCTCCTCGCCCTGAAGATGATGGGGGTAGCCGCTGCCGTCGATCTTTTCATGATGAGCCGAGGCGATCTCGGGAACATTCTTATACTTCTTGATAAAGGGCATGTTGGAGAGGAGTTTTTCAGTGACCAGGACATGATTTTCCATGATGGTCCGTTCAGCGGGATTCAAAGTCCCCCGGGGAATGGAGAGGTTGGCATACTCCTCTTCTGTGATGACCTGCCGGGGGATGCCCATATGATCCTTGAACCGGAAGGAGCGGATCTCTTCGAGAAAAGCCAGGTCTTTCCCGCTCAGGGATTCTCCGGGCTGATTGGCTTTGACGAGGAAATCTTCATACCGGGAGAGGCGCTCGAGCATCTCTTTGGCTCTTTTCTCCTCCTGCGTCCCTGAAAGTTCCTGGATGCTGCAGTCCTTCCTGAGAAGTTCGATGCGCTGGAGGATCATCTCCAGCCTGTCCATCTTGCATTCGAGTTTCGTGGATTTGTCCATCACAATATCCGGGGTGGTGACTTTACCCACATCATGGAGCCAGGCGGCCATATTCAGTTCTGCCAATTTCTCTTCTGTAAAATAGAGGTCTTTATACCGGCCTTCGGTGATCCCGTTGATCCGTTCGGCCAGCGCCACGGTATAGCAGGCCACTCTGGCAGTATGGTCCCTGTTGTAGGGAGTCCTCTCATCGATCGCGGTGGCCATCACTTTGACAAAGGAGTTGAGCATCTGTTCGATATCTTTGATCAGCTGGGCATTGGTAATAGCGACAGCGGCCTGGGAGGCCAGAGAATAGATGATATCCTCATATTCCGGGGCGAAGGGGATGACTTCTCCTGTATCCTTATTCTTGGCATTGATCAGCTGCAGGACGCCGATGATGGTGTTTTCGTGATCACGAAGGGGGACCACAAGAAAAGACCGGGAGCGGTAGCCTGTCTGGGCATCATACTTCTTGGGACCTGTAAAATCAAATGTGTTGTCCTTATAGACGTCAGGGATGTTGATGATCTCCCCTTTTTTGGCCACATATCCCGAGACATTCTGTTCATGGATGGGGACAGGGGGGAGTTTGATAGGGGTTCCCGTGGTTCCGCCCTGTTTGATCCCCAGAGTATCGTTGTAGAGGATCTCGAAGATCAGCCTGTCACCGCTGACCGAATAGAGAGTCCCCGCATCGGCATTGGTAAAATTCTTGGCCTCTTCCACGATCATTTCCAGGATCTTGGTGATGTTTTTTTCCGAAGTAAGGGAGATCCCGATCTCAGCGAGTTTTTTGATATGGCTGATGAAACTGATGGAGTAGTTTTTGATCTCGTCAGCGACTTTATCCAGCATTTCGGAAAGACGCTGGTCATAGATACTCCTGTTTTCCATACAGGCTCCTTTCACAGATAAAATGACGGCCTGCGGTCTTCGAAGAGAGAGTTTCGAGCAGTCATTCTCTTGTCCGAGGCTTCAACCGGGTCGATTTCAGCAGAACCGAAGGAGGGGCGTTTGCGGGCCTGTTTGAGGATCTTTCCTCCGGGGGCGCAGATGAGGCTTTGTCCCGTGAAACGGAGGCCGCGCTCTTCCCCTGTCCTGTTTGCAGTGACGGTAAAGATACGGTTCTCCAACGCCCGGACAGGCATGGCTTTCTGACACAGGGGCAAAACAAGGTTGGCAGGATGGGCGATGAGCTGGGCGCCGCGTGAGGCCAGGGTCCGGGCCGCCTCGGGATAGGCCCAGTCGAAACAGATCATGATCCCTGTCCGGACCCCGTTGACATCCCAAACGGTAAAGGGAAGGTCCCCGGGGGTAAAGAGATCTTTTTCATCAAGGAAGAGATGGACTTTCCTGTATTTCCCCAGAAAGAAACCCTGATGGACCAGGACTGCGCTGTTATAAAAACGGTCTCCTTCACGTTCAGCCATTCCCCAGACGATGGTGCTCTTCTTTTCCTGCGAATAACGAAGCATAAAAGAGACCGTGGGTCCGTCGGGGACAGGTTCACTGAAACGGTCCAGCTCTTCGGGAGTAAGGGCATAGCCTGTTGTGCAGAGTTCAGGAAGGACCAGGAGATCGAATGATCTGTTCACGGTCCCTTTCCGGATCATCTCAAGATTGGCATCCCTCTCCCCGAGCCGGGGAGCGAACTGGTAAAATGCTGTGATCATAGGCCTATTCTATCACAGAGAGAGGAAGGATTCAAGAAAACCTTCGCTTGACTCATGCACAGACAGGGCGTATAGTTTATGCAAATCATTTGCGCAAAGGAGTTGTTATGAAGAAGAATCAGACCACCGAGGAGTCCATTGAGAAGATGATGGGTTCCGGGCTGCGTCTCTTTGACGCCGCCGGCCTGGCCCGGAACCTTCCGGGACACCCTGACCTCTCCACGGTCTACCGGGCGCTCAAAAAGCTTGAACAGGAGGGGCGTGTGAACAGTATCGCCTTTTTCGGGCCGAAAAAATACTATTACAGCGGGAAGGAGAACGGGCATTTCCTCGTGTGCAGAGAGTGCCATGAGATCAAGGTCTTTCCCCACTGTCCGTCGAAAAGCATTGAAAAAGAGTTGAAAGAGGAGTTCTCCTATACCATCCAGGGGCATCAGCTTCTCTTCAGCGGGCTCTGCTCTGAATGCGCCCGGGCCCGGGCGAAGCGTCATGAGAGGAGACTCGGATGAAACGCCTGCTGTATATGAGCCTGCTTCTGATCATGGGGGCCTGTTCATCTCCCTCATCCCGCAGCGCAGAGAAACCCCTCCTGTATGTGAGTATCCCCCCCCAGGTGTGGTTTGTGGAACAGCTGGCGGGAGATGGCTTCCAGGTGAAGGTCCTGGTGGGCCCGGGAGAGAGTCCCGCCACATACGAGCCCCGTCCGGGACAGATCGAGGAACTCTCCAGGGCAGCCGCTTTTCTTTCCATCGATGTTCCTTTCGAGAAGGCCTGGTTGCCACGTATCCGGGAACTTTTCCCCCGTCTCAAGGTCTTTGATGTCTCTTCCGGAATTTCCAAAAGGCCTATCGATGATTTTCGGACTCTCATGGGCAGCGGTTCTGAAACAGACGAGGGCCACACCCACGGCCATCTTGATCCTCATATCTGGCTGAGTCCTGAGCTGGCCAAGTCAATGGCGAAAAACATCATGCAGGCCCTCATAGAGATCGACCCTGCAGGAGAGGACCGTTACAGGGAGAGGCTGTCCCGTCTTCTCCACAGCCTCAGCCGTCTGCAGGAGGAGGTCAGAAGCATCCTGGGGGAGGCCCCTAAAATCCCCTTTGCAGTCTTTCACCCCTCCTGGGGCTACTTTTGCAGGGAGTTCGGCCTTGAGCAGATCCCCATCGAGGTCCGGGGGAAAGAACCTGCTCCGCGGGAGCTCCAGGCCATCATCGGCTATCTCAGGGAAAAAGGGGTCAGGACGATCATGATCCAGAAAGAGTTCAGCCGCCACGCGGCCATGCGCATCGCCCGGTCACTTGACGGAGAGGTCGTCACGCTTGATCCCCTGGGACGTGATTATCCGGCTCTTATCAGGGAGGCTGCCCGTGCCGCAGCCGGAAAGGCGGCGAAGTGACGGACAAAGCTCTGGAAAGCCGCGGGCTCTGGTTTGCCTATGACGATGATTTCGTTCTGGAAGATATCTCTGTTGTGGTGGAGAAGGGTGATTTTGTGGCGGTGGTGGGGCCCAACGGCGGGGGAAAGACAACCCTGGTGAAGCTCATCACCGGACATCTCCAGCCCACACGGGGGACCCTCACTGTTTTGGGGGAGGCTCCTGCAAAAGCAGGCTCCCGTATCGGATATGTCCCCCAGTTCAGTACCATGGACGCGTCATTTCCCATCACCGTCCTGGAGGTGGTCCTTCAGGGGTTGTTCAAAAAGACCCTCATCGGGCCTGTCTGGAAAAAGGATGCTGTGGAGGAGGGGTTCCGGTCATTGGCCCAGCTGGGCATTGCCGAACTGGCTCGAAAACGCTTCGGAGAACTCTCCGGAGGGCAGAAACAGAGAGTGTTGCTTGCCCGGGCCCTCATCTCCTCTCCTGAACTGCTCATCCTTGATGAACCCACATCCAGCGTGGATATCGCTGTGGAAGAGGATATCTATGAACTCCTCAAAGAGATGAACCGTGTCATGACCATTCTGCTGGTCACACATGATATCACCTTCGTCTCATCCTATGTCAATAAAGTCATGTGCCTGAACAAAAGGTCGGCCTGTCATGATACCGGCGAGATCGCCCTGGAAAGGGAGGGGCACTCCCCCTACGGGCATAAAGTCACGGAAATACGCCACCAGTGCGGATTGTAGGAGGAGCCATGAACTCTGTGATGTCCCTTTATCTTTTCACCGCCATCGCCGCGCTTCTTTCGGGGATCGCAGCGGGCATCGCCGGGACTTTTGTCGTCACACGGCGTCTGGCCGTGATGAGCGGAGGCCTGGCCCATGCTGTCCTCGGGGGGATAGGCCTGGCCGTCTTCCTCTCCTTCGATCCTCTGTGGGGAGCCTTCGGGGCTGCTTTTCTTTTTGTCCTGATCCTGGTCGTGGGCAAAAACAGACTGAGGGAGAGAGAAGACACGGTCATCGCCGCATTGTGGTCCCTGGGGATGGCACTCGGAGTCCTCTTTATCTCTCTGACTCCGGGATACACCGTGGATCTTCTCTCTTATCTTTTCGGAAACATCCTTCTGGTCACCAGGCAGAATCTCCTGGCACTGGCCCTGCTCGACCTCTTTCTTATCACGGGAGTCTTTCTCTTCAAAAGGCATATCCTCTATGTCTCGTTCGATGAAGAGTATTCCGCCATGCGCGGGCTGCCGGTCAATCTCATGTCCCTCATTTTTCTGGGAGTGATCGCCGTGACCATCGTGCTTCTCACGCGGGTCGTGGGACTTGTCCTGGTCATCGCTCTTCTGGCCCTGCCGGCCTCGGCTGCCAATCTTTTCAGCAGGCATCTGTGGTCCATGATGGCTCTGGCCTCTCTTTTTGCTGTCCTCTTTAATTCAGCGGGACTCGGGCTCTCCTACCTGATGAACCTCCCCACAGGGGCCACGATCATTATCGTCTCCGCTGCGGGATACGGCCTTGCACGGGGAGTGCGGGCTCTGATGAAAAGAAAACGGGTGATGCCGGAGGGATGACTCCCTCCGGCATGGAACGGGATCAGTCGAACTTGACGAAGATCTCCACCGGGTATGTGTTTTTGAGCGCGGTGATGTGATTGTCGTAAAGATGCTGTTTTTTGCTGTTGATGATCTGCTGCTCAAGGTAAGGGAAGAACTCTTTTTCCTTGGACCGGCGGAAAGCAGGGTCAGAGAGAAACTGCTGTCCGTATTGATCGGCGAGATTTTTCATGAGAGCCGGGTTGTTCTCATAAGACTCTCTGATCTCTTCCGGTGTCACGCTGATATCATGAAAGAGAGTCTCATCCACGTAGTTCTGAACCAGGTACTCTTTTTTCATCTGTTCCATGAAAGAGGTATACCCCTCTGATTCACGCAGGTGTTCGGCTTCGATGATCTCACGGTAGGCTTTTCTGATAATGAGGTCGTTCAGCGTCCCGTAAAGGGCGTCGGCGTTTTTAAAGAGTTTCGCCATGGTCTCTTTGTTCATCCATTTGGACAGATCCTCGAGAAAGGCCCGGTTGGTATAGACAGCAGAAGTCTTCTGGATTTCAGCGACGATCCCGTCGGAAGGTTCCGGCGATACTTTTTCCGGATAGACAGCTATCCCGTACTCTTTTTTCAGCAAAGTGTTGTAGACATCATATTTCAACCGCTCTTTTGCCTCTTTGAAGGGGATCCGGCCTGCTTCAGCTTTGTCTGTGACCCGGATGAGATGATAACCGAACTGAGTCTTCACAGGTTCAGAGGAGATCTCCCCCTTGTTCAGGCTGAATGCGGCCTCTTCAAAAGGTTTGACCATCTGCCCGCGTGAAAACCAGCCCAGGTCTCCTCCCTGCGATGCGCTGGGGCCTTCGGAATACTCTCTGGCCAGGTCGCCGAAGTTGCTCCCTTTGGCATTGAGCTTCTTTTTGACAGTGGTGATGAGGGAAAGAGCCTCCTCATCTGTATGTCTGTCGCCCACCTGGATAAGAATGTGGCTGGCTTTGACTTTGGCCGGAGTCTGAAACTGGGTGATGCGTTTCTCGTAAGCCTTTTTGAGCTCTTTTTCGGGAATAGAGGCCTCATGACGGATGTACTCATTGACAAAGTATGTCATCTCCACATCGCTTTTGATCTCTTCCCAGCGGCGGATCACATCGTCGTTCTCGTCATACTTTTTCTCTTTCAGGTCCCGGTAGAGAAGCTCCGTCTCGATCATGCGGTTCAGAATCGTCTCTTTGATACGGTTTTCGCCATACTGCTGCAGGGCCGCAGGATCGATTTTTGTCATCTGTTTTTCCAGTTCAGCAGCGGTAAAGATGCGTCCGTCTACTGAGGCCAGCTCCTTTTTTGCACAGGAGACAGTGAAAAAGATCGCCAGAACGGCTAAAAACGGAATGAATCGTTTCATTTTTCCTCCCTTGTTAAAATGGTTTCAATGGTCTTCATGACCTCTGTGTCGAGTTTTTCTTTGACCTCCAGAGCTCCCATGTTCTCTGATAACTGTTCTTCTGAAGTCGCTCCCGTGATGACGGTGCTCACGTGAGGATTCTTGAGGATCCAAGCAATAGCAAGCTGAGCCATGCTTCCCCCGAGGTCTCCGGCCAGGCTCGTCAGCCGGCGCACCCTGGAGAGCGTCTCTTCAGAGAGAAGTCCCGACTCTTCCATGGTCTTGCGGAGAGCGGGGTTGCGGGCCAGACGGCTCTCTTCAGGAATGCCGTCATTATACTTCCCGGAGAGGATTCCCGAGGCCAGGGGGCTCCAGGTGGTGGTTCCCAGGTGATACCGGTCGAATAGGGGGCGGTACTCTTCTTCCACTCTCGTCCTGACGAGCATATTATACTGGGGCTGTTCCATGGAGGGAGGGATAGCTCCCGATTCACCGCAGATCCGGAATGTCTTTTCCAGGTCCTCGGCACTCCATTCAGAGGTCCCCCAATAGAGCGCCTCTCCTCCGCGGACGAGGGCATCCATGGCCTGGATGGTCTCCTCAAGAGGGGTCTCGGGGTCGGGACGATGGCAGAAGAGAAGGTCCACATAGTCCAGCTGCATCCTGCGCAGAGAGTTTTTCGTCCCTTCAAGGAGATGTTTGCGGGAGAGCCCTGTCTGATTGGGCCCTTCCCCTCCCCAGAAGATCTTTGTGGAGATGACCAGGTCTTCCCGGCGGAATGTCCTGAGGATCTCTCCCATGATGAGTTCGGAGAGGCCCCTGGCATAGGCTTCTGCATTGTCGAAAAAGTTGATTCCTTTGTCAAAAGCGCTTTTCATCAGTTTTCCGGCTGAGACCAGGTCCGTCTGCTTTCCAAAGGTGATCCATGACCCGAAGGAGAGTTCACTGACTTTCAGGCCGGTCTTCCCGAGACGATTGTATTTCATGGGGACTCCTTTCTCTGATCAGGTTCTATAGGGAGTAAACCATGGTAACGGACATGAGTTCCGTCAAAATGAAAAGAGAGGGGATAGATGTCTACTCCTCCGTCCAGCGCATCATAAAAGGCCCGGGCGAAATCCGGGTCACGCTCTCTGTGGGGTGCAAACAGGCTCACGGAAACCGAGAAGATGAAGATGAGGAGGGCCGCTCTCTCTCCCCTTTCGCGGAGGGAGATGAGCTCGCGCAGATGCCTTGTGCCGCGACGGGTGGGAGCATCGGGAAAAAGGGCCCGGGCGCCTTCAAAAAGAGTGCACCCCTTTGTCTCGATCCAGAGCCCTCCGGAAAGGGTCTCTGCGTAAAAATCGAGACGTCCGTGAGGCGCGGAGATTTCAGGTTTGAGGGAACGCAGGGGGCCCAGGGGACTCTCCTCACCTTGCAGAAAAGCCTCTCCCAGGGGACGGTGAAGGGCAGAGTTGATGATGACCCAGCAGCCGGAACGAAAGGCGGCGATGATATCCCAGGCTGTTTTCCGCCCATCTTTTTCGGCAGGCCTCAGCAGAAGGCGGTTTCCCTCTGTGAGGAGTTCAGTGAGCCTGCCGGGGTCATGGAGGTGGGCCGAATGGTCGTCCCCGTTGATGCGCACCCGGACGGTGAACCGGTTGGGACGTGAGAGGAAAAACCCTTCGGTGAGATCCGGCAGAGTCAGGAGCGGGGGAGAAGAAGCCTCTTTTTTCATAAAATCATCATACAAGGTCCACAAAAAAAAGCAAGAAACTTGCAACAGCTCTGAATTTCAGGTAGTGTGAGAGGGATGAGAGAAAAATGGAAAAATCAAGCTGAAGAACTGCTCAAAGGGCTTTATTCTGAAGGGGAGAGTGAAGAGATCATCACCCTGATGGATCATCTTTCAGGGAACGGAGAAGAGCCTTCTTCTGACAGGCCCTTGACCTCTGGTGATGTCTGGCTCATCACATACGGTGATTCCATCCATGAGACCACACGCCCGGGGTTGAAGACTCTTGCAGAAGTCGCCGTGAAGTCGTTTACCCCGCTTTTCTCCCTGATCCATATCCTTCCCTTCTTTCCCTTCTCCTCTGATGACGGCTTTGCGGTTACAGATTATACCAGTGTCCGTTCCGACCTGGGAGGGTGGGAGGATGTGAAAAGGATCGGCGACTCTTTTTCACTCATGGCCGATCTTGTCCTGAACCATATCTCGAGCCGGAGTGAATGGGTCCGGCGGTATCTTGACGGAGACCCCGCGTACAAAGGCTTTTTTATTGAAGCCGATCCCGCCGAAGACCTCTCTCTTGTGGTCCGGCCCCGCTCTCTCCCCCTCCTGACGCCTTTTGAAAAGAGAGACGGGTCCACAGTCTGGCTGTGGACCACGTTCAGCCCCGATCAGGCGGATTTGAATTACGCCAACCCCGCTGTCCTCAAACGGATGCTTGAAGTCGCGGCCTTCTACCTGAAAAGGGGGATCTCCGCACTCCGCCTTGATGCTGTGGGTTTTCTTTGGAAAAAAAGGGGGACATCATGTCTCCATCTGGAGGAGACACACCGCATTGTGAAACTCTTCAGGCTTTTCTGTGACCTGGTCCCCGGGAACACTCTCCTTGTCACAGAGACAAATGTCCCGCACAAGGAAAATATCTCCTACTTCGGAAAGGGGGATGACGAGGCCCATGTCGTCTACAACTTTTCCCTCCCCCCTCTTATCCTCTATACGTTTCTCAGCGGAGATGTCACAAAACTCTGTTACTGGCTCTCCACATTGAGAGCCCCGTCCCCCCGCTGCACCTTTCTCAATTTCACAGCGTCCCATGACGGGATCGGGGTCCGGCCCCTTGAAGGACTCGTGGATGAGGATGAGCTTCAGGAGATGATCCGGAGGATCCAGAACGCCGGAGGGATCGTCTCCATGCGTGATGACCCCCGGAGGGGAGAGCGGCCCTATGAACTGAACATCACCTATTTTGACGCTGTGACTGCGGGACTCTCCAATGACAGCCTGAAAGCAGGAGCTTTTCTCGCCTCCCAGGCCATCATGCTCTTTTTGCCCGGGATCCCTGCTGTCTATATCAACAGTCTTTTCGGTATGGAGAACTGGACAGAGGGCGTGAAGTCCACAGGAAGGGCGAGGACGATCAACCGCTATAAGATCCCCCGCGAGGAAGCGGAAAGGATGATCAACGGAGATGAGGGCCTTCGTTCGGAGATATGGAACCGATACAGAAGGCTTCTCCGGTTCAGGAGAGAGGAGGAGGCCTTTGCTCCGGGTGCTCCTGCGCGGTATCCCCATGCGGGGAAGGGCCTCTTTGCCGTTGTCCGCGGAAAAGGGGAGGCAAGGCTCTTCTGCCTGGTCAATGTCACGGACAAACGCCTGGAGGCCGATGTCTCTCCATTTATTCCCGATTCTTTCGGATTTGACCGCCTTAACGGCAGAGAGCGGCAGGCCGGCAGAAAGGTGGTCCTTTTGCCTTATGAGGTCTGTGTCTTCGGCTCTTCAAGAAGAGATATTTCCGTTGACAGCGGAAGGGGGCATCGATAGAATGGAAGGGCTGTATTCCCGTAATCCCGGTCAATCAATGCGGTCAGAGACAGGAGTGACATGAAGACTCGAATGAGACGCCTCTTCCCTTCACAGGGAGATTTCCTCACAGAACTCAAAAGAATCGGGGTGGACCCCTATGCGCTGGAGATCTTTGAAAAAAAAAGGGAGATCTGCCTGCTCAAGATCGAGGGGTGCCGTATTGAAGCTGCCAACATCATCAAGCAGGATGCTCTCAGTGTCGGGGCTGATGCCGTGATTCCCCGCACGGCCATCTCGGGAAAGCCTGAAATAACCGACGTTATTCTCATGGGAACACAGAGGACCCTGGAAAAGTTAAGCCTGAAGCTGCAAAAGCAGCCCTTCGGGTTGAAAAAGATTGCCGGTGAGCTTACCACCGTTGACACTCCGCCCGCCTCTTTCCGGGCCAGGGGGAAGACCATCAGCTTAGCAGCCCCGCTGGTCATGGGCATTTTAAACATGACGCCTGATTCCTTTTACGACGGGGGACGCCTCTCATCCCGCAAAGCCCTGGAAGAACAGGTAGCCCGGCTCATCGGGGAGGGAGCCGCTATCATCGATATCGGGGGAGAGTCCACACGTCCCGGAAGCCGTGAGGTTTCGGCTTCTGAAGAGTGGGCCCGTCTTGAAAGGCCCCTCGCTCTGATCCGCGAAAAAGCTCCGGAGATCCCTGTCTCCGTGGATACACGGAAAAGTGCTGTCGCCCGAAAAGCGCTGGAAAACGGGGCTGATATCATCAATGATGTCTCATCATTCACCCATGACCCCGAGATGGCTCATACAGCTGCTTCGTTCGACGCCGCGGTGATCCTTATGCATATGAAAGGGACTCCCGATACCATGCAGGAGGATCCCTGTTACGAAGATATCATGGAAGAGGTCTATACATTCCTTGCCGAACGGGCGGACGCTGCGATACAGGCGGGGATCGCGAAAGACGCCATCCTCATCGATCCGGGGATCGGGTTCGGAAAAAGGCTGGAGGACAACACCGCCCTGCTTCGGCGCCTGCGGGAGTTGAAGTCCCTGCCCTTCCCCCTGGTCATGGGCCTGTCCAGAAAGTCGTTTCTCGGGTCTCTCACCGGGAAAGACCCTGACGGGCGGCTGTGGGGGACGATTGCCGCCCATGCTGTGGCCCTGGGCAACGGAGCTGATATCCTGCGCGTCCACGATGTGGCCGCCGCCCGGGATACCATCGAAGTGATAAGGGGGATCTTCTGTGACCAAAAAGAATAGAAACCGAGCCCTGGCTCTTCTCGGGGCGGCTCTTCTCCTGATTCTGGCCGGCCTTCTCACAGGTGAATGGGACCTCATCAGAAATAACGGCATTTACATCTGTTACGGCTGTATCGGGATCGGATAGTATGAAATGGCTCTCTTTTTTAAAAAGGCGTTTCTGGCAGCAGCTTCTCTTCAGCATCGGGATCAACTCTCATTTCAAGGGTTTTGTTGAAGCCGCTCCCTTTCAGGGGGAGTCAAAAGGGCTTTGCCTTCCGGTGCTCAATTGCTACTCCTGCCCCGGAGCCCTGACATCCTGCCCTCTGGGCAGCCTGCAGTATATGATCTATAGCCAGGGAAGGCACCTCTCTCTTCTTGTCCTGGGGCTTGTGGGGAGTGCCGGTGTCCTGGCGGGACGATGGTTTTGCGGCCATCTCTGCCCTTTCGGGTTCTATCAGGACCTGTTGAAGAAGATCTCTTCTGTCTCCCTGAAGCTTCCCCGTTTTTTTGTTGTTGTGCGCTATCTCATCCTGGCCCTCTTTATCGTCATCCTTCCCCTGGTCCTTCTGAAACCGGCCTTCTGCACCTATATCTGTCCCGCGGGGACTCTGGAAGGCGGCCTGACCCTGGTCTGGTCGCTGAATATCCCGCTGGGCCTTCTCTATTTCTGGAAGGTGGGTCTGCTCATCGTCTACAGCGGTTTTTCTGTGGTCATCCCCCGTTTTTTCTGCCGGACGACCTGTCCGTTGGGGACCATGCTGGGCTTGTTTAACAGGATCAGCCTTTACACCATCCGTGTGGACCTGGACAGGTGTGTCTCATGCGGGGCATGCCGCACTGTCTGTCCTTCAGATATCAATATCAGTGAAGACCCGGGGTCTCCGGAGTGTATCCGATGCGGGAACTGCCTTCCGGTGTGCCCGGTTTCGTGTATTTCCTTTACGCCCCTTGTCAAAAAGAAAGGAGCTTGCCATGACATCTCTCTATAAAATCGCGGCGCTCATCCTCCTGATCCTCTCACCGGTCATCGCCTGGGGGATCATCGGGGGGTTCGACTATGCCGAGAAACTCTTTCAGGACGGGTTTTACGACCTGGCCGTGGAGGAGTACAAGACATTCATCAACGAGAATCCCCAGGACCGCCGGGTCGAGGGCGCTTATGAGAAACTCATCGCGTCGTACTACCATCTGGAGAAGTGGAACATGGTCCTCACTGAAGGGAACCGCTTTCTCCAGCGGTATGACAAAAGCCAGGCCATGGGGGATATTCTCTTTTACATCGCTTCAGCTCTGAAAGAGAGCGGGATGAAAAAACAGGCTCTTGAGACAGCGGAGAAAGTCCGCCGTTTTTATAAATCCACGCCTCTCTATACAGACAACCTTTTCCTCGCAGCTTCGCTTTACCGGGACGAGGGCCTTGATGATGAGTATATCAAAGCCATGCAGGAGATCATCAATCTCAACCCCCGCGGCGGAAATCTGAAAAAAGCCTATCTCTCTTTGCTGGATTACTCCTATTCGCGGGGAGAGATGGACAAAGCCGGACGGTATCTGGATAAACTGGATGAAAAAGACCTTGATCCCGGAAAATGGCTCTGGTATAAGGCTGATGTGGCCTTCGGACGGCGGGAATATGACCAGGCTCTCAAGGAGTACCAGGGGCTCATGTCCCGCTATCCTGAAAGTGAATACTACTACAGGGCCCTTTACGGGAAGGGACGTGTCTATATGGAGAAAAAGGCCTTTTCAGAAGCAGTGGCCGCTTTCCAGTCTCTTCTTGATAAAAACCCCAACAGCACCATGGCCGATGATGCCCTGAAAGGGAAAGCCGAAGCTCTCCTTGCGTTGAACAGACGGGAAGACGCTGCCAAAGAGATCGACTATTTTATGAAGGCTTATGCCGACAGCCCCCTCTATCCGGATGTGGTCCGGATGGCCCTGGAGATCGAAAAAGGGAAAAGGGGATGGGATGATGAGAAGATCGCGGCCCTTTTCGACCAGCTGACCGGATTTTACCGGTCCCGGCAAAGTGAAGCCGATGTGAAAAGAGTTCTCCTGGAAAAAGCCTCGGTCTTTGAAGAAGGAGGCCTCTATCGGCAAGCTGTCAACGCCCTTCTCGATTATATCACCTTTTTCCCCAGGGATACCCAGGTTCCTTATCTGGTCTTCCGGGTGGGCAGGCTCTATGCTTATGAGATGAAGGATTACGAGAGGGCCATCGCGGCTTTTGAAAGGATCAGCTTCAATACAGAAGGATATGGAGACAAAGCCCTCTATGAGACAGGGCTCTGCTATGAGCAGATCCCGCGGTATGACCGGGCCGTGATGGCTTATAAAACTATCGGGGAGCGCTTTCCCTTCTCTCCCCTGGCGGACAAGGCGCGCAAAAGGATCGATTATCTCAATCGCTATATCATCGCCGATGTCGCCCGGGGCCTTACAGCACTGGACGATCTTCTGGAAGAGCAGATGAAAGAACCCATGGGCGAAAAAGAACTCTACAGAAAGCGCGGGGATATCTTTTTTTCGGTCAAAGACTTCAGCAAAGCCTATGACTATTATCAAAAAGGAGGCCGGGACGACGAGAAGGCTCTTCAGGCGGGAGCCTATGCCCTGCTTCTGGAAAAGGGGACGCCAAGCGAGATCGAATCGTTTTTCAATGCCCGTAAAGACCATCCGGCAGCCGGGGAGGTCTATTCCCAGGTGCTGGCCTATTATGATATGAATGAGAATCTCGAGGAGGAAGATTTTCTCTATGCCTTTTCCCAGTTTCCCGACTCAGTGAGCCAGGAGACAGTGCGCAATTATATCGATTTCCTGATCAGTGAAAAGAGGGAGGATGCCCTGAAGAGACTTGTCCTCCCCCCGAGTGTCACCGGGACTCCCGCCGAGGAATATGCCCGGGCCATGGCCGCCTATGCCAATGCTAATTTCGGAGAGGCCGAGCGCCTCTTTTCAGATCTTCTCGAAAAAGGGGACGAAGAGAATGGGAGCCTCTCCTATTATCTGGCCGCCATCTATCACAAGACAGGACGAAATGCTGAAGCCCGGGAGCGTCTCCTCTCCATCAGCAAACCTTTTGAGTTGAAAGTCAAAGCCAGCCTGCTTCTGTCCAGAATCGCTTTCAGCGAAGGCGACTATAAAGATGTGATCTTCAACATCTTTAATGTGCTTAACAGGCTGCCCGAATATTATAACGACCCGGATGTCATGGACCTCTATTTGGAAGCCCTGATCATCGACGGGCAGACAGATGCCGCCCGCAAAGCCTGCATGATGATCACTGCAGACAAAGGAGAGCTGGCTGTGGTCAAGGGGCTGGCCTGTCTCAAGCTGGGGATGGATGAAGAGGCCATGGCCCTCTTAAAAAAGGCTCAGGGCCGGGAGGTCAGAGCCCGTGTCTATAAAGCTCTGGCGGATCAGGAACGCTGGCAGGATGTTCTGGAGTTTTTCAGGGGCGATGATGCCTATTCGGTGAGCCGGCGGGTGATCGCTCTGACCAAGTTGAACCAGCTGGACGAAGGGCTCGCCTTACGGCGTAAAAACAGTAAAGCCCTCAGAGAGTTTGAAGAGGAGATCTCTTATGTCCTTGGAGAATACACCTACCTCAAGAAGAAAGACGCTGACAGAGCCGCCGATTATTTTGCTGAAGCCGGAGGGACAAAAGAGGTCCTCGATACTCCCTGGAGCCTTCAGGCGGCATTCATGCTGGGGAATATCCGGCTGGGAAAGGGAGAAGCGGACAAGGCTCTTGATGTCTTTAAGCGGCTTGAAGCGAATCCCTCCTTCGAAGGAAAGGAAAAACTCTTCCTCTCCCTGGGGCAAGCCTGGTATGCCCTGGGAGATCAAGAGAAAGCGGTGGACTATTTTCAACGCTCCTATGCGTTCAAGCCGAATCCCGATGCCCTCTATAACCAGGGGCTTCTTTTCAAGGGAGAAGGGGAGACCGGACGGGCCCGCGAAGCATTTCAGCAGATCGTGGACCGCTTTCCGGAAAGCTCTCTCTATTACGGAGCCTATCTCAATATTGTCTACACGTTTATGGATGAGAGAAAGTATGATGACGCCCTGGGACGGCTGACATCATTCATCGACCGGGCTCCCGATTCCCTCAAGATGGAAGTCCAGTACAATATCGGGGACTGTTACTATGCCAGGGGACAGTACCGCGACGCCATCCGGGAGTTTATGAAGGTGAAATATCTTCCGGTCAACACCGATGAAGACTTTCAGTGGATGGTGACAGCGCTCTTCCAGGGAGGGACAGCCTATGAGTCGCTGGGAGAGATGGACAAAGCCGTGGAGATCTATGAGTACATCATCCAGATATCAGGCAGGGAGACGGTCTACAGCAAGACAGCAGCATCGCGTATCCAGGAGATACGCCGGCATTAGGGCTTGCCCGAATGCCGTTCCGGGGGTACAGTAAAAGATAAACGATAAAGAGATGGAGATATGACTGAACGACCCCTGCCTTTTTACATCGGTATTGAAGATACGATCAGCGATATATTCATTACGCTGAAACCGGGCCGCCAGACTGAATGGCCCAGGCTGCAGAATGAGATGATGGAGTTTATCAGCCATCCTGAAAACGCTGCCGGGGATTTCTTTCATGAAGAGGAGATCTTTGATCTTGTGGGAATGCTTACTGATCATCAGCAGCTGATCCTGGAGCATCTTCTGAAATTCGGAAAATTCGTCAATAAGGCCTTTGTCCTTCACGGTCCCTATGCCCGGGACCTGCTCAGCCTTCTCATCGGGTATGAGCAGCTCTACCTCCTCTCGTCGGGGGTACGGCTGGATGTCCGGGATAAATTTGAAAAACCCGCCGTTCTCATCCGATGCAGCAGTGAGAGCATCAGGGTCTTCCCGGGGCCTGAGACCCGGTCCCGGATCCTCTCCTTCGAGGGAGAGAAGTGGTATCTCAGCGGTTCTGTCCTGGCCCGGCTTCTCCCGGTCTACTCGCAGCCGCTCTGGGATACGATTCTGACAAAAGGGAAAGAGTTCCGGGATGAGGAGCTCTTTGATTTCATCGACAATTACCACAACTATTGGAACAGGTATCTCGATTTTCAATGGGACGGAGAGATCAAGCGCCTGGAGATCCATCACAACCAGCTGAATATCGAGTTGAAGCTTGACTACTCCCAGGGCATCATCAAGGTGGATCCCGTCTATCATTACGGGAAGATGGCGTTCACGTATAATGACATCATCAAGAAAGGGCCTTACATCATCAAGACCGTCGAGGACCAGGTCAATTTTATCCGCAGAGACCCGAAAAAGGAACGCCGCCTCTTTCTCTTCTTCTTCCAGTATAACTTTAAATGGGAGGAGGGTTTTTTCGTTCTCAAAGACAATGATGATATCATCGACTTTCTCATCAACGGATTTAAACGGATTCCTTCTGACTGGACAAAGCGGCTCACCCCGGAATTCAGGCAGATCCGCATCTACAACGTGACCATCAAACCCGTCCTGGAGGTCTCCCTTGAGGAAGACTCCTCCTTCACCCTTCATTTCGGGTGCAGCCTGAAAGAGGATTACACTCTGGATCCTGAGGTGCTGAAGAGCCATATCCGGAGCGGAGACCCCTTTATCAAACTCGACAAGACACGGATCTTGAAGCTGGTTAACCTGGAAGAGGTGCGGCAGTTCATGGAGGATTTCAAAACAGCGTTTGCTCTATCTCTGGATAAAAAAGAGAACTTTCATCATAAGATCTACTATCTCCCTCATCTGATCAACTATGTGAAGAAAAACAAAGATATCGAGATCAGGGGCGACGACAGGTTCCGGGCGCTCTATGAGGAACTCATGGATGTCAGGGGGATCAGGAAGATCCCCGTTCCCGAAAGCCTGGAAAAGATCCTCCGCCCTTATCAGAAAGAGGGCTACGACTGGCTTCATTTTCTGCACCGCTATAAGTTATCCGGGGTGCTGGCTGATGATATGGGCCTCGGGAAGACCGTCCAGGCCCTGGCCATGATGATCTCAGTCAAGAGTGCTCTTCCCTCCATGGTGGTCTGCCCCAAATCGTTGATGCACAACTGGGTCAAAGAGGTCAAGAAGTTTACTCCGCACATGAAGTGCGCTGTGGTCGAGGGCAACCGCACCCAGAGGGAGGAGATCATCGCCGGATCTCAAAAAAAAGATCTTCTCATCACCTCCTACTCTCTCCTCCGGAACGATATCGACCTCTATGAAGACCGGGTCTACCACTATATCATCCTGGATGAAGCCCAGCATATTAAGAATTACCAGACAAAAGTGGCGAAAAGCGTCAAAAAACTCGACGCCATGTTCAAGCTGGTGCTCACAGGAACACCCATGGAGAACTCTATCCGGGAACTCTGGTCCATCTTTGACTTCATTATGCCGGGATATCTCGGGACAAGACGCCATTTTGTGGACTATTACGACAAAGAGATCGTCAAAGAGAAGAATGAAGACGTCCTCAACGAGCTGAATATGAAGATCAAACCCTTCATCCTCAGACGGACAAAGGAGGAGGTCCTCACTGAACTTCCCCCGAAGATCGAGCAGATCGCCGTGGTTCCCCTGACGGACGGGCAGAAGGCCCTATACCAGCGTATTCTCGGCGAGATCAGGAGTGAAATATTCGGCCGGGTGGAAAAAGAGGGGTTTGTCAAAAGCCGCATGCATATTCTCAGCGCGCTGATCCGCCTCCGTCAGATCTGCAATCATCCGGGGATGATCTATCCTGAGCTCACAGCGTATGAGGATATCTCTGCAAAGCTGGACCTTCTCCGGGAGATCCTCGCTGAATCCATGGACGGAGGCCACAGGATCCTGCTCTTCAGTCAGTTCGTGAAAATGCTTCATATCATCCGGGATGAGCTGCGTAAAGACAAGATCCCCTTTGAATACATCGACGGAAAGACACCGAAGAGGGTGGAAATCGTGGACAGGTTCAATGACAACAGGGATATCCCGATTATCCTGGTGAGTCTCAAGGCCGGAGGAACCGGCCTCAATATCACCGGAGCCGATGTGGTGGTCCATTTTGACCCGTGGTGGAACCCCATGGTGGAACGGCAGGCCACAGACAGAGCCTACCGCATGGGACAGACCCGGGCAGTCAATGTCTATAAACTGATCACAGAGGGGACCATTGAAGAAAAGATCATCAAGATGCAGGAAGAGAAGAGCGAGATGTTTCACTCTCTCGACTTTACCGATACCGCTTTCATGAAGACGATGTCGTGGGAGGATCTGAAAATATTGTTTGAATAGGAGGCGGAATGAGACGTAGTGCTGTCGTGGCAGGACAGTTTTATCCTGCCGATCCCCGTGCTGTGGAGTCTTTTATCAGAGACGAATTACCCGATGATGTGCAAAAAACCTACCGGGGAGTGATCGTTCCCCATGCCGGATGGGCCTTCTCCGGAGGGATCGCTCTCAGGGCCCTGGCGGCCCTGACCGGGACCCCGGGAGCTGTCATCGTCCTCCTGGGAGCCGTTCACCGGTATGGTGCAGGACGTCCCGCTGTCTACCCGGGAGGAACCTGGGAGACCCCTTTGGGGGACATGCCCGTCGCCGAAGAGCTGATCAAGGCCTATTTCGATGAATCGCTTTTTCTCCATTCCGCACGGGCTCATGAAGAAGAGCACGCCATCGAAGTCCAGCTCCCCTTCCTGAAGTCTCTCTATCCTGAGAGCCGGATCATCCCTGTTTCAGTTCCTCCGGGGATCCAGGGGGGGCTGGAAGACTATCTCCATGCCTTTGAAAAACTCAAAGAGGAGCATCCTGAAACGGTCTTTGTGGCCAGCACCGACCTGACCCATTACGGACTCCATTACGGGGATTCCTCTTTCGGGACAGGCACTGCCGGATATGATCACGTGACCCGCCGTAAAGACCCTGAGTTCATCAAGAAAGTGAACAGCGGATCCTACAGGGAGATCATCCCCTATGCCCTTGCACATCAGTCGGCCTGCGGGCCCGGCGGAGTGGCTCTCCTCTGCGGCCTTTTCAGAAAAGGCTCCATCCGTCTGCTGGAATACACCACAAGCTATGACCGGATGCCGGCGGGCGGCCTCCACTCCTTTGTGACATACGGGTCATGGGGATTACAGGCGTAGCCATTTTCGCACAGAGGGGATATATTTCCGTCCTGCCCTGACCTTGACTCCTTCCGGCCCTTTGAGTGTCAGAGAGATCTCACGGGCGCCGTTTTTCTCCACTTCGAGGATTCCGTGGAAGGCTGCGATCACGTTCCGCCGGATGCGACAGAAATGACGGGGATCCAGACGGGCCTCCAGTTCACGCAGCGTGAAGCGGCAAAAATAGCGCTCTTTTCCCGTATGAAGAAAAACATATTTATCTTCCGCTTTAAAGTAGAGGACTTCTGACGGGTCAAAAAAGCGGATGATCCCTTTTTTGCGGGCAGCCAGGGGAAAAGAGAGGTGCCTGTGAGGGGGATGTCTGCTTCCCTCGATCCATAAACGGCGCCGGAAAAGGGCTCTTGAGAGAGCCCGGTGAAGGTCCCCCGCCTGGAAAGGGGCTGTGAGGAGGCCGGCGCAATTGTAGGCAAACGCACGAGGTGACAGCTCCGGATGGGGTGTTGTGGCGATGACCTGGGACAGGGGGGATGTCTGCAGAAAGAGGTCAGCCCAGAGTGAGGGGCTGCTGCTCAACGGCATGAAGATCACATGGGGCGTATGGCGGGCGAGAACACTTGAGAGCCTTTCCCGGTTCGGGACACGCGGCAAAAGAGAGATCCCCGGAGTCCGGGTCAGCAGAGTCTGAAGGCGTGAAGCCGGATGTCTGTTCCACGAGACGATCAGGACTTCCGTATTCATCATGGGCACTCTCCTTTTTTATACACGTGCACCCCTTATTTGTTGCAAAACAGACGTTCCAAGGGACATCAGCCGCCCGGAATCGATGAAAGAACTTGAAAAAAAGCCTTAAAAGGGTATCATGCTTTTAGACCAAAAGAGGGAGGACCCATGAAATTTTTCAAAAGACTGGCCCTTTACCCCAAAATCATCAAAGCCAGGCGGCTCACCCGCAAGGCCAATGAAGCACTGCGGAAGGGTGATCACAACCGGGCAAAGGATTTCTATCTTCAGCTTGAAGAGAGCCGGCTTGTCAATTACATGATCTTTCATAATATTGCCACGATCTATTTCGAGGAGAAAGACCTGGAGAAAGCCGAAGAGTATTTTGTCAAGGCCACTCAACTGAACCCCAAAAGCATCGCCAGCTTCTCTCTTCTCTCCGAAGTCTATATGAGGCGAAGAGAGTGGAAAAAGGCCGAGGAGGCTGTGACCCGGGCTCTGGAAGCTGAGCCGTTTAACTATTTTATTCAGAAACGCCGGGACAAGGTCTTTAACAAAGAGTGGCGCACGGCTTATGTGAGGTCACTGGAGATGACGGAAAAGGGCGCCCTGGCGGCCCGCAACGGTGATCTGGACAAAGCCAGGAAGGCCTATCAAGAAGCTGTGGGAGCCAACCAGAAAAATGCCCTGGCCCACTATCTCTACGGACTTCTTCTTTATCAGGAAGGCGCGCGCGAACAGGGGATCAGGGAAGTCTCCCTTGCGGTGGAATGTGAACCGGAAAACAAGAATTACGGAACTGTTTTGAACCATCTTCAAAAAGAGATGCGCCAAGAGGCAAGGGAGTAGTCCATGGAGATCTTTGAAGCGCGGGGGGTCATCGAGGAGGCCCTTCCCAAAGTGGAAAAGCTGAAAGAGTTTTTGAAGATCGAGACGGCCCGGAAGAGGGCTCAGGAGATCAAAGACCTCATGACCCGGGAAGAGGTCTGGTCGGATCAGAAAAAGACAAAGGAGCTGGGCCGTGAACTTCGCCTGCTGGAAGACAGGATGGAGCGTTTCTCGGAGATCAGGGAGGCCCTTGACGAGATCATCCTCCTTGCCGACCTCCTTGACGAAGAACCCGACGAAGGGATGAACCGGGAGCTGGAAGAGAACATCACCTCTTTTCAAAAAGAGCTCAAAGCCGCTGAACTCCAGAGCCTTCTCAACGGGAAGAATGACCCCAATAACGCCTATCTGGAGATCCATCCCGGGGCCGGGGGGACAGAATCCCAGGACTGGGCTTCACTCCTCATGAGGATGTACCAGCATTGGGCCGATTACAGGAAATACGGGGTGGAGACCATCGATTATCAGGTGGGCGAGGAAGCCGGCATCAAAAGCGTGACCCTTTACATCAAGGGCCCTTACGCACACGGATATCTGAAAACAGAAAACGGTGTCCACAGGCTCGTCCGTATCAGCCCTTTCGATTCCAATAAGCGGCGCCACACATCCTTTGCCTCGGTCTTTGTCTACCCCGAAGTCGATGAAGAGATCGAAGTGGAGATCAACGAAAAGGACCTGCGTATCGATACGTTCCGTGCCTCGGGGGCGGGAGGCCAGCATGTCAATATGACGGATTCTGCCGTTCGTATCACCCATCTTCCCACGAATATCGTGGTTCAGTGTCAGAACGAACGCTCTCAGATCCAGAACAGGGATCAGGCCATGAAGATGCTCAAAGCCCGGCTCTACCAGCTGGAGATGGAAAAACTGGAAGCAGAAAAAAACAAGCTGGAAAATACAAAGAAAGAGAATGCCTGGGGCAGCCAGATCCGCTCCTATGTGCTGCATCCCTACAAGATGATCAAAGACCACCGGACAGGGGTGGAGACAGGGAATGTCGATGCCGTCCTGGATGGAGATATCGATGAGTTCATCTTCGGGTATCTGGAGTATCTGCAGAAAGAAAAGGGATAAGTCTTTCATGAGCATGATCCATATTGTCCTTATTGCCCTATCGCTGGCACTGGATGCCTTTGCCGTTGCCCTGGCCTACGGGTTCAGCCTGGAGTATTTCAATTACCGCCATCCGCTGATCATCGCCGCCACTTTCGGGTTTTTTCAGGGAGCTATGCCTGTGGCGGGATGGCTGGCGGGCCAGACCCTCGCGCCTGTGATCAAACCCGTGGATCATTGGATCGTCCTGGCGCTGCTCCTTCTGGTGGGCCTTCATATGATCAGAGAAGGGTTCACGGCCGATGAGGTCTCCCGGAGGAGATCACTCACACCGGGAGTGCTTCTGGCCCTGGGTATTGCCACCAGCATCGATGCCCTGGCGCTGGGACTCACCTTCGCCCTCCTTGATGTCTCTATCCTCTGGCCGGTGGTCATCATCGGAGGGATCACGTTTGTGACAAGCTGGATCGCCGTCTACATCGGCCGTGTCTTCGGCCTGATCTTCGGGACAAAGATCAATATCGCCGGAGGGGTGATCCTCATCGGTATCGGAGTGAAAGTCTTCCTGGAACATTACAGAGGAGGTTTCTGATGGTTCGAAGATGGCTGCTTTCTGCACTGCTCCTTCTCCTGACGTCTCTTCTCTCCCCAGCCCGGGAGGCCCGTTCCTTCATCTCCTATGAGAAGGCGACGGACGTGGCTTCAGACGGGTTCAACATCTTTTGCGGGACGGATAACGGGCTCATCATCTTCCAGGGAGTCGACTCCTCTTTTCACTATTCCGGAAGTCAGGGGACACTTTTAGAAGGACATCAGATCCAGATGGTGGCTGCAGCAGAAGAGCTGAGTGAAATCCTTGTCTTGACAGACCTGGGGATCTACAGGAGACGGCCTGATGACTCCTGGGAAAGAATCGGCGACGCTGCAGGCCCTGTCCTGGAGTGGGGATATGATGCCCGGAGGATCTCTTTTAAGACCCGCTCGGGCGGTTTGACCTGGCTGATGGACCGTTTTGAGATGACCCGGGGACTCCAGGTCCCGGTGAATCCCATCCACCGGGGTTCTCCGGATTTTCCTCCCCTTGACCCGGATACGGGACGTCCTCTGGATGTCATCGATTTTGCCATCCTTCCCGGGGGAGACGGGGTCCTCATCACTCGCGAAGGGTATCTGGCATCCTTTTCCTCCTTGTCTGCTGCAGCTGAGGATGACAACGGAGCGCTGTTCGGGCACGTCCTGAAAAGCGTTGTGCCCGACGGAAAGGGCGGCTACTGGCTTTCAGGGGAGTATCTCAACCATTTTCAACAGGGTTCGTTCTCCTTTGAACGTGTTCCGGAACTGGCCGGCAACGTGAATGATGCAGCCATGGCCGGGGGGCGGCTCTGGATCGCCACCGGGAGCAACGGTGTGGGAGCTTATGCCGACAGGGCCTTTCGGACATGGGTCAAGATGGATGCGGGCCTTCTGGATAATGACGTCATCTCTCTTTGTTCAGAGGGGAACGACCTTTTTCTTTTGACAAAATACGGGGTCAATATTTTGAATACGGATCATCCCCGTCAGGTCAGGGATATCCGCGGAATCGACTTTTTTAATGTCAGTGAGTTTGATATCGCAGACGGGATACTCATCCTTTTACACAGAGACCGCCTGGTTCTGGCCGCAAAAGACGGGACAATCCTTCAGAGGCTCACAGCCTCATCCCTGCACAGCGATTTTCTCAACTGCATGACACGGCAGGGGACACGGCTCTATATCGGGGGGAATATGGGGATCATGTGGGTTGATATCGCCTCTCATGAATCGGGTGTGGTCAAGTCTCTCAGGGAAGGAGCTTCAGACCTTCTTATCCATGAGGGAAGACTCTATGCAGCTACGGAGACCGGGCTTTACATCATCGACCTGGATACAGAGCGCTTTTCTGTCATGACTGACGAAGACGGCCTCTGCTCTTCACAGGTCGGAAAGCTCTTCCTCTTTGACGGCCGCATCCTGGCTGTCACCTCTCAAGGAATGAATCTCATCCCATGACACAGGTCCACTTCTCCCGCTCACCTGAAGAGACCATGGACCTGGGGGAGACTCTGGCCGGGGATCTTTCATTCGGGGCTGTCGTCCTGCTGTTCGGAGACCTGGGAGCAGGAAAAAGCGTCTTTGCCCGGGGGATGGCCCGGTTTTACGGTATTCCTGAAAAAGAGGTCCGCTCTCCCACCTTTACCCTGCTCAACATCTATGCCTCTTCACAGGGAGCCGTGAACCACTTTGACCTCTACAGGATCGGGGACTCCGAAGAGCTCTTTCAATTGGGATTTGACGAGCACCTTGAAGAAGGAGCCGTTTCCATCATTGAGTGGGCGGAAAAGGCAGAGATCCCCCCCGGGAGCGCCGCTGTGAAAGTGACCATTACTCTTGTGGATGAGATGACACGGAAGATTATCATTGAAAGGTGAACGATGTATACCCTTGCTGTTGACACCTCACGGTTTTTAGGCGGTGTGGCCCTTCTGCGGGACAATGATCCCCTCATGAGCCTTTCTTTCAACGTCAAAGCCACCTATTCCGAAAAACTTCTCCCCATGATCCATTTTCTCCTCTCTCAAAGCGGACTTCGTCTTGAAGAGACAGGACTTCTGGCCGTGGTCAGAGGGCCGGGCTCCTTTACAGGGCTCCGTATCGGAATGACCATATGTAAAAGCCTCTCCTATGCTTCGGGGATCCCCATGGTGGGAGTCAATGCCCTCGAGGCCCTGGCAGCCGGTTATGCCGTCCGCGACGGGTATTACCTGCCTCTCTTTGATGCCAGAAAAGGGCAGGTCTTCGGGGCTCTTTATCAGAAATCCGCTGCAGGACTCACCGAGGTCATCCCCCCGGGATCGTACGAACCCCGCAGCTTTTTGAGACATGTCCTCGAAAAGACTCCTGATCCTGTTTTTTTGGGAGAAGGCGGGGCCTTCCGGGAGATCGTCCTCTCTCTTTTTCCCTCAGCCGGGGAGGATCTCGGCCGGGAGACTCATACTGACCCCTTCGCCGTGGGGCGGCTGGGGCGCAACCGGTTTCTCACTGCAGGAGCCTCCGATCTTCTCAGCCTGGAGCCTGACTACTGCAGACTCTCAGATGCGGAGATCAATTATGAAAAGAACAATCCGGCCTCTTCATAAACGGGACCTTGATGCGCTCCTGTCCATTGAGAGAGCCTCTTTCTCTCTTCCCTGGACCAGGGAGATGATGGCCGCTGAATTCGAAAAGAGCTATGCGTTTTTTACGGGACTATTCCAGGAGGGCCGGCTGGCCGGTTTCTGTCTCAGCTGGGTCCTTTTCGATGAGGGGCATATTGCGGATTTTGCCGTTCATCCCGATTTCCGCCGGCAGGGAGCCGGGGGAGTGCTGCTTGATGCGGTTCTTGAGAAGATGAGGCAGCGCGGCGCTTTGACAGTCTGGCTTGAGGTCAGGGTGAGTAACCACCCGGCCCGGGCCCTTTACCGATCCAGGGGCTTTATTGAAGCCGGACAGCGTAAAAACTATTATACCGATACCGGTGAGGACGCCCTGGTGATGCAACTAACTCTTGAAAAGGGCCGTAAAAATGATATAATCCAACATGCCAAGGAGGAATGAGGATGATTCAGGGGAGAAACAGCGATGTGGAGTTTAAAAACAGAAAGGTCCATGTTCAGACGGAATTTATGCCGTCGAACAGCACCATTGTCACCCTGATCTTTGATAACGGGGCTATTATCGGCAGCAAGAAAAAGAAACTGATCATCAACGGAGACCCGGACAAGATTGAAAAGAAGATAGAAGAAAAGCTTGTGGAACAGCATAAAGAGGTCATGTCCACCATCAAAAATGCTGAAAAAGACGAATTGGCCCAGGTGGTTCCTTCTGATAACAGTGAAGACCTTATGAATGATTTTCTCAAAGAAGTATTCGGTGTCGGAGATGAGTGAAAAGCGGCTCAATACACAGGCTCTCATCATCATCCTTCTCATCATCGCCGCCGTTATCATCAACTTTATTGCCAAAGACCGTTTTCTGAAAGCTCCCGGGATCGACTCCCTGGCGTTCAGCGGAGAAAAACTCTATGTCCTCGAAGGAGAGGCCATCAACGCTTATACGCTGGACGGGGAGAAATCCATGGGCTTCCAGTTCCGCAACAGGCCGGATGCCTTCTTTTTCCGTGAAAGCGACCCTGTGACCTATCGCAGGGAGACCGGACGTTTTATCGTCTACGACCCGTGGTTCAATGTGAGATCCAGTTTTACCGCAGGCCATTACACCACAGTCACGGCTTTAGGATCAAAGATCTACGGTGTATCTGCCAAAGAGAAGACCATCGAGGTGCTGGATGCCAGGGGGAACCTCCTGGAGACTCTGCAGACTCAGGTTCGGCCGTATGCCCTTTTTCAATGGAAGGGCGACCTCTACTATTCGGAAAAGGGCCGCCACGTCATCTATGAAGCCCGCGGATCGGGGCAGAAGGTGTTTGACCGCATTCCCGGGGACGGAACCATCATCCAGGGTCTGGATCACGGCGGAGCCCTTCATTTCCTCGTTGCCGACAAGGACTTCTTTTCTGCTCGTTACTATGTCTATGACGGAGAAGACGAGGTGCTTCTGACAGCTCCGTCCAAATACTATCTCCCCGCAGTCCTGGCAACATACAACGGTTACTTTTTTGTCAGCGATAATGCCAAGGGGATCATCGATGTCTTTGCCCCTGACCATAAATATATGTGCCGCTTTGGAAACGAAGCCTTCAAAAAAGAACATGAACATCTCTTCAATTATAAAAAGAAGTACCTCTACCTGGGCGTCATCATGAATTTTGTCATTATTGCTCTTTTCCTGTGGGCCCTGGTGGTCTTTTTCATACACCGGAAATCAAAGAGGGGGGCCGGGCATGCTGACACTGAGGGACGGTCAAAAACAAGCCCTGCTTAGACGGGCGCGGCAGGGGATCGCGTCTGTCTTTGACCCCGGGGTCGGGATAGACCCCCTGAACGATTCCGTTTTCAGCGAAAAGAGCGGCCTTTTTGTCACTCTCACCGGAGAATACGGTTTGAGAGGCTGTATCGGCTTTATCACGGGGGTGGAACCTCTGAAAGAGGCTGTGGTCACTTTAGCCAGGGAAGCTGCTTTCCACGACCCCCGGTTTCCCGGGCTTTGCCCTGAAGAACTCGATTCCGTGACCATCGAGATCTCTCTCCTTTCCCCCCTGTCCCGTGTGACGGACCTGAGTCAGATCCGGGCCGGGTATCACGGCCTGGTGATCAGAAAAGGCGTCCGGTCGGGCCTTCTTCTCCCTCAGGTGGCTACGGAGAATCATTGGGACCGGGATCAATTCATCACTCATACGTGTTTAAAAGCGGGATTGTCTCCTGAAGCGGCCTTCCGGCCTGAAACAGAAATCTATACCTTTACAGCTGAGGTTTTTTCGGAAAAAGGGTCCGGATGAGTGAAAAGGATAAACGAGACAGCATGATCTATTACACGCCGGTCACCCATCGGCGCCTGGCTGCCCGGGACCTCTATCCCATGATCTACGGAAACTTTCTTCACAAGGCTTTTCAGGCTCTCCTGGATGACGCCCCGGCCTTCTATGACCTGATCCTTTGCAGAAACAGCCAGAAAGCCGCTTTGAAAAAAAAACTGGCGTCCATCCTCGACATCTCCTTCGAAGAGCTCTCCCTTCCCCTGGACAGAGAGACACGGAATGAGTTTGTCAGGCGTCTCATGAAAGAGGTCTTCAGGCGGCGTCTGGCTCGGAAAGGGCTGGTCAAAGGCTATTTCTGCCCTGGTTGTGACCGGGTCCTGGAGACTTATGAAGTGGATTTTTCCAGAGAGAAACATCATATCACCACATTGAGGATGAATATCACGTCCCTTGCCGACCCTCTGACCTTTTCTGTCACAGATCCCCTCTCTCTTTTGAATGTCAGAGCTCTCGGAGTCCGGAACATGGAGAAGTATGCTGATAAAAAAGGGATCGTCCCGATCCTCGGACATCATGTCCCCATCCTGAAAGTGGATGACATCTCCCGCCCGGAATACTATACCCGTTTCTTCACTCTGGGGAGCAGCGGGGAAGAGGATCCCGAAGCTGAAAACCGGGCCCGTCTTCTCTCCCTCTACAAAAACGATCCTGAACGGCTTCTTGCTGATCTCAACACTTACGGAGCTCTCGCCCAATCCCTTGAGCAGGAGATCGAGGTGGTCCGCTGCAGGCACTGTCATGAGATGGCCGATAACCTCCTGGCCGAACACCTCTCTGTCTCTGAGGATGCCATGGAACAGGTCACGTCAGAACGGCCGAAAACAGGGCCGCTCATCCTGACGTCTCATAAAGGATGGCCCGATTCCCACCCGGCCCCGGTGAGGATAGAATATCGTCAATGCCCTCACTGCGGAACACTCTTTGATGAGGAACCGGTGTGCCCCAGGTGCTCAAAACCCACAAAAAAGGAGACCGCTCTCTTTAATGACCGTCTGAGAAACCTTCTCCTGCCGCTTCTCTGGCGTAAGCCTGTCCGTTTTCTGCTTCTGCATGCCGAAGAGAAAGATTTTGTCTCTGAACGGCTTCTTTTTTTTCAAAAGATTCTTGCGCCCCGGCAAAAGGGAGACCCCGGGAAGACCATAGGCCTGGAATACAGGCAGGGGGCCGGAGACGGGATCCTGCCGGAATCGTTTCCCGATATCTCTCCACTGGCCTTTCTTGACGGGGACCTTCACAAAGAAACAGGACTCACAGACAAGATGATCCTTTCTTTTCTGAACCGTTGGGACCGGCTCTTTTCCCGGCGGATGAAAGGCTCCATGGATGAGGTGGACATCAGGACCGATTTTTATATTGACAAATTGATCCTCACCGCCCTGGAGGAGTTTATCCTCAGGGCCACAGAATCTCTTGAAAAGGGGGATCTCTTCGGTTATCTGGATCACCTGAAGAGACTCATGGGTCTTTTGGATGATCGTGTCTATCCCTTTGTCAAAAAGATCCAGTCAGAAGAAGACCCCGCTGTCTTCAGGAACTGCCTCTATGTCTATCTTGCCGTAAAAACCTGTCTGGCTCCGTTCTCCCCCGCCATCCAGGCTCCATCCGGGATCCCTGCCTACCGGGAGGACTATCACTTCAGCGAAGACCTCCAGAGGGATCATTTTATCCCGGATCTGATCGATACGGTGATGGACGGGAAATCGATCTTGAATATCGGACCTGACGAACCTCTTGAAATATGGATGGCCAATCCCGGCGGAGGCCTGGAGGATACCCTCAACCGGAACATGTTCTATGTCACCCGTTTCCTGAACCTCACAGAACTCAAGTATATAACAGCCAAAGAGATGCCCAAAAAAAGCCTGAAAATGACATTGGATAAGATCAGCCTCTATATTCCGGTCTATGATAAATCACGGGTGACTTTGCGCATGGAAGAGCTTCAGCAGGAGAAGGAAGAGATCAATCAGCGCATTCTCGAAAAGAGGAGCCGGCTCTTTGATTTCGAGTTTTTAAACAAAGCCGCTCCCCAGGTGGTCGAAGCGGAGGAAGAGATTCTGAAAACGCTTCTGGTTGCCAAAGAGAAGATGAACGGGTATATTAGACTGTTAGCACAATTGGAAAGGGAGGGGCGTGATGGCGGAACAAAGCCGATACAAAAAACTTCTTGAGGTGGTCAAGCTGCTCAATGCATCTTTGGACTTCGATAAGACGAAAGCCGTCATCATGGAGCAGGCCAAAGCGGTCTTTAAGGCTGAGGCCAGTTCCCTGATCTTCCTGGACAAAGAGAAGGACGAACTCTATTTCGATGTGGCCACGGGGGAAAAGGGGGAGAAGATCAAGGAGATCCGTTTCCCGGCAGATAAAGGGATCGCCGGCTGGATCATCCAGAACAGGAAGCCTCTTCTTGTGGAGGATGTCTCTGCCGATCCCCGGTTTTTCCAGGGGGTGGATAAAAAGAGCGAGTTTGTCACCAAGTCCATTATCGGGGTCCCCGTATGGATCAACGGAGAGGTCATCGGGCTCATCGAAGTCCTCAACAAAACAGACGGCGGGGCTTTTTCTTCACGTGACTTGAAACTTCTGCAGACATTTGCGGACCTGGCCGCACTCAACCTGAAAAACGCCATGTGGCATAAAGATACACTGGACAAGGAACGCATGGAGGCTGATCTGAGGATCGCAGGAGAGATCCAGGAAAGGCTTCTTCCCCGTGATGATATCTCCATCGAAGGATACCGCTATGTGGCCCGGTACCGGGCCTGCCGCAGTGTCGGGGGAGATTATTACGATGTCCTTCCTTTCGGAGAAGACCAGGTCCTGTTTGTCATCGCGGATGTCTCGGGGAAAGGCGCTCCGGCTGCTCTGGTCATGAGTACACTGCGCGCCTATCTCCATTCGGCCGTCCGTTTCAAGATGTCCCTGGGTGATATCGTGACTCAGCTGAATACATCGATTTTCCGGGACACGGAAGCCCAGCGCTTTGTGACTCTGATCCTCGGGAAACTGGATAAAAAGACCCATAGGATCGAGTATGTGAATGCCGGACATAACTACCCGGCTCTTCTTTCGGAAAAGAGCAATGTCCGTTTTTTGGAAAGCAACGACATCCCCCTGGGGATCCTTGAAGAGTATGATTTTTCTCTTCATACCCTTCTGCTCGATTCGAAGGAGACTCTGGTCCTCTATACAGACGGAATCACCGAATCCATGGACAGCCGGGAGAACCTCTACGGAGAAGAGGCTTTTATCAAAGATCTGGAGATGGGGCCGGGGGAGAGCCTGGAGTTGTTCAGCCAGGCCCTGTTCGACCGGGCTTTTCGTTTCGCCGAGGGGAAGCAGACAGATGACATGACGCTGCTTCTCTTCCGGAGAGAGTGATATGTACCGTCTTCATGTGAGCATTCCCAGCCGGACCTCCTTCCTGTCGGGCCTGGAAGCTGTCTACAGACAGTTCATGTCCGATTTCGCAGATGAGAGCGGCCTGTGTCCCGATGAGATCTTTCTGGCTATTGTGGAAGGTGTGGTCAATGCAGTAAAACACGGGAATGCCGAAGACTCCCGAAAGAATGTGGATGTGGAACTTCTTTTGACAGAAGAGGCACTTCATATTACCATAAAAGACCGGGGGAACGGTTTTCATCCCGAGGCCCTGGCCGATCCCACGCATCCGGATAATATCACGCTTCCCGGAGGAAGAGGGATCTTTCTGATGAGAAGGCTGATGGACAGCGTGGAATACCATTTCACTCCCGGGATGACTGTCCTGGAGATGAAAATAGCTTGCAGAGGAGGATGTCATGGAATGGAGGGTGACAGAGGAGCTTGGTAAAACAGCGGTGGTTTCCTTTTCAGGGAATATCAACGTCAATGATGAACCCGCTGTCATTGAGCTTGTGAGAAATGTTCTCTTGCCCAAGGGATTCATTTTTGTTATTTTCGACCTCAACGATGTGGAATATGTGGACAGCGCCGGGATGGGGTCATTTCTGGCTGCACGGTCTGTCCTGAATAAGATCAGCGGAGAGCTGGCTCTGGCTGCCCCCTCTCACAAGATCGACAAGATCCTCAGCCTGGCCGGGTTCAACAAGATATTCAAGATCTACGACAGTGTGGAGGAAGCCAAAAGAAAGGTTAACGTATGAAGACATTACAGGATCTTTTTCTGCAGAACGGGAAAGCGTATGAGACCCGGAAAGCTCTCCAGATCTTCCGGGACGGGGCGTATGAGTCATTGACCTACGGGCAGTATCTGGACCATGCCCTGAAACTCGGCTCTTTTTTGCGGGAGCTCGGGTATGAGAAGGGGGATAAGGTGGGGATCCTCGGCAACAACACCCCGGAATGGGCCGTGGTCTATGCGGCCTGCATGCTTCAGGGGTTTATCGCTGTTCCCATCGACAGGCTTCTGGGGATCCATGAGATCATCCATATCATCAACGATTCCGATATGAGGGGCCTTTTTGCAGAGGGAAAATTCTATGAGGACACGGCCGGGGCCAAAAAAGAGATGCCGGCCCTCAAAGACCTTTATGACCTCAATCCCTCCGGAGAGACCGGATTCTATTCCCTCTTTGAGAAAATCCGTGAGATTCCGGCCCTTGCCGATATCGATCCGGATGACCCCGCCCTCTTCCTCTATACCTCGGGAACCACCGGGAAGACCAAAGGGGTCATTCTCACCCATAAGAACCTGGTCTCCAATCTGCTCGCCATCCGTGAGCGGCTCCAGATCCAGCCCGAAGACAACCTTCTCTCCATCCTCCCCCTTCACCATGCGTATGAGGGGACAGCAGGCTTCCTGACTCCTATCTTCAGCGGCTCACTCATCACCTTCTCCCCCTCGCTGGCCAATCGCGATATCGTCAAATCCATGGCCGAGACCGGGGTCACCAAGATGGTGGGGGTCCCCCTTGTCTTTGAAAAGATGTATAACTCGATTCAATCGAATATCAGCAAGCTTCCCCCTGCGCGGAAGGCCCTTGTGAAGCTTCTCTTTCTCACAGCCCGGATGCGGCGCCTTTTTGACAAAAGCCTCAACGGGACCAAGGGGATCTTCAAGCCGCTTCTTGAAAAGGCCGGTTTTCAGAATATCGACTTTTTTGTTGCCGGGGGAGCCGCCCTCCCTCCTCACATCAATAAGTTCTTCTTTCTCCTGGGAATCCCCATCATCCAGGGGTACGGGTTGACCGAGACGTCACCGGTTCTCTCTGCAGTCGACCCCCGGGATGTGGATTTTTATTCAGTGGGACGTCCCCTGGATGGCGTTACCGTGCGCATCTATAACCCCGATGAGACCGGCGTGGGGGAGATCGTCGCCCGGGGTGATAACATCATGAAAGGGTATTACAAAGAACCCGGAAAGACTGCTGAAGTCCTGAAACAGGGATGGTTTTATACAGGCGATTACGGGTTTATCGATAAAAAAGGACGCATCAATATCAAAGGGCGTCTGAAAAACGTCATCGTTTCCAGCGGCGGAAAAAACATCTATCCCGAAGAGATCGAAGAGATCCTGATCCAGTGCCCCTATATCGAGGAGGTCCTCGTGGTGGGCCGGGATCATCCCGAAGCCATGATCTTTCCCAATATGGAAAAGATAGAAGAGTGGGCCGCGGAGCATAATATCACAGAGATCGACGACGAAAAGATAAGAGAGCTGCTGAAGCATGAGACGGATAAACTCAACAGCCATCTGGCTCAGTATAAACGGGTGAGAAAGATCACCCTCCGCCATGAAGAGTTTCCGAAGACATCCACCAGGAAGATCAAACGCTACCTGTTCATGGGAGATTCTGCCGGCGCTGACGAATAGAGCCGCAAGAGACAGGACAGCGCATGATCGAGATCGTCACCCGGGGCCATCTTCACCATTTTCTCAGGTCCCGGGCTTCACAGCGCCGATTTATTGTTTTTGAGACCATCGATGAGGCCATGGCCTTTGAAGAGCTTCAGGAGGATGCCCTTCTTTTTTACCCCTGGGAGATCCTTCCCTTTGAACCTCTTCTGGGAGACAAGGAGAAGTGCGCCTCACGCTACAAAGTCATCCATGCCATGCTGACCCGTCCTTCCGTGACGGTGATTACATCGGTCATGGGCCTTTTCCAGAAACTGCCGCCCGTGTCTCTTCTTTCTGAATATACCCTGGACCTCTCCCCGGGACAGCGTCCGGGCCATGAGGCGCTTATCCGGAAACTGACCCGTATGGGATATGAGAGAGTCTATGAAGCCCGTTATCCGGGACAGTTCGCCGTACGCGGAGAGATCATCGATATCTTTTCCCCTGTGGAGACCCTCCCGGTCCGCTGTCTCTTCTGGGATGAGGAGATCGAGACCCTGCGCTTCTACAATCCTGATACTCAGATGACAGCCTCTCCCTGCCCTCAGGTTGTCATCTATCCCCTGCATGAGGTCCTCTATGACGAATCCCTGGCCTTTGAGAGACTCAAAGAGAGCATTCCCGTTTTGGAGTTTATGAACCGGGAGGCCTATCCCGGCATGGAGCGTGACTTTCCTCTCATCTATGACGAGTATTCTGCGGTGACCGATTTTCTCGATGAGGGCTGGGATGCCTTTCTCGTGGGGGTGTCCGATCCCCGGGATGTCTTCCGGGAAAAGATCTCTCTCATGGAAAAGGTGGAGGAGGATATTTCGGGTCTGCTCTCCTTTTACAGGGAAAAAGCCGACCTCAAGGCCTTTCTTCCGGTCTCGGTCCGGGAAAGGACAGACGAGGCCGAGGCTGTGCGCGGCCCTCTCAGTGACAAGGAACTGATCCAGAAGATCTCTCTCTGGCAGAAGGAGGGGCTCGCCATCCATTTTTACATGGATAATCCGGGGCAGCTCAAGAGGTTCCGGGACAATTTCAGTGATTATCTCTCTTCTCTTTCGCTTCATGTGGAACCCTTCAGCGGGAGTTATCTCGACAAGTCCGCCGGAGCCGTGCATCTTTCTGAAGATGAGATCCTGGGCCGCTATCTGGAGCATAAGAATATCGAATACGCCGCAGGAGTGAAGAAAAAAGAAAACCTCATGGGTGAGCTGCGGGAAGGGGATTTTATCGTCCATGTGGATTACGGGATCGGGGTCTACGGCGGTGTGGTCAATGAGACCATCGCCGGACGGCAGGGCGACTACGTGGTCATCACGTATAAAGACAACGGGCGGATCTATGTGCCCATCGACCACCTGGACAAGATCGAGAAATATATCGGCGACCAGAAAAGCGTCCGGGTCAATGCCCTGAACGATACCGCCTGGAAGAAGACGAAATCCATCGTCAAAAACAAGATCAGAGAATTCGCCATGGACCTTCTCTCTCTTCAGGCCCAGCGGAAGATGATCTCCGGGATCCGGTTTTCTCCGGACACCTCGTGGCAGAAGGATTTTGAAGAGAGTTTTATCTACAAGGCGACTCCCGACCAGGACCTGGCTGTCCGTGAGATCAAAGAGGACATGGAATCGGAGAAAGTCATGGAACGCCTCCTCTGCGGGGATGTGGGTTTCGGGAAGACCGAAGTCGCTGTCCGTGCGGCGTTTAAAGCCGTTCAGGACGGGAAACAGGTGGCTCTTCTCTGCCCCACCACTGTCCTGGCCATCCAGCACTACCGCACCTTCAGGGAACGCATGGCTGAATATCCCGTCTCCATCGCCATGCTCTCCCGCCTTGTCGCTCCGTCAAAGGCCAGAGAGATCAAGGCCGAGGCTGAAAAGGGCGGGGTGGATATTGTCATCGGGACCCATAAGATCCTCATGGGAAATATGCGGTTCAAGGACCTGGGGCTGCTCATCATCGATGAGGAGCAGCGTTTCGGAGTCCTGCATAAAGAAAAACTGAAGTATGAAAAAAAGAACATCGACACCCTCATCCTGTCGGCCACACCCATCCCCAGGACCCTCTACATGTCTCTCACCGGTATCATGGACCTCAGCCGTCTGGAGACTCCGCCGAAGAACCGCCACCCCATCCGGACACGGGCCATTCCCTTTGATGAGGCCCTTCTCAGGGAGATCATCTTCCGAGAAGTCCGGAGAAAGGGCCAGGTCTTTTTTATCCACAACCGGATCAAGGATATCGAATCTATCAAAGAGAAGATCGATGAGATCACCATGAAACAGCTCAAGACAGATTTCGTCCACGGTCAGATGCCCGCCCGAGAGATCGAAACAAGGATCCTGCGTTTCATGAACAGGGAGACGGATATCCTTCTCTCCACCACCATTATCGAAAACGGGATCGATATTCCCAATGTGAACACCGTTGTCGTCAACGAAGCGGACAAGTTCGGACTCTCCCAGCTGTATCAGATCCGGGGGCGTGTGGGGCGCCGTGAGACCCAGGCCTATGCCTATCTCATCGTTCCCCCCCAGATGAATACCATCGCAAAAGAGCGGGTCAACGCCCTGCTCAACTTTGACTACCTGGGTGCCGGTTTTGAGATCGCCATGCGGGACCTTGAACTGCGGGGCGCCGGCAATATCATCGGGAAAGAGCAGAGCGGGTACATGAACATGATCGGATATGACCTCTACCGCAGGCTTCTGGAGGAGATCATTGCAGAGCTTCAGGGCAAGGAACTTGCCGAACCCGTCAGGGTGACGCTGGATCTGGATATTGCGGCTTTTCTTCCCGATGAGTATGTGGAAGAGGGGTCGCGAAAGATCGAGTTCTACAAAAAGATCTACGGAGCCCGAAACGACGGCGAACTGCGCCAGGTCAGCGATGAGCTCCAGGACCGCTACGGAAAACTTCCGGACGAGGCTGCCGACCTCTTCCGCCTGGCCTCTCTCCGTCTGCGGGCGGAAAAGTGTTCTCTTCATACGGTGGAAGTGCGCAGCAACAAGGCCAGGATCCTCTTTACTCCGGATGCCGATCCCGGAGACATCTTTTCCCTTGTGGAACTGTGGGGACGTCAGATCTCCTTTGATGCTTCCACGCCACGGATCAAGGCTCAGATCTCTGCTGTGGGAACCGACAGCCTCTCCTTCACCGAATCTCTCATCGAAGCTTTGGAGAAGGGGAAAACTGAAGACTGATGAGCGATGCGCCCCATGCGGGCGCGTGGATTGAAACAGGTATTGGCGGGAGGATTATGTTTTTCACTACAGTCAATTTTTGGAGTAGGGCATGAGTTTTTTTGGTGTGTTTATGCTCGTGTTCATAGTCTGTCTCATTATCATTGATTTATTCTTGAGGTGGCTGGACAAATGGCTGAATAACAGAAGGAGATAATAATGAAGATCGGGGAGCCGGCTGCTGAAACGATGGTCGAGTCTCAAAGGACAATATTTCTTCTTCATAAGTGCTTGAGGAGTGCTGGAGATCTGTTGTCTCGTCTCAAGGATTGAAACTATTCCTGACGGAACTGCCCCTCCCTTTTATGCTTCTCTTTGGGGGGAAAGAGTTTTTCGAACTGTTCCAGGTCATTTGAGTCCACTTGAAAGACCGGGTTTTCCAAATACCTCCCCCGGATCCCCTCCAGCCCCTTCTGGTGAAGTTCCAGGGCCATGAACGCATCGAAATTCTGTCCCTCGGCCGTGGTGATGCCGTAACAGGCGGCATTGACAAAACCGAAGCGGGAGTAGTAGGCCGGGTCTCCGAAGAGAAGGACTCCTCTGTACCCCAGGAACCCAGCCTCCTTAAGGGAGTGCCGGATGAGGCTAGCCCCGATCCCCTGCTTCTGAAACGCAGGAAGGACACTCACCGGGCCCAGGCAGAGGAGATCATGTGTCCCGCCGTCATCACTTTCGACCACGGCGCGGGTGAACATGATATGGCCTGCAAGCCGGCCCTCTGTAAAAGCGACGAAATCAAGGTCGGGAAGGAATGCGGGAGCCGAACGGATCTGATGGACGATGAGATGCTCATCGCAGCCCGGCTGGTAGACATCCCAGAAGGCTTCCCGGGTGAGGTTTTCCGTTTGAAAGTAGTCAGCGGGTGTTTCGCGTCGGATCATGATCTCCATGCAGCCTCCTTTTGTCTGTTTCATCTGCGCTTTCAGGATAGTGAGAAGACAAAGAAAAATCAAGGAAGAAGAGGGGGCAGCCTCTCACAAGAGATAAAACTTGAAATGGAGAGCAGAAAGGGTATAGTACCCGTGTCAGACAACGTTGGGACCGAAGGCCGGAACGGACGGGATGACATCCCGGGCCGGCCCTCTCTGAGAGAAAAACGGGAGGATGATGTGAAAGAAAAGATCCGCGTTCGATTTGCTCCGTCTCCCACGGGGTATTTGCATATCGGAGGTGTCCGGACGGCCCTCTACAACTATCTTTATGCCCGCAGAAACGGCGGGGAGTTCCTGCTGCGTATCGAAGACACGGACCGGGAAAGGTCCACACAGGAATCACTGGATCAGATCCTGGACGCCATGACATGGCTGGGCCTGGACTGGGACGGGGAACTCACCTACCAGTCGCAGCGTCTGGACCTCTACCGGTCACTGGCTGAAGAGCTCGTGGCCCGGGGGAAAGCCTACTATTGCGACTGCACAAAAGACGAGCTGGATGCCCGGAAAAAGGCGCTGGAATCCCAGGGTGTCTTTGTGGGTTATGACGGACGATGCCGTGAGCGTGGACTGAAAAAGGGAGAGGCGTCGCAGATGGTGATCCGCCTGAAAGTGGACAACGGTGAAGACCTCTCCTATACAGACCTGATCAGAGGGGAGATCAATTTCGATTCCAAAGAGATCGATGATTTCATCCTGATCCGCTCCGACGGATTCCCCACCTATAATTTTGCCGTCGTCGTGGACGACCATGCCATGGGGATCACCCATGTCCTCCGGGGCGATGACCATATTATCAATACACCCAAACAGGTGGCCATCTACCGGGCCCTGGAGTATGAGACTCCCCGTTTTGGCCACTTCTCCATGATCCTGGGAAGCGATAAGTCGCGGCTCTCAAAACGCCACGGAGCCACATCCGTGAGCGAGTACCGTCACAACGGCTTTCTGCCGTCAGCCTTGCTGAACTACCTGGCAAAGTTGGGATGGGGGCACGGTGATACGGAACTCTTCACCAAGGACGAACTCATCGCAGCCTTTTCCCTGGAAGGGGTCAACAAAGCTCCCGCAGTCTTCAGCCCGGATAAGCTTCTCTGGGTGAACCAGGAGCATATCAAAATGCTCTCTTACGATGTGATCGCCCCTTACCTGAGGCCTTTTCTTGAAAAGAGAGGGATCGATCCGTCAAGCCGCTCTGAAGAGTGGTTTCGGCATGCTCTGGAGACCCTGCGGGGCAGGGTGAAGACACTGGAGGAGATGGCGGACAAACTCCTTTTCTATTTTGTCGTTCCCGAAGAGTGGGAGGCAAAGGATGTGGCGAAGGCCATGAAGAAATCCTCTCCGGAGCTTCTTCGCGACTATGCGGATGCCCTGGACGAGCTTGATGATTTTTCAGTGGAAAACCTGGAAAGGCATATGACAGAGTATTGTGAAAGCCGCTCCCTCAATATGGGCAGCCTGGCCCAGCCTCTCCGGCTGGCGGTGACCGGGACCACCGTGAGCCCGGGGATCCACGATGTCCTCTGTCTCATGGGGAAGGACGAGACACTGGCTCGTGTCAGGGCCTTCCTGGCACAGTTATAAGGACCCGCAGGTCTCCGAAAAGAGAGCCTGCAGGGGAGGGATATGAAGAGACTGGACCGAAGACGGGTGGAAGCGATCCTTTTCCTCCTCTTCTTTTTTGCTTTTTTCGGTATTCTCGGACGCTTCATGGGAGTTCAGAATATGATCTCCACCATGATGAAGACGGCCTATGCCCTTCTCATCGATACTGTCCTCTACATCATGGCTGTCTCTGTTCTGGCCGGAGCTCTCGGGCGCCTTCTCATCGAATTCGGCGTCGTCCGTCTCCTGGAAGGGGTCCTGGCTCCGTTTATGAAGCCCCTCTTCAATCTCCCCGGCGTGGCCTCTCTCGGGGGGCTCATGACCTTTTTTTCGGATAATCCGGCGATCATCAGCCTGGTCAATGACCGGAACTTCAGCTCCTACTTTAAAAAATACCAGCTGATCTCCCTGACCAATTTCGGGACAGCGTTCGGCATGGGGCTTGTGGTCATCAGTTTTATGATCGGAAAAGGCTTTGTCATCGCCTCTCTTGTGGGATTCCTGGGTGCCGTCTTCGGGGCCATGGTCTCCACACGGATCATGCAGAGGATGATCAGGGGTAAAGTGGAGGAGGAGGAGTCTCGTCCCGTGAGCGGAGATGAGGACCGGATCTCTTTTCGGTCCCGGGGAAGCGTTTTTTTACGGTTCATCAACTCTATTCTGGATGGCGGGAAAAGCGGCGTGGACCTCGGACTGGCCATCATCCCCGGAGTGCTGATCATCTCAACGCTCATCATGATGGTCACCTTCGGACAGCCTGCCGGGGGGTACACCGGGGGAGCTTTTGAAGGGGTTCCGCTCCTTCCCCGTATCGCTCATCTTTTCGGCTGGCTTTTTAAAGCTCTTTTCGGGTTCCAGTCTCCCGAGGCCATCGCCTTTCCCATGACATCCCTGGGAGCTGTGGGGGCGGCCCTTTCCCTGATCCCCACTTTTTTAGCCAAGGGGATGGCCGGAGGAAATGAGATCGCTGTCTTTACAGCTATGGGGATGTGCTGGAGCGGATACCTCAGCACCCATACAGCGATGCTCGATGCCCTGAAGCACAGGGAACTCACATCCAAAGCCCTTCTGGCTCATACCGCAGGGGGAATCGCGGCCGGTGTCTTTGCCCATTACGCTTATCTTCTCGTCTCCTGGCTTTTTTAAGACAATTTCTTTGCAAAACAGCGGGAATCCTGTATCATCACTCTATGAAGCACCGGTTTCTTTTCCTCCTCCTTCTTCTTACGGCTCTCCTTTCGTGTACAGGGCCGCATCAACAGGTGATGAAGACCTCCATGGCATACGGCCACCGTCTTTTTTCTCTGGGGCTGTATGATGAAGCGCTTTTTCATTATCGGAGGATCCTTGAGAGTGAGCATCTCTCCCCGCAGGAGAAGTCCAGGGTCCTGAACAACCTGGCTGTGATCTATGAGATGATGGACGACTATCTGAAGGCACGGGAGACGTACAGAGAGGCTCTGGAGACTGACTCCGACGGCGACATCTACGAGAATTACAAAAGGTTCATGGGAGGATTATGAAAAGAGGGGCCTTCACCGTTCTTCTGCTCTTGTCCCTGGCCTCCTGTGTCCATCTGGACAGAGAGACGGTCTATGTGACCGTTCCTGCCCATTCCCTCTTTCTGGAAGGGGAACGGGTGGCCCTGATCCAGCCCCTTATCCGGGGCCTGGATTCCAAAAAGTGTCATGATCTGCTGGCCTCACTGGGCCAGGGGGTCCTCCCCGGGCGTTTTCAAAAGGCCCCCTACGACTCCCGCTCGGGTGAAGCCCTTCCGTCTCTTTCCACATTATCGCGCCTGGCCCGGCAGGTGGGGGGGCACTATGCCCTTGTGGTGACGGGAGAGTATTCAGGGAAAAACATGACATCGACGGCAAACAGCTTCCCGGACTATTCCGGGACCACACATCACAGAGGGTATTACCGCCTTCTTTCTCTCTCTCTGAAAATCCGGCTCTACAATATGAAGACCCTGACACTCCTGGAAGAGAAGGATTATTCCAGGACATTTGAGACAGCTCCTATCTTTGATATGGAGGAAGCCAAAGAGTGGGATGAGGAGGCGGCATTTTCGGGATTGGCCGACGCTTTTCGTCACTACCTCTTTTATCTGAAGGGGGAGACGAAAGAATCGCCCCGGACATTCTTTACACATTAATCTCTTTTCTGTTCAAGAAAGGCCTTCACGGCCTCCGGGATATTTTCCGACTGCAATATTGCAGATGAGACAGCTACTCCTGCTGCGCCCCTGGACAAGAGAAGAGAGACCTTATCCGGTGTGATCCCTCCGATAGCCACCACGGGAAGGGGGGTCCCCCGGGCGATTTGTTCGAAATCATCCAGGGAGAGAGGCGAGGCATCCTTTTTCGTTGCAGTAGGGAAGAGGGCTCCCGCCCCGATGTAGTCAGCTCCGTCATCACAGCCTTGTAAAGCGTCATCCAGAGAGGAGGCTGAAAATCCGATGATCTTTCCAGGGCCCAGGAGGGAGCGGGCCTTTTTTACAGACATATCGCTGCGGCCCAGATGGACTCCGTGGGCCCCCGCAGCCATGGCCACATCCACTCTGTCATTGATGATCAAAGGGATATCCCATGAAGAAAGCCTTTTTTTCAGATCCAGGGCCCGTTGGATAAAAAGCCGCGTGGAGAGGCCCTTTTCACGAAGCTGGACCATGCTGACACCGTGAGCGGCTGCCTCCATGATCCGGTTCAGGGGATCGGTTGCTGCTCTGTCCGACGAGGCGATGAGATAAAGACGGAAGAAGCGGGAATCAACCATCATAGAGCCTCCCTTCCCGGAGGATCTCTTCCCCCGTGATCATCGTCAGAGCATCGAGGAGGCCCGTCCGGAAGGAGGCGTTTCCTTCAGCTGATTGCGCTGCGCGGAAGGCTCCTGTCCTGAGAACCAGAAGGGCGGCGGCCGCCGCTTGAAGAGGAGAGGTGTCACAGGCCAGATAGAGGCCGCAGAGAGAGGCTGCAAGACAGCCCGCCCCGGTTATGATCCCGGCCATGGGAGACCCGCCTTCCACGGAAAAGAGGGATTCTCCGTCGGAGATGATATCGGTCTGGCCGGTGACCACACAGACCCTCCTGAAGCGTGCAGCGCAGTGGAGTGCGATATCCCGGGACGGATGATGTTCTGTCCGGGCATCTACTCCCCGGGTTCCCTTTCCCAGGCCTGCCAGCCAGGCCATCTCTGAAGCATTCCCTTTGATGACGGAAAAGGCTCCCGTGGACACCAGTGTGCGGATGATCCTGTTGCGGTAAGGGGTAAAGCCTGCGCCCACCGGGTCAAGGACAGCGGGGACCCCCTCCTGCAAAGCACGGCGCCCGGCCCGGAACATGGCTTTGACTCGTTGTCTGCCGGGGGTCCCGGTATTGACCACAAGGGCGTCGGCCCGGGAGGTGATCTCCGCTGATTCCAGGGGAGAGGAGGACATCACGGGAGATCCTCCCAGGGCCAGGACCGCATCGGCGGAGAGATGGCCGGTGACATCATTGGTGATATGATAGACCAGGGGATTTTTCCTCCGGGCGGAGTCCACCAGGTGTGCAGCACCGTTGAGAAGCTCGTCAGCGTGCATGGCTTCCTCCGTTCTGCGTTCCGGGCCCCGGTTCTCCAAAGGGAGAGACAAGGTGGTTGACCGGGCCTGATCCGCTCCCGAACCCGGGGGCCTGCCTGATGGCTTCTGTGATGTAGTCTTTGGCAGTCTCCAGGGCCTGCAACAGGGATAAGCCCCGGGCAAGGCCTGCAGCCACAGCAGAAGAGAGGGTGCATCCTGTCCCGTGGGTGTGTCGCGTGGATATACGGGGAGAGGAGAGAGAGTAAAAATCATGTCCGTTATAGAAGAGGTCGCAGGACACCCTGCTCTCTGTGCCATGTCCCCCTTTGATCAGCACATTCGCAGCTCCCAGCGCTTGCAGGCGTATGGCCGCCTCTCTCATGCCTGTTTCATCAGTGACGGAGAGTCCGGTGAAGGCTTCGGCTTCAGGAATATTCGGGGTGATGAGGAGAGCCAGGGGAAAGAGCCTGGCTGCCAGCAGACGCAGGGCATCACGCCTCAGAAGAGAGGCCCCGCTCTTGGCGGTGATCACGGGATCCAGGACAAGAGCAGGCGGGTGAAAGCGCATCAGGACATCTTCAACCGCCTCGACGGCCTCTCCGGAGGAGAGCATCCCCACCTTGACAGCATGAACGGGGAAATCTTCAAAGACAGCGTCACACTGTGCTGTGATCACCCGCGGGTCTATTTCAGAAACGGCAAAGACACCTGTGGAGTTCTGTGCCGTCACTGCCGTGATCACGCTCATCCCATAGACACCGTAAGCGGCGAAGGTCTTGAGGTCAGCCTGAATACCCGCTCCGCCCCCAGAGTCAGACCCGGCGATGGTGAGGGCTGCCCTCATGGCGTCTCTCCGGAATAGCCCGGATGGAGGGCTTTTTGAAGAAGGGGGAGGATCCCAAGAGCCAGAAGACTCCCTCCTGCACTGCTCAGAAGAAAAGGAGGGATGAAAAAGAGGGCTCCCGCTGTCTTTCCCATGAGAAGAAGGGCTGTGGGGAAAGCCGCGAGGCCTCCGATAAGTCCTGTTCCCAGGATCTCTCCTGCTGCAGCTGCGGCATGTCTTTTGAAGAGACGGAAAGACAAACCCGCCAGGGCAGCTCCGAACAGGCTTCCGGGAAAGGCCAGGAGAGTCCCTGTCCCCAGAAGGTTTCTCAGCAGGGAGATGGAGAAGGCGTTCAGCAGAGCATAGGCCGGCCCGAGCAGGACCGCTGAAAGAACATTGATCGTGTGCTGGACAGGAAAACAGCGGGAAAGTCCCACGGGTATGGAGACAAGAGGCCCGGTGAGGACCCCGGCTGCGATCAGGACCGCCGCAAAGAGCATTTTTTTCAAAGACATCGGATCGTCCCCTTTCTGATGGATGGTTCAGTGTGAGGGGAACAGACTGGATTGGTTGACGTAAGATGTATTTCCCTACGCTGGCATGACCCAGATCAGGTTGAGGGTTAAAGGAGCAGCTCCTTACTCTCAGCCGGACACTCCGGCTCCCCTAATACAGCGTTATTGTAGAGACCCTGTCTCTTTTTGTCAAGGGGGATGCCAAAGAGGAGAAAAGTTGGTATACTCAAAGGGATGAAGGAGGGATTATGAAAAGAATGATCGCGGTCATAGGAAAAGGGGATGCTCTTCAGGGAAGCCCGGATTATGAGATCGCTGAAAAGATCGGTTTTACGCTCATCGAATCGGGATACCGGCTGGTCACAGGAGGGCTCAAAGGCGTCATGGAAGCGGCGTCCAGGGGGGCTCGCAATGCATCGAAACATGAAGATGGTGATGTCGTGGGGATCCTTCCCGGAATCGACAGATCTGAAGCCAACCCCTATCTTGATATTGTCATCCCCACGGGATTGGGGTACGCCCGGAATTGTGTGGTGGCCGCTTCCGATGCTGTCATTATCATCGGCGGAGGAGCAGGGACACTCTCAGAGGCGGCACTGGCCTGGCAGATGAGACGGCTTCTTCTGGCCTGGCGCGGAGCAGACTCAGGATGGAGTTCCCGCCTGGCTGACAGCCCTCTGGACAATCGGGAACGCTTCCCCGGAGGGGGGGCAGACCTGGTCTTCGGTTTTGACACGGCAGGAGAGTGCGTCTCTCTTCTTCAGAAGTCTTTGAGGCACCCTCTTTAAGAGCCTCCTTGTCTTTTTCTAAAAGAGCTGTATATTAAGATTATCCAAACCATAAGGAGGTTGTTGTATGCGTCGAGTTGTTGTCGTGGTTCTTGTTGCTCTATTTATGCTGGCTGCCTGCGGTAAAAATGCGTTTACTGAGACGACGGAAGTGGTGAAAAAAGCTGTGGGTATCGACAAGGCTTTCCTGGAACAGATGGAAAGTGCGGATAATCCCGAGAAAATAGTCAAAGCCATGGAAAGCTATACAAAAGAGCTGGAAGCCCTGGGACCCCAATGGGAAAACGTCTCAGCCCAGCTGGAGACCCTGGAAGGCGAGACCAGCCTGAAAGCCAAAATGGACGGCGGGAAACTCATGATCGCTGCGGGGGAATATATGGTGACCCAGCTCACCGTCTGGGAAAAAGTCCATACATCTCTGGAAGCCTATCCTGAGGATGCCGCTCTCAATGCTGCTGTGGAAAAGCTGGACAATACCGTGTCCAGATGGTTCCGTGACGAAGAAGAGAAAACCGAATAGGTTTTCATTTTCTCCTTGTCAATTTTTAAAAAATAGCGTAAGGTGGAGCGAATAGGAGGTATTCAGATGAAGAAGGTTGCTCTGTTTTTGCTTGTTGTCGTGTTTATCGCGGCTTGTGGAAAAGGAAGCTATCAGGATCTCAGAAGTGTCATGGAAGAGTTTCTCACAGCACAGGAAGCCTATGTCGAAGGCATGGAGAATGTCCAGAGTCCTGAAGACCTGGCAGCGACCATGAATAACTTCGCGGATGCCATCGAAAAGATCGGCCCCAAGATGAAAGAGATGACCGAGAAGTATCCTGAGATCATGAAAGAGAATGAGATGCCCGAGTCTCTGAAAGACCTGGATGAGAGGGGAAAAGCCCTTCAGACCAGGATGCAGAACCTGTCACAGGAAAAGTTCAACGAGTATATTTCCGATGAAAAGGTCCTGGAAGCGGCTCAGCGTATGGGCAAAGCGTTTCAGTCCATGATGTAAGAATGGTGTAACGGACCGCTTTGAAGGCGCATCCCGAAAGGGGTGCGCCTTTTTTTTATCTCATGACGATCTGGCGATAGGCTTCGTAGGATGCTGCTGAGACAGCATTGGAGAGGTTGATGGAACGGGTCTTTCCCGGCATGGGAAGCGAAAGGCAGTGTTCAGGGTCTCTCTTCAGGAGAGACTCGGGAAGTCCGGATGTCTCTTTACCGAAGACAAGGAAGTCACCGTGGGAGAAACGGGCTTCAAAATATGTGTACGGGCTTTTTTTTGTAAAATACCAGAATGTTTCCCCGGGGAAGGCTTTTTCCAGGGCCTCAAAAGAGGGGAAAAGTGAATAGTCAAGGTCGTCCCAGTAGTCCAGTCCTGCCCTTTTCAGATATTTGTCTTCAAGGCTGAATCCCAGGGGCTCCACAAGAAAAAGAGGAATATTCAAAGCCACACAGAGACGCCCGATAGTCCCTGTATTGGGGGGGATCTCAGGCTCTACCAGGACGATGCGAAGAAAAGGGTCATCCATGGAAGATCCTCTGGATGAGTTCCCCGTAAGAGAGGCCGCCTGCCTCAAAAGACATGGGGACAAGACTCAGGGAGGTCATGCCCGGAAGGGTATTGACCTCAAGAAAAAAGTACTCCTCCCTGTTCAGACGGATGTCGAAACGGACGACTCCACGGAGGCCCATTTTTTCATAAAGAAGGAGAGCGTCCCTGTTCATCCTGTCAAGAAGAGATGGCGGGATCTCTGCCGGGCAGATGTAACGGCTCATTCCTTTGCTGTACTTGCTCTCGAAATCGTAAAGCCCTTTTTTAGGCTGGATCTCGACTGGAGGCCAGGCTCCGGACTCATCCACGGTGAGCGTCAGCTCTCTTCCCGGGATATACTCTTCAATGAGGATGTGATCATCCGCCTGAAAAGCGTCATGAAGGGCTTTTTCCCACTGCTCGTCTTTGTCCACCTTGGTCAGTCCCACGGTGGATCCTTCATTGACAGGTTTGACGATGAGGGGGAGCGGAAGAGGGGGCGAAACCGGGCGGGTGGCTGTGTGGGACAGAACGGTCCAGGCTGGAGTGGGGATATGGTAATACGCCATGATGATCTTGGTGAGGGCCTTGTCCATTCCCACGAATGAAGCCCCCATTCCCGAACCGGTATAGGGGATCCGGCAGAGGTCGAGAAGGGCCTGGATATGGCCGTCTTCTCCGGCGCCGCCGTGAAGCATGATACAGACTTTTTCGATCATGTGGGCTTCCAGGTGGGACAGGAGCTGCCTGACCAGGGCGGGGGAAGGAGGGAGAGGGGCTTTTTCCGTCTGTGTCTCGAAATCAGTGAAAATTTCGCTGCGCCCTGTATCGATGAGGAGAACAGGATGA
>Ga0116152_10000156_pt1 | contig 53584 bp, 47 predicted proteins | sample AD_UKC119_MetaG_FD_89894 | JGI IMG/M metagenome (GOLD analysis project Ga0116152, IMG submission 89894) | Active sludge microbial communities of municipal wastewater-treating anaerobic digesters from Hong Kong - AD_UKC119_MetaG | ecosystem: Engineered > Bioreactor > Anaerobic > Digestate...
AATCGAGCAGTTGTTCATGGGTGTCCGGCACGATCACCTCGAGCCGACGCCAACAAACTGCGGCTCGAGGTGATCGTGCCGGACACCCATGAACAACTGCTCGATTGGCTCGTTGAAGGACGCGCCGACGTGGCGGCCGGTTTCCTCGAGCCGTCCGAAGACGCGGCGGCGCGTGGCCTGACGTTCTCGCGACCCTACCATCATGCGCCGCGTCATCTGGTGGTGCGTGCGGACGATGCGGTGTCCTGTGCGCGCGACCTCCAGGGTCTTACCGTGAGCGTGCGGCGCTCCAGCCCCTACTGGAGGGATCTGGTCGAACTGCGCGCGAACGGGGCCCGGTTCTCCCTGCAGGCCGCGCCGGAGGAAATGGAGACCGAGGAGTTGATCGGGCGGGTGGCCAGCGGCGAGCTCGACGCCACGGTGGCGGACGGCCATCTGCTCGACATCGAGCTGGCACGTGGGCTGCCGGTCAAGTCCGGGTTCAGGCTGAGTGACGATCGCGCCCACGCCGTGGCGGTGCGGGCACAGAACGGCAAGCTGCTGGCCGAGCTCAATGGCTTCATCAGGAAAGAGTACAAGGGCCTCGTCTACAACATCCTGTACAAAAAATACTTCGGAAACCCGCGCAATGTCAGGGACCTCGCGGACGGCCGGCCCGGCGGTGCCGCCAGCAACGGGCTGTCGCCATTCGACGACATTACCCGCAAGTATGCCGAGCAGTATGGCTTCGACTGGCGCCTTATCACTGCGCAGATGTATCAGGAAAGCCGCTTCGATCCGCAGGCGAGATCCTTTGCCGGTGCGAGTGGATTGCTGCAGGTGATGCCGCGCACCGCGAAGTTCATGGGGTTTGCAACGGTGCAGGAACCCGAGGACGGTATCCACGCCGGAATCAAGTACCTGGACTGGGTGCGCAACCGTTTCGAACCCGTGCTGCCGTTCAACGAGCGTATGTGGTTCACGCTTGCCGCCTACAATGCGGGGCACGGCCATGTCGAGGACGCGCGGCGACTGGCGCGGCAACAGGGCATGGATGGCGACCGCTGGTTCGACAACGCGGAAAAGGCGATGCTGTTGTTGTCGAAGAAGCAATATGCCAGCAAGGCGCGCCATGGTTATGTGCGCGGTAGCGAACCGGTTGGCTATGTGCGTGACATCCGGCAGCGTTACCGTGCCTATGTCGAGATCTCCAGCAAGCGTCTGCCGGAGTTGGGCTCGGCGGCCGATCCGGTCGCGCCCTCAGCGGCGGTGCTCGACGGCGTGCGTGCGGCTGGCCGGTAAAGGAGCCACGATTTTTTCAATGACCTGGTGAGGATGCGTGATCTCTATCGATTATTTCTCGGACATCCTGTGTGTGTGGGCCTACGGCGGGCAGATCAGGCTGGACGAGCTGACCCGAAACTTCGGCGGCGATGTCCGCATTCGACACCGTTTCATCCCGTTGTTTGCCGACACCCGGGCAAGGATAGGCGAGGGATGGAAGGAGCAGGGCGGCTTCGCCGGCTTCGGCAGCCACATGCAGGAAGTCTGCGGGCAGTGGCCCCACACACGATTGAACGCGCGGGCATGGACCGAGTGCCGTCCGCTGACCTGTGTAACGGCGCATGTCTTTCTCAAGGCTGTCGAGTTGTGCCTGGTCGCCGACGCACCGGCGGATCGGCCCGGTGATGAGGTGTGCCAGCGGTACTCGTTGTTGATCGACAGGACGCGTGCCGCTTTTTTTGAACAGGCGCAGGACATCTCACAGCTGCCGGTATTGCTGGCCCTGCTGGGGGACGATCTGATTGGGCGCGACGCGGTGATTGCCAGAATAGACAGTGGTGAGGCCTATGCGGCGCTGTATCACGATGAGCAACTGGCGAAAGGCTATGCCGTCCAGGGCAGCCCGACCTATGTGTTCAACGAGGGTCGACAGCTGCTGTACGGCAACGTCGGCTACCGCATCATCGAGTCCAATGTCCGCGAACTGTTGTCGGCACGGCAGGTGGAAGGGGCGCCCAGCTGGTGTTGACGGCACCATGCCTGGTCACTGATAGGTGCGGCCCTTGTGTTTCAGCCAGCCGGCGACGTGTCGCGCACCCGGGTCGCGGTGTGTCCAGTGCACAACACCGCCCTGGTTGTTCCATTCGTATTCGCCAAAGAATGCCACGGTGTCACCCTTCTGCAGGTCGTCGATGCGTGGCGCCAGGTCGATGTTGTGCGCCACCAGCAGGGTCTGCCTGTTGTCGAGTTGCAGCAGGAAGCGCTGGTGCCGGCTGCCGTCCAGATCGTCGCTGAGCACGCGCTTGACGATGCCTTCGCCCATCACCTGCACATCGCTGCGTTGTGCGCGGTAGGCGTCGCTGATGGCCCGGGTGCCGCGGGCGCCTTCCGCCGCCGGTGTGCCGACCGCCACTCCGGTTGGGCCGTCGGACGGGATAACCCCCTGTTGGTCGAGAAATGCGACCAGGGCGGCCAGCAGCGCGACCAGGATGCCGAGGGTTTTCTTGTTCATGAAGGGGTTCCGCAGTGATTGGTCGGTAACGGTCAGGTGTAGATGGCGCGCTCGCGGCACTGCCGCTGTGAATTGGGGTCTTCGATCGATTCAACTGCGGCGATGGCAGCGACATAGGCGGCCGGCAGGCCATGTTCGCGGGCGCCGCGAAGCACGTGTTCGTGGTACCAGTCGAAGGGTTTCAGATCCGGATCGACGAGAGTCGCGCAGTAGGTGAATGCGGTCATGGTGGTGCTGCCGGCGCAGTCAAGGGTAACGGTCCTTTCGTCATAGCCCTTGCCGAGGCCTTCCGCGGTATCCAGCTGTGCCTTGTGTGCCCTGTCGATCACGTAAACGACGCCGAAAACCAGATCGCCGGCATGTGGGCTCGGCGCGGCGTCACACTTTGCAGAGCCGTCGCGGCCGGACTTGTGAAATGCCAGACGGTGACCGCGCAGGCTGGCGACGGTGACAACGCGTGCCGACGGCACGCGTTGCCGCAAGCGTTGACTCGACATATTCGATCCGTAAGCGAAGTAATACATCGCTCGTCAGCCCTACGGCACCCTGGGAGTCACGGGCAGCCGACCTCGGAGCGGCCGGGTACGCGACGCCGCGACATGGCGAGTGTTCAGTGGTGAGCGATGGTCTTGTCAGTGAACAGGTAGTCCTTGAGTTCCTTGTCGAACGACGGGTCCTGGCGCCGGATCCATTCAAGGACCATCGCTGCGTGCTCTTTTTCCTCGTCGCGATTGTGCGCCAGGATCGCTTTCAGCTCGGGGTTCTTGCAGGCGTCGACGCGCTGGTTGTACCAGTCGACTGCCTCGAGTTCCTCCATCAGCGAGACGATGGCGCGATGCATGTCGCGGGTCTCGTCGGATAGTTCTTCGATCGGCTCGTGGTAGCCTTCGTTCGACATCTCTTGTCTCCTCTGAAAATGAAGTGCAGCGTCGATTGCATGATAACGAATCCCGATCGCACCGCCCATGCGCGTCAGTTCACGCAACCGGTTTCAGGCCGAGGCGTGCAGCGGCTGCGGTGTGTCCAGGATGGCCTGATAGATGGACAGGTCCTGGTCGGAGTAACAACAGAAGACGATCTGCTCGAGAGCGTCGTAACGGGCGGCTACGGTGCGTACCGTCTCAACCGCGATCGGTGCCGCCAGGTCGGGCGGGAAGCCGTACACCCCGGTGCTGATGCAGGGGAAGGCGATGTTGTCCAGTCCGTGCGCGGCCGCCACCTCGATGCAGCGTTGATAGCATGAAGCCAACAGCTGCGGCTCGCCCCTGTCTCCACCGTGCCAAACCGGGCCGACGGTATGGATGACGAACTCCGCAGGCAGGGCAAATCCCGGTGTGAGCCTGGCGTCCCCGGTGGCGCAGCCGCCAAGCGCCAGGCAGGCCTGCAGCAGCTGCGGTCCGGCGGCACGATGGATGGCGCCGTCCACGCCGCCGCCACCGAGCAGTCGCGTGTTGGCGGCGTTCACCACCGCGTCGACGCGCAGCGTGGTGATGTCTGCCTTGAGTGCGCTGAGCCTGGCTGGCATGGTTCCCTGCCGCTCCGGTGTGAATGATCCAATGGGTTCTTGGGAGCAATTGTGGACCATACGATGCCGATCGTCAGACTGCCGCCTTCCGTGACCTGGGAATCTAAAGGACCAATTGCTAAATCCCAGTGAAAAGCTGCCGCCACATAACGCGTGAACGTGCTCATTTCAGCCAGGAACGGCAGATAGCACACGGCTCTCCTCTGGCGCGAAGACAGCGCTTGACGGGCCTCCGCTCTCCCCGCGGTCGCCCGTTTTTTTATGTCTGTGTTTTTTCGGCGAAGCGCAATATTGAAAGGCGCGCTGCACAGACGAAAAAGCCCGGCTCTTCGCAGAACCGGGCCTTTCAATATGGTGCCGAAGAGAGGACTTGAACCTCCACCGGGTTTCCCCGACATGGACCTGAACCATGCGCGTCTACCAATTCCGCCACTTCGGCCGTGCGCTGGGGTGGACCCCAAAACGGAAGCGCGGACTCTACAGCGACACCATGGGCCTGTCAACGCTACAATGGTCCGAGTTTCCTTCTATCAGAGAACCCCATTTCAGTGTCAAAACGCAAACCACGCAGCGCCGACCGCGCCCGTGACCCCTACCAGGCCCGTGAGGCCAAGAAATACGAAAATCCGATCCCCAGCCGCGAGTTCATTCTCGGCCTGATGGAGGAGCACGGCGCGCCGCTGCGCTTCGATGATCTTGCCGCTGCGCTCGAGCTGTCCGACCCGCAACAGATCGATGCACTGTCGCGCCGCGTCAATGCGATGTCGCGTGACGGTCAGGTGGTGTGCAACCGCCGCGGTGGCTACTGCGTGGTCAACCACGAGGACCTGATCCACGGGCGGGTGATCGGGCATGCCGACGGGTTCGGGTTCATGCACCCGGACGAGGGTGGCGACGATCTGTTTCTGAGTCCGCGCGAGATGCGCGTGCTGTGGCACGGCGACCGTATCGTTGCCCGCGTGGCTGGCATCGACCGGCGAGGCCGGCGCGAGGCCGCGGTGGTCGAGGTGCTGGAGCGCGCCTTCGAAAACATCGTTGGCCGCCTGCAGATCGACGCCGGGGTGGCATTCCTGCTGCCGGACAACAAGCGGATCCCGCAGCAGATCCTGATCCCGCCGGACCGGCTGATGGGGGCGAAACACGGCCAGATGGTCGTGGTGCGCATCACCGATCATCCGCAGCAATGGCGGCAGGCGCTCGGTGAGGTGATCGAGATCCTCGGTGACCACCTCGCGCCCGGGATGGCAACGGATGTGGCGATTCGTGCCAACGACATACCGCTGCAATGGCCTGTCGAGGTGGAGCAGGAGATCGCGGCACTCAGACCCGAGGTACCAGAGGCGGCGAAGACGGGTCGGGTTGACCTGCGGGCCACTCCACTGGTCACGATCGACGGTGCCGATGCCCGTGATTTCGATGACGCGGTGTTTTGCGAACGCACCAGGAAAGGCTGGCGCCTGCTGGTCGCCATCGCCGACGTATCCGCCTATGTGACGCCGGGCACGGCGCTCGACGAGGAGGCGTACAAGCGCGGCAATTCGGTGTACTTCCCTGATCGCGTGATCCCGATGCTGCCCGAGATCCTGTCGAACGGGCTGTGTTCGCTCAATCCCCATGTCGATCGCCTGTGCATGACGGCAGAGCTGTATTTCGACACCGAAGGCAATCTCTTCCGTTCGCGCTTCTTCGAGGCAGTGATGAATTCGCATGCACGCCTGACCTACGACAAGGTCGGGGCGATGCTGCTCGATGGCGACCCGGCGCTGTGTGCGGAGTATGCCGCGGTGCTGCCGCACCTGCATGATCTCTACGGCCTGTACCAACTGCTGCACACGGCACGCGCCGAGCGTGGTGCGATCGATTTCGATACGGTGGAGACGCGTTTCCGCTTTGACGATCAGGGCAAGCTGGCGGCCATAGAGCCGATGGTGCGTCACGATGCGCACAAGGTCATCGAGGAATGCATGCTGGCGGCCAATGTCGCCGCGGCGCGCCACCTGCAGCGCCACAAAATGCCGGCGCTGTACCGCATCCACGAGAAACCCAGTGCGCAGAAACTCACCGACCTGTCAGAGTTTCTGGGCGAACTTGGGTTGCGGCTGGAAGGTGGCGACAGCCCGACCGCCAAGGACTATGCGAACCTGCTCGATCGGGTCAAGGCGCGCCCGGATTTTCACGTGATCCAGGTCGTGTTGCTGCGTTCGATGATGCAGGCGGTGTATTCGGACAACAATGTCGGTCACTTCGGGCTCGCGTTCCCGGCGTATGCACATTTCACCTCGCCGATCCGCCGCTATCCCGATCTGATGGTTCATCGTGCACTCAAGCACCTGCTGAGTGGTGAGGCACCGGAGACCTTCGACTACACCCATCAGCACCTGACGGCGATGGGCGAGCACTGTTCCGCGACCGAGCGCCGCGCCGACGATGCGACACGTGACGCCGCCGATACGCTGAAGTGCGAGTACATGCTCGATAAGGTCGGCGAGTCCTTCGATGGAGTCATCTCCGGGGTCAACAGCTTCGGGATCTTCGTCGAACTCGACGGTATCTATGTGTCCGGGCTGGTACACATCACCGCGCTGGACTATGACTATTTCCATTTCGATCCGATCGGCCATCGCCTTACAGGCGAGCGTACCGGCCGGGTGTATCGCCTCGGCGACACCCTGCGGGTCAAGGTGGCGGCGGTCAGCATCGATGACCGCAAGATCGACTTCATCCTGGCGGACAAGATCGAAGGTCCCGGCAAGGGCCGCGGCGGTCCGGGCAAGGGCGAACACCGCTCGCGCAAGGGCGGCAAGGGTGAGGCCGGGCCGGCCGTGCGCACCGATGGCGGTGGTGGGCGCAAGAAGCGTCGTCGCAGCAAGGGTTGATCGGTGTCGGGGCAGCTGATCGTTGGCATTCACGCCGTGCGCACGGCGCTGAAACACGGTACGCAGCGTATCGATGCCCTGTGGTTTGACGCTGCGCGCAGGGACCGGCGTCTGCGAGAATTGCTGGACGAGGCGCGGTTGGCCGGACTGCGCCCACAGGCGAGCGACAAGGTGACGCTCGATCGCATGACCGCGGGCGCCAATCACCAGGGTGTGGTGGCACAGGGCGAACTGCCGACCAGTCTCGGGGAAGCGGCGCTGGATGCCCTGCTCGGGGCGATTGACGTACCGCCCCTGCTGCTGGTGCTCGATGGCGTCACCGATCCGCACAACCTCGGGGCCTGCCTGCGTAGCGCCGACGGTGCCGGGGTGCACGCGGTGATTGCGCCGCGCGACCGTGCCGGCGGTCTGACACCGGTCGTTTGCAAGGTTGCCAGCGGGGCTGCCGAGACCGTGCCCTTCGTTCAGGTCACCAATCTGGTGCGAACCCTGCGCTATCTGCAGGACAGTCATCGTGTGTTCGTGGTCGGCGCTGCCGGCGATGCCCAGCTGGACCTGTACCAGGCTGACCTGACAGGTCCGTTGGCGCTCGTCATGGGCTCGGAGGGCGAGGGGATGCGCCGTCTGACGCGCGAGACCTGCGATCAACTGGTGCGTCTGCCAATGGCCGGCCAGGTGGAGAGCCTCAATGTCTCGGTAGCGACCGGAATCTGCCTGTATGAGGCCGTGCGCCAGCGCCGTCCGGACCGCTGAGCAGAGGACATGCGGACATGTCGGCGGCGGCCTAAATGTTTGCAATTCATTGCGATTTTCCGTAGACTCCCGCGCCTTTCCGGCCAGCCTCGGGTTGGCCCTCCTTGCCTCACTGCAATAGCGGGAGGCTGTTTAAACCGTAAGGAGCGACAATGCGTCACTACGAAATCGTGTTTCTGGTGCATCCCGACCAGAGCGAGCAGGTGCCTGCAATGGTGGAGCGCTACCGCGCGACCATCGAGGGCAGCGCCGGCACCATCCATCGCCTGGAAGACTGGGGCCGCCGGCAGCTGGCCTACCCGATCAACAAGGTGCACAAGGCTCACTATGTGCTGATGAACGTCGAGTGCGGCGCCGAGGCGCTGGCCGAACTCGAGAGTGCGTTCCGTTTCAACGATGCCGTCCTTCGCAACCTGATCATCCGTCGCGACGAGGCCGTCACCGAGACGTCGCCGCTGGCCAAGGAAGACGACAGGGACGAAGCCCCTGCAGCGCCGGCGCGCAAAGAAGAACCCGCCGCAGAAGCCAACGCCTGACGCACTGGAGTCACTTGTCATGTCACGTTTTTTCCGTCGCCGTAAGTTTTGTCGTTTCGCCGCCGATGGCGTCAAAGAGATCGACTACAAGGACCTGAACCTGCTCAAGCAGTACGTCAGCGAGTCCGGCAAGATCGTCCCGAGCCGGATCACCGGTACCAGCGCCAAGTACCAGCGTCAGCTGGCCGACGCGGTGAAGCGCGCGCGCTTCCTGGCCCTGCTGCCGTACTCCGACAGTCATTGATCGGGGGTTGCGGTTGAGCCCGGTGTCTGGGTGTCGACCGCGAAGGGGTAGCGCATGAAGGCCTTCGCCGCATGGGTGATGAAGGGCCGCATGCAGGCGGTGATCGCGGCCACGGTGCTGGCGATGTTGGCACTGTTGGTCACGCCGCTTGCGCTGCTGAGTGCTGCAGTGATCGTCCTCACGGTACTGCGCCAGGGCTGGAAAGAGGGTGTGCTGGTGGTGGCGTCCGCTCTGCTCGCGATAGCGGGCCTTGGCGGACTGCTGTTTCAGATGCCGCTGGCGACCCTGTTGATCGGTGGCCTGTTGTGGGGCCCCGCTGCGCTGTTGGGCACGGTGATGGGCCGTACCGGCTCGCTGCGGCTGGCGATCGAGGTGGCGGCGATCGCGGCATCGGCGATCGTGCTATTGCAGTATGGACTACTGGCGGATCCGGCGGCCTTCTGGGGCGACGCGCTGAACGAATTCCTGGCGCAGCGGGTCGACCCGCAGACACTGGACGCGTCGAACATCGGTTCGTTGGTCGAGCTGATGGCCGGGTGGATGCCCGGCGGTGTGGCGGCGACCTGGTTCCTGGCGACGGTGGCCTCGATGGTGCTGGCACGGTACTGGGCGGCGGCACTGGATCGCCCCGGGGCTTTCGGCGAAGAGTTCCGGCAGTTGCGCTTCGGGCGCTGGCTGTTGCTGCTGGTACCGGTATTGCTGGTGGTCGGGGTGCTGCTCACCGGTGGTGAACCCAGCCTGATCGGCCAGCTGTATCTGATCGGCATGGTGGTGTTTCTGATCCAGGGGATCAGTGTGGCCCACGGGCTGGTGGCTGAATTCGGTGCTTCGCCCGCGTGGCTGGTGGGCCTGTACCTGTTGTTGGTGTTCGCGGCGCCCCAGGGCGCAACCATGGTCTCCCTGGCTGGTTATGCCGACGGGTGGCTGAATTTTCGGGCGCGTGCCCGGGCACGCCGGTCTGGGACCGGCGGCAGATGAATCGCATGTAGAGGTTGAGAACGATGGAAGTCATTCTTCTGGAAAAAGTGGCGAACCTGGGTGGCCTGGGTGAAAAGGTGTCGGTCAAGTCCGGCTTTGGTCGCAACTTCCTTATCCCGCAGGGCAAGGCGGTGTTCGCAAGCGCTGAAAACATCAGGCTGTTCGAAGAGCGGCGTGCGGAACTTGAGCAGCAGGCCGCCGAACGGCTGGCTGCAGCCGAGGCACGCAAGGCGCAGATCGAGGCACTGAGCGACGGCGTCACAATCACCCACAAGGCCGGTGATGAAGGTCGTCTGTTCGGTTCGGTCGGTACCTCCGATATCGCACATGCCTGCGTCGCGGCAGGTGTCGAGGTCTCCAAGGCCGAGGTCCGGCTGCCCGAGGGTCCGTTCCGCGTGGCCGGTGAATACGAGGTGGCGATCCACCTGCACACCGACGTCGATGCCGCGTTGCGGGTAAATATCGTCGGCGAAGCGTAAACAGGGTCGCTGATCCGTGCATCGTGCCGACCGGCGCGATGCGTGTGCTGCACAAGCCCGGCTTCTGCCGGGCTTTGCGTTGCTGCATGTTCCAAGTTCGAGCCGGTGCTGCGCATTGTCGCCGGCATGTGGTGTAATCAAGGCTTCCCCCCGGACTTCCTGGCAGCGGCATGGTTGACGCGGTTTACGATTCTTTTTCCGAGGCAGCGCCCGATTACACACGCGACGCGCAGATGGAAGCGCTGCGCGTACCACCGCATTCGCTGCAGGCCGAGCAGGCCGTACTCGGTGGTCTCATGCTGGACAACAGCGCATGGGACAGGGTTGCCGATCAGGTCGGCGAACAGGACTTCTATCGCCTCGAACACCAGCTGGTGTATGCCGCAATCGCCAGCCTGGCGGAGGCCAACCGGCCGTTCGACGTCGTAACCCTGGCCGAGGAACTCGGACGCCTGGAATCGCTCGACGAGGTCGGCGGTCTTCCTTACCTGGGGATGCTGGCGAACGAGACGCCGAGCGCGGCCAACATCCAGGCCTATGCCGCGATCGTGCGTGAACAGTCGGTGGTGCGCCAGCTGATCCGGGTCGGCAGCCAGATCGCCGAGGCCGGGTTTCGCCCAAAGGGCCGGAAGGTCCACGAACTGCTCGATCACGCTGAAAACCTGGTGTTCCAGATCGCCGAACAGCAGGCACGCGGTGGCGGCGGCTTCCGGCCGATCACGCGTCTGCTGACCGAGACCATCAACCGTATAGAGGAACTCTACGGCAGCGACGATGCGCTGACCGGGGTGCCGACCGGTTTCACCGATTTCGATGCGAAGACCTCTGGACTTCAGAAATCCGATCTGATCATCGTTGCCGGCCGGCCATCGATGGGCAAGACCACGTTTGCGATGAATATTGCGGAGAATGTCGCAGTGGCCACCAGTCTGCCGGTGGCAGTCTTCTCGATGGAGATGCCGGGTGAGGCGCTGACCATGCGTATGATCTCGTCACTCGGCAGGGTCAACCAGCAGGCCGTGCGTTCGGGCAAACTGGAGGACGACGACTGGCCGCGGGTCACTTCGGCCGTCAACATCCTCAACAATACCAAGCTGTTCATCGATGACACGCCCGCGTTGACGCCGACCGAGTTGCGGGCGCGCTGCCGCCGCCTGACCAAGGAGCAGGGGCAGCTGGGGCTGGTCGTGATCGACTACCTGCAGTTGATGCAGGCGCCGGAGTCGGGCGAAAACCGGGCCACCGAGATCTCTGCAATTTCGCGTGCGCTCAAGGCGCTGGCCAAGGAGCTCAACGTGCCGGTGATAGCCCTGTCACAGCTCAACCGCTCACTGGAACAGCGTCCCAACAAGCGCCCTGTGATGTCCGACCTGCGCGAGTCCGGTGCCATCGAGCAGGACGCAGACGTGATCGTCTTCATCTATCGCGACGAGGTCTACAACGAAGACAGCCCCGACAAGGGCAAGGCCGAGATCATCATCGGCAAGCAACGTAACGGCCCGATCGGCAAGGCCGTGCTCACCTTCCAGGGGCAGTTCACGCGTTTCGACAACTTCGCTTACGACGCCTACGGCGATGATCAGTACTGATTCCGGGCTGCAGGTCTGGTGACGCGATGAGCAAGTCGGCCAGAACCGTGTATGCGTGCACCGAGTGCGGTGCGCAGTCGCCCAAGTGGGCCGGACAATGCGGTGACTGCGGTGCCTGGAACAGTCTGCAGGAGACCGTCGCCGCCCCGGTTGCCAAGGCCGATTCGCGCTTTGGCGGCTATGCGGGTGGGGTTGATGCGGCGGCCATCCGCAACCTCTCGGACGTCGTCGCACAGGACACGCAGCGGATACCGACCGGCCTCGACGAACTCGACCGTGTGCTCGGTGGCGGGCTGGTGACCGGTTCAGTGGTACTTATCGGCGGTGACCCCGGCATCGGCAAGTCGACCCTGCTGGTGCAGGCGCTGGCGCTGCTGTCGGGCCGTATGTCTGCGCTGTACGTCAGCGGCGAGGAATCGGCGGAACAGATCAGTCTGCGCGCGCACCGCCTCGGCCTGCCGACAGAGCGTCTGCGCCTGCTGACCGAGACCTGCGTCGAGAGGATCCTCGCCCTGATCGCGAAAGACCGGCCGCGCGTGCTGGTGCTCGATTCCATCCAGACCCTGTATACCGAGTCGTTGCAGTCGGCCCCGGGCTCGGTGGCACAGGTTCGTGAGTCGGCGGCGCGCCTGGTGCGTTTTGCCAAGCAGACCGGGACCTCACTGTTCCTGGTCGGCCATGTCACCAAGGAGGGTGCGCTGGCCGGGCCGCGAGTGCTCGAACACATGGTCGATACCGTGTTGTATTTCGAGGGCGAGAGCGGGAGCCCGTTCCGCCTGGTAAGGGCGATCAAGAATCGCTTCGGTGCAGTCAATGAGCTGGGTGTGTTTGCGATGACCGACACCGGCCTGCGCCAGGTCAGCAACCCTTCGGCGATCTTCCTGTCGCGGCACGAGCAGGAGGTTGCCGGCAGCTGCATCCTGGTGACCCGCGAAGGCACCCGGCCGCTGCTGGTCGAGGTGCAGGCCCTGGTGGATCAGAGCCCGTTGGCCAACCCGCGACGCGTGGCACTGGGCCTGGAACAGAATCGACTGTCGATGCTGCTGGCGGTGATGCACCGCCACGGTGGTATCGCGGTGTTCGACCAGGACGTGTTCCTGAACGTGGTAGGCGGTGTGCGGGTGACCGAGCCGGCGGCTGACCTGCCGGTCCTGCTGGCAGTGCTGTCCAGCCTGCGTGACCGGCCGGTGCCAGGGGAGCTTGCGACCTTTGGTGAGGTGGGCCTTGCCGGCGAGATCCGGCCGGTGCCAAATGGCCAGGAGCGCCTGCTCGAGGCGGCCAAGCACGGTTTCAGGCGCGCCATCGTGCCGCGCGCCAACGCACCGAAAAAGCCGATTGCAGGTCTGGAGGTGATGGCCGTCAGCCGTATTGGTGAGGCCATCGACGCGCTGAGCTGAATCGCTCAGCCGGCGATCAATTGTTGCAGATTGCGCTCCAGTAGCGCGCTGTCGACCAGATTCAGCTCGACCATGCGCCGCAGCTTGGCGGCGCTCTCGACGTCCAGGCTCAGGCAGTGCAGCCCGATGTCTGCGCCTTCGATGTGGGCGACCTCGCCCTCCATGTCGATGCAGCACAGCTCGCCCTCGAGTCGCACACTCGCGTGCAGGCGTATGCCATGTGGTGGCCGCCAGTCGCTGGCCAGCGTAAACAGCATCCCTTGCAGCGACACGTCGCGAACGACACCGTCATGCTGGGTGTCGCCGTCATGTATCACCACCGGTTTGTCGGTGGCGATGCGATCGAAACGGCGTCGTTCGGCGGATTGGTCTGACATGCCGTGGCTCCTTGTCCCTTGCGGCGGGTTAGCGGCCGCAACCCCCGCACCTTGATACCCAGGCAGCCGGATGGCGCAGATGCGCGCGCCTACGGACAGGCCGGGATCACTCGCCACCCTCCGGCTGTCGGCGGTCCTGAGGGCGAATGCGCGCCATCTTTACGGCATTGTCCTGGATCTGCACCACCTCGATCGGATAGCCCGCCACCATCAGCGAGGTGCCGGTATCGGGCAGGCTCTCCAGGTATTCAACGATCAGGCCGTTGAGCGTCTTGGGACCGTCGGTCGGCAGTTCCCAGTGCATGGTCCGGACCAGTTCGCGCAGGTTGGCGCTGCCATCCACCAGGAAGCTGCCGTCTTCCTGTGGCAGCACGTCAGAGATCGCGTCGGAGGGGTCGGTGGCGAACTCGCCGACGATCTCTTCCAGCAGGTCGGCCATGGTCACCAACCCCTGCACATCGCCATACTCGTCGACCACCAGCGCGGTACGCCGCCGGTTGCGTTGAAAGTTGAGCAATTGCCGGTTCAGTGGCGTGCCCTTCGGGATGAAATACGGCTCGCGGATCAGTCTTTCGAATGTTTCGCGGTCGAGCTCGCCGTCCAGCAGAGCATGCATCGTGCGCCGCGAGTGCACGAATCCGACCACGTGATCGATGCTGCCGCGATACACCAGAACACGCGTATAGGGCATCTTCTCCAGCTGTTCGAGGATCACGTCGAACGGGTCGTCCAGATCGACGCCATCGATCTCGCTGCGTGGCACCATGATGTCGTCGACCGTGACCTTTTCCAGGTCGAGGATGTTCAGCAGCATCTTCTGATGACGCTTCGGGATCATCGCGCCGGCCTCGTTGACCACGGTCCGCAGTTCTTCGCGACTCAGTGCATTGCCTTCGGCATCCTCGGGGAAGATCCGCAGCAGGCGCAACACCGCGTTGGCCATCAGGTTGACCAGCCATACCAGCGGAAACAGCAGGCGCAGCAGCGGTGTGTAGATCCACGCCGCGGGGAAGGCCAGGCGTTCCGGGTACAGGGCAGCCATGGTCTTGGGCGCAACCTCGGAGAAAATCAGTACCACCAGGGTCAACAACCCCGCGGCAATTGCGATCGCGCCTTCGCCGCCAAGGCGGATCGCAATGATCGTCGCCAGCGACGATGCCAGGATATTCACGAAGTTGTTGCCCAGCAGGATCAGCCCGATCAGGCGGTCTGGCTTGTCCAGCAGCCGGCGTGCCAGCTGCGCCCCGGGATGGCCGGCATCGGCGAGGTGGCGCAGTCGGTAGCGGTTGAGCGTCATCAGCGCGGTTTCGGAGCCGGAAAAGAACGCCGACAGGAGCAGGAGGAACACCAGTGCGCCGAACAGGGCACCGAGGGGCAATTCGTTCAAGAGGGCGGGTCCGGTTTTCTGCAGTCAGGTTCACTTTCTATGAGTCGTGACGGACGCTGTCAAGCACCGGTGCCAGCAGTTGTCGATTGGCAGAGATTCGCCAGATGACGTAATTTTGACATCATAGGAAATGCATGCTTAACTTCGGAAACACAAGCATTTTCTGGGACCTATATGTCTACCGCGAGCGACAGTGCCGGCTGGGTGGCGACCGAAAACAACAAGGGGCAGGCATTCAACGCGATCACCGTGATGCTGGTGCTGTCCGAGCCGGCGTCATTCGATTATCTGCAGAACGTACTGCAGTTCATCGATTGTGACGTGCATGTGCCCGAATCACCCGATGACCTGCAGCGTCTGGTGAAGCGCTTTGCCGACCGCTCGACCTCTGTGTTTCTCAGCGGACAGTTGCCGGACCGGGATCGCAGCGCCTATCTGAGCGCGATCAACGCCTGCGAGACGCGTCCGGCGCTGATCCAGGTGCAGGAGAAGAACGGCGACGAGATGCTGGTCAGCGGCGATGTGCTGGGCACGCTGCGCCTGCCGTGCCACTACGAGGCCATCGCGGGTCTGTTGCACAAGGCCCAGGTGTATGACGAGTCGCAGCGCCACGGTGAGGCCCCGCGCCGCCCACTGGAGCTGTTCCGCAGCCTGTCGGGCAACGGTCGCGCGACGCGCGGGATCAACAAGATGATCGAGCAGGTGGCCGATTCGGAGGCCACGGTGCTGATCCTCGGCGAATCGGGCACCGGGAAGGAAGTCGTGGCGCGCAAGCTGCACTATCACTCCAAGCGCCGCGGGCGGCCTTTCGTGCCGGTGAACTGCGGGGCCATCCCGGGCGATCTGCTCGAGAGTGAGTTGTTCGGCCACGAAAAGGGCGCCTTCACTGGTGCCATCACGGCGCGCCAGGGACGCTTCGAACTGGCCGAGGGTGGGACGTTGTTTCTCGATGAGATCGGGGACATGAGCATGCACATGCAGGTCAAGCTGCTGCGTGTGCTGCAGGAGCGCACCTTCGAACGCGTCGGCAGCAACCGCACCATCCACTGCAATGTACGGATCATCGCCGCGACGCATCGCAACCTCGAACAGTCGATAAAAGAGGATTTGTTCCGCGAGGACCTGTACTACCGACTCAACGTCTTTCCCATCGAGGTGCCGCCGCTGCGCGAGCGGGTCGAGGACATCCCGGTGCTGGTCAATGACCTGATCCTGCGCATCGAGCATGAAAAGCGTGGTTCGGTGCGCCTCACGCCGGCCGCTGTGACTGCACTCACGCATTACCGCTGGCCAGGCAATGTGCGCGAACTCGCCAATCTGATCGAGCGCCTCGCGATCCTGTTCCCGTACGGTGTGGTCGATGTCGCCGACCTGCCGGAAAAGTTCCGTGCGGGGATCCCGATCAGCGTGCCCGAGATCAGTGACGACGATGTGTTGCCGGTGGTCAGTACCCATGGTGATCAGCCCAATACGGTCTCCAGCATGCCGCGTCTGCCGGCCGAGGGCATCGATCTCAAGGTGCACCTCGCGAACATGGAGCAGAGCCTGATCCGCCAGGCCCTGGAAGAGGCCAACGGGGTGGTGGCGCACGCGGCGAAGAAGCTGAAGATGCGCCGTACGACCCTGGTCGAGAAATTGCGCAAGTACGGTCTGCAACGCGGCCAGGAGCTGACGGGCCTTTGACGTAATCGTTTTGTTCGTTCGCCAAGTGATTGTATTTCAATGAAATTCAATCATGGCACGTGTCTTGCTGAGTCTCTGCCGGAAGCACACCGGAGACGGGATTCGGCCACATGGGCACAGCGCAGATTCAATCGACACAGGATCCTCAGGCACTTGAACAGGCCTTCGGCGTGTTCAATGCGCTGTCGCAGCAACTCACCACCGCCTATGCGCAGCTGGAAGGGCGTGTCGTCGCGCTGACCGAGGAACTGGCGGGTACGCGGCGTGAGCGGCTCGATGAGCGGGCGCAGAAGGAGCATCTCGCCGACCAGCTGGGCGTGTTGCTCGAGGCGTTGCCAGCCGCGATCGTGTTGGTGGATGTACGCGACCGGGTGGACCGCTTCAATCCCGCTGCCGAACAGCTTTTCCCCAGTCTGGCCTGGGGCCGCCGCTGGAGCGAGGTCAAGCAGGAAGTGGTCGCGGCGGAGCCGACCCCCGGCGACTGGCGCCTTCGCGACGGCCGGCGGGTGAGCGTCTCGCAGCGGCCGCTCAATGACCGCGGGCGCATCATGGTGGTGGTCGACGTGACGGACCAGCGCCGCCTGCAGGAACGCGCCGAGCGCCAGGACAGGTTGACCGCGATGGGCGAGATGGCGGCACAACTGGCACACCAGGTGCGCACTCCGTTGTCGACCTCGGTGCTGTATGCCGGCCAGTTGGCAAAAGGCAACCTGAGTGACCAGCAGCGTCAGCAGTTCAGTGAGAAGCTGCTCGACGGCCTGCGCCACACCGAGACCCTGGTGCGCGAGATGCTCGCGTTCAGTCGCGGTGGCAGCTTCAGCAGGCAAGCGATCCACGTCGACGATGCGATTGTGACCGCGCTCGCCGGTCTGCGGCCGCGACTGCGCACCCTCGGCGCACGTCTTGACATCGACGTAGAAGCCGCACGCCGCGGGCGTATCGCCGGCAACCTCGACGCCTTGGCCGGGGCGTTCAGCAACCTGATCGACAATGCACTCAATCATGGTGCTCAGGGCGTGACCATCCGCATCACCGCAGTGGCTGACGACGCCGAATTCCTGACGCTTAGGGTCGAAGACGATGGCCCCGGGATCGACCCGGCGGCCCTGCCACGTGTCTTCGATCCCTTTTTCACCACTCGGGAGCGCGGTACCGGCCTCGGCCTGGCGGTCGTCCAGGCGGTTGTGCTGGAGCACGGCGGCAGCCTGAGGGCCGCAGCATCCACGCTCGGTGGTGCACGTTTCGATATTCAACTGCCGTGGCTCGACGCCGGGCAGGTACCGCAATCACCAAGGAAGCAAGTCTGATGAAGCCCTCGCGCATTCTGGTCGTGGAAGATGACAGCGCACTCGCGCAGGCACTCGCCGACACCCTGTCCCTGTCGGGATACGAGGTAGTGACCGCCACCGACGGCGAGCAGGCACTGGCAAGACTGGATCGCAACCAGGTCGACATGGTGCTGACCGACGTGCAGATGCGACCGATGGACGGGCGTGCGCTGCTGCGCAATCTGCGCACACGCTTTCACGAGCTGCCGGTGTTGGTGATGACCGCCTACGGTACCGTCGAGCAGGCCGTGGAGGCGATGAAGCTGGGCGCGGTCGACTACCTAGCCAAGCCGTTCGAGGTCGGTGACCTGTTGGACAAGGTGGAACGCTATCTGCCGCAGCGCCAGCTCGAACCCGGCCAGATCATTGCGGAGGACCTGCGAAGCCGCGAGCTGATCGAGCTGGCGCGCCGGGTAGCCGCCAGTGATGCCACCGTGATGATCGGCGGTGAATCGGGCACCGGCAAGGAAGTGCTGGCACGCTATATCCATTGCCACTCTGCACGGCTCGACGGTCCGTTCGTCGCGATCAACTGCGCGGCGATACCCGACAACATGCTCGAGGCCGTGTTGTTCGGCTATGAGAAAGGTGCCTTCACCGGTGCGGTGCGCGCCAGCGCCGGCAAGTTCGAACAGGCACAGGGCGGCACCCTGTTGCTCGACGAGATCTCGGAGATGAGTCTGCCGCTGCAGGCCAAGCTGCTGCGTGTGCTGCAGGAGCGCGAGGTCGAGCGCCTCGGCGCACGCGAAGTGATCCAGCTCGATGTGCGTGTGCTGGCGACCTCGAACCGTCACCTGCGCGAAGAAGTCGCTGCCGGACGCTTCCGCGAAGACCTGTTCTACCGCCTCAACGTATTCCCGCTCACGCTGCCGGCCCTGCGCGACCGCCCGCGCGACATCCTGCCGCTGGCACGCCATCTGATGCAGCGGCATCTGCGCAGCGGCGAGGTATTGCCGCCCTTCGAGCCAGAGGCCGAGGTACGGTTGGTGGCCCATCGATGGCCGGGCAATGTGCGCGAACTGGACAACCTGATGCAGCGTGCGCTGATCCTGTCCGATGGTGAATGTATCCGTGCGGCAGACATCCATTTCGAGGCCCTCGACGGCGAGGTTCCGGTCACCATCGGCGCGATGACGCAGCCGCCTGCAGCGATGGCATTGGACGATGCCATGGGCAAAGGGCGGCTGAACGATGACCTGCGCAACGTCGAGGAGCACATGATCCTGGACGCGCTGCGCAACGGCAAAGGCAGCCGAAAACAGGCGGCCGAGATCCTCGGCATCAGCCCGCGAACCCTGCGCCACAAGCTCCAGAAGTTGCGCGAGGCGGGTGTCTCGATACCGCGCAACTGAATTGGCGCGAAAACTGCAGCTTTACCGGATGCGTACTCCAGGCGCCAGAAAACCGTACAGAACGATCACAGGTCAGCAACCATGAGCACACCGGAAATCAACCAGGTCCTGGCACAGATGCGGGTCGCCCGTGCCCAGGCCAGCGGCGGCGCGGCGGTCGACGAGACAGCGCAGACAGACTTTCGCGACCTGCTGAGAAAATCCATCGACGCAGTGAACGACACCCAGCAGAACGCCAGTGCGCTGCGTACCTCGTTCGAGCGCGGCGACGACAGCGTCGACCTGGCTCAGGTCATGATCGCAGTGCAGAAGTCCAGTATCTCGTTCGAGGCGATGGTTCAGGTGCGCAACAAGTTGGTCGAGGCCTACAAAGACGTCATGAACATGCCGGTGTGACCGCAGCAACGCGGCGCATGACTTAACCAGGAATCGGAACCAGAAAAATGGCTGAAGCAGCTGAGACCAGAAACCTCCCGTCGCCGGAACTCGGCGGCGGTGCGGCGGCGATGACGGAAAACCCCTGGCTGCGCCAGATCGCAGTCATGGTCGGGATCGCGGCCAGTGTCGCATTGGGCGTGGCGGTGGTGCTGTGGTCGCAGGCGCCGAACTACGCGCCGCTGTACGGCAATCTCGCGGAGAAGGACGCGAGCCAGGTGATGGAGGCCCTGCAGCAGGTCGGCGTCGATTATCGCGTGGACCAGGCCAGCGGCATGGTCATGGTGCCCGCGGCCAAGGTCAAGGAACTGCGGATGCAGCTGGCGGGCCAGGGCCTGCCCAACAGCGTCGGAATGGGCTTCGAGCTGTTGCAACAGGACACCGGTTTCGGTACCAGCCAGATGGTCGAGAAGGCGCGTTACCAGCAGGCGTTGCAGGGTGAGCTGGCACGCACCATTGCCACCATCGGCGCGGTACAGAGCGCCCGTGTGCACCTGGCGATCCCCAAGCAGTCCGTGTTCGTGCGCAAGCGTCAGCCGCCGAGTGCGTCGGTTGCGCTGCGCCTGCACAGCGGGCGTATCCTCGAGGAGGGCCAGGTCGAGGCGATTGTGCACATGGTCGCGTCCAGCATCCCGGAACTCGAACCGGGTCGCGTGACCGTGGTCGACCACAAGGGCCGGCTGCTCAGCGGCGACCCTGAGAGTCGCGAGATGAAGCTGTCCGCCACCCAGTTCGAACACACGCGGCGCATCGAGGAACACTATCGTGACCGTATCGAATCGCTGCTCGCGCCGATCGTCGGCCGCGACAAGGTGCGTGCACAGGTCACCGCCGATGTCGATTTCACCGTCACCGAGCAGACGCAGGAACGCTACAACCCGGATCAACCTGCACTGCGCAGCGAGCAGGTCAACGAGGAGCAGATGCGCGGCGCCGGCGCCGGGGGCGTGCCGGGCGCCCTGAGCAACCAGCCGCCGGCTGCGGGCAACGCGCCGGAGAATTCGCAGGGCCCGGATGGGCAGGCGGCAGACGCCATCAACTCGAGCCGTCAGGCCACCCGCAACTACGAACTGGATCGCGTGATCAGTCACACCCGGATGTCGCCGCTGTCGCTGCGTCGCCTGTCGGTGGCCGTGGTGGTCGACGATATCACCAACGTCGACGCCGACGGCAATGTCAGCGTGCGTGAGCGCACCCCGGAGGAGATCGAACGCCTGACCGACCTGGTGCGCGAGGCCGTCGGTTTCGATACCCGACGCGGCGACAGCGTACGCGTGCTCAACAGCTCGTTCCTGAGCCCGGAGCCGGTCGCGGACCTGCCCGAAATCCCGATCTGGGAACAGGGCTGGTTCCTCGACACCGTGAAGCAGGTCGGTGGTCTGCTGCTGGTGCTGGTCCTGATCTTCGTGGTCCTCAAGCCGACGATGAAGCGCCTGACCACCGGGCACGCCGGAATGGCAGCTGAGGCAGCCGGTAGTGCACGTGTCGAGGGCCCGCTGGGCGACCGGCAGGCCGGCGGCGGCACACAGAGCGACGAAGGACTGCTGCTGGGCAGCGACGGCGAACCCGTGCGCCTGCCCGGCGGCGGACGTTACGAGAACATCATGGACGCAGCGCGCAACCTGGTCGATGAAGACCCGAAACGGGTGGCTCAGCTGGTCAAGACCTGGATGCACGAAGAAGCCGCCTGACATGGAACAGAATGCTGACGCACAAGCGGTAAAGAAACTGAGCGGAGTCGAGCGGTCGGCGTTGCTGATGCTCGGCCTCGGCGAGAAACATGCGGCGGAGATACTGCGCCACATGGGGCCGAAAGAGGTACAGGAGATCGGGCTGGCGATGGCCAGCCTGAGCAATGTCACCAACTCGCAGATGGAACTGGTGATGCAGAAGTTCGTCGACGCTATCGGTGAGCAGACTTCGCTCGGCATGGGATCCGACGAGTACATCCGCAACATGCTGACCTCGGCGCTCGGCGCAGACAAGGCCAGTGGCATCATCGATCGCATCCTGCTGGGCCGCAACAGCAAGGGGCTCGAACAACTCAAGTGGATGGATCCGCGCGCGATTGCGGAGCTGATCCGGCTCGAACATCCTCAGATCATCGCGATCGTGATGTCGTTCCTCGATCCCGATCAGGCCGCAGGCGTACTGTCCGAATTTCCCGATCGTGTACGTACCGACGTGATCATGCGTGTCGCCACACTGGACGGCATCCAGCCGGCTGCGCTGCAGGAACTCGATGAGATCCTGGAGAAGCAGTTCTCTGGCGGCAGCAACGTCAAGTCGTCCGCGCTGGGCGGAGTCAAGAAGGCGGCAGATATCCTGAACTTCGTCGATGGCGCGATCGAGAGCAAGGTGATCGAACAGATCAGCGAGGCCGACGAAGAGCTGTCGCAGGAGATCCAGGACAACATGTTCGTGTTCGAAAACCTGATCGATGTCGACGATCGCGGCATGCAGACGCTGCTGCGCGAGGTCTCGTCGGATCAGCTGCTGCTCGCGCTGCGCGGCGCGCCCGAACCGTTGCGCGAAAAGATCTTCAAGAACATGTCCTCGCGTGCGGCGGAGATGCTCAAAGACGATCTCGAAGCCGCGGCCCCGGCCAAGCTCAGCGATGTCGAGGCGGCGCAAAAAGAGATCCTCACGGTTGCACGCCGCCTGTCGGATGCCGGCGAGATCAACCTCGGCGGCAGCGGCGGCGAAGAGTTCGTGTAAGGGCCTGCATTGATGAACGAACGCAGACCCGGTGGTGCACAGGTGATACGCGGCGACGAGGCGCAGGTCACCCAATGGCAGCCACCGCATGTACATCGCCAGGGCGAGACCCCGGTCGAAGAGGCGCACGGACTGCTGACCGCGGCGCAGCTCGACGATGTCCAGAAGGCGGCGCACGACGAGGGTTTCGAACAGGGGCGCAAGGAAGGACTGTCCTACGGGCATCGCGAAGGACTCGAGAAGGGCCGGGCTGATGTCAGTGCCAGGATCGAGCGGCTCGACCAGGTGCTCAAGGCCCTGGACAAGCCGTTCGAGCAACTCGACCAGCAGGTCGAGAACGAAATCGTCACACTGGTGATCAGTATGGTGCGCCAATTGATCCGCCGCGAGGTCAAGCTCGATCCGGGTCAGATCGTCGGTGTGGTGCGTGAGGCACTGGTCGTACTGCCGGTGAGTGCGCGTAACATTCGTGTGGTGTTGCACCCGGAAGACGCCGAACTGGTACGCGAGGCCTACTCCCTGGGTGAATACGATCAGCAATGGCAGATCGTCGAAGACCCGGTCATACAGCGTGGCGGTTGCCGCATCCATACCGATACCTCGCAGATCGACGCGACGCTTGAATCACGGCTTAACAGCCTGATCGCGCCGCTGCTGGCCGGCGAACGCATGCGCGACAGCGACGAGGGCGAGCAAAGTGACCGCTGAACTGAATCGCAACCCGGTCTGGGCCGAGCGCATTCACCGCCTCGGTGAGCGCATCGGCGGGACGCGCGGCATGGTGGTGGAAGGCAAGCTGACACGCATGGTGGGCCTAACCCTGGAGGCGGTCGGTTGCCGGGCTGCCATCGGCGGCCGCTGTGACGTGATCAATGCTGCCGGCGAGCGTATCGAGGCCGAGGTGGTCGGATTCGCCGGCGAAAGCCTGTACCTCATGCCGACCGGTGACATCCGTGGTCTCGAGCCGGATGCCCGCGTGGTGCCGACCGGGCGCGTAAGCGAGGCGGTCGTCGGTGACGAACTGCTGGGCCGTATCATCGATGGCAGCGGCAAACCGCTCGACAGCAAGGGGCCGCTGCATGCCACCAGGCGTTGGCCATTGAACGGTGGCTATATCAACCCGCTGGCACGCGCACCGATCCGCGAGCCGCTGGATGTCGGTATCCGCGCGATCAATGCGCTGCTCAGCGTCGGTCGCGGACAGCGCCTCGGCCTGTTCGCCGGCTCCGGCGTCGGCAAGTCCGTGCTGCTTGGCATGATGACGCGCTACACTGATGCAGACGTGGTGGTGGTCGGTCTGATCGGCGAGCGTGGTCGTGAGGTCAAGGAGTTCGTCGACAACATCCTCGGCGAAGAGGGCCTGACACGGGCGGTCGTGGTCGCGGTACCCGCGGACCAGCCGCCGCTGCGCCGCATGCATGGGGCGATGCTGGCGACGGCGATCGCCGAGTATTTCCGTGACCAAGGCAAGCATGTCCTGCTGCTGATGGATTCATTGACCCGCTTCGCGCAGGCGCAGCGCGAGATCGGCCTGGCGATCAATGAGCCGCCGGCGACCAAGGGCTATCCGCCCTCGGTATTTGCCAAGCTCCCGCAACTGGTCGAGCGGGCCGGCAACGGCGACCGTGGCGGCGGCTCGATCACGGCGTTCTATACCGTGCTCGCCGAAGGTGACGATCAGAACGATCCAATCGCGGATGCGGCACGTGCGATCCTCGATGGGCATATCGTGTTGTCGCGCCGCCTCGCCGAGTCGGGGCAGTATCCCGCGATCGATATCGAGGCCTCGGTAAGCCGTGCGATGAATGAGATCACCGATGTGCCCCATCAAAGGGCGACACGCGAGTTCAAACAGCTGTACAGCCTGTACCAGCAGAACCGTGACCTGATCTCTGTTGGTGCCTATGAGCTTGGGTCGAACGACCGCATCGACCTCGCGATCGGTGCCATGCCCTCGTTGCAGGAGTTTTTGCACCAGGACATGCATACAAGGTTCGACCTCAACGACAGCCTCGACGATTTGATGACCTTGTTTCCTCAGGACACATTGCCTGCCACCCGGCGGGCAGGGCAGGCGTAAATGGCACCCCCTTCAGACCGTTTCAAGCCGATCCAGAAGATCGCATTGCACAAGGAGCGCAAGGCGGCCGCGGCATTGGGTGAATCGCTGAAGACCCGCGAGGCGGCAGTACAGCGCCTCGATGAACTGAGGCAGTACCTGGCCGAGTATCAGGAGCGTTTTGCCAGGGCCGCGCGCAACGGCCTGTCGAGCAGCCAGATCCTTGAATACCAGGTGTTCATCAGCAAGCTTGAAACAGCCATCGAGCAGCAGGAGGGGAATGTTGCGCGTACGCAGAAGAACTGTGATTCGAGCAAGGCCCACTGGCGTGGCCGTTACACCAAGTCGAAGGCGATGGACAACGCGGTCGGACGCATGGTCGACGAGGAGCGTCGGTCGGACGACAAGAAGGAGCAGTCTGACAACGACGAACGCGGGCAACGCAAACGCTGAACCGGCGCAAATCGCGTCGGCGATGTGAGCAGTCTCAGTGCGGCGCGGGTGCGGACTGCTGGGCGAACAGCAGCGCTTGCATCTCGATCGCCGGCAGCGGCCGGTGAAACAGAAAGCCCTGGCCGAACTGACAACCCTCTTCGAGCAGGAAGCGTCGCTGGATCTCGGTTTCGACACCTTCACCGACCAGGCCCAGGTTGAGACTCTTCGCCAGTGCGATGACGGCCCGGGTGATCGCCATGTCGTTGGTGTCCTCGGGGATATCGCGGATGAACGACTTGTCGATCTTCAGCAAATGGATGGGCAGTGATTTCAGGTAGGCCAGAGAGGAATAGCCAGTCCCGAAGTCGTCAACCGCCAGCGTCACACCGAGGTCGCGCAGGTCCTGCAGGATACGGATCGCGTTCTGCGATTCGCCCATGATGAAACTTTCCGTGAGTTCCAGTTCGAGCTTGTCTGAAGGCAGGCCGCTGTCCTGCAGCACGCGGCGCACCACGTCCACCAGGTCGCCACGCCTTACCTGCACACCGGAGATATTCACCGCGAGGGTACCGGGCAGTATCCCGGCGTCCAGCCACTCGCGCGCCTGGCGACAGGCCTCAGACAGTATCCACTCGCCCAGCGGCAGGATCAGGCCGCTGTCTTCGGCGATCGGCAGAAACTGATCGGGCGGCATCGGGCCGAGTAGGGGGCTGTTCCAGCGCACCAGAGCCTCCATGCCGACGATACGACCGGTCGTCAGATCGATCTGCGGCTGATACGCGAGGTGAAACTCGGCATCCTGAATCGCCTTGCGCAGTGCGCCGTCGATATGGATCCGCCGGGTGGCCAGCGCCGTGAGTTCCTCGGTATAGAACTCATAGGTATTGCGCCCCAGAGACTTGGCGCGGTACATCGCCGCATCCGCATTGCGCATCAGGGTTTCGGCTTCCATACCGTCGTTTGGTGAGATACTGATGCCCAAACTCGGGGTCACGCGGATCGTCGAATCACCGAGGACGAATTCACGGTCGAAAGCCTCGATAATCTTTTCGATGACAGATGTCAGTCGGTTACGGTCACTGACTTCCTCGATCAGAATCGTGAACTCGTCGCCACCGATCCTCGCCACCGTATCCTCATGGCGCAGCCTGGAGGACAGCACCTCCGCCACTTCGATCAACAAGCGGTCACCGTAGGAGTGGCCGAGACTGTCGTTGACGTGTTTGAAGTGATCCAGATCCACGAAGATGACCGCCACGCTGCCGTCGCGGCGCGAGGCCCGGTCGAGTGCGTGCTGAAGGCGTTCATGGAAAAGGATGCGATTGGGCAGGTTGGTGAGCGGATCGTGGTGCGCCATGTGGGCGAGTTGGCCCTGCGATTCCTTGATCTGAGAGATGTCGGTATAGATCGCGACATAGCTGGCCGGTTCGCCGTACTCGTTGTATACGGTGTTGATCGCGACCAGTTCCGGTGTGACGGATCCGTCTCTGTTGCGGTTGATGATCTCTCCACGCCACTGGCCGGTGTCGACGATCGAAGTCCACATGGCTCGATAGAAGGACTCGTCGTACAGCTCTGATTTCCACAGGCTGGGTTTACGTCCGATCACCTGTTCACGGGAATAGCCGAGGATCCGGCTGAAGGCCGGATTGACGTCGATGACCGTGCCCTGCGTGTCTGTGATCACGATTGCTTCGGCCGAACATTCGAACACGGTGGCAGATTGTCTGAGCCTGCGTTCGGACTCGTGCCGGTTCGAGATGTCGTGGACGATCGCGATGTAGAACTCCTGCTCGTCGAATGCCAGGTGGTTGGCGTGGACTTCCACCGGGAAGGTCTCGTGGTCGCTGCGCTGATAGCGTGTCTCGTAGTGCAGGCTGCCCAGGCGCTTGACCGACTCCCAATGTGCCTTCCAGGCGGCGGCATCCAGCGAGGTGGTGACGTCCGCCAGATTCAGGTGCGGCAGCTCGCGGTCGTTGAACCGCAGCAACTGCGTGGCGGCGTCATTGAGGTAGAGCAGCTGGCCTGCGGGGTCGGCCCAGAGCACACCGACATTCGCCCTGTCGACGGTGTGCTGTGTCAGTGCCAGACGGCGTTCGACGCGCTTGCGTTCGGTGATGTCGGTGGAGATGCCGCACACCGCATTGGCCTGGCCCCTGGTGTCGAACAGCGGAAACTTGGTCGAGAGGTAGTCGTGCATGCCGTCGCGATGTGGTGCGCGTTCGTCGACGGCGATCGATCTGCCGCTTGCCAGCACCTCGAGGTCGGTGTCACGGGTCGACTTGGCGATGCTTTCGGGGAACAGCTGGTAGTCGTATTTGCCAACGATCTGCTCACGTGGCATCTCGACGAGGCGTTCGTAGCTGCTGTTTACCAGCAGATACTGTCCAGATGGATCCTTGATGTAAATGACTGCGGGTGCGTTGTCGATGACCGCTTGTAACTTGCTCTCGTTGGCCTGCACCGCGTCCAGCAGTTCTTCGTTCTGCTGGAGCAGGCGCTGCAGCCCTCGTGCCTCCGTGGCCACGCGGTCGACCAGTGGTCGTATCACCCGGTTGGTCAGTGCTATGCCGAGCATAGCCAGAATAAGGACGGTGAACGCCGCAAATGCGGCATGGGTGCGTGCGCTGCGGAAGAAATCACCGGGGTCGGCATAGAACATCATCACCCAGTCGCTGGTGCCGATCCTGTGGTGCGCCATGGTGAAATTGCCGCCATGCCGGGAATCGGGAGAGTGCAGGCCCTCGTCGTAGCCAAGTTGCAACTGCTCGATCAGCTCGGATCTCAATTCCTCACTGGACAGTGGTCGCTCCTTGTGCCCGATGTCGTAGAAGTGGACTGCGATACCGTCCTGCAGGGTGGCGACCTGGATACTGCCGCTGGTCTCGATATGGTCGAAAAACCCCTGCATGATGTTGCGCAGCCGGTCGTCCCTGAACATCACGAGATCGATACCGACTGTCTGCATGGAGCGGTTGCGGATCGGCGCCGAGACCACGAGCAGGTCGTCGCGTGGTATGCCCAGTGCAGTCGCGGTATTGGACGGCCGTTTCGGCCACAGTGATACGGGTATCGGCTGGCCAACCTCGATCAGGGGTTGGAGTTGGGGCGACAGGCGGGTGACCCCGAGGATGCCGTTGTCCGAGGAAATGGCGTCGGTGAGCTTGGGTACGGTGAAATCGATCAGCATTTGTTGACTGATCTCGCCACGCTGGAAGCGTTCGAGTTGCAGACGGATCTGGGTGCGACTGGTGATCTGGGTGGCGATGTTGTTCAGCCGCGCCAGTTCCGCTTCCATCGCCGCGGTCTGCAGCTCGATGGCGAAAAACAGCTGACTGGTCAGCGAGTTGGCCTGAGATTTGTACAACAACGCGGTTGCGATGCCGCCGATGACACTGCTGGTCAGCAGAATCCCGAGGATCGCCATCAGGCGCACCCGCCGCTCTACGAAGTCGGCCGGCGCAGTGGCGGCAGGCGCAGGTTGCTCTGGGCTTTGGGGCATGGTGCCGAACAGGGATTTTCGCATCCCTCCTTAGCGGCATCGCGTGTCATTAATGAAGATTGGAAAAAGAGCGCGACCCCCGGCACCGCTTCAGCACCGGCGCCCGGCGATCAGCGTGTTGCCCGGGCCTGGTTCGCGTCGCGCAGACGCTTGATCTGGAACAGCGTCCCGCGTTCCTCTTCCTCGAGGGCCTCGGCGATCTGTTTGATCACCTTTTTGTACGACGGAATGATGTTGTATTTGAGCGCATTTACCCGCTTTTGCGCCTTGCGCTGCTCGCTGATCAGCCGGTACAACGCCATCTCCACCGCGGCCAGTTCGGCCAGGTGTACCGCGGCCTCGGCAAAGGCGCGGCGAGCCTCGTCGAAACTGGGGTCGGTGCCAAGCAGGCCGACCGGCTGCGGGGCAACCACCGAGGCCTCGACAGATGGATATTGCACGCCGAGTGAGCGACGCGGCAGCACCTTCATGCGCGTCGATGACGATGCGCCGAGCGTGGCCTGAGCGATGCTGCGATCACCCATGCGCAATTGCGCGATGCTGAGCCAGCGATAGGCCGTGCGCAGCGCCTCATGCGCCGTGCTCTTGCGAGCCTGGTAATCCTTAATGTGCTGATAGACCAGTCGAGTCAACAGTTCCCGCTTGCGTTCGAGCAGGGCGTGCCCATCTTCGAGAAAGCGCACCTGTTTGCGCAGGTTGAGCAGGGCGCTCTTGGTCGGTGCAGTGCGCAGGCGGCTCATGCCGGGGATTCTCCGGCGCGGTGGTAATGCGCGAGGTCGGTCTCGCTTACCCGGGTAAGCGCATCACGCGGGAAGCGTGAAAGCAGCTCCCAGGCCAGGTTCAGGGTCTCGATGATGCTTCGGTTTTCGTCTTCCCCCTGGCCAACGAAGCGTTGGTCGAAGTCACGCGCGAATTCGAGATAGCGCTGGTCGCGCGCCGTGAGTTCCTCGGCACCGATGATCGAGGCGAGATTGCGTGCCTCCTGGGCCTTGGCGTAGAGCGCGTAAAGCTGGTTGGCAACGCGTGGGTGGTCGTCACGCGTGTCGTCCTTGCCGATGCCGTCTTTCATCAGGCGCGACAAAGACGGTGCGATGTCGACCGGCGGGTAGACGCCCTGGTTGTTGAGTTCGCGCGACAGCACGATCTGCCCCTCGGTAATGTAGCCGGTCAGGTCGGGAATCGGGTGGGTGATATCGTCCGAGGGCATCGACACGACCGGCACCATGGTGACTGAGCCATGCCGATCGCGGATACGGCCCGAGCGTTCGTAGATCTCAGCCAGGTCGGAGTACAGATAGCCGGGATAGCCCTTGCGCGCCGGTACGTCGCCCTTCGCGGTCGCGACCTCGCGCAGCGCCTCCGCGTAGTGGGTCATATCGGTCATCACCACCAGCACATGACGGTCGAGGTCAAAGGCCAGATACTCGGCGGCGGTCAGCGCTACGCGCGGCAGTGCGAGGCGTTCGACTGGCGGATCGTCGGCGTGATTGATGAACATCACCACGTTGCCGAGTACCCCGGAGTCGGAGAACGACTCGCGGAAGAACCGCGCATCGCTGTATGACACACCCATCGCGGCGAAGACGATGGCGAAATTGGTCGCCTCGCCGGGCAGGCGGGCCTGGCGCACGATCTGCGCAGCGAGGCGGTTGTGTGGCAGACCCGAGGCGGAAAAGATCGGCAGCTTCTGACCGCGTACCAGCGAGTTCAGTCCGTCGATGGTCGAGATGCCGGTCTGGATGAATTCGCGTGGATAGTTTCGTGCTGCCGGGTTTATTGCCGAGCCGCTGATACCGCGTGCCTCGCCGTCGACGATCGGTGGCCGCCCGTCACGCGGTTCGCCGATGCCGTTGAATACGCGGCCGAGCAGGCCCGGACTGACGGTAAGGGTCAGCGGCTGATCGAGAAAACGCACCCAGGTGTTGTCCATGTCGATGTCGTCGGTCCCCTCGAACACCTGGATCAGGGTCTCCTGTTCGGCTGCGCGGATCACCTGTCCATTGCGCCTGCGTCCGCGGTGATCGCGGATGCGCACACGGTCGCCGAACGCGATGCCTTCGACGCCCTCGACGATCAGCAGCCCCCCCTGCGCGGCCTTGGCCCGGCGGTATTCGACTTCACTCATGGCAGGGCCTCCTGTCCGGATGCGTATTCGCTGCGCAATGCGGAAAATGCCTTGTAGACCTCGCTGGCGAATGCGGCGAGCTGATCGCCTTCGTCACTGCGCCAGGTTGATTTCGCGCGACGGATGCGGGCGAGGATCGGGTGCTCGGCGAGTTCCTGTACCGGGGCACCGAGCGCGATCAGTTCCTTGCCCTGGTCGAATACCTGCATCACCAGTTCGAGCAGCTGGAACTGTTTGTTCGGTGAGCAATAGGTGTCGGCCTCGTCCAGTGCGCTCTGCTGCAGCACTGCTTCCTTGACCAGCGCGGCACCTTCCAGCTCCCAGCGTTGTGCCGAGGACAGCGCCTCGGGGCCCACCAGGTTGACGATGCGCGACAATTCGGCGTCGCGTGCGAGCAGCGACAGCGCCTGTGTGCGTCGGCTGCTCCAGGCGCCGCTGATTTCCTTGGCCCACCAGCCGGCAGCGATGCTGACATCCTGCGAGAAGCTGTCGACCCAGTCGACCGACGGGTAGTGGCGGGCATCGGCCAGTTCCTTGGAGAGCGCCCAGAAGGTCTGGATGATTTCCTTGGTGTGGCTGGTCACCGGCTCGGAGAAATCGCCGCCAGGCGGCGAGACCGCGCCGATCAGCGTGACCGAGCCACGTCCTCCGCCCAGTGTCTCGACACGGCCCGCGCGTTCGTAGACTGCGGCGAGCCGGCTGCCGAGATAGGCGGGGTAGCCTTCCTCCACCGGCATGTGACCAAGTCGCCCGGCGACCTCACGCAGTGCCTCTGCCCAGCGCGAGGTCGAATCGGCGAGCATGACCACATCGTAGCCCTGGTCACGGAAATACTCGGCCATCGTCATGCCGACATAGATCGAGGCCTCGCGGGCGACCACAGGCATGTTCGAGGTATTGGCGATCAGCAGCGTGCGCTCCATCATGCCGCGCCCGGTATAGGGATCCTGCAGCTGCGGAAAGCTCTCGAGCACATCGACCAGTTCGTTACCGCGTTCACCGCAACCGACGTAGATCACGATATCGGCATTGGACCAGCGTGCCACCTGCTGCTGCACCATCGTCTTGCCGGCGCCAAACGGGCCGGGCACGGCGCCCTTGCCGCCCTTGAGCAGCGGGAAGAAGGTATCGAGGATGCGTTGCCCGGTGATCAGCGGCTCGACGCCATGATCACGCCTGGAATAAGGCCGCGCCTGGCGCACCGGCCAGCGGTGGTAGAGGGCCAGTTTGTGCACCTTGCCCTGCGCATCACGAACGCGCGCGATCGTGCTGTCGAGCGTGTAGTTGCCGGCGGGCGCGAGGTCGATCAGCTCGCCGCTGACCGTCGGAGGCACCAGGATACGGTGCTCGATGGTCTCGGTCTCCTGCACTGTTCCCAGGCGCGTGCCCGCCGCGACCTGCCCGCCCGGCTCCAGGCCGTCGGTCGGGCTGAATTGCCAGGCGCGCTCGCGGTCGAGCGAATGGATGCGCAGCCCGCGCGGGATATTGTCGCCAGCAATGCTGGCGATCTCCTGCAGCGGACGCTGTACGCCGTCGAAAATACCCTGCAGCAGGCCGGGGCCGAGCTCGACTGTCAGAGGGTGGCCCAGGCCGTGCACGGCCTCACCGGGGCGCAGTCCGTCGGTCGATTCGTAAGCCTGCACGATTGCATCGTCGCCTTCGAGGGCAATGATCTCGCCGACGATGTCGAGGCTGCCGATGCGCACCTGCTCGCCGTTGCGCCCACCCGGCAGGTGGATGCGCAGAATCGGACCGTTGATCTCGCGGATGTAACCACTACGCGACTCTGTCATTGTGGGCCTCCGACGCGTGCGCCGGCGTGGATATCCGCCGGAAACAGCTGCTGCAGGATCGAGCGCTGGATCGCCGCTTCGAGGCGGCTGATGCGACCCTCGAAACGGTTGTCGACCTGGGCACGGTTGTCTGAGGTGCGCAGCCTGATGCCGCCGCTCCCCCAGGTTGCTTTCTCGGCCAGGTGAATGCTTCGCTCCGGGGCCGCCTCGGTGGCCAGTGCCTGCCACTCGGCGCCCAGCCAGGCCAGGTCGTCGGCATTCACCTCGGCCGTCAGTTCACCCGCCGGCAACAGCGAGGCTGCCTGACGAATCATCTTGACGAGCCAGCTGCGATAGACCGCGCGGTCGGCGCACAGCTTGTGCATACGCTCGGCCATGCGTGCCTGGACCGTCTGCACCATCTCCCAGCGCAGTTGATCGAGCCGTGCCTGAAGTTTGAGTTCACTGGCCTGGGTGACGCGGCGAAAATGTCGTTCGGCTTCGGCCTTGGCAACCAGAACCTCGCGTTCCTCGGCCATGTGCAGGCGCTCGGCGGTATCACGCAGGATGGTGTCTTTCTGCCGCTTGGCCTTGTCGTGGAATTCCTGCGCCAATTCTTCGGCACGTGCCATGATGGCGCGTTCGAGCGCGACCAGCTGGCTTTGTCCGTCTTGACTCATGCGTTTTCTCCGTCCATCCCGAGAAGTGAGCGGATGTGATCGTCGACCGAACTGTGCATATGCTGTGGCTGCGCCAGCGGTGGGACCTGGGTCAACAGGATGCGGCCGCCTTCATTGCGCACCCGGTCGATGCGATGGCTGCCGGACTCTGCCAGTGCCTGGTCGATCACAACGAATGCGTGGGTGCGCGACAGGATCAACTCGTCGAGTATCCGGTCCAGCTGGGCGGTGTCGGCGTCCGGGTAAACCTCGAAACCGGCCAGGCGAAACCCGGTGGCCAGGGCGCCGTCGCCGAGGAACAACTGGCGGGTCTTCTCCATGCCGCTCTCTCAGACCCTGTTGAGCAACAGGATCGACAGCACCAGACCGTAGATCGCGATGCCCTCGGCCAGTCCCAGATAGACCAGCGTGCGGCCGAAGATCTCCGGTTTCTCCGATACTGCGGCCAGCGATGCGGCGCCGATCGGGCCGACGGCGAGCCCGGCGGCAATGGTGCTGAACGCGGTCGGCAGCGCGATGCCGATGAACGCGAGACCCATGCCGATGCTGATCTCGTTGCTGCCGGTAAGTGCGCCCTCCAATTCTGGTGCCGCCAGTGCATCACCCACGCCAAGGATGGTGACGATCAGCTGGGCGCCAAAGAACAGCGCGATGTTGAGCGCTATCGTCGGCATGAACCAGCGACGCGCGCGGTCGGCGGCGAGTGGCCGGAAGTGCAGGTAGACACCGGCCGCAATCACGCCAAGCAGGGCGGTGGTCATTAGAGTGATGATGGTGGTCATGGTTGCTCCTGATTCAGCGGGTTAGAGAACGGCCGAGGCGCAGTGGCCGGAACGGTGTGCCGTCGCCGTAAAAGTAACGGGAAAAGCCTTCGTAGTATTCCAGTCGAAGGGTCTGGATCGCGACGATCGTTCCTTCGAGTACGATCACGAACAGGTTGCCCAGCACCAGTGTTATCCAGTGGCCGACCGTGTCCATGCTGTTGGCCAGTGTGAATACGGCCAGCGACAGTGCCACATGGTTGAGGCTGAACGCCGCCACGCGCAGGAACGACAGCGAACTGGCGAAATAGCCGTTCACCATTTCGAATGTCTCGATCAGCGTGGTGAACACGCGCTCGCCATAGGGCGCATTCGACGAATGCCATCGATGGCCGATCAGCAGCAACAGTGTTACCACGACGATCATCGTCACGGCGAGCGGGAATCCGCCTCCCTGGGCGAGATTGATCAGGCCGCCGAGCAACGCCAGGTACAGGATCAGCGAGAACAGACCGCCGTGACCGAACAGTGCACCGGTATGATCGCCGGATAGCAGGCGGTTGGTGATCGCGATCGCTGAGCCCAGGGTGAGGAATCCGACCCCCCAGGCCAGGGCGACGCTGAGCATGTAGATCGGATCTGACATCGGTGCGATCCACAGCGGATGCAGCCAGTGCTCGACCCCGAACACACTGCCGTACAACCAGCCGAAGAGCATGGCCGATGTACCGGCCAGCAAAAACAGATAGGTAAAGGCGCCGATCTTGCGGCGCAGTACGATGCCGGTCAGAAGGATGATGGCGCCGTGTCCAACGTCACCGAACATCATGCCGAACATGCCGGCAAAGGTGACGGCAAACAGGATCGTCGGATCGAACTCCCCAAAGCGTGGCACGCCGTACTGCTGCACCAGTACTGCAAACGGGTGCAGTAGCCCGCGGCTGGCCACCGGCACAGGCACCAGGTGGCGTTCGTCGGCGCGTGGTTCGCGTGATTCGAGCACGAAAGGCAGGCTCAGTGATTCGCTCAGCCGGGCCTCGACTTCAGGCAGGCTGCTGGCGCGGACCCAGCCCTGCAGGGCCGCCAGGGTGCCGCGGGTTCGTGCTGCACCGTGCAGGCTGACGTAAGGCTCCGCGGCCTCGAGCATCTGCCGCGCGCGCAGAAACTGGTGGTGGTTGGTGTCGAGCCAGTTCGCCAGCTGGCTGCGCAGCTGCGCGCATTTCTGATCGAGCTCCTCGCGCCTGGCGCGCAACTCCTCGCGCAGCGCATCGGGGTTGTCATGGAAGCTCTCGGGAATCGACAACGGCTGGAATGCGGCGGCGTGCAGCACGCTGTCGAGCACCCCTGCGTCTTCACGGCGCCCGGCGACCAGGATTCGCAGGGTCTCGCCTTCTCCAGCGACATTGAGGATCAGGTGATGGGACAGTGCGAGCACGTCTCGCAGGCGTGCCAGGTTGTCTGCGGGAACCGAACCTATGCGCATGTCGAGATGAGCATGTCCTCCCTGCAGGCGGCTCAGGTCGATGTCGAGTCCGGCAAAGTCGACCAGCGATTGTTCGAGATGATGCAGCTCGCGGTACTCGTCTTCGATCTTGTGCAGGGTTTCGTCACAAGGGATGCATTGCTTCCACGCTTCGGCCAGCCATTGGTCGATCTCGACCAGTTGCTCACGACGCAGCGCCAGCAGTGGCGTCTCGGCATCGGCACCCGGCGGGTCGCCGAGCAGGGTGACCAGCCGGTCGAGGTGCCCCCAGGCGCGGCGGATGCGGGCACGAAACGTGGTGCCGGGTATCTCCGGCAGTTCCGATTCGAGCAGCGGCCTTTCATCAGGTGCGAAGGCCTCCAGCTCGGCCAGCACAAGGCTGGCACGTGGCAGATCCTCACGCATCAACGTGATAGTCAGGTGCCGCATATCCGCGCCGGCGCGCATCAGGCAGCCGCCTCGTGCAAGGGGTCGAGTGCCTCTTTGAGCAGCTGACCGTCGAGTCCGTGAATACGTGCATGGGCGATCGCATAGAGCGCCGTGATTTCACTGTGACGGATCACCAGGTAGGCCAACACGCTGGTCAGCACAGAGGGGCTGATCCGCATGGCGCGTCTGGCATACAGCAGCAGATCGCTGCGCAGCGTGGCCTCGACCAGGGTGATCTGCTGTGGCATCTCGCGCCGCCCCACCATGCTGTCCGGCAGGTGCTTCAGGGCCTCCGAAAGGGTGTCGGCATTGAGGATCTGCTGCAGCACGCCGCGATTCAGCACCCGGCCACCGTCGATCGCCAGGTAAAGCACTTCGCTGGGTTGCAGGCCGTAGTTGTAGCGGTAACGCAGGCTCCAGACCAGATTGTGACGGTCGACGATGCGACCGATCAGGTTGAGTATCTCGTCGCGGTCGGTGCTGTCGAGCTGTCGGGCGCGGTCGATCAGCTCACCGTAGAACTGCTGGTCGAGCGTGGCGTCGAGCAGGAAAGGGTCGGGCTTTTCCTCGTAGCGGCGCAGCGCCTGTGTCGCAATGCGCTGATAGCGCGTTTTCTGCAGGTGGCGCAGCAGCTCCGGCACGCTGTCGGTGTTAAGCAGGTCGTCGTGATTCAGACTGAGGAATCCGGGCAGCCTGAACAGGCTGCGCTCAATCTCCTCGTTTGGCAGCTGGCCGATCTTGCCGCGCACCAGGGCCTTGATATTGAGTAACTCATAACGGCTCGCCCATTGCATCAGCAGACGCCGCGCCGGGCCACCGAGCGGCCGCAGCAGCGCACTCAGTTCGTCCAGCCAGGTCTGGGTGAGCGCGCGCTCGAAGGCCGCCAGCCGGGCCCCCTGGTTGGGTGCGTTCATCGCATCCAGGCCGCTGGCTTTCTCCAGCTCATCAAGTGGCAGGGCGGCGAGGGCGTCGAGCCTTTCTCTGCCCATCAGGTTGGCGCTCATGATGGCCAGGCGGGTACGCAGGTAGGCCTGGTCGGTCAGTCTGCTCACGGTGTGCCCGCACCGCCATCGCCGAGCAATTCGCGAAACGCCGCCTCCAGTGCAATGTCTTCGCGGGCCTCGGCCGCATCGCGCAGCTGTACCAGTCGTTCCTCGAAGCGGCGCTCCATCTCCGCCACCGTCTGGTTGGCCCGCTGATCGGTTTTTTCCAGGAACGCGGCGTGCAGCTCGGGAACCCGGGCCTGGAAGCGTTCCTCCTGCTGCTGGGCGTCGTGCAGCGCTGACTGGATCAGGCGCTCGCTGTCCTTTTGTGCTTTTTCGACCAGCTCGCTGGCGGTGCTCTCCGCGGTCAGCAGGCGTTTCAGTGCGTCATCCATGGTCGTGTGGGCTCGTTGTATTGCGGCAGTTCATTGAAATCCATTCTAAGTCCACGTGCCACCCGGATGCTTTGCAGAGCCTGCCTTTGTTGACCTGCGTCATAGGTGGTTGGTGCACCCCGCCATGGCGGCAATGTGACTCGCTCACGACTTCCCGCTGCCATCGAACAGCAGCCCCAGTGCCGCGCGTCGGCCTTCGGCCAGCAGTACATTGTAAGTGCGGCAGGCAGCGGCATTGCTCATGAGCTCGAATCCGATACCGTTGCGCATCAGCGGTGCGAGGATCGCCGGATCGGGGAATACCTGGGTCTCGCCGGTGCCGAGAATCACGACCTCCGGCTGCGTGTCCGTAATCGTTTCGAGGTGGATGGCGTCAAGCTCGGCGGCGGTCTTTGGCGCCCAGTCGGTCAGCAGCCGGTCGGGTAGCACGATCAGACTGGCGGTGAATGACCTGCCCTGGATCTCCACACGGCCGGGTGTGTAGGAGGCGATTGTATTGACGCCGGAAGCGCCGTCGAGGGCCATCTTCATGGGCAACTCCCCCGCCTTTTCGGCGGCACGCGAAAAGGCCTGCAACAATGGTCTAATCGGTTAATTTTATTGACATTTTATTTGGCGTTCATGTAGCGTACGCGGCTTGCATTCGTATCCCAATCCGCAGCCGAGGTTGTCCCGTGTCGTCGCCCGAAATGGAAGATTTCTCCAGAATCAAACGCTTGCCGCCCTACGTGTTCGCCATTGTGAACGAGTTGAAGGCGGCTGCGCGAGCGCGCGGCGAAGATATCATCGATTTCGGCATGGGCAACCCGGACCAGCCGACTCCGCGCCATATCGTCGACAAGCTGGTCGAGGCGGCGCAACGGGAGGACACCCATCGCTATTCGGTGTCACGTGGTATTCCGCGCCTGCGCCGTGCCATCTGCAACTGGTACAAGGATCAGTTCGACGTCGTCCTGGACCCGGAGACCCAGGCCATCGTCACCATTGGGTCGAAAGAAGGTCTGGCACACCTGGCGCTGGCCTGCATGGGACCCGGCGACTCGGTGCTGGTGCCGAATCCGGCTTATCCGATCCATCCCTATGGCTTCATCATCGCCGGTGCCGACGTGCGCCACGTGCCGATGACGCCTGAACACGATTTCTTCGAGGAGCTGCACAAGGCAATCGACGAGTCGTGGCCACGCCCGAAGATGCTGGTGGTCAACTTCCCCGGCAATCCGACCGCGGAGTGCGTGGACCTGGAGTTCTTCGAACGTGTGATCGAGATCGCCCGTGCGAACAATATCTGGGTGATCCATGATCTCGCCTATGCGGCCATTGCCTTCGACGGCTACAAGGCACCATCCATCCTGCAGGTGCGTGGTGCGGACGAGATCGCGGTCGAGTTCTATTCCCTGTCCAAGACCTACAACATGCCGGGTTGGCGGGTCGGCTTCATGGTTGGCAACAGGACCCTGGTCGCCGCATTGGCGAAGATCAAATCTTACCTGGACTACGGTATGTTCACGCCGATCCAGGTGGCTGCCATCGCCGCACTGGAGGGACCGCAGGATTGCGTGGTCGAGATCCGCGAGATGTACCAGAGTCGCCGCGACGTGTTGTGCGACGGCCTCAACGCGATGGGCTGGAAAGTGAAGAAGCCCAGGGCGACAATGTTCGTCTGGGCGCCGATCCCCGAGCCATACAAGCAGATGGGTTCGCTGGAGTTCTCCAAGAAGCTGCTGCGCGATGCGAAGGTGGCGGTGTCGCCCGGCATCGGTTTCGGCTCGTACGGTGACGACCATGTGCGCTTCGGACTGATCGAAAACGAGCACCGCACCCGTCAGGCGATTCGCGGGATCAAAGAGATGTTTCGCCGCGACGGCGTGGTCACCGTGGCCGGCTGACGTCGGGCAGTTCTGTTACCGCTGAAAGAGCACGAAGGGAGAGTATCTTGAATCCTGTCAAAGTCGGCCTGTTGGGCCTGGGGACCGTCGGCGGCGGCACCCTCAATGTGTTGGTGAGGAATGCCTCCGAGATCGCGCGTCGAGCGGGGCGCGAGATTCTTGTCACCCACGCGGCCGCACGCGAATACCGGGCCGAGGGTCTGGAAGGGCTGGATAGGGTCGAGCTGAGCGACGATGCCTTCGCGGTGGTCGACAATCCTGAAATCGATATCGTTGTTGAGCTGATCGGCGGCTATTCGCCGGCCCGCGAACTGGTCATGAAAGCGATCGCGAACGGCAAGCACGTGGTCACGGCCAACAAGGCGCTGATCGCCCTGCATGGCAATGAGATCTTCGCCGCGGCGCAGGACAAGGGCGTGACGGTCGCGTTCGAAGCCGCGGTTGCGGGGGGTATCCCGATCATCAAGGCGTTGCGTGAGGGGCTGGCGGCCAACCACATCGAGTGGATCGCCGGGATCATCAATGGCACCGGCAACTTCATCCTCACCGAGATGCGTGACAAGGGGCGCGCCTTTGCCGATGTTCTTGCCGAGGCACAGGCACTGGGTTACGCCGAGGCGGACCCGACGTTCGACGTCGAGGGCATCGATGCGGCGCACAAGCTGACCATCCTGGCATCACTGGCGTTCGGGATCCCGCTGCAGTTCGACAAGTGCTACACCGAAGGCATCAGCCGGATCGAACCGCAGGACGTGACCTACGCCGAACAGTTCGGCTATCGCATCAAACACCTGGGCGTGACCCGTCGTACTGACAAGGGTATCGAACTGCGGGTACACCCGACGCTGATCCCCGAACGCCGCCTGATCGCGAATGTCGATGGCGTGATGAATGCTGTGCTGGTCAAGGGTGATGCAGTCGGGCCCACCCTGTACTACGGGGCGGGTGCCGGTTCTCTGCCGACGGCATCGGCGGTGGTCGCCGATATCATCGACGTGACGCGCACCCTGACCACCGACCCGGAGAACAGGGTGCCGCATCTGGCTTTCCAACCCGGCGAGCTGTCGGACCTGGCGGTTGCCTCGATGGATGATGTCGAGACCGCCTACTATCTGCGCATGACCGCGGTCGACAAGCCCGGCGTGGTGGCCGCGGTGGCGGGTATTCTGGCCGATGCTGGCATCAGTATCGAGGCAATGCAGCAGAAGCAGCCACCGGAGGGCGAGACCGAGGTGCCGTTGGTGATGCTGACACACCGTGTGCGCGAGCGGCAGATGAACCAGGCGATCTCCAGGATCGAGGCATTGGACGCCATCCGACCGGGCGTCACCCGCATCCGCGTCGAACGTCTCAAGTGACGGTTTGATCCGCCACCTGTTCGTGCCCGGTCTGCTCGGTCCCATGCCCGGGATCGAGCACGAAGAACAACCTATGTTGCCGCGCCTGGAGATGCTGCTCGCCCGTGCCGACCGACTCATCGAGCCTGTCGGTTACGCCAGTGGTCTGTTCGAGCTGTTTGGCATAGAGACGCCGGCGGGTGCCGATCTTCCCACTGCGGCGGTCTGTTTCCTGGGCGACACCGGCGAGGCGCGGCAGCAGTTCCTGCTGCATGCCGATCCCCTGCAGCTGCTTCCCGACAGGGATCGCCTGCTGGCGTTCGACCTCGACGATGATCCACTCGATGCCGACGAGATCGCGCAGCTGGTGGATGTCTTCAACGACCATTTCAAAGACGAGGGTTTGCGTCTGCGTGGCAGTCCCGCCGGACGTGTCTACCTGTCCTGTGATCGGGCGCCATCGATCCTGACCCGGCCGTTGTCGGCGGTGATCGGGCGCGATCTTGACCACTTCCTGCCCGGCGGCGAGGACCAGCGCCGGTGGCGTGGCCTGCTCAACGAGACCCAGATGCTGTGTCATTCGCTGGACCTCAACCGCGAACGCGAGACCCGGGTGCGGCCCACGCTGGGCGGCCTGTGGTTCAGTGGCGGAGGCACACTGCCGCCGGGGAGGCAGGTCCCGCTCGCCCGGCTGGTTGGAGACTGCGCGCTGTCGCGCGGGCTGCTCGCGTTGTGCCCGGGGGCGGGCGGTGATGAATTGATCGTCGAGCATGCCCCGGCCAGAGCGGTGATGCGCGCCGACCCTGTTGCCTGGCTGCAGGCACTCGCCGAACTCGAGCAGCGCGTGACGGACCTGCTGAAGGACTGCCAGGCGCTGTACGTCCATCCGGGAAACGGGACCTTGTACCGCTGGCGCGTGGGTTCGGCCCGGCGCTGGTGGCGCAGGAAACGCCCGCTGTTCGATTGCATGGATACGAATCCCGGGGTGCCGGGCGGCCTACGACGCGACAAAGGTTTATAATCGCCCGCTTTGTTGACCCATGCAGCGCGCACCATGAACTTCATTGAAACCCGTGGCAACGACGGCCGCCGTCCGTCGTCTGTCAGTTTTTCCCAGGCGATTCTCGGCCCGATGTCGTCGTTCGGCGGCATCTACGTACCCGAAGGACTGCCCGCGCTCGGCGAACCTTTCCTGCGTGCGCACCTCAGCAGCGACTACAAGACCCTGGCACGTGCGGTACTCGCTGCTTTCGCGCTGGATATCGACCAGGCGGTGATCGACCGCGCCCTGGACCTGTACGATGGCTTCGACGACCCGGCACATCCGGTACCCGTGGTTCGGGTACGTGATGACCTGTTCGTTGCCGAGCTGTACCACGGGCCGACCCGGGCATTCAAGGACATGGCGCTGCAACCGTTTGGCCTGATCCTGTCCAGCCTGGCCCAGGCGCGCGACGAGCACTACCTGATCCTTGCGGCGACCAGCGGTGATACCGGGCCGGCGACCCTGGAGACATTCAAGGGCCGCGCCAACGTCAAGGTTGCCTGCCTGTACCCCGATGGTGGGACCTCTGATGTGCAGCGCCTGCAGATGGTGACCGAGGACGCGGCGAACCTGAAAGTAATCGGTATCCACGGCGACTTCGACGACGCGCAGTCAGCGCTCAAATCCCTGTTGTCCTCAGATTCGTTCCAGGCCGCGCTGCGCGAGCGACACACCCATCTGTCTGCCGCCAACTCGGTCAACTTCGGCCGAATCATCTTCCAGCAGATTTACCACATCCACAGCTATCTTGAGCTGGTACGCCAGGGTGCGATCGCGATCGGCGACAAGGTGTACCTGAATGTGCCCAGCGGTAACTTCGGTAATGCGCTCGGCGGCTACTACGCCATGAAAATGGGACTGCCGGTGGAGAAGATACTGATCTCCTCGAACAGCAACAATGTGCTGACCGGGCTGATCCGTACCGGCGTCTATGACATGCGTGGCCGCAAGGTGATCGCGACCAGCTCGCCGGCCATGGACATCCTCAAGTCATCCAACGTCGAGCGCGTGCTCTTCGATCTGTTCGGTGCGCAGCGCACGCGCGAGCTGATGGCTGAACTGGACGAAAACCGGGTGTACCGTCTGACCGGCGAGGAGCTGGCGTCGTTGCAGGCAGTGTTCGCCGCAGACTACGCCGAAGACGCCGAGGTCGAGGTCTACATCGGCGAGACCTTCCGCAACCACGGCTACCTGATGGATCCGCACACGGCAACCTGCTTCAAGGCCCACGTCAGCTGCCGTGACAAGCCGCTACCGGGCATCCTGTATTCCACAGCAGAATGGACCAAGTTCTCACCAACCATTGCGCACGCACTGACCGGTGAGACCGACAGCCAGGATATTGACGCCCTGAAATCCATTTCCGCTGCCGCCAACACGCCCATTCCGCCGATGATCGAGGCCCTGTTCGACAGGCCGGTGGCGCAGAGTACCGTGATAGACAAACAGGATATCGAGCGCGAAGTGCTGGCGTTTATCTGACGCGGCGGTCGTCCGCCGCGGCAGGGAAGGCCTGGGGATGCAGGGGAGTCCGCCTTTTCAGACCTTGTAGTACGCGCGGTACCAGTCGACGAAGTTGGCGACGCCATCCTCGACCGAGGTGGCCGGCTTGTACCCGAGATCGGCGACCAGGTCGTCGACGTTGGCGTAAGTGTCGGGCACGTCGCCCGGCTGCAACGGCAACAGGTCTTTTTCCGCCGTCTTGCCAAGGCACTTCTCCAGCGTCTCTATGTAGTGCATCAGTTCGACCGGATTGTTGTTTCCGATGTTGTACAGGCGGTAGGGGGCACGGCTGGTCGCCGAGTCGGGCTCGTCGCCGTTCCATTCCGGGTTTGGTTGGGCCGGCTGGTCGAGCACCCGGATCACGCCCTCGACGATGTCGTCGATATAGGTGAAATCGCGGCGGTGCTTGCCATAGTTGAACACCGGGATGGGTTCATCGGCGAGGATTGCCTTGGTGAACTTGAACAGTGCCATGTCCGGCCGGCCCCAGGGACCGTACACGGTGAAGAACCGCAGCCCGGTGGTCGGAATGTTGTAAAGATGGCTGTAGGTATGCGCCATCAGTTCGTTGGCCTTCTTGGTCGCGGCATACAGGCTGACCGGGTGGTCGACGTTGTCGTGCACCGAGAACGGCATGTTGGTGTTCGAGCCGTAGACCGAACTCGACGAGGCATACACGAGGTGTTCGACGCCGTGGTTGCGGCAGCCCTGCAGGATGTTCCCGAAACCGACCAGGTTACTGTCGACATAGGCGTCCGGGTTTTCGATCGAATACCGCACGCCGGCCTGTGCCGCGAGGTTGATCACGCGCTGCGGCTGGTAGCGCGCGAAGGTTTCGGTCATTGCGGCACGATCCTCGATGCGCGCACGCACGTCGGTGTAGCTGGCGTGGTCGCGGGTGCGGGCCAGGCGTGCCTCTTTCAGCGTGACGTCATAGTAAGGGTCGAGACAGTCCACACCGATGACATCGTCGCCGCGCTCGAGCAGGCGCAGCGACAGTGCCGAGCCGATGAAGCCTGCGCTCCCGGTGATCAATACGCGCATGAGATTATTCCTGTATCTGCTTAACGTGAATCTCGCAAAGCGAGTCTGCGTTCCTCGCCCCCTCTGGGAGGGCGTAAGGAGAGGGGGAAAAGGCCATGGCCGGCAGCTGTTTCACGATTTGTGGCGGCTGACAGCCATGGTAACTAGAGCCGTCCGTCCGTCGCCGCCGCGGGGAACAGGTATTTCACATCGAACAACACCGAGTCGGGTGTCCCCAGCTTACGGATATTTTCCAGCCCGAGTTCCACGAACTGACGGTGGGCAACGGCCAGAACCACGGCCTGGTAGGAGCCGTCCTGTGGGGCTGCGATCGGGGTGATGCCGTATTCATGCTCGGCCTCGGACACGCTGACCCAGGGGTCCCAGATATCGACCTGCATGCCGTAGCTCTTGAGTTCGTCGATGATGTCAGTGACGCGGGTATTTCGCAGGTCCGGGCAGTTTTCCTTGAACGTGAGGCCCATGATGAGCACGCGTCCGCCGTTGACCTTGAGACCGCGCTTGAGCATCAGTTTGACCACGCTGCCGGCAACGTGTGATCCCATGCCGTCATTGATCCGCCGACCGGCGAGGATCATCGCCGGGTGGTAACCGATCGCCTGTGCCTTGTGGGTCAGGTAGTAGGGGTCCACGCCGATGCAGTGTCCACCGACCAGGCCAGGCCGGAACGGCAGGAAGTTCCACTTGGTGCCCGCGGCCTTGAGCACCTCCTCGGTATCGATGTTCATCTTGCCGAAGATCAGCGAAAGTTCGTTGACCAGCGCAATGTTGACGTCGCGCTGCGTGTTCTCGATGACCTTCGCCGCTTCTGCCACCTTGATGCTGCTGGCCTTGTGGGTCCCTGCAACGATGATGCTGGCGTATAATGCGTCGACGAAATCCGCGATCTCGGGTATCGACCCGGAGGTGACCTTTTTGATCGTGGTGACCCGGTGCTCTTTGTCGCCCGGGTTGATACGTTCGGGGCTGTATCCCGCGAAGAAATCCTTGTTGAACACCAGTCCCGACGCGTTTTCGATCACCGGGATGCAGTCTTCCTCTGTGGCGCCGGGATACACGGTGGACTCGTAGATGACCACGTCACCTTTGCCGATTACCTGGCCGACCGCACGACTGGCCGAGATCAGCGGGCGCAGGTCCGGACTCTTGTACTCATCGATCGGTGTCGGCACGGTGACGATATACACGTTGCAGTCGCGCAAATCGTCCAGTTGTTCGGTAAACGCCATGGAAACGGCGGCGAGTTCTTCGGGCTCCACCTCTAAAGAACTGTCCTTACCCTGCCGCAATTCTTTAATGCGCGGGGCGCTGATATCGTAGCCAACCACGGGAAACTTCTTGGCGAACTCGACCGCGAGAGGCAGGCCGACATAGCCAAGGCCGATCACAGCGATCTTTGCGTCTTTGATGTCCATGGGGAGAAAACCTTCCGATTTTGAAATGGTCGCGGGACCAGCCGCGGCGCGTGGATGATACCCCGGGTGTGTCACGCAGGCGAGACAGTCCCGTCAATAGAGTGATCCTGTATGAATTTTCCGATTATTGGATTGATTGCGTCACAATGGTTTGTCAGGCTCGGCGTGCGCGTCGCGAGACAGGGACCCTTCATTCCATGATGTTCAGGCTTTTCGGCCATTACGTATCAAAACTTTACCTGCTTCTCGGGGTGGTGGAGTTTTTGGTGATGTTCTATTCGTTGCTGGCGGGTTTCTACGTCCGTTACTCGCAGGGCAACCTGTCGCTGGTGGATACGCCCGAGACCCTGTCGTACACCGCGATGGCCTATGCCATGGCGATGACGATCTCGATGATCTCGGTCGGGCTCTACCAGCGTGGCCTGCCGTTCAGCGCCGGTCTGCTGGTGCGGGTCGGGCTGAGTTTCCTGATTGCCAGCGTGGCGATGAGCGTGGTGTTTTACACCTTCCCGGACCTGGTGGTAGGGCGTGGCGTCATGACCTACGCAATGCTGTTCACGTTCGCCGGGGTGCTGGGCTTGCGCAGCCTGTTTTTCCGCCTGACGAACAGCGATTTACAGGCGACCAAGGTGCTGGTCCTGGGTACCGGCCGGCAGGCCAGGATGATTGCGGACCTGGAGCCGCGTCAGCCGGGATTCCGCGTTGTCGGTTACGTGCATGTGAACGAGTCGGAGACCAGCATCGCCCGGGAACGCTGGCTGAACCACGATCGTACGCTGATGGACATGGTCCTCGAATTCGAGGTCGACGAGATCGTGGTGGCGCCCGATGACCGCCGTCTGCGTCTCCCGGTCGACCAGATACTCGACTGCAAAATGTCCGGCACCATGGTCCTCGATCTCTTGAGTTTCTTCGAGAAGGAGACGTCCAGGATCAAGCTCGATGTGCTGCATCCAAGCTGGATCTTCTTTTCCGACGGCTTTCGCCTCAGCGGTGTCGCTCAGTACTCCAAGCGTGCCCTCGATCTGGCGGCCGGCTTACTGATCTTCCTGGTTGCCTGGCCGTTCATGCTGCTGGTGGCGGCGGCGATCATGCTGGAGAGCGGGGGCAAGGGGCCGGTGTTGTTCCATCAGGTGCGCGTCGGACTGAACGGACGGCAGTTCCGGGTGCACAAATTCCGCAGCATGCGCACGGACGCGGAGGCAGACGGTGTGGCGCGCTGGGCGGCCAAGAACGATAGCCGGATCACCCGCGTCGGTGCGATCATCCGCAAGACGCGCCTCGATGAACTGCCCCAGGTGTTCAATGTGCTGCGCGGCGAGATGAGCCTGGTCGGCCCCCGGCCGGAACGCCCGGAGTTCGTGGAGCAACTGGAAAAGGAGATCCCGTTCTATGCCGAACGGCACCGGGTGAAGCCCGGGCTGACCGGATGGGCACAGTTGTCGTACCCCTACGGTGCGACGACCGACGACGCACGTAACAAGCTCGAATTCGATCTCTATTACGTCAAGAATGCGAGTGCGTTCCTGGACCTGATCATCCTGCTGGAGACGGTCGAGGTCGTGCTGTGGGGCAAAGGTGCGCACTGAAGGGCCTCGAAAGACCGGTTCGGCGGTGGATCCGCGATCGGATGCGCACTGTAGGCCGGTGGCCGAGGCAGCGGTGTCGCCGTGAATTCCCTGCCATTGTATGGCTACGGCCTGGCCTGTATCGCCTACACGATCCTCTTTCTTCTGCTGCTGACCGGCTGGCGGGCCCGGTTCCAGGGTTCGCAGTTGTTGATGGCGGTCGGCGCCTCCGCTTTGTGGAGCCTGGCGGCCGCGGCGCAGGCAGGATACGGCGTGCCCGGTCTGGAGATCGTGTGGGCAACCGAAGTGGTGCGCAACCTGCTCTGGTTGTTCTTTGTGTTGCACCTGCTCAAGCCCTTTGCCGAAGGCAACCCCCTGTACACGCGGATGCTCGGCTACGTGCGTCTCGGTTGCCTGCTGCTCGGATTCTTCATGCTGGTGACGCTGGTCGACATCCCGCAACTGAGAAACCTGCTCCACGATAGCGCACTGCAACGTGATTTTTCACTGATCGGCCAGCTGCTGTACGCGGTGCTGGGAATGGCGCTGGTCGAACAGCTGTTCCGCAATACCCCGGTGGACCAGCGCTGGGGCATCAAGCACCTGTGCTTTGGGCTGGGTGCCTTGTTCGTTTTCGATTTCTACCTGTACACGGACGCGGTGTTGTTTCATCGCCTGGACGATGCGATCTGGTCAGCGCGCGGTTTTGTCAGCACGATGGCAATCCCGTTGATCGGGATCACCGCAGCGCGCAATCCGGACTGGAGCCTGCCGGTGTTTCTGTCGCGCCGCATGGTATTGCATTCCACGACGCTGTTCAGCGCTGGCCTGTACATGCTGCTGATGGCCCTGGTGGGTTACTACATCAAGCTCTACGGTGGCGAGTGGGGCGGCGTGCTGCAGATCGCCTTTCTGTTCGGTGCCGTCGTGGTGCTGGTCGCATTGCTGTTTTCCGGACAGTTTCGCGCCCGTACCAAGGTCTTTTTCAACAAACATTTCTTCAGCTACCGCTACGACTACCGCGAGGAGTGGCTGCGGGTCATTGGCCTGCTCGCTGGGAAGCAGGGTGACCTGCCGTTGAACGAACGTGTCATCTGGGCGCTCGCTGAGATCGTCGAGAGTTCAGGAGGAATGCTGTGGACGCGGTCAGAGAAAGGCGCGTTCCGCTTCCGTGCACGCTTCAACTCGCAGCACACGGTTGAACCGTTGATCGAGGCAAGCGAGCCGATGCTGCCGTTCATGGAAAACCAGCGCTGGGTCATCGACCTCAACGAATTCCGCCATGCGCCGGACGTCTACGGCGACCTCGCGGTGCCGGCCTGGCTGGTAGACAACGCCGATGCCTGGCTGATCGTACCGCTGGTTCACGACGAGCGTCTGCTGGGCGTCGTCATGCTGCTGCAGCCGCGCGCCCCCCAGTCGATCAACTGGGAGAACCTCGACCTGCTCAAGACAGTCGGGATGCAGGCCGCCAGCTACCTAGCACTCAACCAGGCAGCGGAAGCGCTTGCCGAGGCACGGCAGTTCGAGGGTTTCAACCGGCTGTCGGCGTTCGTGATGCACGATCTCAAGAACCTGATCGCGCAGCTGTCGCTGGTGGCCAAGAACGCTTCCAGGCACAAGCACAATCCGGAGTTCATCGACGACGCGATCAGTACGATCGAAAACGCCGTGCTCAAAATGAACCGCCTGATGGCGCAGCTCAAGAGTGCGGACATTACGGGCGAGAACAGGCCGGTCGACCTCGTCAGTGAGTTGCGTGACGTGGTCACTGCGAAGTCAGCCGGCAGGCCGTCCCCCGCGCTCGCCACCGAGGTCGCGTCGGCATTCGTCCTCGCCGAGCCGGACCGGCTGTCGTCGGTGCTCGGGCATGTGGTGCAGAATGCCCAGGACGCGACGCCGCCAGAGGGCCGAATCGACGTCGGACTGCGGGTATCCGGTGATCACGTTATAGTGGACATTCGAGACACCGGCAGCGGCATGGATGCCGAATTCATCAAGACACGGCTGTTTCGGCCGTTTGATTCCACCAAGGGTCTGACCGGCATGGGCATAGGTGCCTACGAGTGCCGTGAGGTGATCTCTGCGCTCGGTGGCCAGGTGGTGGTCGAGAGCGCGCCTGGGCGCGGCACCCTGTTTCGTATCATGTTGCCTCTGGCGGACAGTCCGTTGCCGAGTTGAAGCGGTGGATCGTTTGCACGGAGAAGGATCGGTGAATTAGTGGCAGACAGCAAAGACAAACTCCTGATTGTTGAAGACGACCCTGGCCTGCAGAGCCAGTTGAAGTGGAGTTTTGAAAATTTCGAGGTCGCAGTGGCAGAGGACCGCGAGGGCGCCATTGCGCACCTGCGCAGGCTGGAGCCGCCGGTGGTGACGCTGGATCTGGGTCTGCCGCCTGATCCCGGCGGGGTTACCCAGGGCTTTGCGCTCCTCGAGGAGATTCTTGCCCTGGCGCCCGATACCAAGGTGATCGTGGTCACCGGCCACAATGACCGGACCAACGCGATGCGGGCGATCGCGATGGGGGCGTACGATTTCTACGAAAAGCCGATCGATCCGGATCTGCTTGGGATGACAGTACAGCGCGCGGCGCGCCTGTATCACATCGAGCAGGAGAACCGTCGACTGCAGAGTGTTCACGGTTCGTCGGCCCTCGAGGGGCTGATCGCCTCCAGTGCAGAGATGCACAAGGTCTGCCGCACCGTGGAGAAGCTGGCACCCACCGACGTATCGACGCTTATCCTCGGTGAAAGCGGCACCGGTAAGGAGGTGCTGGTCAAGGCGTTGCACAATATGAGCGACAGGCGCGACAAGCGACTGGTCGCGATCAATTGTGCGGCGATCCCCGAGGCCCTGCTCGAGAGCGAGCTGTTTGGTTATGAGAAGGGCGCGTTCACGGGCGCGGCCAAGACCACGCCGGGCAAGATCGAAGTGGCCAACGGCGGCATGTTGTTCCTCGACGAAGTCGGCGACCTGCCATTGCCGCTTCAGGCCAAGCTGCTGCGTTTTCTGCAGGAGCGGGTGATTGAACGGATCGGTGGCCGTGCCGAGATCGCCGTCGATGTCCGGGTGGTCTGCGCCACCCATCGTGACCTGCCGGCACTGATCCAGCAGGGGGATTTTCGCGAGGACCTGTACTACCGCATCAACGAGGCGACGATCCGCGTCCCGCCGTTGCGCGAGCGTCAGGGCGACAGCCTGTTGTTGGCGCGCGCGTTTCTCGAACGATTCGCGACGCAGTTCAAACGGCCGGTGAAAGGCTTCATGCCGCAGGCTGTCGAGGCGCTCGAGGCCTATAACTGGCCCGGTAACGTCCGCGAACTTGAAAACCGGGTCAAACGGGCAGTGATCATGGCCGACGGCAATCAGGTTTCGCTCGAGGACCTAGAACTGCCGGGGCTGGCGGACGCCGGTGAACAAGAGCCGTTCAATCTGCGCGAGGTGCGGGAAAGGGCGGAGTCACAGGCGATCCTGCGCGCTTTGGCGCGCACGGACGGCAATGTCTCCAAGACGTCCGAGCTGCTGGGTGTGACCCGGCCCACCTTGTACAATCTGATGAAGAAGTACGCGATAGGGGACTGATCGGGCCTAAGGTCGCATAGTTGCCGACGACGCCTGTGTGTCTTTCGGACCTTTCATCTGCCCCGGATCATCTGCGGGTGTCGAACTGGATCACAAGGGAGTAGCCGCGTGTTATTGACTGGCCGAATTCGGACGTTCGTTGGTGTGCTGTGTCTGTCCTGGCTGTTGCTCGGTGTCGGGACCGCGACGTCGGCGACGGCCGACAGCTATGTCGAGGAGGCCCGCCGGCATCTGGCCAAAGGCGAATCCAAGGCCGCCGTCATCGAGCTCAAGAATGCGCTGCAGGCCGATCCGGCCAGTGTACAGGCGAGACTCATGCTGGGTTCCCTGTATCTGCTGGGCAATGATGGCGCGGCGGCGGCCAAGGAATTCGGACGCGCCCGTGACCTCGGGGCGGCCAAGGCGGACTGGATGCCCGGCTATGCGCGCGCGCTGATGCTCCAGGGGCAGCTGCAGGTCCTGCTGGACGAGGTGCAGGTCGACGACACGCTCGATGCTGCGCAGCGTGCCGAGCTGCTGGCCCTGCGTGGAAACGCGCACCTTGGATTGCGTCAGGTCGAGGATGCGGTTGTGGCTTACGACGCTGCGCTGGTGCTGCAAAGCGGCAATCCGATGGCACGGCTGGGCAAGGCCCAGATCCTGTTGAGCGAAAGCCGGGAGGAAGAGGCGCTCGCTCAGATCAACGAGGTGCTGGTCGACAATCCCAGGCATGTGGAAAGCCTTCTGGCGCGCGGTGATCTGTTGCGTCGCTTGCAGCGCCTCGACGAGGCCGCCAGCGACTATGCGCTCGCCGCCGAGGAATCGCCCAACAACCCGCGCGCGCACGTCGGCTCTGCACTGGTGCATATCGCGCAGCGCGACATCGCTGCCGCCAAGCAGGATCTGGCAGTGCTCAACCGCATCACGCGCGACCTGCCCGCGGTCAATTACCTGCAGGCACTGGTGTCGTTCCAGGAGAAAGACCTCGATCGTGCATCGGACGAACTGCAGGTGTTGCTGCGCGCCGCCCCGTCTAACCTGCAGGCACAGCTGCTGTACGGCATCGTCAGTTATGGGCGCAACCAGTTCACGATCGCGGATGACTACCTGACGCGGGTGTTCGCCAGTACGCCGGGCAATCTGCAGGTCGCCAAGGTCCTTGGAGCGGCGCGTCTCAAGTTGCGGCAACCGGACCGTGCCATCGCGGTGCTTTCCTCAGTTGTCAACGATGAAACCAGGGATGCCCAATTGCTGGCCCTGCTGGGTACCGCCTATATCCAGGTCGGTGACAATTCACGCGGTTCGGATTACATCCAGCGTGCGGTCGAGATCGACCCCGACCAGGCGATGTTGCGCACCCAGCTGGCGGTGGGAAAGATCGCCACCGGCGATACCTCGGGTGCCATCACACAGCTCGAATCGGCGGTTGCGCTCGGCCAGGATGTCGTCCAGGCGGACGTGCTCTTGGTCTTGAGCTATCTGAACAAGCGTGAATATGACAAGGCGGTGGCCGCGTCCGAGGCGCTCGAGCAGCGCATGGCCGACAGTCCGATTCCCTACAACCTCACCGGTCTGGCGTTTCTTGCGCAGCGCCGGTTCGACGACGCCAGGGTACGCTTCGAGCGTGCACTGGAGAAGGATCCTGCTTTCCACGTGGCGCGGATGAACCTGGCGCGCCTTGCGCTGGCGGCGCAACGGCCCGACGACGCAGCGGCCGCCTATGGCCAGATCATCGAACAGGATCCGGGTCATCTGGGTGCATTGATGGGGATGGCGGTACTCGCCAGCGCCAGGGGCGACGAGGCGGAGGCGGAGCGCCTGTTGATGCAGGCCAACGCAGCCAACCCGCGGGCATTGCAGCCCATCGTGGTGCTGGCCGAGGGCTATCTGCGCAAGAACGATGGGCTCAAAGCGAACAGCGTGCTGTCCGGTCTGCCACCCGAACAGGCCGAAGTGCCCGCGGTGTTGCGCCTAAAAGGAATGGCGCAGCTGCAGAGCGGGGATTTCGCCAGCGCCATGTTCACATTGAACAAGCTGACCGCCGCACAACCAGACTCGATCGAGGCATGGTTTCAACTGGCGCGTGCACAGGCGGCCGCGGGCGATGCGGCGGCCTCGCGCGCGAGTTTCCGCAAGGCCATCGCACTGGATGCCGATTTCAAGGTGCCGGTGGTCTGGGTCGGTTTGGCTGAGCTGGAGTTGCGAGAGCAGCAGTTCGACACTGCCCTGGAAATTGCGCAACAGGTCAAGACGCATTTCCCCGACAGCGTGTACGGCCACGACATCGAGGCGGCAGCCTATCGGGGCAAGGGTCTCACGGCCGAGGCGCTGTTGGCCGCCGAAGCGGCGCTGCAGGTGGAAAGCAACTCCAGGCGGGTGAATGCCTTCGCCGGTCAGCTGGCAGCCGACGGACAGACGTCGCGTGCGGCGGAGGTGCTGCAGCAATGGGTGAACAATCAGGAGGAAGACGGCCAGGCGTGGGCAAACCTCGGCATGATGCAGCAGCAGATGGGGCGCGACACCGAGGCACTGGCGGCCTACGAGCAGTCGCTCAGGCATGCCGAGCCGAACCCGGTAATCCTCAACAACATGGCCTGGCTGTATCTGGAACGCGACGGCAAACGCGCGATCGAGCTGGCGACCCAGGCCTATGAGCTGGCGCCTTCACGTGCCGAGATCGTCGATACCTACGGTTGGGTGCTGTTCCGCCAGGGACGCAAGAGCGAGGGGCTGGCCGCCCTGCAGCAGGCCCTGATCATAGCCCCGCGAAATGCCGAGATCGCATTGCATACCGCGGAGGCGCTGCATGGGATGAACCGTGACAGCGAGGCCCGGCCGATGCTCGAACGCATCATCCGCGAGCAGCCGAACAGTGCGTTCGCGGCCTCGGCGCAGCAACTGCTGGCCAGGCTGCGTGGCTGAACCTGCCGGGCGGATGCCAGTGGTCCACTATCTCAGGCATCCTTTGCGTCACTGACGACCGCTGCGCGTGCCAACAGCGCCGCGCCGTAGGCTGCCTCGCTGTGTATCGCGGGTTCCACCGGGACGCCGAGTACGCGCTCGCGGATCTGCTGCCACACCCGGTTTCTTGCGCCACCGCCGCTGGACCAGACACGCCGCGGATACGGTGCCCCGAGTTGCGCCAGGCGACGATAACCGGCGGCCTCGATCGCCGCGATACCCTCCAGCAGGGCCTGCAGAAACGCGTGATCGGTGGCCGGGCGGGGCTGCATCCGCGGTCGCCGGTCCGGGTCGTTGAACGGGAAACGCTCACCGGCGCCTGGCAGTGGGTAGTAGTCCAGGCCGAGCGGCCGGTCGGGATCGATCCGTTCGCTGAGTGCAGCCACCTGGGCATCGGAAAAAAACTGTCGCAGCACGGCCCCGCCGCTGTTCGACGCACCGCCAGCCAGCCAGCGGTCGCCGATGCGGTGGCTGTAGACGCCGAACTGC
>Ga0116152_10000157_pt1 | contig 53488 bp, 43 predicted proteins | sample AD_UKC119_MetaG_FD_89894 | JGI IMG/M metagenome (GOLD analysis project Ga0116152, IMG submission 89894) | Active sludge microbial communities of municipal wastewater-treating anaerobic digesters from Hong Kong - AD_UKC119_MetaG | ecosystem: Engineered > Bioreactor > Anaerobic > Digestate...
AGCAAATTAACCTTATAGAAATGGTTTGACTTGGTTTTGACAAGCATTCCATCGGATCCGACCCGGTCAGCGCATTGCTTTATTTTCTTATCCAGATCAAAATCAAACGCAATGGTATCTTTAGGATTTTTTATAATCTCGGAGAAAGGCTTTATTCGATAGGGAACATTGGCATACACGAATATTTCCTCGGTGAGCAAGCGGTCTAATTTTCCGGGATGAAAGGCTTCTGATTGTTCTAAAAATTTCTGCAGATAAATAATCTGATGATCGCCCCAGTACCCGATATAGGCCCATGGGTCGTTGGGGTCGGGCACTTCCCAGTCGATTCCCCGGCGTGTTATCCGATAAGGATTATACCCATCAGCGGTTGAAGCGTTTACAAACTTGCTGATTATGCTTTCAATATAGTCAGGAAAGGAAAGACTTAGCGCTTCCCAGTTTTGGAAAATATCACGCCAATTTCCTTCATAACTGAGTTTGCAGGATCCATCGTCATCTTTTGTTTCTATGGAGAATTGATTCCATGGCCTGCTTGGATCTCCATGCCGGCGACTAAAGGTCAGGGGCAAATATTCATAGCAAATCCGAAGTAAATCTTCGTCAAGTGTCGCTATGGCCCATTGAAGCAATTGATCGTGACTAATTTCTGCCGGCAAAGCATTTAATCTCGATTCAAATTGCCGATATACTTCCGTATTGCATTGATAAACATGCTGAATAAAATCTTTTAAATCAATCGTATAGTTTTTAATAAAGACTCCGCCGCGCATAACATTAAACAAGGTGTTGGAAAAATGGCGGGCATAACCCAATTCTTCGTTTCCTGTTTGTAACCCATCCGCTTTTGCCACAATCTGAATCAGCCGGTCAGTGCCAAGGGCAATATCCTTTTCCAGTGCATTAGCAATCGACGGGTTTGTTTTTAAGAATAGTGCTAAATCGGCAATGGCGGCAGCATCCTGATTTACCTCAGCCACCAGATACCAGGTCTGTGTTTCGTGCGGCAATAGCACCCACTGTGCATTTACATAAAAGGCTCCGCGTGCTGCACGCACATCCGTTTCAGAAACAATTTCACCTCCTGTCCGGAAGGTTTCCAACTGATAATCAGATAACAGGTGCTTTACCTTCGGCCAACTTCCATACGACCAAACGGAGGTCGCAGTGAGCGATTCACTAGGTTCAGCACGATCGACAGGAACTGAGCTTAACATAAACAAGCCCAAATTTAGGTCAGGCAGAAGCTCATTTTTCTTGTACGCATCCAGCAAATTGCTGAATTCATTCTGAAAAGCATACGCCACATTGCCAGGCAAAATATTTCTAATGCCGTCAACCATGTCAATTTGTACCAGGGAATGATCCAGGTTGGTAATTCCGGATTTTTTAATCCACCCAAATTTTTCGCTATTATACCATCCGTACCGATAACTGAGTTGCAGTGTGAGGTTAACTTCCTCAAATACAATTTTATTACCATAAATACTTTTGGATATATTTCGTTCAATATCGTATAGCTGCGCCGACTGGTCGGTAAAGGGTTCCCACAAACAGGTTTTATCGTTTTTATTCACAAGGCAAAGGGTCTTGTTCCCGGTTTTTCCCTTGTAATCATGAATTTTATCAACGGTATAATAAGGAAACAATGCATTATCCCGGGTTTTTCGCCCAGCAGTTAAGGCACCATTGCTCGAAATAAACATCCAATGGTCGGCGTTACTCACGATATTCATAAAAAAATCAGGCATTTTGTGACTATTAGAAATCGTATAAAATTTTTCCTTTTCGATTTCCACAAAATACCCTTTAACCTCTTTATGATGGGTTGATAGTGGGGTATTTCCTATATATATCGTAGATTTTTTCATTCTGAATCAAATTCAATATTATTTTTTCCGAAATAAGTCAGAGTTGTATTTGAATAGTTTGTAGAGAATTCGCATCGATTTTTATGGATGCAAACTGGTTCTTAATTTTTAATTGATATAAAATTTCATGTGGTGTGGTGTTTAAAAGCTGAACACTCAGAATCTGATCCGTATTAAGGGTTGCACAGGCATGGAGCGCATCGTTGTCAAGATCGTTTAAATACATTTGTGTTTTAACAGCGCGGTCACCCGGTCGGATGGTTTGACTAAACTGAGCCAAAACGTAATACACCGGAGTGTAATAAACCCACTGGGTACGGGTATCGATCATAATGGGTGCGCCACAGAAATTTCCCACATGATTTGGCCCTCCGTTATGATCCAGTACCACATTCCAATCAATCCAACCCTTTACCCAATGATCGATGCTTACAATAATATTTCGGGCATACCGGTGCACAGGAACATAAATGGGGTGGTCTTCGGCGACAACGCCCGGCCATGCTGCAGTATAGGCCCAATCGGTAGCATTTTTTCCCCACCAGAAGGCATCATTGTTAAACCAATCGCGTTCTTTAAAACGAACGGGGTCGCGAATTCCTTCGGGCGCATCTTTTCCTAAATCGTCTATACATCCTTCGGTGTGAATAATTGCATGCGACGGGAACCAGGCATGCACCCTGTCAAATACTTCTTCGTAAACTTTCACGGTACTTTCGTACCAATGTACTGCCGATCCATAAACGAATTGCGAAGTCTCTTTGTCTCCTAAAATTTGTGTTGCCCACGATTCCAACCCATCGCGGTTTTGATCATATATCAAAAGCTTAATGTTTGCATTTTTCCCGGATTGTAGTTTTGGCCCGAGTTGGGTTTTGATAAAACGATTTTGACTTTCAGGGGTAAAATGCATACTTTCCCATTGGCCATTATTTCCATGCGGTTCATTCACCGGTGTAATGGCCCAGATATCAACCCCTTCATCACGATAAACCTCCAGGTATTTCACCAAATAATCGGCATAAACCCCTTCATATTCCGGTTTTAACTGCCCTCCGGTTCCCTGGTAATTATTTTCGGGTGTTCCCTGAATATACCAATCCTCAATATCTTTCATCCAGGAAGGGGCTGTCCATGCAGAGGCCACGATGTTGAGTGTGGTGTCGTCCTGTGCCTTTTTTATGGCAATAGCTTCTTTTATCATGGGCAACAAATCATACTTTTCCTCCACAATGCCGGGATAATATTCTCTTGAAAAACCCATTTTGTCGGGGACAATGGAAAATGCGTTCAATTCAGTATCCCCGGGATGATCAAGGTAGGAATATTTTCCGTTAACGCAAAAATCGCAGGCTCCGATATGAATTCTTGTGAGGGAAAAATTAGCACCCCCGGCGCTAAAAATCCGATGCATAACTTCACGACGTTTTTCGGGGTCGAGATGGGCCAGAACATAAGCAGAAGCTTCTGTAACCGAAGATCCTATCCCATCGATGGTTTGCTTTGTAATGTCGGGGTCAATGGCTATTACAATACCATTGGGTGTACCCTTTTGGAAGGATACATTGCTTCGCGTTGCCATTTTATCGCCACTTGCAGAAGTGACAAAAATATTTTTTGTCACCAGGCCTTTTTCCGTTGAATTACAAGAAATCATAAAAACGATACCTATTAGAGACAGGATTACTTTCGCCAATTTCCGGATTATTGTTGTCATAAAAAATATTCTATTTTAATACATTCTGCAGATGAATTACAGTTCACCTCTTCGTTTTACCAACGCAGCAGTAATTTCTTTTGCTTTCGCTTCGGTTAAGTCATATTTCCACATGACAATAATAGCCAATGCGGCAGTGAGCGCAGGGATAACAATATCGGCAATACGGAGTTGAATAATAGTTTCGGTAGTCTGGATTGCTTCATTTTGATCAAATCCCACAAGTTTTAAAACCAATCCTCCCAATACCAGGGCAATCGCTTGTCCGAGTTTTACCATCCACCAGTAAATGGCGCCAAAAGTCCCTTCCTTTCGCGGCATCCCATTTTTCAATTCGTCCAGATCACACACGTCGGCTGTCATACTCATCATAAGGGTAAATAAACCACCAATTCCAAATGCCATTAACGGAAGAGGCATAAACATAAGCCAGGGGTTATCCGGATTAAATCCCCACCATTTCAACACATACCCTACAATGGAAATGGCCGTGGAAATAATAAATGCATTTCTTTTCCCGAATTTGTTGGCCAACCGAGAAATGATTGGAATTACCAAAAATGCCGTAACCATAGCAGAGATGGTCGAGAACCATGCAGGCCAGTTCCCGGCCAACCCATAATCGCCTTTAAACATATAAAACACGATAATGAAATAACTAAACGAAGCCACCATTTGAAAACCATTAAAGACTAAAAAAGTAGCGCCGCAAAGTTTCATAAAAGGCTTATTCTTTGAAACCTGTACAATTCCTTTAAACAGATCGATCAGATTGGAAAACAGGGTGTGAAAAGTAATTTCTTTTCGGTTTTCCATCCGGGAGGCATCCAGTCCTTTACAAAAAAAGGCAGGCATTAAACCTAAAACCATACAAATGGCGCCTACAATAATCGAGAGCTGCCGAACGCCAATGGCCTGAGTCTCGAACAGATTGGGGTTAGCGATGAGAACCCAAAACCAAGGCACAATCATCCATGCAATTTGCCCCACGGTTTGTGAAAAAGCCATCAAACGGGTCCGCTCATTGTAATCGGTTGTCATTTCATAACCCAATCCGATCAGTGGGGTTGAAAAAATGGTATTTCCGATCAGGTATACGAGTGATAAGATAAGAAAATACCAAAAATTATACATCTGTGAGTTTTCGGGGTCAAGTTGCCATAAAACCGCAAAAAGGACTCCACTCATAATTGCTCCTACAAAAATGTAAGGCCTTCTGCGTCCAAATCGTGACTTTGTGTTATCGGAGATAAAACCCATAATTGGATCGGTAATCGCATCAAATATTCGGGGCAACCCCCCTAATAAACCGGCCAAAAAAGGATCCATCCCGAAAGCAGTTAACAAAAAGAACATAAACACGCCCAATGAACCGGGCAATAGATTGTTCACCAAATGACCTGCACCAAAAGCGGCTTTTTGTCCTAACGGAACTCTGTCTTTTACAGCTGTTTTATTTCGCATTTTACTTATTTTAAAAATTATGGCTTATTGAACCTCTTTATAAACACGCACCCAATCGACAAACATGGTTTGGGGGAATGGTGTGGAATCGGTGGGAAAGCCCACATAATTGCCCCCCACAGCCAAGTTAAGGAGGATATAAAAAGGATGATCGAAAACCCAGTCGCCTTCAGCCTCCACCTCGTCAAAGGTGATTTCCTGATATATACGATCATCCACATAATAATGAATAAAATCTTCCCCCCATTCTATGGCGAAAATGTGATAGTCTTTATCCAACCGGTCGTTTTCAAAACCATAACTTTTTGTAATCGGCGAGCCCCCTGAGTAACCCGGCCCATGAAGGCTACCGTGAACGATATTGGGTTGCTGACCCCGGAATTCCATAATATCAATCTCGCCGCATTGGGGCCAACCGGCAGCATCAATATCATTCCCTAGCAACCAAAATGCCGGCCAAATACCAGGCCCATAAGGCAGCCGGATACGTGCTTCAAAACGCCCGTAGGTTTGTTCAAACAACCCTTTGGAAATTAACCGCGCAGAAGTAAACATATTCCCGTTTCGTTGCGCCGTAATTTTAAGCACGCCCTCTTCAATACGTATATTGTCGCTCTCATCGGTATAGCGTTGCAACTCGGCATTGCCCCATCCACCGCCTCCTAATTCACAGGCCCATTTGGTGGGGTCAGGCGCACCATCGATATCAAATTCATCCTGCCAGGTCAGTTCCCAGTCGCGTTCTTCTATTTCCCATGAATGCTCACAACTCCCGGCCACGAACAACAGGAATAGTACGGCAATAAAATTGATCAATCTGTTATTTAGTTTCATATCCAACAATTTTTCAGGTAAATACTATTTATGGAAATAAATATTATCGATATAAACTGTGGTAGCCCCTGTGGGTTGACCCACAAGAATATATTGAGCCAGATGCTCTCTGGCCGTCAGGTTGACAAACGCGGAAAAGGGTATATCATAACTAATCCACTGACCCTGCACAGGAGAAGCATAATCGATCTGATGTTCCGTATCATCCCCACCATCATAGGCTCCATCGGCACCAAAATCCACCAGTTTAATTGAAAACTGCGTGCAGTCAGCCGTCCATACATCAATATGAAAATGCGTCATTGCTGCAGCATTGATGGTGTTTATAGCCGTTTCAATACCAACAAAATCAAGTTGGGAATATTTTTTTGCTGCATTTCCAGCGATGAATAGCTCCTCCAGTACTGCCGATGACCAATCGGTCCGCCAGGTATCTACCGAAACGTCGCTATAGGCATCACTGAAAAGTGAAATCACATCGGCTTCGTCATGGGAAGGAGTAGGTGCGGATTCTGTCGGTTCGGTCACACTGCCTCCTCCGGTAGCATCATGATATAAATAGATGTTATCAAGATAAAATGCAGAGAGGGAAGTTTGCAGGTTCTCCATGATAATTTGAAAAAACCGTTCTTTGCTATTCATCCCCGAAAGGTCAATATCAATACTCACCCATGCCTGAGTTTGTAAGGTGGTACCATCAATCGTATACGTAAATGTGGGATTGGGTTCGGTTGTAGTACCGTCGGCACCCATATCCACCAGTTGCAGCGCCAGTTTGTCCGCCGGGTTTACTGCGTCAGGAACAAATACATCCATGTGAAGATGAGTCATTTCGGATGCGTTGATAGCCGGCGAGGTAAATTGAATACCTACAAAATTAAAATCAATATAACTGAGAATATGGTCTCCATTCACTTCAAAATCAGCTGATAAGGTAGTTTGATAAGGTTCCCAATAGCCATTATAGAAATCAACGGGAACATTAGTATAGGCATCGCTGAATATAGAAATCACATTTACTGAATCGACATCAGGGGTTGGCGCATGTTCAAATTCACCCGTGGAAGTCAGGGTTAACGAACCTTCTGCCAATATTCCGTCAATACTGGCGGTGATCCTGGTTTCTCCTGCCGCTTGCAGGGTAATCTGTCCCTGATGGTTCACCACAGCGACACTTTCATCCGACGAATGAAATTCGAAAAACGAAGGGGCAATTAAAAATGTTTGATCAACTCCATCCGGCATATTATAGGTAATACTAAGCTCATCGACGGTAATTTCAACACCGACCACGGCAAATTGAGCTTCATCCCTACCACCAAAAATTTTAGGTTTTGGATGGGCTAAGGTTCCGAGGTTTTCAAATTGCACTTCATCGATCCAAAAGGTATAGCCTGAACCATTTTCGGGTGATTCGGCATAATACAGCATACCGGGTTCAGCAGTAAGCACCGATGGATTGGCGATTGGAATAATAACCTTTTTCCAGTTGGTGTTCACGTCAATTCCATAGAAGGTGGTCAGAAACCGGCTCCCTTCGGCGTTGTGACCAAAACCCATTTCATCAATACGGGCAGGCTGAGAGGCTTTTGCCCAAAAGGTTAGTGCTGTATACCCGGATAAATCGCGGGGCATGGTGGTAACATACCGGCCACCGGCATAACCGCCTGTCTGGCCCTGATCGGGGACAGCAAATTTCATGGATGCGGTTCCAAGGTATTTGATTTCATAATCAACATCAAAAGCTGATACATCTCCCCAGGCTTCATATTGCAATCCAGCACTGAAGCCATCCAGAAAAACCTCACTGGTGGTTGGGTACGAAGCAAGCTCCAACTCTTCTAAATCTCTTTCGCAGCGCGTAAAAAAGAATAAAGAAAACGTTGCGAGAACTACTACTATTAAAAAATGTTTCATTGTTATTTTCTTTAAATTATGATTACATACCTAAGCTAAAATGTAAATAGGTTCTGATTTCCCATTCGTTACCGTTTGGGTAACCAGGCATTGTGGGGTCGCAAACAAAGTTGCCGGTTGGATCAACATTAGTTGCAGGACAATACCGGGGCGAATACTGATTCAGCGAGCGCCATGTTCCGCGAATTCCAATTCGTGTTTCCGGAAGGTTAAACCAGGTAGGTTTTCCGGCTATAAAAGAAAGGTCGGCCACAAGCTGTAACGGATAGGTTAAATTATAATCACGATGATAATCATAAGGTCCCCAGTCGTTTACTTTGACCATGGAAATGAGTTTTGTTTTTTTATAAATCGCACGAATATCGCCGCCATACCGATGAATTACCCTTGCATCGCTGCCATTGGCTTCGGCCTTACCCGCGAAAAGATTGGCAATAAATCCAAACTGGGATGAAATTTTCGATACAATACGCATGTGGGCTTCCCATAAATCGCGAGCCGGAGGAGCACCGGGGAATGCAAATGTGGTACGTCCATCCGGGAAAATCCCAATTGCAGCATCCTGGGTGGTTGGATGATGTTTGTAAATAAATCCTCCACTTGCAGCAAAAGGAGCATCTTCAGCTTCATCGTTGTTCCATTCATACATCCAGGTTCCTGGCGTGGGGTCGTAAGTAAGTAAAAGCTCTCCGGCCACCGTTTCCCTGTTCTGCCTGACCGCAAAGGGATCATCAAGAATATTCCGAGGCATTCCGGGTGCGGATACATCGCCCGGGATGGGTCCAATAAGAGGTTTTTGCCACAAAAAGTTTGGCGCAATTTGTATATCGCCCAGGCTATAAGTAAACCCGGTGAGAAAATTATACTGGTTTCCGCTGCCTGAATCCTTAAGGCGCCACCCGGTAAATGTTTTGGTGTAATCGGCACCCCCTCCGGCAACCAGCCCCATGGCAGCGCCCTGAGCATACCATTGCAAGGGGCCCATGCCCACTTTTACTTTGGCTTTTCCACCCCAGGTATCGGATAAATTTATTTTGTCCTGATATACCGTATAATTACCTTCTTCCCCTTCTACGATTTGGAAAACTTCACCAATTCGCGGTTGTCCTGCCCAGATACCCCCCAATTCAAGCGTAACAGCGCCCAATTTTCTTTCCAGGTGCAAGGTTGCACGGCGCGTAGGCGGCGTGGGGACAGCAAAAGAAGATACGGCAGGAGCTTGTTCATCCAGATCCTCATGATACATCCCGGTAAGGTTAAACTTGCCGACTATTTTTGAATATTTGAATAATATCGCCGGGTTTGCCCCCCACCATAACTCAGGACCAAAAGCCATTTTTAAACCATCCAGCGACTTCTTTCCTTGAAATTCAAATCCAAAGGGAGCGTTACCATTATAAATATCGATATTGGGGCCATAATTTGCTTCAGGATACAACCCAAAAAAGTCCCCTTCATCACCCCAATGATAATGGCCAGTACGGTAAAAACTTTTCATATCAAACCAGTTTGTATTCCATTGAATGTCACCCCTGTATACTTTAAGCCGCTCACTACCGGTTAATTTAACTCCGGCTCCGTTAGCGCCCGAAATATTAAACTCCTCTACGGTTTGTACCCTGCCCCGGTTTTCATAAAATATTTCATCTATAGGGTTTTCGGCCACATTTCCCAGTACATTGAAAATAATGTTGGCGCTGAAACTTTCATTGGGTTTAGCCTCCACGCCCAGGTAAAAGGATTGCATGTGGTCAAAGCCTAATTCATTAGGATAGGTACTTCCCGTCGGATCGGCCACATCGGGCGTTGAAATTCGTGTTCCTCCCGTACTAAAGGTAGTCAACTCACCCCTAAAACTGCTAAAACGTATTTTCTTTAACTGTTCAGTAACCAATAATGCTTTATCGCCCCGTGCCATCGAAACGGCATCCATCAAATTTATGGCTTCAAAATGCGACTTTATGGTCTCGATCGTCACATTTTCACCAAAGGGATCGATTAGATGTGCCTTTTGAAGCGCATAAAAAGCAGCCCGGGGATATAAATCGTATAACCCTCGTTCATTGGTAGGCCCTTTGGCGCAAATCCCAAACCATTCTTCATTCATGTTGTTTTCACCCTCGATAAAATCGTTGGTATAACCGCCATTTGACCACGAGGCGTTATTATCATGATGGGAAAGGTTTGAAGTTTGTCCGAATTTCCACCAACCATCGCTAAACTGGAAGGTAAAGCCACCCAGGGAATTCCCTGCTTTCCCCATTCCGTATGCATTTTCATAAATCTCCCTCCAATTGCCGAGCAAGAAATAAGCTTGCGCTTTTTGATTCTCCTCGTTATTGATCGCGTCGAACGCATCAGAACCAAATTCCGTAAACAAAACCGGCTTGTTCAATACCTCTTTAATTTGCTGAAATGCGTTGCCAAAGGAAACACCGCGATACATATTGACCCCAAAAATATCTACATCAGGACATTCCGTTTTAATGATTTCCATAAACAAAACATCTCCATTACAAATGGCAACAGGATGGTTTGAATCCATTTCTTTCATTGCCAGTGCGGCGTCGTTGAAAAGCTTGTACAAATGTGTGGCACGTTTGGCCGATTTCCGATCTTCCATTGGAATATCTTCCGTTTCAGCACCATCCCAAAATAACCCGTAGTTGTTTTCATTCCCCAATAAGAAAAACAACAGGCCAGGGATATTTTTATATTCGGATACCATGCTACGTACCTCCGACAACAGTAATTCTTTTACTCTGGGGTCATCGTATTCGGTAATGGGAGTCCAAACCCCATCTAATGTCAGGCCATACCGACCAAACGAATGATTCAGCATCGTATAAATCCCATAATTCGAATAGATGTATTCGATCCAGTGGGGCGGTACGCCAGTATATTGCCGGATCGCATTAACGCCCATGCTTTTAAGAAGCGTCATCTCCTGGTCAAGGGCAGCCCGAATCACATCGTCGGGTTGTTGCCATAAACTATACGAGTAATTTGTGCCAATAGGGAAATAATCCCAGTTCATACCATTCACAATGAAATCTTTCCCGTCAACTACTAATTTTATTCCCCTGTCGTTGTTGACAATAGCAGTGGACGAGCTTTTTTGGGCAAAACTCGGGCTGTAGAAGCCCAAAAAAAACAACGTGAAAACAATGCATGTAAATTTTTTCATTCATCCATGTATTAAGGTTATTGTATTCAAATTACATTTTAATGATTAGCAAATTTGATTGTATTTACAGTAGATAAAAGAGTCGTTCTTTGGTTTTGTATTACAACATTCCTCTATTTCCATCTTTTACATACTGTGGTAAACATATTATCAAACATCAAGAATAAAAGAAAAATAGCTGGTTAAACGAATTGCACATTCATTGCTTCGTTCTTCACCTTAAAGATAAAAAGAGATTTCGGATCCAGTTAAAAAAAGTCCACTTCAAAAACCCTAAACCCGGATAAAAATACCCCTGCAAAAACCCTTCACTGGGTTATTTACTTATTGATTTTAAGTAAGTTATATTTAAGATTTCGACTTAACAGCGAGCCATTGGAGGGTAGATTAAAATCCTACCAGATACGAGGAAAGATGAACATCACGGGGCAGTGCCATTTTCTTTCGCAAACGGTATCGACGGATTTCAGCACCTTTATACGAAATGTTTAGAATGGAGGCGATCTCCTGTGTGGTTAAATTCATGCGGATAAAGGCACAGATTCGTAAATCGCTGGCAGTCAGATCAGGAAATTTCTCTTTAAGCTTTTTAAAGAAATCATCATGCACCTCGTCGAAATACATCTCAAACAGCTCATTTTGTTGTTTAATATCGATTTCCTTCTTTATTCTGCGCTTTAACCCCGAAATTCGTTCTTTAGCCTTTGCATTGACTACAAAATCCTGAATACTGTTGAGGTCTTCCTCGACTTTTTTGAGAAATTTATTCTTTTGTACAATACCCAGGGTTTGATTGGCCAGTTCTTTGTTTCGATGGGTTACCTTTGACTGCAATTTTTCTTTTTCAAGTTCAATTATTTTTTTCTCTGCAACTAAGGCTTCCTGTTTCAAAACCTGTTCCCGTTTTCTAAACTTTTCCTGCTGGAGCATTTGTTCCTGTTGTTTCACTTTTTTTATTCGTTGCAGAACCGATACCGTAATCATGATGGCCATCAGAATCAATACCAGCACATAAGCAATACAGGCCCATGTTGTGCGGTAAAAAGGAGGAGTAACAATAAACTGGAATTTTAACGGACTGGTTGTACCCCCGAAAACATTGCGTGCCCTAATGTTCATCACATATTTCCCTTCAGGGATATTGGTGATTTCCCGGTGATCGAGGCGTTCCCATGCAGACCAGTCCTGGTCATACCCTTCTAAAAAAGTTGAATAGGTTAATTTTTCCGGATGTTCAAAATCAACGGCAGAAAAGAAAAAATGAATGCCTTTGCTTTTATACTGAATGGGTATAGGTTCATTATTTTGTTCAAAAATCTTACCCGAAAACAGTGGTGTTGTTTTGTCCGATAATCTGATTAGCTGAAAATAAACCCTGAACTCCTGCTGGTACTTCTTTCTGTATTGGTCGTTATAAACAATAAAACCATTTTCATACCCCATGAGCGAGGTGTGGGTGGAAATTGAATTCACAAATTCAAAATTATCAATAAAGGTTCCTTGTAATGCGTTAAATGGGGTCTGAATCATCGAATATTTTCCATTTTCAAGCATACGCATAACAAAAATCTGCCGGTTGGCCCCGCCCCATATATCGCCTTCTTTTGTTTCATAGGCAAAATTCACTTTTTTACCCATAAACAGGGTATTAAATTCCTGTGAAGGAATAACACTATCCTTATCGGGGTTATAAATATAGGATCCATCGGGCGTTAAAAACACGATTCTATCTTTTATTCGGGTAACATTTATCCCATAATTACGCCTGAACCCTTTTTCCTGGCCAAAAAATTCAACGTGCTCAATTGAATCATAACCTTCACATAACGTAATATGGTAAACGCCTTTAAGCACATGACTAATCCATAAATTTTCGTTCTCATCTGCATGGAATATCCGGCTCGACTTGTCGAATCCCTGTAACCTTTTCAAGAATTTCCACTCACCATTCTTTTTTTCAAAAACGATAAGGCCATTATAGGTTCCGGCAACCATTCGGTCAGGATTTTTTTTCGAACGAATGAACTTCCAAACCCCCGGATAATTGGCTATCTTTTTTGAAACGGTTCCTTCAATGCGATAGACTCCATTGTTATGCCCACAAAATAATTCATCGCCGATCACCTCTAATGACCAAACCTGTCCTTTGGTCTCTTTTATCAAAGTAAACAGGTTATTACGAATAGTAAACGGGGTAAGCTGGTTTAATTCCTTATAAAAAAGGCCTCGGTTGGTACCCAGGTAAAGGATATTATTGTGAACAATAGCCGCATATCCGGCACCGATACCATTGTATTTATTGAGTAAACGAAATGGCGAATTGATTTTAAGCAAGTCAATTCCATTATCAGTCCCCAGCCACAGATTGCTATTCAAATCCGTATATAAACATAAAATGGTGTTATTTTGCAACCCGGTCGATTCATTCATGTGCAAAACAGGAACGCCTTTTTTCGTAAATAGGACAACACCATTTTGAACCGTACCAAAAGCAATATGCTCATCGTAGGTATGAATGGCCGTATATACCTGATTCGTAATAAAAAATGGAGTCAGGTCGCGATTCCATTCCAACACATTTTTCCCATTATACAAAAATACACCATGGTCGAGGGTTGTAATAAGCAATTGATCATCGAACGGTAAGACAGCTGTAATTTCCTTATCATTAAAAAACTCAGCGCCCGGTAAGGGCTCCAACGCTCCGCTCTTCCATACATAAATACCAGCCGTATTATCCGTTATGTAGAGTGTTTTGTCGACCATGTAAGAAAAATGAAACAGATGGGGTGCATCAATAACACGAATTTCTTCCCCATTATATATAATCAAATGTTTGTACGACTGGAAGATTATGGATCCATCCATTGAATGGATTTTCCAAATCTCCTCAAATTCTTCCTTTTGGATGCCTGAAAGCGCATACAGCGAGTGATAGTGCATCGTCCCGCTGCTATCGCGTTCGAAAAATCCAAAATCATTACCACACCCAATATAAATTCGGTCTGTTGAGTCGATAAAGAGACTCCGTATCACCGATTGGCCCTCGAAGGTGTGGGTTGTCCAGTTTTGTCCATCAAATTCAAGTAACCCGCTATTATTGGCAAAATACATCAAACCCTTCGACGATTGCGAAATCATCCACGATTGCAACCCGGCCTGGTAATCAGAACGTTTATAATGGGATAATAAGGGATACCCGATATTATCCAGTTGTGAAAACAACCGTGAATTTGAAAAAAGAAGGCCAACAAAAATGCTAAATTTTAGCAGTTGCTTTATCATTAGGAGCCGATTTATGCTCAAAAATAAGAAATTATATGCGATATGTGTGATTTTTAAACAGGCAAGACATTTCAGAAAACAAGGTTACAGATAAACCCTGACCGGCTTACCCAAAACAATTAAAACGTATCATTTAAATCGGCAATTTTAAAAAGCTCAAAATAGCGTTTTACAATAATTTTTCGTCCTTTTTTGCTAATTAAACCTTCATGCGAGAAGTCGGCTAAAATTCGAACCAGTGTTTCGACAGCGATACCCACAATATTGGCAAAATCTTTTCTTGTCAATTCAATTTCAATTTCATTCTCACTGTTTGTATTTTGCCGAAAATTTTCGTTAAGAATCAAAAGCGTCAGGGCTACCCTTTCCCGTACGCTTTTTTTGGTAAACGTGGCAATAAAATTAACCATCACACCAAATTCGTGACTAAGTTTTTTTACCAACAATTTCGATAACTCCTGATGCCGGTCAAGAAGTCGCACCAATTTATCTTTTGAAATAAAACCAATCGATGAATCGGTGATCGTTGCGGCCGAGTCATGATACCGTTCCTCTCCCAAAAAGGCAGCGTAACCGATCATTTCTCCTTCACTGCATAAATAAATTATCTGTTCTTTCCCACTATTCAATGTTTTGAACTTTTTGATTTTTCCGGTTTTAACAAAAAATATCCCGGAAGGAAATGCGCCTTCATGAAATATGGTCTGCCCACGCTTAAATCGTTTAACGATCATTTGCTGGTTAAAATCACTTTTCACATACCCGGGTAAACTCTCAAAATCAAATTCCCGTTTCAAATAAAAGCGCTCACGTATTTTAGTAGCTGAATCATCCATGGGGTCAAATTTAAGATAAAATTACTAAAAGATGACCAAAATCAATTTACCACCTGATTGTAATCAATAATTATAACTTTTCAGGAGATTAGTTTTGCGATCTAATTATCAGCGCACCGATAAAATCATAATGGAATGGAAAAATTGCTTATTGAATGGTTCAATATTATTGCGGTTGTGGCGATAGCAGGAATTCTTTTTTCCGGGAAAAAGCTTCCGGTCAAAATTTCGGTTGCTTTTCACCTCACGCAAATAATAATAGTATCTGTTCTGGCTGTTTTAATTTTCACGCATGGGGCGGGTGAATTTTATATAAACACTGCCTGGCCCATGGGAAAAATGGCCATAAGGTTTGATTATTTGTCGGCCTGGTTCATGCTCATCCTATGCTTTTCATTCCTGATAAGTACCTTTTATGGGATAGGGTACATGAAGAAATATCGGGAGAAACAGGCTAAATTAAAGGTACATATGATTTTCTATATATTAAACTTCACATCGCTCATTGATTTATGTCTGGTGCAAAACGCCATAATGTTCCTTACGGTTTGGGAAATTATGGCCATCAGCTCCTTTATTGTGATTATTTTTGAGTGGGAGAAGAAGGAAACCCTGAAGGCAGGTATCAACTTTTTAATCCAGTCGCACATTGGCATCCTGTTATTAACCCTGGGTTTTATTTGGGTGAAAGTAAAAACCGGATCATTCGATTTCGCGGCAATTGCTTCCTATACGGCCCTGCATCCCGCATTAGGAATCGGTTTGTTTATTGTTTTTTTCACAGGCTTTGCCATAAAAGCAGGTTTTGTTCCGTTCCATACCTGGTTACCGTTAGCCCATCCTGTGGCCCCGGCACACATCTCGGGCGTCATGTCGGGAGTGATTATTAAGATAGGAATTTTCGGAATTTTACGCATGATCACCCTCATTCATACCGATTATACCTTAATCGGTTATTTTGTGCTTATCGTTTCATTAATTACAGGGGTTTATGGCGTAATGCTTGCCATTGTGCAACACAACCTGAAGCGACTGCTCGCTTATCATTCCATCGAAAATATCGGAATCATCGGAATGGGGACAGGCTTAGGTTGCCTGGGAATCGGCATGAATAACCCCACGTTATTAGCCCTTGGATTTGGGGGTGCACTTCTGCATACACTCAATCATTCCCTATTTAAATCCTTACTGTTTTTTGCTGCAGGAAACGTTTATCAAGCCACCCACACGCTAAATATCGAAGCGCTTGGCGGGCTGATTAAGAAACTTCCACATACCACCTGGTTATTTCTGATTGCCGCGTTAGCCATTTGTGGTTTGCCCCCTTTTAACGGTTTTGTTTCAGAATTTATCCTTTACAAAGGTTTTTTTACCGGATTACAAACCAACCATTTCCTTTTTACATTGGTTATGCTGTTTTCGATCATAGGGCTGGCGCTCATTGGCGGACTGGCACTAATTTGTTTTACGAAAGCCTTTGGGGTGGTTTTTTTAGGGAACAACCGTAGCCACACGAAAACAGAAAAAACAGAAACCGCTCTTACTGTTGTTCCCTTATATATCATCGCTTCTGCCATACTTCTTATTGGTGTTTTACCCTTTCTCTTCTCGGATACACTGGTACAAGTTACCACATTGTTTATGAAGGGGAGCCCCATAATTCCGATGAACAGCGTTGCCCTGACAATCCAAAACATCGTCGTTGTCGGAGGGGTCTCGCTAGGTTTTATTTTAATCATTCTGCTATTTCTTTTCATAAGGAAAAAAAGCATGAGAAGTAAAGCATTATGCGAATACGAAACATGGAGTTGCGGGTATACAGGCAGCATACCCAAGGCACAATACACAGCATCTTCATTTATCCGCAGTTACAGAAAGCTGGCAGAGCCCCTTCTTTCGATTCATAAAGAAAAAAAATTGGCCGAAACCCTTTACCCCGCTAAAATCTATCAGTTCACGCACCCTTTCGACAAACTCGAAACCTGGCTGATCGATAAACCGATTTCCTGGTATAAAAAAGTACTTAACCGGTTTGTTTTTATTCAGAATGGAAATATACAATATTATATTCTTTATGGATTTTTATTTATCACACTGGTATCTTTATTTCCATTAATTATTTCAATCATCAACAATTTTGGAAAGTTTATCAATCAATTATAGTATGATAAGTTTAATTATCATTTTTTGCGCAAGTATTTTTTTTATGGGTATTGTTGTGCGCACCAAGAGCCTTGCTTCGGGGCGAAAAGGGCCGGGTATTCTGCAACCCATAAAAGATATTATCAAGCTACTGCGGAAAGGGACAGTATTTAGCACAACAACAAGCCAGCTTTTCAAAATAGCGCCCACCGTGTATTTTGCTTCGGTCATTATGGCCATTTTAATGTTACCACACGGCCATTTACCGGGGATAATATCCTTTGAAGGGGATTTTGTTATGTTTGCCTACATTTTAGGTATGGGAAAATTTTTAATGATCATCGCAGCACTGGATACCGGAAGTAGTTTCGAAGGCATGGGCGCCAGTCGTGAGGCCTTGTTTTCAATGTTGATCGAGCCGGCATTTTTTATTGTAATGGGATCATTAGCGCTTTTCACAGGGCATACTTCGTTTTACGACATCTTCAGCACGCTGCAATTCGATAGCACGATTTCGTATTTGATAGGGGCGTTGGCTGCGTTTGTGCTGTTATTGGTTGCCATGACAGAAAACAGCCGGATGCCGGTTGACGACCCCAAGACCCACCTGGAGCTAACGATGATCCATGAGGTTATGATTTTAGATAACAGTGGTTTCGATTTGGGTATAATTATGTATGCAACACCCTTGAAGTTTGTAATGTACGGAGCACTGATCACCAATTTTTTTATTGGCGGATTACCCTTACAAGGGTCTATCCCTGCATTTTTTTTCATACAGTTTGTCTTTGCCCTCGTGGTTGGCTTAATCGAATCGTTTATGGCAAGGTTCAGGATGGGGCATAACCCCCAGTTTATTTTCATTTTAACATCGGTTTCCCTGATGATATTTTTTGGCGTCTTACTTTTATTAGGAAAATTTATTTAACCCCATACCATGAGCGACATTTTACTCATCATATTTGCCATTACCCTGCTCTTTATGAGCATATCCAACCGAATATTTACCTACTTAAATATTCTTATTTTTCAGGGATTGATTCTTTTTGGGGTCACTTTGCTCACCCTATCGGAGATCAACATCATAAACCTGGTTTTAATCCTGCTGGAAACCATTGTTTTTAAGGCTATTGCTGTTCCGTATTTTCTAAAAACCATTATTAAGCGAAATAAGATTACCCGTGAAGCCGAGCCCTATGTGCCCAATTTCGTTTCGTTAATTATTGTAACCCTGATTATTGTAATAACCATTATATTGTCGAGCCAGATAAAAGACCCCAACCTGGATAAGACCATATTTGTGGTTTCTCTTTCCAATCTTTTTACTGGATTATACCTTATTGTATCCCGAAAAAAAATTATCACCCATGTGATTGCCTACCTAGTGATAGAAAATGGTGTTTTTATTCTTTCGCTGGCCGTTGGAAACGAAATGCCCATGCTGGTGAATCTGGGTATTATGCTCGATATTTTCGCCAGTGTGCTGATACTGGGAATTTTCTTTAATAAAATCGGGGACGTTCTGAATGATCCCAAAGTATCACAATTACAGAACCTTAAAGACTGACAGAAATGACTGGAATCTTTTTAATCGGGACCATCCTCATTGGCGTATTGCTTTATTTAAACAAAAATACGATTGTCCATTATTCCGTGGTTGGGGTTTACGTATTGTTATTAGTGGTTTTTGGGGGTTATGAATATCTGCACATCAATGAAACCGAAAACCTTTTTTTCAAACCGGATGCGCTATCGGTATTGCTGTTATTTGCCCTCTGTGTGGTAAGCCTGCCGGCGATTTATCACACGTACAAATATATGGTGATCCATAATGAAACACCCCGACCCAGAGGGCTCTTTTTTGCCGCCATGATATTTTTAATTTCAGCGATTTGCATGGCCTATGTGGCGAATAATATCGCAGTGATGTGGATTTTTGTGGAAATTACCACGCTGAGTGCATCAGTACTTATCTATCATCACCGCAATATCAGAGCATTGGAAGGGGTTTGGAAATATGTATTTATTTGTGCCATTAGCATCACCTTTATTTACATTGGCATCCTGTTCCTCAGCCTTGCGATGAAAGAAGCCGGCATCGAAACCTTCTCGTTTGACGCCCTCATGGCGCATGCGGCCCAACTTGATCCTTTCTGGCTAAAATTGGCTTTTCTGTTCATTTTTACCGGATTTACAGCAAAAATAGGGCTCGTACCTATGTATACTGCCGGAATCGATGCCAAAGACAAGGCCCCGGCACCCGCAGGAGCCTTGCTTTCGAGCATTCTTATGAATATGGGCTTTGTTGGGATTTACAGAGTATACGCCATTATCAGTAAAACTGAAATACAATCCTGGGCCGCTACGGTGATGATCGTATCGGCGATACTATCCATCTTCGTAGCCACCGTTTACATGATCAATATCAAGAATATAAAACGCATGTTTGCCTATTCGAGTATTGAACACATGGGCATCGTGGTATTAGGGTTAGCCGTTGGCGGTATAGGAACTTATGCGGCCATCCTGCACATTATTCTGCATACCTTTGTTAAGCCTGCTCTGTTTTTTCAATTCAACCAAGTATACAGAGTCTATCAAAGCAAAAATATTTATGATACCGGACATTATTTCAAGTACAATAAGGCCGGAGCATTAGTTCTGCTTCTGGGCTTTTTTTCCGCCACAGCCATGCCGCCGTCCGGTTTGTTTATCAGTGAATTTCTTATTTTTCAATCGCTTTTTGAAGCCCGCATGTTCATTCTTCTGGTGGTTGTATTACTCCTTCTTACAATGATTATATGGGGTTTTGGCTCCAATATCTTCAAATTACTGTTCACCCCACCCGCAGCCATCAATGAAAAACAGATTCCCCGTATTAGTCCGTGGGATTCGGTCACGCAATATGCCTTGTTGGCTCTTGCCGTTTTTTTTGCGTACCATCCGCCAGCAACCTTCGTTCAACTCATTCACGAAGCCGTTAAACTTATACATTAACCACTATGCCGTATCTAACACTTAATAATAATCAAACCGTTGCTATAAAAGACATTCCCGTATTGAGTTACAGGGAATTCATGGAGGAAAATATCACATTTTTAAAAGACCATGCTGAACGGCACTGCATAAATTATTTTGGAGTAAAAACATATCAACAGATAAAAGTATATGGTTGTATCGCAGACGATAGCACGCATAAGATTCATTGCAATGCTTCGGTAATACCTACCCACGAGCCCATACCATCATTGACTTTCCACCATCACAATTTTGAAAAATTTGAGCGTGAAATTGCAGAAAATTTTGGTATTCTCTATTCCGACCATCCCTGGCTAAAGCCGACGCGATATGCGCACAACAGAGCAAATCAGCAGCAACAAATAGCCGCTTACCCTTTTTATCCGTCCGAAAGTGAAGAATTGCATGAAATAGGTGTGGGTCCCATTCACGCAGGGATCATTGAACCGGGGCATTTCCGGTTTATTTGCAATGGAGAACAAATCCTGCATCTCGAAATTCAATTAGGATACCAGCACCGGGGAATTGAGCAATTGTTTCTGCAAAAAGACAAGCTCTTGCAACGGGCTACCCTTGCCGAGAATATTGCCGGGGATACCACGATTGGCCATGCGACTGCTTTTGCTAACCTTTGGGAAAGCCTCTGCGAAGTAAAAACAGACGAATCGTTAAATTTTTCGCGCACCTTGGCATTGGAACTGGAAAGAATAGCGATACATACGGGTGATCTGGCCGCCATTTCGGGAGATATCGCTTACCAGTTAGGAAATTCGGTGTATGGCAGGTTGCGTACGCCTATCGTAAATTTCTTCCAGGAATGGGGCGGAAATCGCCTCGCAAAAGGCTTAATCAGGCCGGGAAAAATAAATTTTCCTTTCTCAAAAGAATTATCCTTCCGTCTGTTGGCTGTTTTCAACGACTATGAGCGCGATTTTAAAGAAATGTCAAAACAGTTTTTTCAGCTCCCCAGTGTTTTAGCAAGGCTGGAGCGTACCGGAATTGTGAATTATGAACAGGTACTTGACATTGGAACGGTAGGCATGTCGGCCCGTATGAGCGGCCTGGAAAGAGACATCCGTAAATCACATCCTTTTAACCATTATCGCACGCTATTGAAGCACAACCCCATATTAAAACATCATGGCGATGTTTTTTCCAGAACACAAATTCGTCGGGAGGAAATCTATCAATCGATAGCCTATTGCAAGCAATTAATCCAACATATTCCGCAGTTTCATACACCGGCGTCCATTGATTTTGTTCCGGGCAAGGGAAAATTCACTGTGTCACTGGTTGAAGGCTGGCGTGGTGAAATTTGCCATTGTGCCCTTACGGATGATAACGGGAAACTAATGGCTTACAAAATTAAAGACCCTTCATTTCATAACTGGATGGCATTGGCGCAGGCCGTGCGCAATAACGAAATTTCTGATTTCCCGGTATGTAATAAAAGTTTTAACCTTTCGTATTGTGGGCACGACTTATAAACAAAGACGCTATGGACTCAAAAATAAATAAAGAAGCGTTATCCTATCATAGCAACAGACGCCCCGGAAAACTCGAAGTAATACCCGACAAACCTTGCAATTCGTCATTCGATCTGGCTTTAGCCTATCTGCCCGGGGTCACCGAACCCTGTCGAAAAATTGCCAATAACCCTTCCGATGTTTACAAATACACCATCAAAGGAAACCTTGTAGCCATTATTACAAACGGAACGGCTATTCTGGGCAGCAACGACTGGGGGCCGCTGGCATCGAAACCCGCGATGGAAGGAAAAGCTATGCTGATGAAGAAATATGCGGATATTAACGCCTATGATATTGAACTGAATACTACCGATATAGATGTGTTCGTCAGAACTGTGATTACCCTGTCGCCAACTTTTGGGGCCATTCACCTTGAAGATATTAAAGCGCCCGAATGTATTGAAATCGAGAAACGACTGATCGATGCATTGGATATTCCGGTGATGCACGACAACACGCATGGAACGGCTATTGTTACATCAGCCGCACTGCTTAATGCCTGTGAAATAGCCGGTAAGAAACCCGAAAATATTAAACTGGTAATAAATGGTGCAGGTGCAGCCGCCATGGCATGCGCTGAGCTGTTTTCAGGTCTGGGGCTGAAAAAAGAAAATATCATTATGCTCGACCACAAAGGGGTAATTGCCACAAACCGTTTCGATCTGGACAAGTATAATCAAAAATATGCCATTCACTCGAACCTCAAAACACTCGAACAGGCCTTGTATGGCGCCGATGCTTTTGTAGGCTTGTCGAAAGACAACCTCTTAACCCCGGCCATGATACAATCGATGGCTAAAAACCCCATTGTGTTTACACTCGCATACCCAAACCCTGCAATAGCCAACAACAAAAGCCTTAAAACAAAATATGGAATGATCTATGCCTCAAGGTACCGCGAAACGTCAAACCAGATTAACAATGTACTCGCATTCCCCTATATTTTCAGGGCCGCACTGGATGTAAGAGCCAGAAAAATAAATACCAAAATGAAAATGGCTGCCGTTTATGCGCTGGCAACGTTAGCAAAAGAACCTTACCTGAACCTTGATTCCAAAAAAAAATTAACTTTTGGCCGGGACTATTTTATACCCAAACCTTCCGATTTCAGATTAATGAGGACGCTTGCACCCGCAGTAGCCAAAGCGGCGATTGAAAGTGGAGCAGCCACACAGCGGATAGCTGATTTTAACGCTTACGCAAAAGATGCAGACCAACGTATTATGAAATAACGTACCATGTTAGATAATATAAAAATTCTATGGCATCAGGGAAAACAGTTTATTCCCGATGTAACAAAAGCAGAAGTCCCCGGGATATTTCGGGGGCGTCCGGTGATCTCAACAAAAAAGACAGATGAAGATGTAATCGCAGCACTTTGCCCAACAGGCGCAATTAGTACGGCCCCGTTTTGCATCGACCTTGGCAAGTGTACCTTCTGTGGCGAATGCGCCATACAATTTCCGGATAAAATAGTATTCACAAAAGATTATAAACTCTCAACGAACGACCGGAAAAGGCTTTTCATTTATGAAGGAATGGATGATCCGATTGTGATTAACCCGGAAAAAACAAGGAAAGAAATAAGAAAAATATTTGGACAATCGCTAAAATTAAGGCAGGTATCTGCCGGTGGAGATAACAGCTGTGAATGGGAATTAACGGCCAGCAACAATGTACAGTTTGATATGAGCCGCTTTGGGATTGATTTTGTCGCTTCACCCCGTCATGCCGATGGAATTGTAATTACCGGACCCATTTCCGAGAATATGGCGGAACCCCTCGAACGCGCCTATCGCGCCATACCCGATCCAAAAATCATTATCCTGGCAGGAACCGATGCCATCAGTGGCGGAATATTTGCCGATAGTCCGGCCATTGACCGTAGTTTCCTGTCAAAATATAACATCGACCTGTATATTGCCGGCAACCCGGTGCACCCGCTCACCTTTATTAACGGAGTACTTGACTTAATCCGGTCGAGATAAAGGTTTTTACACTTTAGATTTTGCCAGAACGATGAACATAATTCATTGATTAAAAGTATTTTATACCCTCTGGGGCTGACCTATGCCCGATGATTGCGTGACACATTGGTAATTCACATAATTGGATGTAAAAAATTAAAAACTGCGTTTTTTTTGTAACTTCTCTTTTCGGCGACCGTCTCTACCTCCATAATCAATAACAGAAAATATGAAAAATCTATTCTTTTTTTTAATGACAATTATTATTAATTGTAGTATTTTATTCGGACAAACCCACAACCTCCAGCCGCAAACAAAAATTATGACAATCGGGGTTTTTCATTTTGCCTATCACAACATGGATGCCGTTATAACGGAAGATAAAGATAAAATATCGGTGCTGGAAGAACCCTATCAATCGGAAATAATTGCAATTTCGAATGCCATTTCCGATTTTAATCCTACCATTATCGCCATAGAAAGAACCCCCGACAAACAATCACAAATTGACTCTCTTTATACCCTTTATAAAAACGGAAAATTTACTTTAGGAAAAGATGAAATTTATCAGTTGGGGTTTAGAATCGGGAAAAACCGGAATGTACCTGTAATCTATTGCGTGAATGACTGGGGCAGGCACTATGAAAATCTCCATGAAATATTTACCGACAGTATACGGTCGGCAAAATTTACTGATTATTACTTACATAGCCCTGATTCTCTCTATCCTATTCCCGGTGCTTCAAAAAAAGTTTCAGGAATTATTAGTGAATTAAAAACGCTGAATGACCCCAATCACATTAAAGAAAGGCTTTCCGTCTATTTGTTGAATCCGTTTAAATATGAAGAACAACCCGGAGATTTTACTGGTGTTGATTTTGAGACGGGCAGATGGTTTAACCGAAACCTGAGAATATTTCGGAATATTCAAAGAATTCCTCATCGTGTTGATGACAGAATTCTGTTAATTATTGGAAGAGAACACCTGAATCTGCTGAATCATTTTTTTGATGTTTCGAAAGAGTTTGAATTTATTTCACCTTTACCCTATTTCGAAAAACTATAACACGCTAAAAACAGAGTAACCCGCAATGAACGGGCCGGTGCAAGGACAAAAAGCCTGTCCGATGCTAAATAAAAACCACATTTTACCTCCTGGATTGCTTTATCTTCCTGTTTTAGGGCTTTTTCAAAACCGTGCTACAAACCCATGCTTTACAGGCACATTTAAAAAAACAATATGCCTCAATCGGATTTTATTCGTATTTTAGACTGATTTTTTGAATACGGCGTTCAGCAGGTAACTTTTGGCGGTTCACTTGCCCCCTGTCTTCAAAAAAATAATTATTTCGCCAAATAAAAAATAATGTATATGACAACCATTGACTTAAAAAAAGAGCAACAAGCGTCACTAACGAGAGCGAAATCCCGTTACAGCCTAACTGCAAAGTTTTTTTTCTTCGCAATGGATTTGATGGCCGGGCGCAGATTATCGTTAGGGAAAGCCAAACTGCTTGAAATATTGGCTTCGATACCCTACCGCGAATGGGAAATAAGGTACTATACCCTGATTACAAAACGTTTCCGGAATTCCAACAAGGTAAACCGGGCCCAAAAAGTGATTGATTGGGGTCGTCATGCACAAGATAATGAATATAATCACCTTCAGGTCATCCATGAAAAAATGAAAGAAGACGGGCTGAAAGACCCATGGTATCTATGGCCTCCGATTACATTTTTTATTGTGCTTACCTACGTGGTTATGTCAAAAATAGTAATCTGGATAAATAGTAAAAGCGCCTATCATTTTAACGCTCAGTTTGAAGACCATGCCGAGCATATATATGCAAAAATGGTTACCCAGCACCCGGAATGGGAAGAGCAACCAGTTACCAATGACAAGGTAAAACAATACGCTGATGTAGCCACCTGGGCCGATGTTTTCCGGCGTATTATGCTGGATGAACGCGACCACCGTAACGAAAGTTTCATTTTCTGCAATAAAGCGGAATTCGTGATAGAATACGAAGGTATGCCTCCCAGCTATCATTAATGAGATTTCTTATATTACATATTTTAATACACGGCGAAGAAACCCTTCTGTGTCAGGCCAAATGAGTAATCGCCATGATTCCCGGTGATAATCAGACAACGAATGGCAATGGTAAGAATAGGAATGATGATGAACCATAAGAAAATACCCTAAATAAAAATAATAACATCAAGTAAATATTTCTTAAATAAAAAACATCCGGTTCCTCCCGGCGTTAAAACATTTTCATTCGTCAGGATTATCAAGGAGGCCAAGGTACCCGTCGTGCTCCACAATAAACTGACCAATAGTGCTGAACCCATACAAATTAGAATTAAGAAGAATTTTGCGGTTTTTAGTAATGTCGGATGCAAAATCATTATATTTGGCTACTTTTACGAAGAAACAGGAAACAATTTAGCCGTTCAACCAACAATCAATAAAATGAAAAAAATTCTGCTGTCGTCATTGGCTCTATTGATGGTTTTATGCTCATTCGGTCAGACGATCAAATGCAAAGCCTACAGATCGTCCTATACAATATTGAATGAAACCACCGCACAGTGGTCGGAATGGAAGGAATGGAAAGATTGTGATATCCTGACGGAGATTGACTTCAACACGAACCAGATCAGGATTTTCAGCGAAATAAACCAACGCTATGACATCATGGAGTACAACGGGAGTTCCATTGATGCGGATGGCGATGAGGTCTTTGAATGGTACTGCCGGAATGAAGAAGGGCTGGCATGCAGCATCCGGCTTATCAATTCTGAATCGACCGAAATATCTTCTATCTATGTTGATTTTGCCAATTGCCGGTATGTTTATCTGGTTTATCTTTCCGAATAATAACACTGACAAAACCCGATGAAAACCACTTTTACCCCTACTGCTCCCGCAACACGGGATATTACGACTGATATTCTGCGGGGATTTGCACTCCTGGGTGTATTACTCGTAAATGCCTTTGGATATAACGCATCCTTTTTTGATTTCAACGGCTTTTACAGCCAGTTTACCGATCCGGTGAACGCAAAAGTGTTTACCCTTGTGGTGGGCTATGCTGCCGACAAATTCATCTTTATATTTTCTTTCCTTTTCGGGATTGGCTTTTCTATCCTTTATCAAAAATATGGCCACGATGAGGCGCATTTCATCAGGTTTTACCTTAAAAGACTGGGAATACTGTTTTGCTTCGGGCTGCTCCATATTTCACTGCTCTGGGCCGGTGACATCCTCCTCTCTTACAGTTTGCTGGGCATTGTGCTGCTTTTACTCCGAAAAACAAAAACAGTTCCTTTATTTCTTCTGAGCCTGTTTTTATATTTTCTCCCGATACTTTACATAGCGCTGGAAAGCCGGGTTCCCGGATTGCCTTCTGCCCTGAGTTCCACCGGAGACATTGCCATTGATCAAGTAATCGCTACCTATAGCAAAGGAACCTGGACTGAAATTATTGCGCTCCGTCTCCACGAATATGCGGTATTCAGGAATATCAACCTGATCTATTACGGGCCTAAAATCCTTTCCCTTTTTCTGCTGGGCCATCTGGGTCACCGTTTACATTTTCTATCCGCCATTCAAGCCCGGAAGTTGTATTACTTGCTGATTTTTGCCCTCAGTTTTACCTGTGGCATTTTTTTGACAGCAAAAATGGAGGCAGTAATCGACTGGATGGCAGATGCTGAAACCAACCCCCTGTATACAGCCATTTATATGGGTGTTTTTGAACTGGCCAATATTTTCCTGGCAACAGGATATATTATTGCCGTGGTTATTCTTGCCGGAACCCGCCCTGGAAAGCGCATACTAAGTCCGCTAAAATATGTCGGAAGGATGGCACTTACCAATTACCTGATGCAGTCGGTAATTTTTATGACCCTGATGCTCTCCTGGGGATTTGGCCTTTTCGGGAGAGTGGAACCCCGTCATCTGCTCTGGATTGTCGCTGCAGTTTTTGCTTTTCAGATAATGGCGAGCAAAATCTGGCTTCATTATTACCGGTTTGGCCCCCTGGAATGGATCTGGAGAAAACTCACGTACGGAAGGATAAAATAACCGTTTTAAGAAACAGGTGACAGAGAGCATTCAGGAAGAAATTATGCATAATCCACACAACTACCTCCGGTAAGAATTAGTATTCGTTGCATTGATTATGAGGCCTTTCGCTTCCTTCATGGGGCCGAAACCTTCCCGGACGATCACCCGGCGGTAAATTTCTCCGCCGGTCAAATCCATATTTCAGCCGTTTCTCGCGTTGTTCAAAACGCTCCAGCTGCCAGGGCTCTAATGTGGGCGCAATACTATGTTTAAAACGCTGAATTTCAGCATCAAACTCCTGTCTGAAGCCAAGGGTCAGGGCCCGGATTTTCTCGCTGTGCTCCCGAAAATTCACCTCAAGGTTTTCCTGTTGGGCAGGCGATAATTCCAGTTCCCGGATTAAATCCTGATGCATACCCTCCGGAGAGCGCATTTTCGAAAATTCCTGAATTTTATTTCGGGTAATCTGACCCGCGGTAAAAATTCCAACAAAAAAACCGGCAACCAGCATGGTAAAGGCCAAAATATAGGGCATAAACTTTTTCATAGTGTACTATTTTATTATTTAACGCAAGCCTGCAATTTCAAGTTAGTAAAACGATGATCATGCAATTGTGTAATGTAAGGCACCTATTTATTTCATAAAAATCCGATTAATATTCAAAAGCCAGAAAAGCGGTTAAATTTTCTGCATTGATCGTTTCGAGACCCGTGGTTGCTTCGAGCGAAAGAGAGCCGTTGAGCACCAACGCAACGACAATTACGGCAGCAATAGCGACAAGTCCAATGAGCGTAGCCGTTCTGTAGGTTTGAAGGAGTGGGCTCAGTCCAATGCGCTCCGGGTTACCCAAAGTGTTAATTTTATGAATCACTTTCGTTTCGAACCATGGAGAGAAAGAGTTTTTGGGTTGTTGTACTGCGCTGCGAATTTCCTTTACAAGAAATAATTCCCTGCGAAGCTGCGGAGATTTTTCCATGGCCCGGTCGAGTCGTTGTTGTTCCCGGGGACTTAGTTTCATCTCCAGCGATTTGTACATGATTCTTTTCAGCCTGTTCATACGATCGGTATTTTGTGTGTTTTAATTCTTTACATAAGGTTCCAACATCTGCTGGAGTTTTTTTTGTCCACGAGCCAGTCGTGATAGTACGGTGCCCATGGGAAGGTTAAGGATTTCAGCCGTTTCTTTGGTGCTGTACCCATTTACCAACCGTAACACAATCACTTTTTTGTATTTCGGATCCAGCAAATGAATGGCCTTGTCCAATACTTCCTTTAGCTCGTTGTTTTCACTGCTATCGTTGCCGTCAGAAATACCAGCGGTTTCAGCGGTACTCATTTTTTCCAAAGGTACCAAAGCACGTTTCCGGTTTCGGTTCAGCTCATTAATCGATAAATTTATTGCAATTCGAATCAGATAAGTGGATAATTCAGCATCGCCCTTAAAATTTCCGATGGTTTTAAAAAACCGGATAAAAACCTCCTGGCCAATATCTTCTGCACTGTCTGTATCGCTAATCATTCCAAAAATCACGGCGGCAACTTTTGCTTTATGCCGATTCATGATCATTTCGAACGATCGCATATCCCCCTCTTTTACCCTTTCGATAAGCTGCAGGTCAGAAGGTTCCACCTGACCCCTCTCCTGCTTTTCATTTGTTAACATCGTTTGTTTGACTCTGGTGCACCGATTTTTATTCCAATAAAGATAAAAAAAATCACATTAAACAAAACATTACGGACAATCTTGGTAGTTTTGCAGCGAAAAGAAACGCACATGAATTATTTTTTTGACAAACCGGTCGACCGCCGGGGGACGGATGCCTTAAAACTTGAAGGGCTGGAACAGTTTTTCGGTCAATCAGGGCTAACACCGCTATGGGTAGCCGATATGGACTTTGAATGCCCGCCTGAGGTTACAGAGGCGCTCACCCGGCGTGCCGCACATCCCGTTTATGGATATACACTGCTTTCCGACCGGTGGTATGAGGCCATACTCCAATGGAACAAACGCAGACATAACTGGAGTATTCCCAAAGAGCACATCGCATTTTGCCCGGGCATTGTTCCGGGCCTGGCCCTGCTGACCGATGCAGTGACCCATCCGGGCGATAAAATTCTGATTCAAACTCCGGTGTACCATCCGTTCTACTCGATAGTTAGCGATCAGCAAAGGGAATTGGTGACCAATCCCTTAATTTGTACTGAAAGCGGTAGATATATTATTGATTTTGATGATCTTGAAAAAAAACTCGCAGACAATGTCAAAATGATGATTCTCTGTCATCCGCATAATCCGGTGGGAAGAGACTGGGAAGAGAAAGAATTGCGAAAAATCCTGCAATTATGTGCGGCAAACGATGTATTGCTGGTATCGGATGAAATCCATGCCGACCTTATCATTGCAAAGAAAAAACACCCGATCACTGCCAGTATTTCCGCAGCTGAGCGGCCCGTGATCATCACCTGCATGTCGGCCAGTAAAACCTTCAATATGGGCGGATTATTCACGGCCTATATGATTTTCGAAAATCCCCTGCTGAAACAGAAATACGATGCTATTTTAAAACGATACCACATTTACGGTAACCTGTTCGGTTTTCTGGCGCTGGAAGAGGCCTACAACCAAGGCGAAGCATGGCTGGAGGCGCTGCTGAATTATCTCAGGGGAAATATCCGTTTTGTGGATGAATTTCTCAGTGACCAACTTCCTGAAGTTACGTTTCACTGGCCTGAAGCAACCTATTTGCTATGGCTCGATTTCAGGCGTTTGGGATTACCTCAGCATGCCTTGAAGGAGTTACTGATCCGTAACGCCCGACTGGCATTAAATAACGGGACTGATTTCGGGGCAGACGGCGAAGGGTTTATGCGGTTAAATATCGCCTGTCCTCAGGCTACATTGAAAAACGCTTTAATTCAATTAAAAATAGCAGTGGATGCATTAAAATAATTACTATAAGTAAATGATAAACAATTTATTATATAACGCATTTAGAATCATTCTAATCAAAAAAAAAAAAGATAAAACCCTTTTATGATTAAATTAGTGTAGTACCTTTGCAAAAAATTTTACCCCATGAAACCTACTCATATTGAACACATTGGAATTGCTGTAAAAAGCCTTGAAGAAAGTATACCCTACTACGAAGAAGTGTTGGGATTAACGTGCTATGCCATTGAAGAAGTTCCGGAGCAAAAGGTAAAAACAGCATTTTTTAAAGTGGGGCAAACAAAGATTGAGTTATTGGAATCGACCGACCCGGAAGGCCCTATCGGGAAATTTATTGAAAAAAAAGGAGAAGGTATTCATCACATGGCTTTTGCCGTGGAAGGCCTTGAAAAAAGGCTGAAAGAGGTAGAAGGCAAAGGGGTCAGATTGATTGACAAGACACCCCGCAAAGGCGCAGAAGGGTTGGATATTGCCTTTTTGCACCCCAAATCGACACATGGGGTTTTAACTGAATTTTGCGAAGACAAAACAAATAAATCCTTGTAAGGTATTAAAATTATAAACAAAGCATGAGCAATCAGGACAAGCTAAAAGAGCTTATCGAGTTAAGGGAAAAGGCAAAACTCGGTGGCGGCGAAAAGCGCATTCAATCACAACATGCCAAAGGAAAATTTACGGCCCGCGAGCGTATCGAGACTCTTCTTGACGAAGGGAGTTTTGAAGAATTTGATATGTTCGTAACCCACCGTTGTACAAATTTTGGCTTGGAAAAACAGATCTTTCTCGGCGATGGTGTAGTTACCGGGCACGGAACCATCGACGGGCGTGTAGTGTACGTATTCTCTCAGGATTTCACAGTTTTAGGCGGATCACTGTCAGAAACCTTTGCACAGAAGATATGTAAAATTATGGATCAGGCCATGAAAGTGGGGGCACCCCTTATCGGGATCAACGACAGCGGGGGCGCACGTATTCAGGAAGGGGTTAACAGCCTGGCCGGATATGCTGAAATTTTTGAACGCAATATTTTAGCCTCCGGTGTTATTCCGCAAATCTCGGCCATCTTTGGCCCGTGTGCCGGCGGAGCTGTGTATAGCCCTGCACTCACCGATGTGGTTATTATGAGCGAAGAATCTTCGTATATGTTCGTAACCGGGCCTAAAGTAACCAAAACCGTTACCGGAGAGGATATCACCACCGAGGACCTTGGCGGAGCTTCGGTTCATGCTTCAAAATCAGGTGTGGCGCATTTCAAAGTCACCTCAGAAGAAGAAGGATTACTGCTCATCAGAAAACTGATCGAATACCTTCCGAATAACAATCTGGAAGATCCGATCGTTACCGAAACATCCGATCCGATCGACCGGGTCGAAGATGCCTTGAACGAAATTGTTCCGGAAAACCCCAATCAGCCTTACGACATCAAAGAAATTATTTACAATATTGTAGATGATCAGGAATTCCTTGAAATGCACCGCGATTACGCAAAGAATATCGTCGTTGGGTTTGCTAAATTTTATGGTATGCCGGTAGGGATTGTCGCCAACCAGCCGAGTTATCTGGCCGGAGTACTGGATATTGAGGCCTCACGTAAAGCAGCCCGTTTTGTACGTTTCTGCGATTGCTTTAATGTGCCACTTGTAACCCTTGTCGATGTTCCGGGATTTCTGCCCGGCAGCGCACAGGAATACGGCGGAATCATTACCCATGGTGCCAAACTGATGTTTGCCTATGGCGAAGCTACCGTACCCAAGATAACCATTACTATCCGCAAATCCTATGGCGGAGCTCATGATGTGATGAGTTGTAAACAATTGCGCGGTGACTTTAATTACGCCTGGCCTACAGCCGAGATTGCAGTTATGGGAGCCAAAGGCGCTATTGAAGTGCTGGAGGGACGCAATATCAGCAGCATTGAGGATCCCGAAGAACGAGCCAATTTTATTCTTCAAAAAGAAAATGAATACAAAGAACTCTTCGCAAATCCTTATCAAGCAGCAAAATTCGGCTATATCGATGATGTGATTGAGCCAAGAAACACGCGCTTCCGCATTATCCGCGCGCTGCAAACGCTGTCAACAAAAAAAGAGACGCTGCCTCCCAAAAAACATTCAAATATCCCACTCTAAATCAACACGCTATGAATTCTTTCTTTTTAGCCATCAGCTGGGATTGGTCAAACATAAACGGTTTTAGCATTACCGCAGGAATCGTGGGAATCCTTATTGTTTTTGGTTCACTGGTACTTTTAAGTTACATCTACCGGCTGTTGCCGCGTATTCTTACTTTTAACCTTCGTTCCCGTTTGTTGCGGGAAGGAAAAATAAAAGCCAGTGACTCCAGCGACCTGTCCATTCCCGGCGAGGTCAATGCCGCCATAAGTATAGCGCTGCACCTGTTTTTAGATGAAACGCATGATAAAGAAAGTCAAACACTGACCATCAAAAAAGTTCCTTACAGGTATTCGCCATGGAATATGAAATCGGCAATAATGAATACATATTTTGATAAACGTAAATAGCTTTTCAGTAATGAAGAAATATAGTTTCACAATCAGCGGTAATACTTACGATGTGGTGATCCAGTCGTTTGATGAGAATATCGCCAAAATTGAAGTGAACGGAACCCGTTATGATGTAGAAATACACCGTAACGTTCCTACTTCGAAAACACCCACACTGGCTCGCCCCGCTGTACCCACCCGCAAAACAAATGTTCAGGTAACGGCAGGAAGCGGAGCCCACACGATTAAGGCTCCATTACCCGGAAATATTTTGTCGGTGCTGGTTAAAGAAGGCGAAGCGGTAGCCAAAGGACAAAAACTGCTTGTTTATGAAGCCATGAAAATGGAAAATGATGTTTTGGCGGAACACGACGGCATCGTGAAGTCAATAAAGATTTCTGTTGGCGATAGTGTGCTGCAGGGCGACACATTAATTGAAATCGGATAGGACGCATAGTATGAAAAAATTTGTAATTGTTACGGCGATCTTCAGTATTTTGCTTTTTTGCGGACAAGCGTTTTTCGGTACCCCGTCAGCCCGTGCGGCCAATGTGGAAGAAACCGCGGTTTCCATAAACCAGCAGAATCAAGGGAACGAACTGAGTTTTGACGATGATTTTTCGGAGGCTTCGACAAAAGGGGTTAAAAAATTCTGGAACTACACCGGATTCAGAAATGCCACACCGGGCCATCTGGTAATGATTTTGGTGGGATTGCTTTTCATCTTTCTGGCTATAAAATACGATTATGAGCCCTTACTGCTCATTCCCATCGGATTTGGTATTTTGTTGGGAAATATTCCGTTTATGGAAAATGCCGGCTTGAAGCTCGGCATCTACGAATCAGGCAGTGTAATGAATTACCTGTATTTCGGGGTAACTTCGGGCATCTATCCCCCGCTGATCTTTTTAGGAATCGGAGCCATGACAGACTTCAGCTCCCTGATTTCGAACCCACGCCTCATGATTCTTGGTGCAGCCGCTCAAATAGGGATTTTTATCACTTTTTGGGGTGCCCTCGCACTGGGTTTTGCCCCACCGGAAGCAGGTGCAATTGGCATTATTGGGGGTGCTGATGGCCCTACGGCTATTTTTATGTCATCAAAACTAGCCAATGGTATTAATCTGCTACCCGACGGCACAACCGTGAAAAACCTCATCGGACCCATTGCCATTGCAGCCTACTCCTATATGGCACTCGTTCCGGTGATTCAGCCTCCTATCATGCGTTTACTTACCTCAAAAAAAGAACGGGTAATCCGCATGAAACCACCAAGAGCCGTCAGTAAACTGGAAAAAATCCTTTTCCCGATTATCGGAGTTATACTCACCTGTTTTATCTCTCCCTCAGCGTTACCGCTTTTAGGTATGTTGTTCTTTGGGAACCTGCTTAAGGAAAGTGGCGTCACCAAACGCCTGGCCGTTACTGCCAGCAATGCATTGATCGATATCGTAACCATTGTACTTGGATTAACCGTGGGGGCATCAACGCAAGCCACTGTATTTTTGAAAGATACCTCACTGCTCATTTTCGGGCTGGGTGCACTTTCGTTTATGATAGCCACGGCAGGCGGAGTGATGTTTGCCAAACTTATGAATGTTTTCTCAGGGAAAGACAATAAAATCAACCCGCTGGTAGGCGCTGCAGGGGTTTCTGCTGTACCCGACAGTGCCCGTGTGGTGCAAAATGAAGGATTAAAATATGACCCTTCAAACCACCTGCTGATGCATGCCATGGCACCCAACGTATCCGGTGTAATCGGCAGCGCGGTGGCCGCAGGAATTATGCTCAGTTTCCTGCTGTAATTCATAAATAAAAACGCATAACCGGAGTAATATACAGTTATGCGTTTTTGTTTTCGTTTTATTTTTACATTAGCAGAAAAATACCCTCATGCTTATTATTGGAATTGCCGGAGGCTCAGGAAGCGGAAAAACTACTGTGGTAAAAGAAATCGTAAAGCGTTTGCCAAAAGATTCAGTTGCCATCATTTCGCAGGACTCCTACTACCGCGACAATGGCCATATGACACCGGAGCAAAAGAAAAATATCAACTTCGACCATCCGTCGTCAATTGAATTCAAACTACTCAATCAGCATCTGGATGCCCTGTGCCAGGGTCAGGTCATTCAGCGACCGATATACTCGTATGTGACCTGCGCACGGGCAGAAGAGACCATCCCGCTGGCTCCCAGAAAAGTTATCATTGTGGAGGGTATTCTTATTCTCACCAACCCCAGCCTCAGGAAACGACTGGATGTCAGGGTGTTCGTTGATGCCGACCCCGACGACCGCCTGATGCGTATCATCTACCGTGATATACAAGAACGGGGACGCAGTTACTCCGACGTACTGACACATTACGAAAAATGGGTAAAACCGATGCACCTGACGTTCATCGAACCCACGAAACGCTATGCCGATATTATTGTACCCCAGGGCGGTACCAACAAAATAGCCATAGAAATACTTTCTTCAAGAATAAAAGAAAAATTAAGTGAATAACCCTCCGGGTAATACTTGCCGGGAGAACAACGAGGGTTTATCAAAAAAATAAGCCTATAACTTATCGCGTTTGATATGGTAGGTATGTTTTTTCCAGAACACCTTGAAACGGTCAAAGGTACGACCTACCCATTCAGAGGGCAGCTTATCAACCATCCAGGTCATTAAACGGGTTCGCAACAGGGCATAAATCATTTGCAAAATGGACTCAAATACCCGCCGTCCAAAACCAATGTTTTCCGGCTCCGGAAGATGATATTCGGGATGAACCCGTTTACGTGCAATACGAATAAATGCGCCCCTCTTTTTATTGTCAAACATATGCGAATGCATCTTAACCGCCTTCGCTTCGGTTTGAGGAATAAGATCGATCACGCCATCTGCCTTCATTTTATGAAGCAGCTCCGTGCCTTTCTCCGACCGGCTGACGACAATAGAGAATCCTTTGCCCCGCTCTTCATAAACCGGAGCCCAGGCATCACCCACCGAAATATCGGCAAACTCATTACTCCCATCGATACAATACCAGCAACGTTTCATAATATGGAAAGGAATGAGGTAGTTCGCAAAAAACTTCTTTAACTCCATCACGCGGCCATCCGACATTTCCACGCGCATATGCCCGGGCCACTCGCCTTCCCGAAATTTCAGGCGGGTAATTTTTGTATAATCGCTGGCTCCATGTGCCCGCAAAAAGCTGTTTATCGAAGAAAAATGGAGGTTTAATCCACAGTATGGAGCAATAATATAAACGATGTTTCGCACAGAAGGGTCGTTTACGGCCTGAAGCTTCCGGATACTGTGCACCTGGCAGGGCAACCCGACGTAAGCGAGCCTGCCGGGAAAACGCTCCATTTCCGGAAGAATTTCATTGTTGCTGCTGATGGTATATTTACTTTGTGCGCTCTGCAGAATCTCTTCCCGGGTGGTTGCGATAAAGGGCTTATTCTGCCATGGTGCATTTTCATCCATTCCCAACACAACAGCACCATCAATCTGGCCTGTATCCAGCAAATAGGATAGTGTAGCGGTAATTACACCTGCACTGCCGGCTGACCGCCGCACTGAAAAATCAGTAGCAAACCCAATATTCAACTCCCGATAGACCCCCAGATAGGGGTGTACCCTGTGGTTCTCAGGGAAACAAAACTTCGTCAGCTCGGGCCAGTTTACTTCTTTCGCGCTACAACCGTTCCAGATTCGCGATGCTTCGGCTTCAGTTAATGGTGTGTGTATTACCGGCAGATACACTCCGGTTTTATCTTCAAAGGTGATTTTTCCGTTCGATAAACCCACACAGGTACCACAACGCGTACATAATCCTTTATCAATAACCTGTTGAAGTTTTTCCTGACTCATCTTATAAAGTTATTTTACGTTGCAAGGTATAGATCGAATTTTTGGTCATCGGCTGAAATTCAGGGAGTTCAAGTAATTCCTCGGGGACAAAAAGCCCGGCAGAGGCCACATGACGCAGGCTGTAATGGGGTGCAGGACGAAGCCTCTCTGCGAGAAAAGCCTTCCCTGAGAATGTATCCACAATGGTCAAGGAATCCTCAGCATGAAGGGTTATTTGTCGCTGAAATTGTATTCCCGACTTCGGGCTTCCAAAAATCATCAATTTTTTAAGTATGGGGATCAGGCTATTTCCGGCGATTCGGCTTCCAACCCGCAATACAATATGCCTAAATGGCGAAGACTTCATCCAGCCATGGGTCGTCATCTCCCCTTCAATGCTCCATTCGCCGGATGATTGCCTGATAATGTAAGCATCATCCAACCAATGTGTTACAGCCAATTTTCCGGAATGTACCGGATGTCGCCAGCCAAAATCAGTAGCTTGAATTCCATTCTTATTAAAAATATTGATAATTCCACCCTTACGGGAATAGATATAAAACGAAGTTTTCGTCGGAAGATGGGTCACCTGCAGCCCGGCCTCCGGAAAAAAATGGCTAAACCCGATTTCTGCGGGTAACGGCACCTGATCGGGTGTAATTTTATCAAGATACAGCAAAGTTCTGAAAAAAGACTGGCCCACATAATGGCAGGCATAACGATCGTCGGTACGGTTCAGATAATGGCCGGGTTTATCGGCTTTTGACAGCAGAGTGCGCAGGAGGGAAGCCGCCTGCGGGTCATGTTCTGCATAACGGCATATCCCGTAAGGCACCAGGTAATCGGTATTTCGTGCATTGATCATTACCGGAGTTTCGCCGGAAACAGAAACCATTTTTGACAAAAATCCAATAGCCTTACCCAGCGCTAAAAATGCCCGTTTATCCTTTGAAACCGCATAAATATCCCACAAACAATCGAGGGTTACAGTCAGGTATCCCAGATCAGGGCCACCGTATTCAGGAAACCACCCTTCCTCGGTTTGTCGGTGATAGAACCACTTTAACCGTTGTTCCAGCAATCCTGGATTTACAATAATTCCGGGGATTTTTGAGGCCAGCACCAAAGCGGCCAAACCGGCGGCTTCCTGATTAAGGGCCTCTTTTTCAGGATGTTTTAAAAGCCATTTTACCGCTTTCCGGATGTGAGCCTTCAATTCGTTGCCGGGTTCCATCTCCGAGTCCCGAACCATCAGGGCAACGGCATATAAACTAAAGGCTGTCGGCGGATAGCCTGATTCATAGGGATAATACTCATTAAAACTTCCGTTTTTCAATTGTTCCTTTCCCCAGAAATCCAGAGAACCCTTAATCCATTGGGATACAGCCGTATTCCCAAACCATGGATTCTCCGGATGATCATATTTGTGCAGCACCTGAAGAATCAGCATTCCCTGCTGCAGGATCATTGAAGAGAAATCACGTATTTTATAATGCCAGTAATTGCGGTCGAAACTCCCAAAGGTAGGCGAATCGGGGTCGCGGTCGAGCTGCGACAAAATGCGCGGGATATACGGTTTCAACGAATTAAATAACCGGGTAGAAGAACAGGTATCCATAGCCTATTTTTTGCTTTGCATAAAAAAAAACGGTAACCCCGCCAATGCCGGGATAATAATACGCAAAATAGTAATTATACTGATTGCGACAAGAGTTTCAGCGGGGGCCACAAGGGTAAAATAGCTGACAATAACCGCATCACGTGGGCCGATTCCTGCAATTGAAATGGGCAACGCGCCGGCCAATAACGCCAGCGAACATCCAAAACCCACTTCAAAAATTCCGGGATCCACCGAAAACATTCTAAAAATTACATAAAACTCAAGAATCTGTATGGCCCATAATGTTAGGGAAATAAGAAGAAAAAGCGGTAACCTCCCGGCAAGGTACTCCAATGAATTCCTGATCCGAAAATAAATCCCGGTTTCGGGCTGCTTTTCTACCCAATTTGGGCAACAACGTTCAAACAACTGAAATACTGCTTTCCGGAAAAGAAACAACACGATAAACCCCACGATCGTCGTAAGACCAAGAATAACGCCCACACGATGTGCCGCGACATTCAGCCCGGCTGTAGCCCCAATCCAAATCAGCGAGGCAGTCATAATAATTACAATGGAAAAAATATCCAACAGCTTCTCAATAAATACAAGCAAAAGCACCGGGCAGTGCATGTTAAATTTTTTCATCCACGGTACCCGCACGACCTCGCCCATTTTTCCGGGAATAATCAGATTGGCACTGTAACTCCCTACAACCTGTTGCCAGGAGGAATAAAAAGGAAATTTTACCTTGCCAATAATGGCCGACATCCAATTCCAGCGCAAAGTAGCAACCAGAAGCTGTGGAATAAAAAGAGCCAGGAAGAGAAGAAACCAATACGAATTAACGGTTCGAATGGTTTTTGTCATCACCGGAATATCAATATTCCGGTATATAAAAACCAGAATTACAATACTCAACAAGGCAGATATCAGTAATTTAGTTCTTTTTGGTATTTTTTTACCCATCTGGAAAAGCGATGCTAAATCAAAAACATATTGGGCGCAAAATTAACTTTTTTTGCTGTACTTTTCGTTTTCAAGTTTTCGCAACCGGCTTTGGTTCTCTTCAAGAATTTTGCGATTCACGGAGATCAGGTCAGCCAGCACGGCCATCACGACTACAAGGACCCCCATAATAATAAGGATGGAAGCCAGGATAAGGCTTGGGATATGGGTTCGTAAAGGATCGACAAAATAGAGAATAATCCAGCGTATACCCAGAGATGTACCTAAAATAAAGCTGACAATTCCGATCCAGGAGAAAAATTTTCTAGGTTCGTAAATAATGCCAATGCGAAAAATAGTACCTATGGAACGCTGAATATAGGCTCGCATACTTTTAAAGAGGCGCGATGGACGCAAATCATCGTTGACACCAACAGGGACGGAAGTAATGGCCATATTTTTTCGTCCGGCCTGAATAATAGTTTCGAGGGTATAGGTATAATCGTTAAAAACATTGAGGTGGTAAGCGGCTTCCCTGGAGATGGCGCGGAATCCGGAAGGCGCATCAGGGATATCGGTTCGGGAAACTTTTCGAACAACCCAGGAGCCGAGGTTTTGGAGTTTCTTTTTTATGCCGGAAAAATGTTCAATATTGTTGATAGGGCGTTCCCCGATCACCATATCGGCAGTACCGTCCAGAATGGGGCGGCAGAGTTTTTCAATATCCTTAGCGTTATACTGGTTATCGGCGTCGGTATTAACAATCACATCGGCACCGGCTTTGAGAGACGCTTCAATACCAGCCATAAAACCACGGGCAAGGCCTTTATTCCGGGTAAACGAAACCAAATGGTCGACCCCCCATGCCTTAGCTTCACCTACTGTATTGTCGGTACTGCCATCGTTAATGATCAATATTTCCACCCTATCGAAACCCTCCACAGTTTTGGGTAATTCATCCAGTGCCAGCCTTAATGTTTTCTCTTCATTATAGCAGGGAATTTGAATAATAAGCTTCATGGTTTGTTTGTTTTGGGTCAAAGATAGGAGGAACATCGGAGGAATAGAAAAAAAAATCAAAAAATATGAAGTTTTCGGAACAGCGGGAAACGATAAGATAATACAACGCCATGATTTTCTCACGATAGAGTGAACCCCGACAACTCCAGAAATTACCTTATCCCGGGGCACTAATCACCGATGGAAGCATGCGAAAAAGTTGTGTTGCCGGAAACCGGAAACAATAGTACATTTGTTTTTTCACCCTGTTATAAAACAGGCCACCAAAACAGCAAATTGTCATCGAATGAACAAAATAGCAAAAATAGCAAAAGGAATACTGATAATTGCCCTCACCGGAGCCATACTCCTGCTATCGGATCTCAATAACCGAAACAAAGAAACGAAACAAAAAAAAAGAATACCCTCTGGGTTGTCGGCCGAACCAAACAGAATCTATCGGATGGGATTGGCATATTTTGCTCCGGAAGCCAGTTTTGAACAATTGCACAAAGGGTTATTCGATGGGCTGAAAGCCCTTGGTTTCTTCCGCGACAAGAATCTGGAGGTCAAGGAACAGCATGTGAACGGAGAAATCGGCAACTTCCACACACTTCTGCAAAATTTCGATAACCTGAGCCTTGATGTTATAGTACCCACAAGTACACCGGGAGTAACCTCAGCCTGTGCCGCAGTAAAAAATACTCCCGTAGCCTTTACCTATACCTATGACCCCATTGCTGCCGGCGCGGGAACCTCATATACCGATCATCTCCCGAACATTTCAGGAGTGGGAAGTTTTCCTCCTGTAAAAAAAACCTTTGAACTGATAAAAACACTTTTCCCCGAAGCAAAAACAATCGGAACCATTTATAACTCCAGTGAGGCCAACTCAAGGAAAGTGATCTCCGTGGCCGAAGAGATTCTTCAGGCCATGAATCTTACCCTGAGAAAAACCACGGTAGTAAACTCGAATGAGGTTATTCAGGCTATACAAGTATTGGTATCACAACAAATTGACGTACTCTGGATTACAGGCGATAACACAGCCATGCAGGGTTTTGATGCCATTGCCGGTACCGCAGCAAAAGCAAATATACCCGTAATCATTAATGATGTCGATTTGATCGGACAGGGAGCGCTGGCAGCCGTAGGTATCGGCTGGTACGCCACAGGATACCATTCCGCGCAGCTGATTGCCCGGGTGATGAACGGCGAAGACCCGTCAGAGATACCCATTGAAAATTTCGTTACAGAACAAATCGTCTTTAATCCGGAACTGGTTAAAAAATATGCAATTACGCTCCCCGACAGCCTGAATGAAGAAGATAAAAAACCTTATAGAATTTCTGGAAAAAAATATGCGCTGGCCCTGGCCCACTATGTCGATAGTCCTAACAGCGAAGCCGTAGAAAAAGGGATTCTTCAGGGGCTGGCGGATATGGGGCTAACAGCAAATCACGATTACACCCTGAAAATTCTGAATGCTCAGGGAGATGTATCGACACTGAACAGCATTGCTGAATCGCTTAAAAACGAAACCTACGATCTGATTTTCACTTCTTCCTCACCCACCATACAAGTGATTTCGAAAAAGATTACCGACACGCCTGTAGTTTTCAGTGCCGTGGGCGATCCGGTGGCTGCAGGCATTGCTGAAAGCCGCGAAATGCATCGCGACAATATTACAGGAATCAGCACAATGAGCGATTTTGTGGGCATGCTGGCCATGGTAAAGGATTTGCTTCCCGAAGCAAAAACCCTGGGAACGGTATATATTCCCGGTGAGGTAAATTCTGTCAGCTATGTGAAGCATTTCGAAGCCGCTTGTAAAAACGCCGGTATGACCCTGATAAAAGCACCGGCAAGCAATGCAACAGAAATTATGGATGCGGCCAATTCGCTTATCAGTAAAGGGGTAGATGGGGTGTGTCAGATTTCGGACAACCTGACTGCCAGCAGTTTTGCAAGCATTATTACAGTAACCGAAAAAGCAGGGATTCCCACTTTTTCCTTTATCAGCAGTCAGGTCGATCAAGGCTCGGTTGCTGCTGTTGCCCGCGACTTTCAACAGGCCGGATACGATGCCGCCATGAAAGCAGGCAAAATACTTTCCGGAACAAATCCGAAAACCATTCCCTGGGACTATGTCAGTAAAACCATTATTCGCGTTAACCCGGAAAATGCTAAAAAATATGGAATTTCCGTTCCACAAAAATACAGAGATTCATCCCACAAAGAAAAAGAAACGGTAGAGCCCCATAAAATTGCTTTTCTGCATTTTATGTCAAGCCGCGACTGCAGCGATACAGAGGAAGGATTCAGGGAAGGGCTTGCACTTGCCGGATGGGAAGAAAAAAAAGATTTTGTGCTGGAAATATACAATGCCCAGAGTGAAATTGCTATGCTCTCATCGATCACTGCAGCCATTGCCATGCACAACTTCGACCTGATTGTCAGCAACGTCGCACCGCCGGCACAGGCACTAGCGCAACAAATCACAAATGTTCCGCAAATTTTCACGATTGTTGCCGACCCGGTAGGTTCAGGGCTGGGAAAATCCTACACCGATCATTTACCGCATGTTACCGGCATTGATGGCCTCGCAGATACCGACGCAGGGGTTGCACTCGTGCTGGAATGCCTGCCAAAAACCAAAACGATCGGAACCCTGCTTTATCCCGGCGAAACCGGCCCGGTAAAAACACTGAAGGCTCTTCAGGCCTCCTGTAAAAACCACGGAATCACGCTTGAAATAGTAACCGTTAACACACAGGCAGAAGTAGCAGATGCGATCAACACCCTTTGCCGTAAAGAAATCGACGCAATACTACAAATACCTGATAATGTAAGTATTACCTCTTTTTCGTATATTGTAAAAACCGCAAAAAAAATGCAAAAACCGCTTTTCTGTTTTATTTCTGAACAAGTGAGAATGGGGGCTATTGCCGGTGCCACAGGTGATTATACGGAACAGGGCAAAGAAGCAGCGGCATTAGCAATAAAAATTCTAAACGGACAAAATCCGGCGGAAATTCCATTCCAGTCGTTGAAAGCTCCCCGTATTGTTATAAATTGCAAAGCAGCCCGTGAATTTGGGGTCATGCTGCCCGCAACGTTACTCCAATCCGCGGATGAAAAAATCGCAGAATAAAAAAATGGCTATGCAGGAAAATCTTACCATAGAAATCATACTCCAGGGAAAAATGGCACAACTGCTGCTGCAAGGCAGATTAGATGCCAACTGGGCAGGACATTTAGACGAGCATATTGAGCAACTGGTTCGTTCAGGAATCTACGACCTTTCATTGGATACCAGCGGCATTTCGTACATCAGTTCGGCAGGAATCCGAATTCTGGTAAAGCAGTACAAACATTTGCATGCTGTGGGAGGAAGCCTTTCCATTGAAAGTTTCTCAGCACAGGTCAGCGAAGTGCTTGAAATGGCAGGAATGTTGAAAATGTTTGGGGAAAAATCTGAGAAAAGTCAGAAAAAAAAGGAAGAACCGGAACAACAGTTTATCCAAAACGGATATCGTTTTTTTCCTTCCGGAGAGAAGGCACAGGAACCGATGATACTTTCAGCAACCGGGAACCCTGTGCTGCTGCACACCGGAGGATATAGCGCAGCCGATTGCCATACCGTTCGGTTTCCCGGCAATACCTACGCTCTTGGAATCGGAGCCATCGGCAGTAACTTTGAGGATTGCCGAAACCGGTTTGGAGAATTTATTGCCGTTGGAGAAGCCATTGTTTATTTGCCTTCCGACAACAGCGGGATTCCGGACTATACGGTAAAAACAGGCAAGATGATTCCTGAGATTCAGCAACTTTATGCATTAACCGCAGAAGGCCATTTTACCCACCACTACCGATTTGAGAGCGACGGTATGGAAAAATCCATTGGATTATCGGCGCTTTTAGAAGCCGTCATCGTTCAACAGCAGTGCAATGACCTCATCGTTTTACTGGTTGCAGAAAGCGGTGGGCTGGTGGGGTCAGCGTTACGCTCAGCGCCGGTCAACAACCGCGATTTGTTTAACTTCCCGGAGATACGCGACCAAATTGCCTTTACCACCGAACCCGCACACACCCGGATGCTAACCCTCACACTAGGGTTTATTTCACGAGAACCTTCTCCCTTGTCCGACCCTTTTCTCAGAAAACTGGCCCCGCAATCAGCACTCAGTGGACATTTCCACACGGCAGTGTTTCCGTACCAAACCCTAAAAAAAGGGGAACCGGACTCCAACCTTATTATTCGTCAATTATTTGAAGATAGTAAGGTGATTGATATTCTTCATCTCACCCACGACTATCGTGATATTCAAGGAATTGGCGAGAGTCAGTTTATTCACGGGCACCTTTGGTGTTCGCCACTCAGAGTAACCTCATAAATAAAAAAAATATGACATTAGTAATCGGGTCAGTAACCATAGGATTAGTGTTAGCCATGCTGGCACTGGGGATTTTTATAAGTTTCAGGATTTTTAAATTTGCAGATATTACAGCAGAAGGGAGTTTTACCTTTGGTGCGGCGGTTTCAGCGGCGCTCATTGCCGGAGGCATGAATCCTTTACCCGCGACACTGATTGCATTCCTTGGCGGGATGGCGGCAGGTTGCACTACCGGAATTCTGCACACCCGGTTTAAAATCAATTCCCTTCTTGCCGGAATTCTGGTAATGACGGCACTTTACTCGATCAATCTTCATGTCATGGGCAAAAGTAATGTTCCCCTGCTATCGGAAATCACCGTATTTACCTGGATGGAGAATTTCAGCCATCGATTATCGGGGCAAGGGACAGCCTACCGAATTCTTGGATGGATGGTTCCTGGTCCGGATCTGTGGATTTTAATATTTTGCCTGATGATCGTGGTTCTTGTTTGTGGCCTGTTGTATTGGTTTTTCCGCACCAACCTGGGTACAGCCATGCGAGCGACTGGCGACAATGATCAAATGATCCGGGCATTGGGAGTAAACACCCAAGTCATGATTATTTTGGGCATAGGTATCAGCAATGGATTTATTGCGTTGGCAGGGTCTATGCTGGCGCAGTATCAGGGCTTTGCAGATGTTCAAATGGGAATAGGAATGATGGTCTGGGGCCTTGCCAGTGTAATCATCGGCGAAGCCCTGATCAGCGAAAAAAGTCTGGGGCTGGTCATTGCCGGAGCAGTGATGGGCTCGATACTCTTCCGTTTGCTTGTAGCCATTGCCCTGCGCTGGGGAATGAACCCCAACGACCTGAAACTAATAACTGCAGTGTTTGTTCTCATCGCCCTGATCCTTCCCGGCATGCTTAACAAATCAAAAAAACGTTCATTAATCCGTCACAGTCATGCTTAACGTACACGAGATCTATAAAACTTTTAATGCAGGAACATTAAATGAAGTACAGGCACTTCGCGGGGTAGACTTTTCACTATCAGAGGGCGAATTCGTGTGTGTTCTGGGAACTAACGGATCGGGAAAATCAACGGCACTGAACGCTATTGCCGGCACATTTACCCTGGATGATGGTAAAATTATTGTGGCAGGAACGGATATTACGGGTTGGCCTGAGCACCGGCGTGCAAAATTAATTGGCAGAGTGTTCCAGAATCCTTTCAGCGGGACGGCTCCGACGATGTCGATCGAAGAAAACATAGCCCTTGCCGCGCGACGGGGTTGTAGCCGCGGATTCGGGTGGGGCCTACCCGCAGAGCGGGTATCCGAATTCAAAACCAGAATAAAAACGTTGAACATGGGCCTGGAAGACCGGCTGGAAAACCCCATAGGAAAGCTCTCAGGAGGACAACGCCAGGCACTAACCTTATTGATGGCCACCTGGCTTAAGCCAAAATTACTTTTGCTGGATGAACATACTGCTGCCCTCGACCCAAAAACCGCAGCCAAAGTGATTGAACTGACCGAAACGATTATTCAACGCGATAACCTCACTACGCTAATGGTGACACACTCCATGCAGCAGGCAGTAAACCTTGGAAACCGTATTATTATGATGCATCAGGGAAAAATCGTCTACGACTTCAGGGGCAATGATAAACAACGGCTCAAAGTAAATGATCTGCTGGCCTTGTTCGATGAAATCCGCAGAAAAGAACAAATCGACCCATCCGTAGCAGAATTATTACGAAAAGAATACGTATAAGAATGTCCCGTTTAAAGTATAACAAATTACAGGTCTCATCGTTGTCATAAAAAACAACAGAAATGAATAAAAAACGCACTACTGCATACCTTCCATTATTACTAACGCTGGTTTTATCGTTGGGAATTCTTGTCGGTTTTTACCTCCATCCCGAAAAAAAATCTCAGGTCAAATCCATCTTTCCATTGGTACAGATGAAATCCACAAAAGTTGAAGATGTGTTACAATATATTCAGCAAGATTATGTCGATTCAGTGGATATGAATGCCATTGAAGAAGCAGCCATTATCCGGATGCTGGAAAAACTTGACCCACACTCGGTTTATATTTCAGCCGAAGAATTTTTGCAGGTCAATGAGTCGCTACAGGGAAATTTTGAAGGAATTGGAATCCAGTTCCGGATTGAAAACGATACCATTGTGGTGATAAAAACCATTCCCAAAGGGCCATCGGAGAAAGTAGGATTAATGGATGGCGACCGGATCGTAACCATTAACGACAGTATTGTCGCGGGTACCGGGCTGGTGAACGACAAGGCGGTTAAACTGCTCAAGGGCCCGAAAGGATCAAGTGTAAATGTGGGCATTTTCCGGCGTGGATTTGATGAACTACTGCCATTTACCATCCTCCGCGATGTAATCCCTACCTGGAGCGTTGATATTGCCTATTTACCCAATGACAGCACAGGATACATTAAGGTAAACACTTTTTCGGTGAACACCGGAGATGAATTTTCAGCGGCACTGAAGCGGCTCAACAGGTCGGAAATAAAGCAATTGATTCTCGACCTGAGAGGGAACACCGGCGGATATTTGCAGGCCGCAATCAGTATGGCGGATGAATTTCTTCCCGAAGGCCAAACCATCGTCTATACGGAAGGGTTAAACCGCCCCCGACGCTACGCCATGGCAACAGGAAAAGGGTTGTTTGAAACCGGATCGTTAATTATTCTGATTGATGAAGGGTCGGCCTCGGCCAGTGAAATCGTTGCCGGTGCCATTCAGGATAATGACAGAGGAACCATTGTGGGGCGCAGGTCGTTTGGGAAAGGGCTGGTGCAGGAACAGCATAACCTGAGCGACGGATCGGCGATCCGGCTTACAGTAGCCAGATACCACACCCCCACAGGAAGGTGTATACAAAAACCCTATACAGAAGACCCCGAAGCCTATTTCATGGAATTTTATGAACGCTATGCCAATGGCGAACTCCAGTCGTCCGACAGCATTAATTTCTCCGACTCGCTGAAATATTACACACCTGAAGGAAAAATTGTCTACGGCGGAGGCGGAATTATGCCCGATGTGTTTGTCCCCATCGACCCCATCAGTGAAAACCCATTTTATTATGAAGCAATAAACCGGGGACTATTGTATAAATGGGCTTTTAATTATACCGATACGCACCGTCAGGAGCTACAAAAATTCACTACTTCAGAAGAATTCATCACACAATTCCAGCTTCGTGACAGCGAGTTTAATGCCATGCTTCAATATTGCCGTGATTTGGGAATGGAGGTACCGGAGACGGAGGCCCTTAAGGTAAAACAAAACATTCTGGCATTGGTAAAGGCCTATATTGCCAGAAATCTTTTGGATGATGCCGGGTTTTATCCCGTATATCATACTATTGACAATGGATTCATCCAGGCCATGGAAACCCTCTCACAACCCTAAGTCGATTTTTGGACAAAGGCAAAAAAACGAACCCGGTTGAACATCGCAGGTTCTAACTTGTTTATTGGATAAAACACAAGAATGAAAAAAGCAACACGTTTTTTTATACTGGGTTTTCTGCTGCTCGTTATGCAATTACCCGGTTATTCACAAAAACAAAGTATTAACCAAATAAACGCTTTAACTATGCCATTTGAATTACCTGCATTACCCTATGCAATGGATGCACTGGAGCCACACATTTCAAAACAAACGCTTGAATTTCACTACGGAAAACACCATCAGGCTTATGTAAATAATCTGAACCAACTTGTACCCGGGACGGAATTTGAAAAGGCCACACTGGAAGAGATCATCAAAAAAGCCGAGGGTGGAATTTTTAACAATGGAGCTCAGGTCTGGAACCACACCTTCTACTGGAATTGCCTTAGCCCGAACGGAGGCGGAGTACCCGAAGGAAAACTCGCAGAAGCAATCGATAAAAAATATGGGTCGTTTGAAGCCTTCAAAAAAGAGTTTACAGCGGCTTCACTTACCCTGTTCGGATCCGGATGGTCGTGGCTGGTAAAAGATGCCAATGGCGAACTGGAAATTATCAAAGCCGGAAACGCTGGCAATCCAATCCGCGATGGAAAAACGCCACTGCTCACCTGCGACGTGTGGGAGCATGCTTATTATCTTGACCGGCAGAATGCACGCCCCGCTTACCTCAATGAATTCTGGGAACTTGTTGACTGGAAAGCAGTTGCAGAAAGATATTAATTGCGTTAACCCGAAAAGAGGAGCCCTGTAAGGTAAGAATTCCTTGCAGGGTTTTTTATTATTTCCCTTTCCTGCGCCCAAACGGAATAAAAATTTTACTACTCTGATGCTTTCCCTGATTCGTACGGTATCCTTCACGAACCGCACGAATATCCTCAATGGTATAAAAGGCATTGGGGTTATGATGTTGCACCATATTCAGTACTTCGGTAATCCTTTTACGATCAATTACACTAAAAATCATCTGATTTTTACCCCCTTTACCCATAATATCCACCGTAGTTACGCCAAACCCCTTATCACGCAGATTCTCAGCCAGTAAAGTAGTATCATTCTTCGGAAAAACCCGTAACATGACCGTACCAATTTTCATCCGTTCTTCCAGGTATATTCCGATATAATTCCCGGCAGCAAAACCCCCACCATAAGCAATGTAACACATAATGTTATCCAGATGCTGCATAATTTGCCCTATGGCCAACAACCAGATAATCACCTCAAAAAAACCGAGTACCGGAGCAATCGTTTTATTTCCCTTACTAACAAAAATCAACCGCATCGTGCCGATACTCACATCGCAAATTCGAGCCACAAAAATTAATGCCGGTAATATCACCCAGGTGAACCAGGGTGACGCCATTATTGCTTCCATAACAATTTGTTTTTTACAAAAATACAAAAGCCATAACACCAACGACAAAAAACAATCACGACATCCATATTTTTTGTACGTTTGAAAAAGATAACAATAGATTACCGCACGATACGTTCAGTATAATCATGAGCATATTTGACTTTTATAATAAAAAACACCGGTGGAAATGGCTGCTTTTTTTCACCTTTGTGGCCATTGTCAGCGGTTCGGTATGGTACACCAACACGATTGTATCGAAAATTGCACGCGAGGAAAAGAAAAACATCACACTGTGGGCAGATGCCATCCACCGGAAAGCGGAGTTAGTAAATTATACAGAAAAATTCTTCATCCGCATTCAGGAAGAGGAACGAAAACGGGTAGAAATTCTGGCCCTGGCCACCAAACGATTTATAGAAGCAGAAAGCAATGAAGAGCTTACCTTCTATTCCACACTTATTCAGAATAATACTACTATTCCGGTAATTCAAACCAACAAAAAAAGAGAGATTATTGGAACCCGAAATGTTGATTTTGATGCAGATACCGTGTCGGTATTACAAGGAAAACTGCTACAGGAATTTTCGGTTTATGATCCCGTAAAAGTCGACTTCCTTGGTGACGTAAATTATCTGTATTATAAAGAATCGAAGCTTTATTCCGAATTACGCAAATACCTCGATGAACTGGTAATGGACTTTTTCTCAGAAACAGTCATCAATTCTGCTTCGGTACCGGTAATTATTACCGACAGCTTAATGCAGCATATTATCGCGCACGGAAACATTCCGCTGAACCAATCAAACGATAGTGCCTACATGCAAAAGCTGCTGAACGATATGCGCACACAGCGCAATCCCATAGAGCTGGAGTTGGAGCAGAGCAAAAATTATATCCTGTATAAAGATTCGCTGATCCTCACGCAGTTACAATTTTTTCCAGTGATACAACTGACCATTATCGCCCTGTTTATTCTGATCAGTTATCTGATTTTCAGCACTTCACGCCGTTCAGAGCAGAATCAGGTCTGGGCCGGGATGGCAAAAGAAACAGCACATCAGCTAGGAACACCGCTTTCGAGTATTATGGCCTGGAGTGAGCTATTGCGATTAAAAGGCGAAACGGAGGTTGCCACAGAACTGGACAAAGACATCCATCGGCTGGAAACCATAGCACAACGTTTCTCGAAAATCGGTTCGGAGCCCACCCTTCAAGAGGAAAACATTATCGCAACCATCTACGAAGCCGTCGATTATCTGAGGGAACGTACACCTAGCCGGGTTACTTACCACATCAATATTCCGGAAAACCAACATATTATTGTTCCTCTTAATAAACCACTTTTTGAATGGGTTATTGAGAATCTCTGTAAAAATGCCATCGATGCCATGGGCGGAACCGGTGCGATTACTCTTCGGATTGAAGAAGACGAAAAAAGTGTTTCCATCGATATCAATGATACCGGAAAGGGAATCCCCAAAGGGAATTTTAAAACCATCTTTAGCCCTGGTGTTACTTCTAAATCAAGGGGTTGGGGCTTAGGGCTCACCTTGGCACAACGCATTATCAGGGAATATCACCGAGGGAAAATCTATGTAAAATCCAGCACCCTCGAGATAGGAACAACTTTCCGGATTATTCTGAAAAAATGACCATGGCCGGGCTTTACTTCCATATTCCCTTTTGTTCACAAAAATGCCATTACTGTAATTTTTTCTCACAACCGGCAAAGGAGCTGCTACCCCGGTATATTGAATCGGTATGCAAAGAAATCGCCTTACAAAAAGAATACCTGCAAAGCCCGGTGAGAACTATTTACTTTGGTGGTGGAACGCCCAGCTTACTGGAAGAAAATCATTTTAAAAAAATCTTTCATGCTATACATCGCCACCTTAATACCGACCCCGACGAAACTACTATTGAAGTCAACCCAAACGACATTACCGCATCGTATATTCGTATGCTCCGCCATACGGGATTCAACCGTTTAAGTATGGGAATACAATCCTTTAGCGACACCGATTTACAGTGGCTCAACCGATCGCACACCGGAGCACAAGCCCGCCAGGCCTACACAACGGCCAGGGAAGGCGGATTCCGGAATATCAGCATCGACCTTATCTATGGAATGCCCATTCAGAACATCAATACCTGGAAAAAACAGATTGAAACAGCTATGCAACTGCGTCCCGAACACCTGTCAGCCTATGCCCTCACCGTAGAAAAAGGCACTGCACTGGCCCATTTTATCCATAAAGGCATCTATCCTCCTGTTTCAGATGAAACCCTGGCGGAGGACTTTGCCTTACTCTGCAAAATACTCAAAAGAGAAGGGTACACCCATTATGAGGTTTCAAATTTTGCGCTTCCAGGTTATGAAGCCAAACATAATGCGTCGTACTGGGATCAAACCCACTATCTGGGGATTGGCGCATCGGCGCATTCCTACAACGGAACAAGCCGGCAATGGAATGTGGCCGCTATAAATAAATATATGGAACACATCAACCGTGGAGAAATACCCTCGGAAAAAGAAGAGCTGACGCTTTCAGACCAGCTAAACGAATATGTTTTAACTTCTCTGCGGACAGCAGCAGGATGTAACCTAAGCCACATTTCAACGGTATACGGAAAAACAGAAAAGGAAAGAATCAAAAAAAACGCTACCCGCTATATTCAAACAGGCCTTTTATCCTGTAATAAAAACATACTGAAAACCACGCAAAAAGGATGGTTTTATATAGATGGCATCGCAGCAGAATTATTCACGGGTTAAACGCGGTTTACCTCAATTCATCGTGGCTTTTGCCAACAAAAAAAAGAAGAATGTTCAAAACAAAATATTATTACCTTTGCACACGAAATTAAATTAGGCTCGATATGCCCGCACCAGTAATAGGATCAATCTTAAAGAATGCGATAGAAAACCGGGGTTCTGTTGAATCAATTTACACCGATATAAATGGCATTCAAACCGATGAATTAAGAAAGCTTTTAAGAAAAAGCAAAAATACGGAATTCGGAAAGACATATCAATTCAGTGATTTGCTAAAAACCAACGACCGTGAACTTATTCAGGCGTTTCAGCGCAGAGTTCCTGTTTTTGACTACAATACCATGTTCAGGAGTTGGTGGCATCGCAGCCTGAAAGGGGAGGCCAATATCAGCTGGCCCGGAAAAATCAGATATTTTGCGCTCAGCTCAGGTACCTCCGAAGCAAGCAGCAAATATATTCCGGTGAGCTCCGACATGGTGAAGCAAATCAGAAAAACGAGTATACGGCAAGCCTTGTCACTGGCCCATTACGATCTACCGAAAGAATTTTACACCAAAGGGGTTCTTATGCTTGGGGGTAGTACACATCTCGATTACAATGGGGTATATTATGAAGGCGACCTGTCAGGTATCAATACCGGGAAACTCCCCTTCTGGTTTCAACGCTTTTATTATCCCGGAAGGAAAATATCCAGAGAAAAAGACTGGAATAAAAAACTGGACGAAATTGTTCGTAAAGCGAAAGACTGGGACATTGGCGCAATCGTAGGGGTTCCGGCATGGCTCCAAATTCTTCTCGA
>Ga0116152_10000158_pt1 | contig 53473 bp, 43 predicted proteins | sample AD_UKC119_MetaG_FD_89894 | JGI IMG/M metagenome (GOLD analysis project Ga0116152, IMG submission 89894) | Active sludge microbial communities of municipal wastewater-treating anaerobic digesters from Hong Kong - AD_UKC119_MetaG | ecosystem: Engineered > Bioreactor > Anaerobic > Digestate...
TATGGGTCCCCACAGCCCTGATGGGTTTCATTTCTTTGTCAACTGCCGTAACTTTGCCGGTGTCCAGTACCCATAGCCATCCTTTGTGTTTTGATCGCATGCGATATTCCGCCTGGTAAATGTCAGATTTTCCTTCCAGGTGATCATTTAATTTTGTCAATGCCATTTTCAGGTCATCAGGATGGATCAATTCCTTTACGGATTCAAAATTATTAGCGATCTCTTTCTCGTTAAATCCAAGCATTTCAGCCCAACGAGGACTTCTGTAAATATAGTTTTTCTTGATATCCCAGTCCCAAAGTCCGGCCTCACTGCTATAAAGCGCCATCTCTACCCTTTCCTTGGCGTGATGAAGTTCGCGTTCCTGAAGTTTTCGCTCGGAAATATCCATCATTACACCCCGAAGCCCTACTATTTGTTCATTCTGAAAAATGGGGTTGGTGTATACAATAACCGGGAAACGCGTTCCATCTTTTTTAATGGCCATATATTCACTCGGTTTGTCCTTATTCCCGTGCAGCGCAATTACAAAATTCTCCATTAACTTAGGAATCTCCTCCGGTGCAAACAACCTGGAAGTATGAAAACCTGATTCCATGTCCACCGGCAGATACCCAAATTTCTCCATCGAATACTGGTTGGCATAGGTAATTATACCATTCACATCAATTTCGCAGATCATTTCTGGAAGAAGTTCAATCAAGTCACGATATTTTCGCCGGCTATCCCTCAATTCTTTTTTCTGAACTGCCGAAAGGGCAGCATTCGCAAGTTTTTGATTAAGCTGTTTTAGTGATGGAACGATATAGTGAATTTCGAGTGGTGAATTGGTAAGCAGGACCATGATGCCAAAACCGGGTAAAGGCATAATTGTATACGCTCCACGATCAAATTTATGAATGAGAGGAATGCTTTTAAGGAATTGATTTAGGTCGGCCTCAGACACATTTTCCGGGATAAGCTCAATGGCTTCATTAAATTTGGTGTTTTTTCGGGCATTTAAAGGTACCGAGCAAACTTCGGAAAATCCAAACTTATTTCTCGATCTCGATACAATCCTATACACAGCCCCAGCAGCCATGTTTAATTTCCTTAAGTAGGCGATAAGGCTTCTTGTTAGCATCGGGGTGAGTTCATTATCCACTCCGATTTCCATCGAAATCTCAAAATAAACCTGTAGCTCTTCTGGTCCGGTTTTTCTGTACATTTTTACAATTTTTTATTGAAAGCACCCCACCACTGCCGTCATATTGTAGAGTTCAAGGTATTCCTTTTTGTTATTTGCTATTTCGCCAAGTGATAATGTTCCGGCTACTGGCAATCCTTCCGGGTTAATTACTGCTAACTCCTCTCTGAAGCGCTCTTCAAGAAGAAATAACCGCGAAATGCAATCGATAAATAATATGAACCGATCTTCTGATTTTTTTGATTTGCAATTGGTACCTGTTTCCATAGCTTCTTTTGCTGCATTGATCAAATCATCTGGAGTAGTAGCCATGATATGAATAAAGGTTCCTTCCGGGATGTCGCCTAAAAAAACGATGTTGCCCTGCTCGTCAATTTTAACAGGATCCCTGATTATTTTATCGGTACCTAATTTGGTGATGCCTACAGGATAAAGCGGAGCCAACTGTGTGAAATTTTCCCTGTTAACCTTTTTCCCGGAATGCTCTTCAATAATCTTTTTATAAACTTCATAAGCCGGGTTGAAATCAAGACTAATCAGTGTGTTTTTTTCGGAGCCCGTAACCCTGATAGGGCCTGCAATACTTTGCCAGCCATGTTTCATGCCGATGGCGCCATTCAGCTTACTCCCGGCAATTACAGCCGCATCAGATAACAAACCTTCATTAGTCATAATGCAGGGAGTGGGGTTCATGCTCAACGAGCCACACCCAGCCCCAATGAAGTTATATTCCAATCCAAAGGATATAAATAACATTTCGATCAGTTTTGAGTTATTTTGGCTAAATCCATCCACAAATACAAAAACAGTTTTGCAGTTTGCTTCCTGCTCAAAGTTTTGAAATGATGATGGATATTCATCCTTGTCGAGATTGCTTAGATTTTTAATAATATGCACTTGCGGCTTCTCTTCCAATCCCATGATTATGGTTCCTTTGGTATATTCTTTTCCACCGAAAATAATTCCGGGGAAAGTTCCGCCAAAAACAGGTACTGAAAGATTTCTTAGCAATTCATTGGTTTGTTCCAAATTATATTGGTTTTCATCGCATGCTAAAATGATTAATCCTTCAGGTTTGGTTTCACCGATCAGCAGGTCAATATTTTTACTTAGAGCATCAACTGACAACTCTTCAATTAGTCTGATGTTTTCTGCTTTCATAATTTTATTTGTTTTTCTTTTTCAATAAATTCTTAACTATTTTGGGGAATGAAGCAATAGTAACACGCATTTCGTCAAAATCCATACTTGCAATTTCACTCTGGAGTTTGGTTCCATATTTTGCCAGGTATTCCGATTTAAATTCTTCAGCAACTGCAGTCACATTTTCAGCAAATTGTTCTATTTTAAAAATCAGAAGTTTGTCTTTGATCTGTTCCCATTCAGGCAAAAGTTTTTGTTCAAGCATTTTTACCAGTTTTTCTGATACTTCGCCAATATTATCTTTGTCGATATCAGCTTTTGAATTTTTATTGTCATTTGCTGATTTGGCTTTTCTCTTTGTTGACGGTAAAAATTTAGCAAATGCCTCAAATAATTCGGATTGTGTTGCAGGTTTTATAAGTTCACCATTAAAAAATCCTGACTCTTTAATTTTATCCAGGCTCATTACCGAAGCAGTGTAAGCGATTACCGGTATGTGGCTGGTTTTTGAATTGCTCTTGATCCGTCTGGCAGTTTCATATCCGCCAATTCCGGGCATCCTGATGTCAAGAAGGATCAGATCAGGTTTGTTATATTCCAGCAATTCCAGGCACATTTCACCCGAATCAGCCTCGTGCATGGAGAGATTTGTATCAGCAATTAAACTGCGGACCACTTCAATATTTGACTCCACATCATCCACTACAAGCACATTTCCTTGTTTGAAAATATATTGTGAGTATCCGGTATCTGCTTGTCTTATTCTTGGTGCTACCGGAGTTAATTCCACATTTTTAAGGTGGACGGTAAAAATTGAGCCCTTACCTTCTTCACTTTCCACAGTGATGGTTCCGTTCATTTTACGCGCAAGTTTTAACGAGATGGCGAGCCCCAATCCAACACCTTTATAATGTCTGTCGATTTGCCCTTCCTGTTGCTGAAATGTTTCGAAAATCAACTTGTGCTGCGATGCCGGGATACCTTTACCTGAATCACGCACAGCAAGGAAAAGATCTCCTGCATTTTGAGTTGTTTGTTTAAAGTCAATTTCAATGGAGATAAATCCCTGATGAGTAAATTTTACTGCATTGCCAACAAGGTTAAAAAGTATTTGTCTAATTCTGATTTCATCCAGTTTGAGTGATTCAGGGAATCCGATAGGAATTTCCAGATTGAGATTGAGTCCTTTTTGACTAACCTTGTCATTAAAAAGCAATTTAATTTCTTCAACAACCTGGGCGAGATCGGTAGGTTGGGGGGATATTACCATTTTACCGGCCTCAATTTTCGAAAGGTCAAGTATATCGTTGATCAGTGCAAGCAATAGATTGCCACTACTAAGTACCGAATCCAACATTTTTTGTTGCTCAGGACTTTCGATTTGCACTGCAAGTGCCTCGGTAAAACCAAGGATTGCATTCATTGGGGTCCTGATCTCATGACTCATATTTGCGAGGAACTCACTTTTTGAACGATTGGCACGTTCTGCCTCCTCTTTCGATTTTCGAAGCTCACGCTCATGCTTTTTACGCTCATTAATATCTGTCAGAATTCCTTCCACGCCAAGTATTACCCCTTTGCTATCGGTAAAAAAGCCACTGCTTGTAAGCACTGTTACAGGTTTGCCTTTTTTGGTCTTAAGCATTATTTCATAATTGGTGAGTGAACGCAATTCACGCAGCTTCTCAATGAATTTTTTACTGTGTTCGGGCCTGTAAAATAGATCCTTGATAATGTTTTTGCCCAATAATTCTTCTAATGAATTGTATGCAAGAAGTTTTGAACCTGAAGGGCTTACCATTATTAGGTTGCCTTCCAGATCGCTCCGGTAATATACATCCTGCATATTTTCGATGATGGACCTGTATTTTGCTTCACTTTCAATGATGTTTTTTTCAGCATTTTTCCTTTCGGTGATATCTCTGATATTGGCTAATCCCCAGTGATTGTTTTTAATTTTCATGGATGTAAGTGCAATCTCCACCGGAAATTCTTCTCCGTTTTTTCTGAGTGCTGTCAGCTCGTATACTTTGCCAATAGCATTACCTTCACCCGTTTTTACAAATTTTTCCCAACCACGATCATGAAGTGATTTGTATTTTTTAGGCATCAGCAATTGATGCACATTTTTTCCTTTTATTTCGTCAACTTCATAGCCGAACATTCTGGCTGCTGCCGGATTCCAATATTCCACATTTCCATGATTATTGATCATGATAACAGCATCCAGCGAAGCTTCCCCTATTTTACTAAACCTTTCTTCGCTTTCCCGCAGAGCCCTTTCTTGCTCCTTTCTTTGCGATATATCTCTGAATATCCCAAATGTTCCGATTTGTTCGTTTCTGCTATTGTACTTAGGTGTTGCAGTTACCAGGATGGTCCGTACGTCGCCGCCGGGTTGAATAATTTGAGCTTCATATTTTGAGCTGGTTCCGCGTTTTCTGATTTGTGTTTCACTTTGCATACGCTCAAATTCTGCTGAATCCACAAACTCCGAAATTGATTTCCCGATCAGTTCACCTTTTCTTACACCAAAGATTTTTTCAGCGGCAGGATTGGCAAATAAAAATACCTCGTCGTTGGAAGTAATGGCTATTCCTTCTCCCATGTTTTCAATCAATACGGCATATTCTTCCTGGCTTGCCCTTAAATCTTCTTCCATCTTTTTACGCTGGGTGATATCGGAAATTACACCAATTAATCCTTCAGCCTTACCATTAACATTGCCAAATGTAGCTTTGGTAAAAATCACATCCCTTACTTTTCCGCTACCATGCATTACCGTGCTTTCAATTTCCTGTTTACCCCCTTTTGCCAGCAGATCATTATCGCGTTTGTCATATTTTTTGGCAAATTCAAGGGGATGAAGATCAAAAACCGTTTTGCCGATTAAATTGGCTGCCGTTGTGTTGAAATACTTTTCAAATGCGGTATTGCAACCCAAATATTTCCCCTCGTTGTTTTTATAATATATTGGATTAGGAATTGTATTCAAAAGGGTTTGCATAAACTGAAACTGATCTTCGAGTTTCTTCTTATCGGCTATTCTTTGTGAAATATCTTTCAGATTTTGTACATACCCAACACGATTTCCATCCAGGTCAAAGAAAGGCTTAATAGTTGAGATCACGTGAATAATCTCACCATTGCAAATTTTCATTTCCACATCATGCTCAATCTTTTCTACACCACTCAATATTTGGTTAATTGTGCAATTTTTTGTTCCACAATCCTCGTCCCTAATTACCTCATAACATTTTTTACCAATCACTTCTTCTTTAGAAAGTTTGGTCATTTCAAGAAAAGTTTTATTTACCTTCAGGATGATGCCATCTATTGAAACCAGTCGAAGTCCGTCTGCAGCTGCCCCTAAAAATTGTTCAGTTTCACTTCTGACTTTTTGTAGTTCAATTTCGGTTCTGCGGTTTGAGGTTACATCCTGCTTAAGGGCTATATAATTCGTTATTTTGCCTTTTGTGTTAAAGATTGGAGCAATTACTGCCTTTTCGCAAAAGACTTCACCTTTTTTATTTTTGTTTACAAATTCGCCTTCCCAAACTTTACCGTTTGAAATATTAGTCCATAAGTCCTTATAATACTGATCGTTTTGTTCTCCCGATTTCAAAACATTCGGAAAATTCCCGATGGCCTCTTCTGCGGTGTATCCGGTAACTTTTGTAAAAAACGGATTGACATATTCTATTCGGCCATCAATATCAGTTATGACCACTGAAACAGGGCTTTGCTCAATTGCTTGTGATAATTTCTGCAAACCGGATTCATTATTCACACGATCGGTGATATCATTAAAGATGCAGACTATTTCTCCTGCCGGGATCTTATACAGGTAAAGACTTTGCCAGCCCCTGATTTTATTGTCTTCGTATCGGATGAGTGGGATGTCGGTCGGTTCGCCCGATTCTCCAATTTCTGCGAATGTTTCAATCAGCCGGTCTCTGTTAAAACCCCTGAAAGTATCAGTAACAGGCTTATTCAGTAAGGATGCTTTGGACCTGTGGATTATTTTTTCACCAGTTTTATTTATATCAGAAACTACATAAGTGTTTTTCGAATCATCATATCTGAATACAATTACTCCACTTTTCAGGTTATTGAAAAGTTCCCGGAATTTGGCCTCACTTTCGCCTATTGTTGCCTGGGCTTGTTTTAATTCGGTAATTTCAAAAAACGATTCGAGTAGTTTTTTCTTACCATTGATCTCCACAAGGTTCACCGTTTTTAAAATGTCAACTTTCTGGCCGTTTTTATTAAGAATTACTTTTTCCGACTTGTCAACTTTAACTCCCAGATCGCAGATAGGACATTTGCCTGAATCGGAAGGACACACAAATTTGTGACAAACCCTTCCAAGCGTATTTTTACGTTCATTTCCTATTAATGAAAGGGCAGCATCATTCAGGTATTCAATTTTACGGCTTTCAAAATCAACGATCATAATACCCGCCTGAATCCAGTTCAAAAACCTGGACACATCTTCGTCTTTGTGTGATGAACCATTATCGTTTGAGGGAAAAAGCTCCGAAATAGTTATACTTAAATCATTTAGCTGCTCAAGTAACTCATTGCCAATAGAGCTGTTTTTTTTACGCACGTTATCAAGGGAATGCCGAAGCTGTTCAGCCTTTGCAAGGATTTCCGGCGATGTCATATTCGTTCTTTTAGGGTTAAAAAAGTGGTTATACGGAAAGTGCCATCGCTGGTTTTAATTTCCCGGCAATTTTTATGTTATTTAATCATATGCAAATTACCTCAATTTGTCCGATTTGCCTGATACATTCATATATTGCTGCAAATGTTTAAGTCGCCCGGACCATATTCAACAATACACTGTGTTTGCTGTTATATTATCATTACAATTGTGCTATTGCCGGATCAAATAAAGACATACAAAACCTACAATTACAGCCCTTTGAAGCTGGGCAATTACATCGCTGGTATTACTTTATACCAATTTACTGATGATTCGCCTGTAATGCTTAACCCCGGAGGCTACTTTGAACTGATTTTTCAATTGGAGGGATCTTTCGTTCAAAGTGTTGTTCACCAGGATTCATGGCAAATCCGGCCTGATTTTTTTGTGGGTGGCCTGCATAGCCGGTCTTTTATGGTAAAACCTGATAAAGCCGGAGCTAAGTTGCTTAGCATTCAATTCCGACCTAATTGCGCCAGGTTTTTTATCCCGGATCGTTTAAACTTGTTTAAAAACAAAATTGAAGATCTCGAGTCGGTTTTCAAAACCAGGTTTCTTTCCCGGTTTCATGAAGGATTTAGTCAATTAAAGATGTTGGAAGTCATTCGGAAGATTGAGTCTTTTCTGATCTCTGTTTATCGCGAAAAACCAATGTCACCCATTGATGTAGCTGTTGGGGATATTTATCAGAAACATGGTTTTGTTAACATTGATCAGTTGGCACAAAAATCTTGCTTAAGTCCTTCGCATTTGCGTAAGCGATTTAATGAGGAAGTAGGGATGAGCCCCAAAGAATACAGTAAAATTGTCCGTATCAATCATATCGCCGGCATCCTTTCCCGGAAGCCTGAAGTGCATCTAACTGAATTAACTTACCAGTTGGGATATTTTGATCAGGCCCATTTTATCAATGATTTTAAATCGGTGACCGGAGTTTCCCCCGGTCGGTTTAATCAATAAATCAGAATAAGCGTTTTTTACAATTTTTTGGAAAACGCTCCCTTTAATTTTGTCCTGATTTTTCATTTTCAATTTAAACCATAAAATTTTATACCATGAAAACTATGAATTACTTGTTTATCTGTTGCCTCTGTTTTTTTAGTGTGAATTTAATCGCTCAGGATTATGATATTTATGTGAGCGATGCCGGTAATTACAATAATCCTCCCTGGCAAATAGTGAAATACGACATGAATGGCGAAAACCCGGTGGCTTTTATTGATACGCTGATCGTTTGGCCACAGGATATCCTGTTTTTGGAGGAGAATGGAATTGTGCTGATCTCGAACCTGACCGGGAACGGGTATATTTCAAAACATGATATCGAAACCGGCGAATACCTCGGCAATTTTGCCGAAGGGATCAATGGCCCTACCCGGATGAAGATCGGTCCGGATAACTTGTTGTATGTGCTTCAGTGGTACAACGGAAATAATAAGGTGCTTCGCTACCAGCTTGACGGCACTTTTGTGGATGAATTTACAAGCATCGGGGTGCCCTCAAGCATTGGCCTCGACTGGGATGCAGCCGGGAACCTGTATGTGTCAACTTACTATGGAAAGTATGTTCAGAAATTTGATACCGATGGAAACGACCTTGGCGCATTTATCAATGCAAATCTTTCCGGCCCGACCAACATTTGGTTTGACGACAACGGCGACCTGCTTGTAAATGATTACCTGGGCGCTTCCGTCAAACGATTTAACTCCGATGGCGAATATCAGGGACAGTTTATTACCGGTTTATTTTATCCTGAAGGAGTTGCCTATCTTGATAATGGGAATATCCTCATCGGAAACGGCGGAACCCATGCCGTTAAAATGTTTGATTCAAATGGCAATTTCATTGAAGATATTGTTGCTTCCGGGCTGGGAGGATTGATCACTCCCAATGCGGTTATAATTCGCGAAGTGCCTGCTGTAAAAGTTCCTGAAAACAGGCTGAAAACCGGGCTCGTTATTCCGTCAGTTGGTAAAGCATTTTATCTTAACCAAAGGGCTGGAGAAGATTTATCCGAAATTTCTATATTTGATATTACAGGTAACCTGGTTGAATCAGCAAAGCAAAAATCCAATCTTATTTGGAATGCCAATAATCATTCAAATGGTGTCTATTTTTTACTGCTTCAATTTAGGGATGGATCCCAACTGACTCAAAAAATTGTGGTAAAATAAAAATTCAGGTCTTTTCATACATCAGTCTCTTGCAAGGTATTTGGCAACGATGGGCATTCTTCGGCCCATGCCAAATGCTTTGCGCGAAACACGCAAGATAGGAGGGGTTTGATAACGTTTGTACTCATTGGTATTGACCAAATGCAGTGTACGGTTCACCACCGCTTCATCAAAACCCATTTCGATAAGTTCTTTCGGTCCCTGCCTGTTTTCGATGTATTCATAAAGCACCTTATCAAGGATGGCATAATCGGGCAATGAATCGGAATCTTTTTGATCAGGACGAAGTTCGGCAGATGGTGGTTTGATAATGGTATTTTCCGGTATCACTTCCGCCTCCTTATTTATAAAACGGGCCAGTTCAAAAACCTCGGTTTTGTAAACATCACCCAAAACCGAAAGCCCGCCGTTCATGTCGCCATAAAGGGTTCCATAACCCACAGCCGCTTCACTTTTATTGGAGGTGTTCAACAGGATATACCCGAATTTATTCGACAAAGCCATGAGGATCAATCCCCGCATGCGCGCCTGAATGTTTTCTTCGGCAATGCCAAAAGGGAGGTTTTCAAAATGAGTCTTCAGCATTTCATTTACCTGCGCTGCTCCCGGCTCAATGGGAATGATATCGTATTGAATGTTCAGATTTTTAGCCAAATCCTCCGCATCCTTAATGGAATGATCAGAACTGAATTTGGAAGGCATTAAAATGGCCCTGACATTTTCTTTGCCAAGAGCACGCTCCGCCAATACAAGTGTAACAGCCGAATCAATTCCGCCTGAAAGCCCGAGTATCGCTTTTTTTAGGTTCAGTTTCCCAAAGTAGTTTTTGATCCCCATCACCAGTGCATCGTGGATGAGCTCAATTTTGCCGGGCAATTGTTGCTGATTAATTTCGGGCAATTGATGCAATACGTCCGTATCAAAAATCTGAAGGTCTTCGTCAAAATAGGCAAGCTCGCCTACGATCTCTCCTTTTTTATTAAAAGCGAGCGAACCCCCATCAAAAAGCAATTCGGTTTGTGCACCCACATGATTTACATAAAAAAGCGGTAGTTTATATTTTTCAACATTCGCTTTTAAAACGGCCTTGCGATCATTGGCCTGCTCATAATGAAATGGCGAGGCAGCAATGTTGATCATCAGATCGGGCTTGAAAGGCAACAGGTCGTCCATCGGATTACCCCGGTAAAGCAGGTCATCACCGATGTTCCAGAGATCTTCACAAATGGTGAGCGCAATTTTTTCCCCTTTAAATTCAATGATCTTGTATTCGTTGTTGGGCTCAAAGTAGCGGTACTCATCAAAAATATCGTAGTTGGGCAGCAGGGTTTTATTCACCTGTGCTTTGATTTTACCCTCTTCCAGGAAAAATGCGGTATTGAAAAGATCCTTTCCTTTTACCTCCGGATTTACTGAAGGCCCGCCGATGATGGCTGCTATTCCATGACAAGCCTTTGCCGCCTTTTCCACCGACTGCATGCAACGTTTTATGAAATCATCAAATTCCAGAAAATCACGGGGTGGATAGCCTGACACCGCCAGCTCAGCAAATACCACCAGGTCGGCTCCCAAAGCCTTTGCCTTTTCAATGGCTTCCCGTACCTTGTTCTCATTCGATTCAAAGTTGCCGATGTGATAATTGAGTTGTGCCAGCGCGATTTTCATGATCCGGAGTTTAAAACATTACACCCACATTCAACTGGAAATAATAAAGCTGCGCTCTTTCATTCAGGCTTGCGTCGATGTTGTTTTTCCCGTTCAGCACATTGGTGAGGCCGTTGTTGAAATCAACGGAAAATATCAGCGAGGTGGATTCATCAATGAAATATTCCATGCCCGCACCCACGATCATCGAAGCCCGCATAAAGCTGATCTCATCCTTGATGTCGCCATCATCAGAAACCACGGTGGATGATCCATCGGGGGTAAATTCATCCTTGCCCTTGGCCTTGAGGTTAAAATACCCTCCAAATCCTATCTCACCATAAAATGCCATGTTGTTGAACTGGTTGGTACGCATTTTAATGGTGGCTGGAATTTCAAGATAACGCAAATTGTATTTACGTTTGAGTGTGCCGGTTGTGGGCTCAGTGGCCGATTCGTCGAGCAACATCGCATGCGGATAGCTCAGTTTGCCACCCAGGTAATCCACACTGAAACCGGTTTTAACGAAATAATTTTCTGTTAAAGTGATGTCAGCCAAAAATCCCCAGGAAAATCCGGGTACCATACCATCGTTTTCGTAATCTTTAGTATCGGGGGAGATCCATGCAAAATCAGGTGCCACTTTTACACCAAAGCGGAACGGCTTTACCTGGCTGAACAGCGAATTCATTCCAAAAATTAAAAAAATAACAAGGAGAATATTTCGTTTCATACACTTTGTTTTAATATCACACAAAAATAGTTAAATCAGCAAAGCCTCAAATTGAATTGGAATTATTTTCAGAAACGCAAGAAAAGCTTATTTTTGTTTATCACATTAAAATTTAGACCTATGAAGAAAATGATTGTTTTTGCTATGGCCTTCCTTTTTGCTTCCATCACTTTCGGTCAATTGAGCCTGGGGATTAAAGGCGGTGTAAATATGAACACACTTTCAACCGACCTGAGTGATTATGAAAAAGCAGCCAAAACCGGTTTCCTTGCCGGTGCTTTTGTCCGGATTGGTGACAAGTGGCACCTGCAGCCTGAGGCTTATTTCACAGCTAAAAAAGGTGAACTGACTTATGATGTTGATTATGGTACCGGTTCGGTGAGTAATATCAACCAGGAGATCACCCTGAATTCTCTGGATATTCCTGTATTAATCGGATATAAACTGATCGATCCGCCAACGATGAATGTTCGCCTGCAAGCCGGACCTGTTGCCAGTATTGTTACTTCCAAGAAGTTTGATCTGATGGTGGATAAAAAATCGGTGGAAACTCCTGATGATATGCCTGATAACTTTAAAGACCTTAACTGGGGACTTCAGTTCGGAGCCGGAGTCGATTTCCTGTTTTTAACCGTGGATGTTCGATATGAGCTTGGATTAAGCAATATTTACAATAAGCCAGATGATGCTGCTGATTCCGACCTTGGTTCATTAAAAAACAATGTGTTTTTCGTCAGCGTTGGCTGGAAATTCATGTAAAAGATATTTAATCAATCGTGGAAGTGCTGGTTTTATGGCCGGCACTTTTTTTAATTTTTCAACTTTATGATCAAAAACCGGAGTTATATCTTTCTGCTGCTGCTGTTTGTTTTTGCCTGTCAATCAAATACCAACCGGCTGGAGGTGGATGTAAGTGATGTAGCCGATCCCAATGTTAAAATTAAACGATACGGAGAGGCCCTTTTTAACATCGATACCACCCAACTTTTGCCGGAGCTCAAACGCCTGCAGCCCGATTTCCCGGTTTTCCTGGAAGGAGATTTGAATAACCCGGTGAGTTTAAACCGCATCCTGAATTTCGTTCAGGATACCCTGCTGATCTCTGTTTACGAAGATGTGGAGCAAACCTATCCCGACCTGGATCTTTTTACTTCCCAATTGAACGATGCCGTTCGTCATTTAAAGTATTATTTTCCGAAGGCGCCCGATCTCAATGCTTACACCTACATTTCGGGATTTGATTATGAACATCCGGTGCAGCTTTACGAAAACAATTTGCTGATCGCGCTGGATATGTACCTGGGTGGCGACTATTGGCGCTACAAGCAGCTTGGTATCCCGTTGTATATATTGCCCCGTTTCAGCAGCGATTACCTTGCCAGGGATTGTATGTTTGAAATCGCATCCTCCATGATCCATCCCAATATTAATCAGCAGGACGTGCTTTCGCAAATGATCTACCAGGGGAAATTGCTCTGGTTTGTAAAAGCTATGATCCCCAATCTGGAGGACCGGGTTTTGCTTGATTACACCCCCGAAGGACTGGCATGGGCAGGGAAGAATGAAGGACTGGTATGGGCCTTTATGATCGAAAATCAGATGCTCTACTCCGCCGAATCTACTACCGTCCAGAAATTTATCGGTGAAGCTCCTTTCACCTCCTTTTTTGGAAAAGATTCACCGCCCCGACTGGGATGGTTTACCGGCTACCGGATTGTGGATGCGTATATGCAAAAAAATTCCGATATTAGCCTCGGGCAATTGATCCGGGAGGAGAATGCTCAGAAAATATTAAAAGCCTCAGCCTATAAACCTGAGCTGTAAACCAAAAGATAAAGCATGCTTGTTAAAACCTATGGCAGCACTTTACTGGGGATCGATGCGATCATCGTGACGGTGGAGGTGAATGCCGGACAGGGATCCGCCTTTTACCTGGTGGGATTGCCTGATAACGCCGTGAAAGAGAGTCAGCACCGCATCGTGGCGGCCTTTAAAAACTCCGGTTACCGCTGGCCCGGTTTCCGCATAACCGTGAATATGGCTCCGGCCGATATCAAAAAGGAGGGCTCGGCCTACGACCTTACCATTGCCATGGGCGTGCTGGCCGCCTCTGAGCAGATCATCGCCGACGACCTGGCCGATTACCTCATCATGGGCGAGCTTTCACTGGATGGTAGCCTGCAATCAATGAACGGCGCCCTGCCCATCGCGATCGAAGCACGCAAAAAAGGGTACAAAGGATTTATCCTGCCCAAACAAAATGCCCGGGAGGCCGCAATCGTGAACGACCTGGTAGTGTACGGTATGGAGAACATCAAAGAGGTGATCCGTTTTTTTGAGGATCACAGCGCTTTCCAGCCCGAGCAGGTGAATACCCGCGAAGAATTTTTCGCCAACGTGAATGATTATGAATTCGACTTTGCCGATGTAAAAGGTCAGGAAAATATCAAAAGGGCGCTGGAGATCGCAGCCTCAGGGGGGCATAACGCGATATTGATAGGTCCGCCAGGTGCCGGAAAGACCATGCTGGCCAAACGGCTGCCTTCCATATTGCCACCCCTCAACCTGCATGAAGCACTCGAAACCACCAAGATACATTCCGTTGCCGGTAAGCTGAGCAAGGATACCTCGCTGGTGTCGGTGAGGCCGTTTCGCTCGCCGCACCATACCATCAGCGATGCCGGGCTAGTTGGAGGAGGCACCTATCCCAATCCGGGTGAGATTTCATTGGCGCACAACGGGGTTTTATTTCTGGATGAATTGCCCGAATTCAAACGCACAGTGCTGGAGGTGATGCGACAACCCATGGAGGACCGGATCGTGACCATCTCGCGGGCCAAGCTCACCGTGGAATTCCCGGCCAGCTTTATGCTGATCGCTTCGATGAATCCCTGTCCCTGCGGCTATTACAACCACCCCGAAAAAGAGTGCAGTTGTGCGCCGGGCATTGTGCAACGGTATTTAAATAAAATTTCAGGCCCCTTACTCGACCGCATCGACATTCATGTGGAGGTGGTGCCGGTGCCCTTCAGGGAATTGTCGGAAGAAAGGGCAGGGGAGAAGAGCGATTCAGTCAGGGAGCGGGTGATCGCTGCACGGAAAATACAAGAAAAACGTTTCGCCGAATCGAAAGGTGTTTACAGCAATGCCCAGATGAGCAGTAAGCAGTTGAGGCAGATCTGCAAGCTGGATGAAACCGGTGCCACCCTGCTGAAAAATGCCATGGAAAAGCTGAGCCTCTCGGCGCGTGCCTACGACCGCATCCTAAAAGTGGCCCGCACTATTGCCGACCTGGATGCCAGTGAAAACATTAAACCCGAGCATCTGGCGGAGGCGATTCAGTACCGGAGTTTGGATCGGGAGACGTGGGGAGTGTGAAGGAGCGGGGAGCTGATGGCGGAGGGCGAAGAGCAGAGAGCGGAGAGCGGAGGACACAGGGTTGAGAGCGAAGGGCGGAGGGCGAAGGGCTGATAGCGAAGAGCGAAGGGCTAAGAGCAAGGGGTTGAGGAAATTGAGGGGGGAGACTTGGGGGGTGATGGAGCAAATCGGAGATTTGGACGTCTGGCGGCGAAGTCATGCACCTTCACGTTGTTTCGGTGGACAAAGTGAGGCTTTGCTGGGAGAGGGAGTAAATTCAATATGGTAAATCCCAGGCTCCGTAGCAGCCAAATGTTGGTAGAAAAATAGATTACGGAAAATAAAAGCGTGCCGTAGGTACGCAATATTAAAAAAATTTCTTAATGCAATTTTGCACCTACGGCGCAATTGTGTCAAGATTATTTTGTTTCTACCAACATTTGGCCACTACGTGGCCTATTTTCTGGCCGATTACTGATCCATTCGGGTTTATAATCCTAAATCAAAAGTACATTGATTTTAAATCCATGAATTAGCCAGGCGGCGAAGTCATTCAACTTCTCCTAATTTCGGTGGACAAAGTGAGGCTTTGTTGGGAGAGAGGGCAAATTCAAATTAGCAAATCCCAGGCTCCGTAGGAGCCAAATGTTGGTAGAAAAATAGATTACGGAAAATAAAAGCGTACCGTAGGTACGCAATAATAAAATATCTTAATGATATTTCGCACTTACGGCACAAATCCGTCTGTATTATGCTATTTCTGCCAACATTTGGCTACTACGTGACCCCACATTTTTCAATTTTATTCTTCCCGAGAACTTCCAATATTTTTTAGCAATACTTCGTAAAATGCTGGAAATATTACCTCACTTCTTTCGTCTGTTATACCCCCGTTCATCATAAGGCTGCAACTCCTCCAGGTACAATTCTTCAAGAGCTTTAATGTCTTTGCTATAGTCGGTTTTATCAGGATTGTCTTGTTTGAGCTCGCTCAGTATCTCATATTTGAAGTTCTCTTCCCCGTATTTTTTCCAGTCGTTTTGAAGATCATCAATCATGAAATTGCCAAACCTGAGTTGCGTGCGGATGCGGTTCCAAATGGCGTTCAGGTCGTTGCTGCTGCCAATCAATATTTTATTGTTTACCAGGTTGGTGATTTGAAAAACTCCCATCGGGAACTTCATTTGTTTGTAGTCGTTTTTGAGATCTTTCTTTGATTTCATAACACAAATTTAAATCAAAATCCAGTGATGGAAGTTTTTACTTTAATAACATCAAGAAGCGGCGATATATTTGTTTTAAAATTCACCGGCCTGTTATTAACCTCAATACCTGAAATGGAAAATCCAAACAACCTTCATATAATAACCGAGGGTAACCGGATTTATGTGAATGGATTGCAGGCAAGTGTATTGTATATATCTATTACCTTTCTGGAAGATCATTTGGGCAATGGCAACACACTCCGGAGGATCAATCATTCAATGTGAATGTTGAGCCCGGAGTATACCTGATTAACATTGAAGGGGTAAGCCTGACCTATTCCGAAAAATCTATATCAAATAGCTGACATACTTCTGATTAGTAACGGTCTCCTTTTACACCTTCTTTGATCATTGAATCAAGTTGGTTCAGATGTGCTTCAGATAAGGTGATATCCTGCGAAGCCCAGTTTTGTTCCAACCTTTCAATCTTTCGGGTACCCGGAATTGTGGCAAGGTTAACATCCCTCGAAAGCAACCAGGCCAGGGCTATCTGCGCGGGAGTTACATTGATCTCTTGTGCAATTTCAATTACCTGATCGGCCAGTTGGCTGTTATGTTTTATTGCTTCCTCGCTAAAACGGGGGTTATTCAGGCGGAAATCTCCGGGTTCCAGGTCGGCACGTGAACGGATCTTACCTGACAGGAATCCTCTTCCCAACGGACTATAAGCTACAAATCCAATGTTCAGTTTCCTCACAGTTGGCAATATACTGTCTTCCACTTCCCTCGTCCACAGGGAATATTCCGTTTGTAGTGCACTTATCGGATGGATTTTATGAGCCCGTTCAATGATATCCGGATCGGCTTCTGAAAGGCCGATATAACGAACTTTTCCGGCTTTAACAAGCTCCGCCATGGCACCTACGGTTTCTTCTATCGGCGTGTTTGGATCAACCCGGTGTTGGTAATAGAGGTCGATGTAATCGGTGCCAAGCCGCTTCAGTGAAGCATCACAGCTTGATTTTACATAAGCAGCGTTTCCTTTAATTCCGAGCCAGCTGCCATCTTCGCCACGCGAAACTCCAAACTTTGTTGCCAGGGTGATTTTATCGCGTCGCCCTGCCAATGCCTTCGACAATAAGATTTCATTTGTAAAAGGGCCATACATATCAGCCGTGTCCCAAAAATTACAACCAATTTCAAGCGCCCGGTCAAGTACTTTGAGGTTTTCTGATTCAGATGATGAACCATAAAAATCAGACATTCCCATGCAGCCTAAGCCTACTGCCGGCACCTGTAATCCTTGTGATCCAAGTTTTACTAATTTCATATTTGATTTTTTAATTATAATGCTTTTAAATGATAATAAGACTAACAAATTATCATTGCAGGTGGTTTTGATAAAAACAGAAAAGTTATTAAGTTTTGAATCCCCGGGTTAAAACCAGCTTGGAATTTTGAAAATCAAAGCGAAACAGGTTTTATTTTTTTACCACAATTTTGTCCTTAAACTGTTCGCCATTTATAGTTAACTCAATAATATACAATCCAGTGGAAAGAAATCCGGCGTTCCAGGTAGTATTGGGTGATTCAATTTCAAGTACTTTTTGACCCGAAAGATTGAACAGCCGGACTTTCTCTAATTCATCATCTTCGTTTACTATTACATTAAACCAGGAATCAGCGGGATTTGGATAAATCAAATAATTTCCGTGAAAGGAGGGAGGATCAGGGTAAAGCCCCTCACAGGATTCCTGTATTTCTTTGTAGGTATTACAACCTTTTTTATTGGCTGCAATAATAAATGTGCCAAAAGGTTCGGCAAAATAGTCGCAAATACTTTCAATCTCGCAATAGGAGAGGGAGTCGTTTTCCGAAATGTTTAAATAGTGAATTTGTTTCGGCTCAATATTATCCAGCCCCGAAAGGCTGCTTAAGATTGCATTTCGGTAAATTTTAATAAATCCCCCAGTGGAAGTTAAATTGGTTAGCCCACTAATGTTCCGCAACGACTTATTGTCCCATATATTTAAATGACCTTGCATACTCTGCAAGTTGTTTAATCCTTCAAAGTTCCTCAATCCGGGATTGGTCCATACGGATAGATTTCCACCAATAAATTTCAGTCCATTCAACCCCTGAAGGTTGACAATAAATGGCTGTCCGGTAATTCTCAGCGAACCATTTATGGTTTTTATACTATTGAGACCTTCCAGAGATTGTAACGCTGTGTTGTTATAAATATAAATTTCTTCACCAATTGAGCCTAAAGCACTCAATGCCTCAATATCGGTTAATGACTCGTTAAAACCTAAACTCAAATCAATTCCAATTAAAGTGAGCTGATTTAGCCCGTTCAGGTTTTGCAATGCAGGATTCTGCTGGATATCTATTGATCCGTTTATTTCAGTTAAAGAATTAAACCCTGAAAGACTATTTAGTGCTGCATTATTATAAATTTCAAGATTGCCTCCAATGACGACAACAGCGTTTAAGCCCTCCAGGTTGGGAAGCAACTGATGCTGACCGATCATACAATCGCCACCAATACTTGTAAGTAAATTTAATCCCTTTAAACTGATCAGGTTGGCATTATAATCAATCCAAAGATCACCACCAACTGTCGTTAATGCATTTAATCCGTTGAGATTGGCAACTGCATTTTCATATATTTCCAGGTTGCCTTCAATCATTGTTATTGAAGTAAGGCCATTTAAAGCCTGCAGGGAGGAGCAAAAATAGATCATGAGGTCACCGGCAACTGAAACCACATTGTCAAGCCCGGAAAGCGATGTTAAACTGCTTGTGTTGATCCAGAGATTTCCGTTGATCTGGGTCAGACTATTTAGACCATCCAGATTTGAAAGTGCATAATTTTTGAAAATATTCAGGTCATTTCCAATAAAATTGAGATTGCTTAAACCGGTTATATCCGTAAGCAAAAGGTTGGCATGTAGGTCCTCTTTTCCACCGATCCATAAATCGCCGGATATGGACGTGATGGTATTTAACCCATCTAAGTTATTAATACTGCTCAATCCATAAATAAATAGATCACCATCAATATTAGTAACACCCGGATAATTTTCTGCAAAATGGTCAACCTGATCCTGAGTGCTAAAAATAATGCTTGATTTTAGCGTCGTTTGCGAAAAAAGAATGGCATATGATGCAATAAAAAGTACAAAAACAAATAACAGCTTCCAGGCAGATTTTTTCATCATTTAGTATTATTGAAATTAGTGATGTTTCAAGTGATAATGATTGCCGGTTTTATGTTATTGAAAACCCTGAGTAAATATAGAAAAAAAGTCAATTTCATAGTCACTTTCCAGGGTTAATATTTCCAGTTACATAAAACATAATGACCAAGAAACAAAAGACTTGTGTTATAATTGTGAGGATTGCTCGCACGTAATACAATTTTGATCATAAAAATTAAGACAATTTGTTGGTTGACTCAAGGTAAAATTGTAGTTCTGTATGCAAATAAATATGCCAATAATATTTAGGGGCATAAAAAAGGACACTAAATTTTAGTGCCCTTAAGTTTGTGTTTAACATGAACAATTAATTATTTCCGCGCTGAGTCTGTTTTTGTATTTCCCGCTTTTTTTACCGGCTTGCTTTGTTTTTGCGGGCTTGCTTTATCACTTTTTGCAGATGAACTATTTGTTTGTTTTGTCTTGCTGCTTGCACGGGCTGCCGAACCGTTCGATGCTTGTTTTGTGCTTTTTGGCTGAGAACTGTTTTTAGCCTTTTGCTCGCTGCTTTTATTGTTTGTTCTTGTCGCCTGCTCCTTCTGTTTCGGTGTTGATTTACTTTTTACATCTCGTTTTACAACGTTACTTTTTTGCTCTCGTTGATCAGATTTGTAAGTTGTTGCAGCACGAGTCTGTTTAGCCGGCATCGGTCTGGTTGTTCCGGTATTTTGTTTTGTACTGGCCTTATCTCTGCGATCATAATCCACTTTTTTTACTTCACCACTTTTGAAATCATTTCTTTTGTCAGAACGGGCCGGACGAGGATTATTACTATTATTCGTGGCGGCTGAACTTCTGTGTTGGTTAAGCCCACTCCTGTTAGTAATACCCTGGTTTCTTTTTGTAAATGAATTTTCAGGATGCCTGCTTCCATAGTCATTTCTGGCTACTTGATGGTGCATGTTAACTGCGGTTCCGCATCTTCTTACATTGGTATAGTGGTAAGCGTTGTGAACATTAATATGTACATGCACATTGGTTCTGTAGTAATGAGGATGATAAGGATGCCATGACCTGTAATAGTATGGATAATATCCCCAATAGTAAGGTGAATACCAGGGCCTGTAATAAGGACCCCAGAACCAAACCACGATCAATGGACGATAAACATAAACCGGTTCAATGATATAGTCAGGTCCGTAAATATATGAATCACCAACTACCTGAATGGTGGTTACTCCATGAACATCACGCTCAACTTCGATAGTGGCAACATCCTGGTAAAGGTCATTTCCAATTACTGCCTGAATTGCGATCAGGTGCGTATAGTTTTCTGATAGTTCCACTACTCTCAGGTAATCCACATATCCGTCCCGGTTCAGGTCGAGGTTGGATATTTGCATATTTGGGTCGTTCAATCGATTTTCAAAATCTTCCAGATCTTCGGAATCGCCAAAGATGGAGGCTACTGCTTCTAAATCGAGGTTGTCACTAATTTCAAGGTTGTTTGCGGTTACTGTTATTGTTTCCTGGGCTGCTGCATATCCAAACGCTGCGAAGAGTAGGACATACAAACTGATTATCTTGCGTTTCATGATATGTTCTTTTAAAGTTAATACCTAAGATCAATTTTGCCCGTATTTACCGCTTGCAATTTTCAATACAGGGTTGACCAATTTATTTTGTCTCGAGATACTGGTTTTAATACAATTGTTTTGCCAAAATGAACTTTTGGGTTTAAGTCATTGAAAAATAAGTAGTTTAATTTTTTGGTTAAATCGATGATGAAGGTGGGTTAAAAAGTTTGTGATTGGAGAATAGATGGTTGGGATTGGAAAAAAATTGTACTTTTGTGCTTACTACACCCTCTCCTGAATTAGGTAAAAAGAGATTTGCATCATGAAAAAACTTATTCTCATTTTTTCGCTGTTGGCTTTTATTGGTGTTTCCTGCAGGTCGGGCAAGGACAACAATATTTATGTGGATCACGCCAAAGAAAAGGATCACTTCAGGGTAAATAAACAATACAAAAAATCTGACAGGAAATGTAAAACCTGGAGATAATAAATCTGTTTGCCAGTCTGGTTATAAACAGCTTCTTTCATTAATTTTCGTTAATCCTTTCCCTGGTTAGTTCATGCCCAAAATGTAATACAACTAAATTCGTTGAAGTGGCTTGTTTATTAGGCTTGCGGATCTTGAACACAAATTAACTAATGTTCCTAAAAAAGGCATGGATCGCAGAAGATGCGCAAAGCAAATTCAATTGACCCATGCCCCGGGATAATGAATCAAACCCAAAATCATTTTTTGATAAAACTCAGTTGATCTATGCCGCCATTGCCACCGCTAACATCCTGCAAACGGATAATGCCTGAATTTTTTTCAAGTATCGTCCAGTCTTCCGAAAGATCGTCATGAGGTTGTGATGTGCTAAACGAAATAATCAGTTTGGTTTGACTGTCATCTGAACCCATCGACCAGGTGCCTGTAGCTGTGTTGCTGCCATTTGTTGAGGTAAGGGTGCCGTCATTCTCAAATACAAAAGTATACCCATTAAATTTGTGCGTTTCATCCTTTCCTGAATCAATGTATTGGCTTACCTTCCAGGAGCCTTCGGGTATATTGGTATTCCCATTCGCCGGATTAATGTCATCATCTTTCGAATTTGAACAAGATACGATCAGCACTGCTATAGAAATAAAAATTACTGCTTTTAATAAATTATGCTTTTTCATAGTTGTAAGTATTTAATTAGTACATAATAGATTATATGATAATAGAACCAGTTTGTTTTTGTCTGGTTATCACAAATGTCAGTGAATTATCTTCGTAATGGAAATTAAAAAGTTCAAATGGGGATTAGCGATTAGCGAACGGGAATAATTGCATTTTGAAGGGAAGAAATAAACTGTATCTTCTTTTAAATATTTGGATTAGGAGGCTTAAATTTAGAAGATTTTGTTCAGCGATTTTACAATTTTATCCCACTCCTGATCTGTAGTAATTTCTACGAGTTGCAGGTGATTGGTCTTATAATTCTCAAACAACTGCCATTGCAGGTCATATATTTGTTTGATCATCTCCGCAATCTCGGATTCAGTTGCATTCAAATTCCCCATTGCGGTTTTATTGTTAATATTTACATCATCAATTGCCTTTTCAATCCTAACGACTTCATCCTTGAATTGACGCACGATGGCTAATGCTTTTTGCTGGCGGTGAGGATCGGTGATTGTTTTCTCAATTTTTAACTCTGTCTTTAAAAAGGACTTCTTAAGTTTAGAAATTTGCTTAGCGCGCTTTTTTTCGTTTTTGTTCCAGTAAGCTTTTGAAGCTGTTACAATTTGGTCCCATTCCGACGGTTCTATCAATTGCTGAACCTTCATCCGGGTTTCCAATTTAATATCATTCATCTTTGTCCGGTCGATCATTACCTGATTAAAGAATTCCTGGAATTGTTCGGTGGTTGTAGTTCTGCTAGTATTTAATTCTGCTAGTTGTGTCATGCTCTTTTTTTCCTTTTTCCTAAGTGCTTTTGATTCCTTTTCAAAAAACTTTACCAGTATTAAAATCTGATCTTTACGTTCCTTTTCAACAACGTATTTTTTTACATGCTTTTTAAATTTTGCATTGATCATTCCACTTTCAGGACCGGAGAATATCAAGGTAAAAAGTAGCGCCCAGAGCATATGACTTGAATTAAATGTCTTTTAAAAAACCTTTTTGTATTTTAATAACCGTAATTATCAATCAAATAAATAAGTGCAGCCATACAGCCTGAACCCAGCTGAAGCTCCCGAATATTAATTTTATCCATCGTATCCGAGGCCGAGTGATGTATGTCCATATAACGTTGCGAATCGGTACGGTAGCCGATCAGTGGAACACCCTGTTTCTTCAGGGGATCAATGTCAACGCCACTGCCCCCTTTTTGGATGTAGTAAATTCCGTAGGGCTCAAGCAATTCCTGGTAGGCTGCAAAATTTTCAACAATTGGGTCATCGGCATCCACCATAAAACCGACGGGTGTAAAACCGCCTGCATCGGTTTCCATAGCGAGAAAATTGCTTATGTTATTGTCTGCACAATATTGCGCAAATGCCCGGCTCCCCGATTGAAACAACTCTTCATCCATGAAAAGCACTACCCTTATTGTTCTCTTATTACTGATTGCAAGTTCCTTAAAAATCCGCATCACATCTGCTGATTGTGCACATCCTGCACCGTCATCATGTGCTCCGGGTGTATTGTACCAGGCATCAATATGGCCACCAACTACTATGTATTCATCAGGATAAACATTACCCCGTAAGTCGGCGATGAGGTTGCAGGAGGTAATTTCTTCAAGATCTTCGGCCTGAATATTCATGCGCACTTTCAGATTTTTATCCAGACTCAATTTTTGAGTAAGCAGATCGGCATCCACAAAACTAATGGCTGCACAAGGAACGCGCAAACTATCGAATCGGGTTGAGCCGGAATGAGGCACGGTGTCAAATTTTGTTGTTACTGACCGCACCAAAACACCCGCCGCTCCCAGGCTGGCGGCAAGGGCTGGTCCACGTGCCCGTTGACCAACGGCTCCTCCATAGGCCCGGAAGGTATTTATATTTGTTAGATCCACCGGTCGATTGAAAAACACAATTTTACCTTTTACTAATTCAGGGTCAATTGCTTTCAGTTGATCCAAACCCATTACCTCCAATATTTCTGCCGCTATACCAAACTCAGGAGTTGAAGGTGAAGGGCCCAATGCCACTGCCCTCAATGGAATTTCTTTTTCCCCATCAACGATAGAAACCGTGGTGGAAATATGTTTCCAGGCTTTGGTTTTAAATTCCTGCCTGAATACGGTATCTGCACCAAGCTTGTGAAAGTAATCTTCGAAATATTGTATGGCTTGCATTGAGGCCTCGGTCCCCAGCAATCTTCCGGGTGTTTCCTTGCAGAGGTAGGTAAGATTATTATATGCATCCTGGTTCAGAAGTGCATTATCAAAGATTTGGCGGACAACCGTTTCATCCGGGTTTTGTGAGATTGATGTTAGATTGAAAAATGCCAGTAATACAAGCAAAAGGGAGGTACGCATTTTTTTAGCGTAAAAATATTAAATATGAGAATAACTCAGTTGGATTTTGAATTAATTCATGAAAAAACGAAAGAAATATTTGCTGACCCAATTAATTAAACTTAAATTTTTAATTTTAGCCCAGCCAATCCACAGCATAATTACCAATGGCAGTTAGTAAAGGCATATGTGAATCGCTGACCGATAAAGAGATCATTTCAAAGTCGCTTGAACAGGTCGAATACTTCGCATGTCTTTATGATAGATATGAGCCGCGTTTTCAGCGTTATATTCAAAAGATTTCGGTTTGCAGCAGGGAAGAAGCAAATGATATTTTGCAGGATGCATTTATTAAAATCTGGAAAAATCTGAATAATTATGATGATGGATTAAAACTGAGCAGCTGGCTGTACCGGATTGTACATAATGAAACCATTTCTTTTTGCAGGAAAAAAAGATCCTACGGAAAATCTAATGTGGTGGAGATTGACAATTCAAATCTTATCAATTTGGCTGAGGAGCAACCCGACGAAATTGATCCGGAAGAAAAATACTTTCTCACGCACCAGGTACTTGATCAGTTAGAACTGAAATACCGGGAGGTTTTAATATTAAAGTTTCTGGAAAAAATGAGCTACGATGAAATTTCAGATGTACTCAAAATTCCCGAAGGAACTGTGGCAATCCGCATCAACCGGGCAAAAAAAGTTTTTATAAAACTGGCAGACAAACAAAATATATCATTCATCGGCTAAATTTAATATCATGAAAAACGCAGAAAAATTACTCAATACGATGAAAGAGCAAAACATAAAACCGATTCCCAAATGGCGTTTCACACTTAATAGGTTTCTTATCGGTTTAGCCATCATAATTTCCATTGGTATTGGCGGACTGGCTTTCTCCATTATCTTGTTCTCCATTCAACAATTGGGTTTCGACCTGATCACGCACATGACACACTCCACCGTTGAATTCCTGTTGGGATTGCTTCCGTTTATTTGGATCATACTCCTTATTATTTTTCTCGTTCTTGGCATGGTGAGTATTAAAAACTCAAGGAAAGGTTATAAATTATCACCTGCCAGGTTGCTTGCATATAATACTTCATTTAGCATTTTGTTTGGGGTATTGTTTTTTATTTCCGGTGGTGCTCAATGGTTTGAGCATGTATTTGATGTAAATGTTTCATCCTACGAAAGTGTTCGGGAGAAAAAAGTGAATATGTGGTCGATGCCCGAAAAGGGCTATTTATCCGGAACCATTGAAAGTATTACTGATAATAGTTTAATTCTTCGCGACTTTTCAAACAAACGATGGGTAATTGATTTTAAGGATGCAAAAATACCTGCAGTGCTTGACATGGAAGAGGGTAGTGAGATTAAATTGTTTGGGCAGATGATATCTAAAACAGAGTTTAAGGCCAGTGAATTAAAACCCTGGGGCGGTAACCAACGCTTTTATAACGGCAGGAACGGAAACAAAAAAAATAAAGATTAGGATATTAGTCTACTAATATCATTTCTACTTCCCTCTTTAGTATTCTTTTATCGTGTTTTTTATCAGCGACTTATAGGATGTTTTTAACTTGTTTTGCTTATTTCTGAAAAAAAAATCATTGAAAGTGAAAGAAAGCAGAACCGTCCGCGTAACAGTTTTTGAATGCAGAAAACATTCAGATAATTAACATAAATTCTCATATTAAAAATCTCAGAAAATGAAAAGAGTTAAAAAAGTTTTATTGGCGTTTGCACTTGTGATGATCGGCACTTCTTTACTTTTCAGCAGTTGCTCCAAAAGTACTACCGACGACCAAACTTCCTATCTTAAATCAAGCCAGGTAGCTATTGAAGATGAATCTTTTTTACAGGATTGCATTTGTAACCCTGCAGATACAATTTATCCCTTTGAAATAGAAATGCTCCAATTCATGCGTGAAGAGGAGAAACTTGCACATGATGTATATGTAACATTATATGGCCAGTTCAATGTACCGGTTTTCAATAATATCAGCAAAAGTGAGCAAATTCATATGGACCGAGTATTGTATTTGCTGAATTATTATAATATTCCGGATCCTGCATTACCAGGTATTGGTGAGTTCTCAAATCCTGATCTGGAAGCGCTCTATAACGCGCTTGTTGAACAGGGCAGCGCTTCACTGGTTGATGCCCTCACGGTAGGTGCTACCATTGAGGACCTCGATATTTCAGACCTTAATCAACACATCGGGGAAACAGAAAATGAAGCAATTCAATTGATCTTCGGGCATCTTCGTTGTGGGTCAACCAATCACCTGAAAGCCTTTACCAATCATTTGAATTTTCACAATGCTCAATATACTCCACAATACATTTCGCAGGAAGAATTTGATGAAATTCTAAACGGAACGTTTTCAGAATGCATGACCGCCGTTGGTTTCCCAACAAGTTATGCTGAATAATCGGGACCAAAAAGAGGTTATTAGAACTATTATAAATTTAGGTTGTTTCGATGGCCGGTAAATGTAAAATATTTACCGGCTTTTTAATTTTATCATTGCAAATTGCTTTGAATTGTAATCATTACTTTTGCCTTCAAATAATTCAAAACGATTGAAAAGTCTTTTTAATTTAAGGGATCGTTCGGCTTTTACAAAAAACCTGGTGACACTGATTTCGGGAACAACACTTGCTCAGGCATTGCCAGTGGTGGTTTCACCAATTTTAACACGTATTTATTCCCCTGAGGATTTTGGTATTCTTTCCATTTTTATGTCGATGGCAGTAATTTTAGGAATTGTTGCAAACCTGAAATATGAACTGGCTGTGTTATTACCTGAAAAAGAAATGGATGCGGAAATCATAGTTTTGTTGGGAATATTAATATCCCTTGCTTTTAGCTTGTTTTTATTGATTATTATTTTCTTTTTTCAAGATACGATTTTACTCATTTTGGGAGATCAGCGGCTTTCAGGTTGGTTATATCTGGTTCCACCGGTTGTATTTCTGGTAGGGTTATATGGAATGCTCAATTACTACAACACCCGGCTAAAAAAGTATAAGGATATTGCTTATTCAAAAGTGGCCAAATCCATTGCTATGGTGCTGGTTCAGTTAGTAGCCGGCTGGGGGAAAATGGCTTACGGAGGATTGATTCTTGGATATTCTGTCGCAAACGTTTTTGGCAATATTCGGCTGCTCAAAAATTTCATTCGAAAACGAAATATGAACGTCACATTTCGTAAATCCGAATTGAAGCGGGTGGCACAGCGATATAAAAGATTCCCGATATATACTTTCCCGGCCACCTTAGCAAATAAAATGGCCACTGACCTTGTGAATATATTGATATCACTGGTATTTAATGTTACTACCCTGGGCTTTTATTCCCTTGGAATGCGGATGCTCGGTTTTCCGAGTTCGTTTATTGGTACCAGTGTGGGCCAATTATATATGCAGGAAGCGGCCAATGAAAAGGAGCGCTCAGGCAAGGCTGTCATAGTTTTTCGTTCTGTTTTGAAAAAGCTTATTTTAATTGGGCTCCCTGTTTTTTCACTAATTTTTATATTTGCTGAACCTGTTTTTGCATTTGTCTTCGGTCCCGAATGGCGCGTTGCCGGCACCTATTCGCGATACCTGATCCCACTGCTTTTTATCCGGTTTGTGGTGAGCCCGGTATCAGTAAGTCTCAGTATTTTTGAAAAACAACATTTATCTCTCTTTTTGCAGGTTGGGATGTTAATAGTTACATTGCTTGTGTTTTTATTTGCCTGGAAATTTACGTTGCTATTTGAGACTTTTTTGCTTGTTTATGTGGTAGTACTATCGGTTTATTATTTGTTTTTTCTATTAATTTTGTTCAAAACAGTTAAAGGAAAGTCATCATGAGTATTAATAAAGCAGTTCAGTACGGAAGATATTTTGAAGAATTTACATTAGGGGATGTTTATGCGCATGACCTGCGTAAAACCATTACCGAATCCGACAATAATTTGTTTTCACTACTTACCATGAATCACCACCCTGTGCATCTTGATCAGGAATATGTAAAAGAACATCAGCACGGGAAAGTACTGGTGGTAGGCACCCTGGTTTTTTCGTTGGTGGTGGGGATAACGGTAGCCGATGTAAGCGGAAAAGCGATTGCGAATCTGGGCTATCGCGAAATAGTCCATTGCGGTCCGGTTTTTATCGGAGACACCCTGCATGCAAAAACGGAAGTATTGGATATTCGCCGGTCCTTATCAAAACCTGACAGGGGAATAGTATCGGTAAAAACGATTGCCTATAATCAAAATGATGAGGAAGTACTTTCATTTTCGAGGGATGTACTGGTTCCGGTTTTAAATGTTTAAACTGATTTCAAATGAAGAAAAAATATGACGGTAAACTAATTCACCGAAGCCTGTTATTTACTGCCGGTCATAACAGGAAATATCTTGATAAATCATTCCAAACGGCTGCTGATGCAATAGTTTACGACCTGGAAGATGCGGTACCTGAAAAATGGAAGAAAGATGCACGTGAAATTTTAAGGGAGTATTTGAGCAATCCGCTACCCGACAACCGTCCGGTTTATGTTAGGATTAATCCTCTTGAAACAGGTTTGACCATGATGGATATAGATGCTACTGCCTGCCCAAATCTGAATGGATTTGTTTACCCCATGACCAATACCCGTGAGGACCTGATCGCATTTGATGCACAATTATCTCTAAAAGAAAAACAACTTGGCCTGCCGGCATATTATTTTGATGTAATTGCTTTGATTGAAACACCCCGGGGAATTCTTAATCTTCGGGAGATAGCAACGGCTTCAAGGCGTTTGGTAGGTTTGCTTTTTGGTAGCGAAGATTTCCTGGCTGAGCAGGAGGGCCGGCATGGCAAAGAGGCACGTGGAATGGAAACACCGAGACATATGGTGGCAATAGCCGCTAAAGCCAATAATATCATGGCAATCGACTCTCCTTATGTTCAGGTTGGGGATTTTGAAGGATTAAAATCACACATCGAACAGGCACGGGATATGGGATATGAAGGTATGTTGGTGATGTCGCCACGCGAACTTGAAATTATCCATAGCCGTTACACACCCGATGAAGCCGAGGTAACAAAAGCAGCAGAAATAATCCGGCTTGCCGATGAGGCTGCGAAAAACGATCGTGGAATTATTATTCATGATGGAATATTTGTTTCACCACCCACACTCAAGGCCGCCCGAAAGCTATTTGAGCGAAGCAATAATATAAATACCTATCTCGATTTTGTAAAAAGCAAATGAGTGTTGCCGAAATAAATAAAGATTCCCTGGTTAAAGACTTGAAAGCCATTGGTGTTAAAAAAGGAGATCTGTTGCACCTCAAAATATCCATGCGTTCGGTGGGAAAGCTGAATGGTGGTGCCAATGAATTGCTGGATGCCATTCTTGAATCGGTGGGTGATGATGGAACCATCGTTTCGGATGCCTTTGTAAACGTATATCCTTTGCCGCTTTCTGACGAAAAGAAAAAGATCATTGCCGATGATCATACCCGATCATATGCAGGTGCTTTCGCAAATGCAATGATCAATCATCCCCGTATGGAGCGCAGTAAACACCCGATTCAAAAATTTGCGGCCATTGGCAGGCTGGCAAAGGAACTCTGCGAAAGGCATGTTCCGGGCTCGGGAGGATATGATCTGCTTGATGAAATGGCCATGATGGATGCAAAAAATCTAACCATTGGTCCTGATGTGGTAGGTGTGGGAACCACCCATGTAGCCATCGATCAACTTGGGTTTAAAAGAAAAGAAATGAACACCGGGGCATTATACCGAAATATGGATGGGGAGGTAAAACTGGCGAAAATGAATTGGAATGGCGGATGTGGCCGTGGTTTTCCTAAATTTTATCCGCTGTATCGCGAAAAGGGTGGAATGCTGGCTGAAGGAAAAATAGGAGATGCCGAATCGGTATTAACTTCAATGAAAAGGACACTAGCTATTGAAAAAGAAAAACTGAAAGAGGATCCACGATTTTTCTTTTGCGACGATCCTGCTTGCTATTCATGCCGGATCAGCTGGGACCATTCATCAAAAAACTACCTTGCATTTGGTTGGGCCTGGCTGCGGAAAAATGCTGGCAGCCTCTCCTTCAGTCGATTTAAAAACCTGTACCTGGTATTGATGAAACGCGCATGATCATTGAAATCCAAAATAATTTTTTACCTGAAAAGAAATATATTCTTGGGGTGCTTTTTAACCATTATCTTGGATTGGAATTCCAAATTCGGCTTTCAGAATCAGCGAATTTTTCAATCATTTTGGACAATGGCCGAAAATTGGTTTTCCCTGATCTTTTTTTTACATTTTCAAAAGATGTTGATTCACTGTATCAGTTGAAAAACCTGCCTGAGGAGGTTCACTTAATTAAAAATGAATTTGCTCCTGAGTCCGATCTGGTTGCGCTTTATGGCTCGGATGAATTTAATAAAGACAAAAATATAACCTGTGGTTTTGATCTGGTTTCATCTGCTTTTTTTATGCTAACCCGATGGGAGGAAATGATTTCGGTGAAAAAGGATAAGCATGATCGTTTTCCTGATGAGGAAGCGCTCGCTGTTAAATTTGGGTTTTATCATCGTCCCATTGTTAATGAATATGTTGAATTCATTTGGAATGCGCTGTGCTATCTGGGTTTTGAGGGGAATCGTAAGCCTCATGTATTTGAACCCATTATTACCCATGATATTGATGAAATGTGGCGTTATGCAACAATCAGCCGGTTTTTAAGGGCGATGGCAGGTGATTTAATTCAGCGGAAAAGTTTAACGTCACTTTTTGCAACAATCAAAGATTTCATGCAAATCCACTTTCAGAAAAAGCCTGATAATTACGATACATTTCAATTACTTATGCAACTTTCTGAAGAGCATCATCTGAAATCCCGGTTCTATTTTATTCCCGGTGAGATTGGCGAAACAGATGTTCGTTATAATATCCACCATTCGAGGGTAAATGATGTAATCCATGAAATCGTCAAGCGGGGCCATGAAGTGGGAATTCATACCTCCTATGATTCGTATGATGATTTTAAAAAGTTTTCGCAGGAGGTTGATAGGATAAAACAAATTTGCAGTGAGATAAAAGGAGGGCGCCAGCATTATTTGCGATTGAAAATCCCTGACACATTCAGATACTGGGAAAAAGAAGGATTGAAGTACGACAGTACCCTGGGGTTTGCATTTGACGCTGGTTTCAGGGCTGGGACCTGTTTTTCATTCCCCATTTTTGACCTGGTAAAACGAAAACAACTGCAGCTATTGGAAAAACCGGTAACTGTGATGGAAGTTGCATTGCGAAAAAAGTATAATCATCCGGGTGATTTCCTTGAAAATATGAACCATTTCATTGATGTGGTTAAAAAGTACCGCGGAGAATTTGTGCTTATTTGGCACAACAGCAGTTTCAATACCTGGGAGTGGAACGATAACTGGTTGAGTATTTATAAGCAGACCGTTCAAAAATTATCAGAACGCTAAGTCCGGTAGAATTTTTCTTTGTTTATTTCTAATGAACTCCAGCCAATGAGGCTCAGCAACAAATGATTATGTGTTGCGTATAATTGCCTTTAAAATTCAAACCTCACATCGATTATGAAAACAGAAACCCTTTCCAAAAAAGGATGCCTCCGTTGAGACACTTCGTGGTTTTGCCATTATTTTAGTTGTACTGGGCCATGTTATAGGCAGCGACTCAGGTGGTGGAATGCGCGTAAGCGACGATTCCTTTCTCCGATATATTTATTACACATTTGAATATTTAAGAATGCCTTTATTTACTGTGATTTCAGGTTGGGTTTATGCATTGCGTCCTGCCAGTAAATTAAATTTCAAAAGCTTTACCATGAAGAAAGTGAGAAGGATAATTTATCCAATGATTTTTGTGGGGGCAACTTATTATCTTTTACAATATTTTACCCCCGGAACTAATGCAAAATCACCTTTGCAGGATATATGGCAAATAGTAGTTTTTCCCTACACCTTATATTGGTACCTGCCTTCACTGTTTATTGTGTTTTTACTAATTTCAGGATTGGATGCTTTGAAAGCAATCGAAACTAAAATACAATGGGCATATATTTTACTTGCAGCAGTGATTTTTTTAATCGTGCGCGATCAGTTCATTCCCGAAGCTGTGCCCAATTATTTTAGCTTCAAAGGTGCAGTTTACTTGCTTCCGTTTTTTATAATAGGGGTTGGTTTACAGCGATTCAAAGATATTTTCGCAAACAGGTATCTCAATTTTTCACTCCTTACAATTTTAGCATTTAGCTTATTGATACAACAGCTTTCGTGGTTTGATGTAATCGATTATGAACTCAGCAAACGAAATGGAATCGGGCTATTAATTGGGATTACCGGAACCATCCTTTTCTTTAAAATCAAATGGCGGGTCAATTGGTTGATTTGGTTTGGCAGTTATGCTTACACCATCTACCTTTTTCACTCCTTCGGGACGTCAGGAGGCAGGATATTAATCAAGGCAGCCGGTATCAGCAATACGTTTTCTGTTTTTATCGTATCGTTGCTTTTAGGCTTATTACTTCCGGTTCTTATCGAAAAAATCCTTGATCCAATTCCACTTACCCGCATGTTATTTTTAGGAAGGAGTTATACATTGAAAAACAAGAAACCCTTTTTATCGAAAATTAAGTTTAAGCCGGTTCAGGAATAAGGATTTATTATTTTTTCCAGGAAAGTTTTCGGGCCGCGTCATATTCAATTTTATTATTGTCGAGCAGCCATTGAATAACTTTGATTACCTGATTTTCTGAGGCACCTCTGATCTGTTCTGATATTTCCTTAATGGAAAGCGGTTTGTTTAAAATCAATGGTTTTACCTGGTTTAAAACATTGTTAAATTCAAGCTCACTCATTTCAATTTTATTGCGCTCAACACAAACATCACATTTCCCGCACCGATGCGATTGTATTTCACCAAAGTACTCCAATAATAAGGAACTGCGGCAGCGGGTGGAACTACTCACGTAGTTGAGCACAGCATCCAGTCTTTTCCGGGCATTGGCTTTACGATCTTTATAGTTTTCATTGGAAATGCTTATGTCTTTGCCGTCCAAACGCTCCGTTAAAAAAGTGATTTGCGGATTGCCCGTTTGCTGTTTGTAAATTAAAACTTCAAGCTTCATCAGGTATTTCAGGGTTTTTACCACTTCCTCAACAGGTATTTCCAGCCTTTTTGCAATTTCGTCTTCATTTATTTTAGTGAATTCAGTAAAAAGACCGCTGTAAGAGCGAAGCAAAGTTTTTACGAATTTGTCATAGCGCGCATTTTGAACCTGGAACTTGTACAGATCCTCTTTGCCTATCCTTACAAAAAGCAAACTATCATTATCTGAAATATCCTGTAATTTAAGGTATCCATCCTTTTCAAGCAACTTAAGTGCTGCAGCAACCACAATGGGCTGGAAATTATAACCGGCAGCAAAATCAGGGAGACTAAACTCAAAATTTACATCCCTGCCGCTTCCAATGGCAAGTTGGTAATAATTGCCCAGAGCATGATAAATCTGCCGGATGTTTTCAATTGGAGGATACTGAATTTCGAGGAACTTTTCGATTTCCGGAATATCACTTTCATGGTACATTAAAACGGCATAGGATTGTCTTCCGTCCCTTCCCCCGCGGCCGGCTTCCTGGAAATAGGCTTCAATACTGTCGGGCAGATCAAGGTGGACAACAAATCGTACGTCAGGTTTGTCGATGCCCATACCAAATGCATTGGTTGAAACCATTACCCGGATTTGGCCTTTTTTCCATGCGTCCTGCCTGGACGATCTCTCTTTCGAACTGAGGCCTGCATGATAAAAGTCGGCGCTAACTTTATTAAACCTCAAAAATTCTGCTATTTCAACAGTTTTACGCCGGTTACGCATATAAACAATCCCGGTTCCCGGGATATTCCTGGTAACCCTGAGCAACCTGTTTAGTTTATCTTCTTCATCTAAAACAACATAGGTGAGGTTTTTCCGCTCAAAACTTTGCTGAAAAACATTTGGTTTTGAAAAGTTAAGTTTGTCCTGTATATCTTCCACCACCTCTGGGGTGGCTGTGGCTGTGAGTGCCATTACCGGAACTTCAGGCAGAAGTGATTTTATCTCAGCAATTTTTAAATATGAAGGCCTGAAATCGTATCCCCATTGCGAGATACAATGTGCCTCATCAACTACCAGAATATTCACCCTCATTTTCTGGAGTGCCATTTGAAACTGATCTGTTTGCAGCCGTTCGGGAGAAACATATAAAAACTTGAGTTTTTTATGTACTGCGTTATTCAGGGCAACTTCTATTTCCGTTTGCATCATTCCCGAATAAATTGCCGATGCAGTGATCCCTCTTGCCTTCAGGTTTTCCACCTGATCTTTCATAAGTGCTATCAATGGTGTTACCACTATTCCAATCCCTTCTGTGGCCATAACCGGAACCTGAAAACAAATGCTTTTACCGCCTCCGGTTGGTAGCAGGGCCAGGGTGTCCTTACCTTCAAGAATAGAGTTAATAATCTCTTCCTGAGCCGGCCGGAATGAATTATAACCCCAGTATTTTAGCAGTATTTCAGCGGATTTGCTCATTCATACAATATTACGACTTTTTCTGTTTTGAACATTATTCATTTTTTAAGCTGAAAAATTGCTAAGGAAAGGTTCATTTTAGCTTAAGATTAGTGAAAGAGAATCAACTTAAATTCGACGCAAATTTTAGATAGTGAATGAAAAAGAACAAGTGGAGCATGCATTGAGGTCAGCGTTTTCGTCAGCTTCACAAATTTATGTTGATACGGTAAATCATGAATGTGAAGTTTACGTTTCTGTAGATGAATTTATTGGAGAGATAAGTCAAACGATTTTATCCGATTCGGTATATTTTAAAATGGTTGATTATTGTGATACGCTGCCTTACAAATATGTTTTCAATTATACTTTTAAAGTAAATAAAACTAACAGATTAAGAAGTTCAGGAAGTTAATTATTAAGCGTGGCTTCATAAACCGAATAGTTATTCTTTGCATCCCAAACTTCGAGTTTAAACTCGTTTTTACCTTTGAGTAAGTGTTCATCAAAATAATAAGTGAGCAAATCATTTTTGACATCATATTCCATTAAAATCCAGGCTCCGTTAAGCGCAGGCTTATAATTACTAATCCCCGATAACTCATCTTCGATTTTCAACTTGATGGATTTTTGGCTTGCAACCGATTTCTGGTTTTTTATATTAAGCGCAGTAATTACCGGAGCAATCGTATCAACTACAATGCAGAATTTGCCAAAATTCCGGATTTTTGTACTAACAAATCCGTTCGTCCATGTACCTCCGGCTGACTCAATTCCATTGTCGGTAACTTCTGCAATGATGGCTTTATCCTGCAAACGTTTGGGGACAGAATCACCCCGGATCATCAGGCTGCACCAGGTATGAAGCGGTGTGTATGGATTTCCAATCTGGTGAATTGCAGAATAGCGGTTAAGTGTTTTTGGTAAAACCCTATAATTGAAATGCAATGTGTCATAAAGAGCGATTCCCGGAATCTCCAGGTTTATCCATTCATTTTTAAAATTGTTATTTCCTTTGTAACTAAATACTTGCTTTTTATTTTCAAACCGGGATTTTTGATTTTCTTTAATTTCGGTTCCTTTGATTGTAAATTCAAGTGTGGAGAAATTTCCAACCGCATCATATACCCGAACTTCAATAAAATAATTGCGGCCTGACATCACTTTTAGAATTCCACTGTTTTCAACACCTTGATAAATGCTGAGCTTGTTATTTGGCTGAACGAGTGTTTTCTGAACCTGTCTGTTTTTGGTTTTGTACTCTTTATAGTCGATTAAACTGTTGATATACCTTGTTTCGTCAAAGGAGAAAGTTTCCAATTTATGTTTGTAAAATGGTTTTGAATCAACTAAAACTTCAATTTCATAAACACCGTTTCTGTTCATTCCTCCATTGAATAAATCCACGGTGTTTATTCCAAAATAAACCTGTCCGGCTGCCTCAACGGTTTTATCATTTTTAAAAACATATTTACCATTTGAAAGAGATGGGTAAAAATCAACAGCCTCATCATTGCCATTAACTTCCGAATAAATCCCAAATGGATAAATTTTGAACAGATTAATTGTTGGGGCAGTTTTATCATAAACCGGATAGCCAAAGAGTAATGGATTCACCGGCTTTTGGTCAGCTGCGCTGCGAAGTTCAAAGTGGAGGTGAGGCCCCCCTGACCGGCCAGAATTACCGGAGTAAGCAACAATATCTCCCTGCTTCACGGCGAATTTTCCTGGCTCAGGGTATAAATCTACTTCATATGATTGATTGCTATACTGGTTCTGATTTACCCATTTATTAATTTCATCATTGTATTTGCTGAGGTGGCCGTAAACGGATACAAATCCATTGGGATGAGTGATGTAAAGAGCTTTACCGTAACCGCCCGATTGGATTTTAATTCGTGAAACATAACCATCTGCAACAGCATAAACATTGAGCCCTGTTTGTTCATTGGTTTTTATATCAATTCCCGAATGAAAATGATTTGACCGGAGTTCGCCAAAAGTGCCACTAAGCTTTAGCGGAATATCAAGAGGAGAAATGAAAGCATCGTTCGGATATTTTGACTGGGAATATCCAAATCCTGTAACTAAAAAAAATAAAACAAGTTGTATCAACAAGGTCGATTTCATAGGTGCATGATTAATCTGCAATATTAGTAATTTAAGCGGCGAACCCGTTTCGGAATTATTAACATTAAAAGGTGTATAACGCAATCTGAATCAATCTTTGTACTTTTGTTAAATCATTAATATTGAAACGATTTAAAAAGAGGTATTATGAATGAGCAACTTGAAGCTCAGGTAAAAAAAGAAGACGAAAAACTCGACATTTCCGTATTGTTTGTTGAAGACGAAGAACTGCTTCGGGCGATCTACGAGCGTATACTGAACAAGCTTGTATCAAAACTATATATTGCACCAAATGGTAAGGAGGGACTTGATGCCTATAATACCTACCACCCCGATTTAATTATTACCGACATCATGATGCCTGTGATGGATGGTTTGGAAATGGTTCAGAATATTCGCCAGGTGGATGATGATGTGCGGCTTGTGATCCTTTCAGCTTATGGCGAAGCAGAATATTTTATGGATGCCATCAAGATTGGTGTTAATAGCTTTTTGCTCAAACCTGTAGAAACAAAAAAACTAACCTCACTTGTTCATGAACTTGCCAATGGGATTTTACTTGAACGAAAGGTAAAAGAGCAGGAGCGTCAGCGTAAGCAGGCCGAAGAGAATTTAAGAAAGCTCAACCAGGAACTGGAAAAGCGGGTAGAGGAGCGAACCATTGATTTGCAGCATGAGATTAAAGAGCGTATTCAGGCCGAGAATGAACTCAAAGAATTGAATCTTACACTTGAAAAGCGGGTTAAGGAAGAGTTAAAAAAACGTGAGCGTCAGCAGCAGTTGCTCATCCAAAAATCGAAACTCGAATCCATGGGTGAACTGGCAGCCGGTATTGCTCATGAAATTAATCAGCCCCTTGGTGGAATTTCGATGGGGTTGGATAATATCCTCTTTAAGCTTTCTATGGGTAAGGTTTCTGAAGAATATATCCGCACCAAAATTGACGCTTTGTTTCAGGACATTGACCGGATAAGGCAAATAATCAATCATGTTCGAGTTTTTTCAAGAGATCAGAAGAACCTTGTGGATGAGCGCGTTGATATCAATAGCGTGATACACGATGCCTTATCATTAATTAGCCGACAATATCAAAACCATAATATAGAAATTTCGTTAAACCTTTGCGAAAATGCATGCTTTGCCATCGGAAATAAATACAGGATTGAGCAGGTTTTCCTTAACCTGCTGTCGAATGCCAAGTATGCGGTAGATCAAAAATTAAATATCTTAATGACCGGTTATTCGAAGAAGATAGAAATATTAAGTTATCGTGAAGATAATTTTATAGTTACGGATATCATCGATAACGGCATCGGAATTCCCGAGAAACATATCGGAAATATTTTTGATCCTTTTTTTACAACAAAAGACGTCGAAAACGGAACGGGATTGGGCCTGTCAATTTCATACGGAATTATCAAAGAAATGAAAGGGAACATAACCGTTGATAGTAAGGAAAATGAGTTTACGAAATTGAGTGTTTTTTTGCCGGCAGAAAAGGCAAATGATTAAAAAAAATTATGGAGAAAGTTAAAATTTTAGTTGTAGATGATGAGTCAAGGGTAAGGGAGGAAATTGCAGAGTTCCTCGTGCAGAACGATTATATAGTATACAAGGCAGCCATGCCATCGGAGGCTTTTAGTATTCTCAAGAAAAACGATATTCACATTGTTATTCTGGATATCAGGTTGCCTGAAATGGATGGACTTTCAGCGCTTGAGATCATTAAAAATGATTATCCTGATGTGGAAGTAATTATGATATCAGGCCATGGCGATATGAACAGCGTGATTGAAGCCATGCGAAAAGATGCTGCTGATTTTTTCCCAAAACCATTCAGGTTAATGGATATCAATCTTGCCATCAAACGAACCACAAGGTTTTTACAACTTAGCAGTAAATACAAGGAACTTGAAAAAAATTACTCTCTTATTTCAAGTGAAATTCAAAAAAGCATCGGTCACCAATTAATCGGAAAAAGTGCGGCCATGAAGAAGGTGATCAGCATGATGTCGAAAGTGGCCGGCGTGGAAAATACCACTGTTTTGATTACTGGCGAAAGTGGAACAGGCAAAGAGCTTGTTGCCCGGGGAATTCATTATCTGAGTAATCGGAACAAACAATATTTCCATAGTGTTAACTGCTCTGCCATTCCCGAAACTCTTTTTGAGAGCGAGTTTTTCGGACATAAAAAAGGATCATTTACAGGTGCCGTTGAAAATAAAGCAGGTTGGTTTGAAATAGCTAATAAGGGAACCCTTTTCCTGGATGAAATCGGGGATATGCCGTTAAGCCAGCAGGCCAAGTTATTACGGGTGCTTGAAGAACGTAAAGTATCCCGGGTGGGTAGCCACGATAAAATAAATGTGGATGTACGGGTGATAGCTGCTTCCAACCAGGAGTTACTGAAAATGAGTGAAGATAAAAACTTCAGACTCGACCTGTATCATCGTATCGGGTCTTTTGTGATTCATCTTCCGCCGCTGCGTGAGCGCAGAGAAGACCTTCCGCTTTTGCTAAAATATTTCATTGATTATTATACCAACTCGCTGGGTAAAACCATCAATAAGGTAGATCCGCAGATTGAAGCAGAACTTTCACAGTATTCATTCCCCGGCAATATTCGCGAATTAAGGAATATGATTGAACGGGCAATTATTATCAGTGAAAATAGCATATTAAAATGGAGTGATTTCCAACCAGGCAGATCTTCAAGTACGGAAACCATTGTGACATCTTCGATGCCATCTGAAGATACATGGGATTTGGAAGTAGCTGAGAGAAAATTAATTCAAAGAGCTTTGGATAAATCCAACAACAATAAATCGAAGGCCGCAGAATTGTTAAATATTTCCTGGCAGTCACTGGATCGCCGCATGAAGAAATTTGAACTTAATTGAGCAAAAAAATGACCCGCCAATCCTGAATTTGCAATAAACACAGTTCATAAACGTATATTTGACGCGAGAAATAATTATCAATGCGGGGTACGATTCCGTGGATCATATTTTTTTTAATGTTGCCGGTTCTGCTTTCAGCTCAGTTTCGCAGACAACAACCTTCTGCTTATTCCAACTATTTCGGTATTAGTGGTGAATTCGGAGTTACTTCCTTTTTTGGTGATCTTGACGAAAGCGCCGCCAAAGATGATCCCTGGAGTAATAACCTTGCCTGGCAATTCCAGGTACTTAAAAATTTCAACTCCCTATTTGAGCTTACCGGAAGAGTTTCAATTGGCAATATTAGCGGGCATAAAAATATGAGCTCTTCTGTATTGTTATCTAACAGGTATTTTAAAACAAAATTTACTGAATACACTTTTGATGCTTCAATAAACCTGCTTGGATTTTTTACTGCAACTAATAAAATTCCTGTAGCTATTTACGGGAAAATAGGTATCGGATTGATCGATTTTAAAACAAAGGTTTATAGTGGTGTTAACGATAGCCTGATAAGTACACATGGTTATGACGAGAAAGCAACTACCGAAATGGTGATACCATTTGGGCTCAGGATAATGTATCATGCTTCAAAATCAGTGGCCTTCAGCTTTTCAACAACTTCAAGCAGAGTTAACACGGATAAGCTGGATAATGTTGCCAATAATAACAATAGCGATTATTATAACTATTTGGCTGTTGGAATTGTTTATAAGTTTTTTCACGATACAAGTCTTATCAGGTTGTTTGGTAAGAATGCGCGTAAATCAACTTCCCGAAGTCCGGGAAGAAGCAATCCTTCGCGACGAAGGTGACAACTTATAAAAGCTTGGGTATAAAAATGACCAGACCAATTACGGCTGCTGTAATTGCAGCTACAAGCACAGCCCCTGCTGCATAATCTTTGGTTTTACCGGCTTTTTCATTATAATCCGGCGAAACCAGATCGGTAAGTGTTTCGATTGCAGTGTTAAATAGCTCAGCCACCAATACCAGGCCTATCGCAAAAATTACACAAGTCCATTCCCACAATGAAATATTCAAATAGAATCCAGAAAAAACTACCAGTGCCATGATTAAAAGATGAATCCTGAAATTGGGCTGGGATTTTACCGCCTGAATAATTCCATTAACGGCAAAACCAAAACTTGCAATCCGCTTACCAATGGTGGATCTGTTTTGATTATGTCCGGCTTTATTTTCCATGAATGAATTTGTTAAATGACAAAGATAGCGTAAAATAAGGGCATTATCAATTAAGCTAACTCGTTGAGGAATTTTTCAAAATTCTCAGTTGATCCAAGAAATAACAAGGTGTCATCTTCCCTGAATTTCAAGTCTTTTTCGGGTTTAACAAGTAAGTGCTTGTCACGGTTAACGGCAACCAGTGCCAATTCATGATTTTCAAAAGGGCAAGCATTTAATGATTTTCCCACCAGATGACTGTATTTTGAAACTGCGACAGCGTGCATGTCGGGTAATTTTTGAATATCAGCTTCACTTTTCTGCTTAATTTCTCCAATTGAAAGTGATCTGAACATTTTATATTCATCAGTCCTGATTTCACTGATCAACCTTTCAATCTCTTCCTTAGGTATCAGGTATTTATGTAAAACCCTTGAGAAAATTTCCACAGAAGTTTCAAATTCCTCAGGAATCACTTCATTGGCTCCTAATTCATGTAATATTTGCATATCTGCTAAAAAACGAGTGCGAATGATAATGTAAATGTGAGGGTTAAGTTCTCTTGCTCTTTGCGTTATAAGACGTGCATCAGCAGGGTTCGGAATGGTAACCACCAGGATTCCGGCCTGTTTGATCCCTGCATGTTGCAAAATGGATTCCTGGGAAGCATCGCCGTAATATATGATCTCTCCCCTTGCATTTTCTTCCTTTACCGTGTCAGGATTCATTTCAATGATTACGTGCGGGATTTTTGCATATTTGGCCCCACGGGCAACATTTCGTCCGTTAATACCAAATCCCACAATGATCAGGTGATCCTTCATGGAAACATCCTTTACCTCTGGCAAATTACTTAAGCCACATCTGACTTTCTCAGGTAGCGGGAATTTAAGTAAAAATTCAGCCAGTTTTGGCGCTATGTTGATAATGAAGGGTGTTAAAGAAAGGCTAATAACTGCAGATGCTAAAAAAAGCTGATTGTTAAAATCGGTTAGCAGTCCATATTTAACGCCTACTTCCGAAAGGACGAATGAAAACTCACCTACCTGGCTCAGGGCCAACCCAACAATTAAGGTGGATTTAAAAGGGTATCCCAGAATAAAAGCAACAAATCCGGTAATGAAAGCTTTGAGCAACATAATCCCCAATGCCGCTACAATTACAAGGATGGGATGTTCGATTACAAAATTGATGTTAAGGAGCATTCCAACCGACACAAAAAAGAAGCTGATAAACAAATCCCGGAATGGAATGATATTACCGAAAGCCTGTTCACTGTATTCGGATTCGGAAATGATCAACCCGGCGATAAAGGCGCCTAATGCCAGCGACATTCCAATGGTATGACTAAACCACGCAGCTGCAAATCCTATAACAATAACAGTGAGTAAAAACAATTCACGGTTCTGGGTTCGGGCAATTAAATGAAGGATTTTTGGAACAATGTATTTTGCTGCAATTATCGTGAATACAATAAACCCAACCCCTTTGGCAGCTATCATTAAAATAGATTGACCTGTAAAATCAGATTCACCGGCCAGCAGGGGGGTGAACAGGATCATAGGTACAATTATGATATCCTGAAAGATGAGGATCGACATGGTAGTTTGACCATGCCATGTGCCTAACTCACCCCGGTTTTGAATGATCCGCAGCACAATAGCAGTTGAACTGAGTGCAATCAAAAATCCAATAAATACAGATTCATTGAGCGCTGCACCTGATAAATGGGCAATGAATGCAGTAAAGGCGATTACCAAACTCACCTGAAGTAAACCGCCAACCAGTACTGCCTTTTTTGCTTTTAATAAACTTTTTACTGAAAACTCAATGCCAATGGTAAATAGAAGCAACACAATACCGATCTCTGCCAGTATTTCAACATCGTGGATGTTTTTTATGAGGGCGAGTCCATGAGGACCTGTGATGATACCCGTAATTAAAAAACCTATTATTGAGTGAAGTTTGAAACGATTAAAAAGGTAAATCACCAAAATAGAAAGGGAGAAAATGATGATAACATCTTTTAAAATTTCAAATTCCATAGTTGCGAAAGATTACTTGATAAAAAAGTATGAATTAAAATTAGCTAAAATCAAGTAACCACAAACAAAGACCTTTGTTTAAAAAAAAAGCTGCCCGAAAGCAGCTTTATATAAGGGTTGATTAAAATCTTTTTTCTTTGATACGGGCTTTTTTGCCTCGCAGACCACGTAAATAAAAGATCCTGGCTCTGCGAACAACACCTTTTTTATTTACATCAATTTCTTCAATAAATGGTGAGGTTAACGGGAATATCCTTTCAACACCAACGTTGCCTGAAATTTTTCTTACTGTGAAGGTTTCAGTTGGACCTGTTCCCTTTCTTTGTAAAACTACACCCTGAAAGTTCTGGATACGTTCTTTGTTTCCCTCTTTGATTTTGTATTTAACGGTAACTGTATCTCCGGCCTGAAAATCAGGATATTGTTTAACTTCTGATTGCTCATCAACATACTGAAGTAATGCATTCTTGCTCATCTCGCTTTGATTTATAGAGTTTTCTAAAATGGGTGCAAATATACGGTCTTTTTTCTTTAGGAAACAAATGAATTGTGTATTTTTTTATTCATCACTTTCGAGTAAGCCCGGACGACGTTCGCGGGTTCGCTCAATTGATTGATCATGACGCCATTGTGCAATGGCTTTGTCATTTCCTGAAAGTAAAATTTCCGGTACTTTCATCCCCTTGAACTCCGCAGGCCGGGTATAAACCGGAGGCGATAAAATGTTATCCTGAAAGGAATCGGAAAGTGCACTTGTTTCATCGTTAAGCACTCCCGGAAGCAACCTGATAACTGCATCGGCAACAACTGCTGCAGCCAGTTCCCCGCCCGAAAGCACATAATCTCCAACAGAAATTTCGCGGGTTATATATGTTTGCCTGATCCGTTCATCAATGCCTTTATAATGACCGCACAAGACCATAATGTTTTTACAGCCCGAAAGTTGATTTGCTGTTTTTTGTGTAAAATTTTCCCCATCCGGACTCATATAAATGATTTCTTCATAATTCCTTTCTGACCTTAAATGATCAATACTCCTCGAAATAGGTTCTATCATCATCACCATGCCGGCGCCACCTCCATAAGGATAATCATCAACCCGTTTGTGTTTATCCAATGCAAAATCCCTGATGTTAACAAGGTTTATCTCGGCCAGCCCTTTATCCTGTGCCCTTTTGATTATGGAATAGTTAAAGGGCCCGGCAAACATTTCAGGGAATATGGTAAGTATATCTAAACGCATCATTTTCGTTTGGTACAAAATTAATTATTTCGGAACAAAGCAACTAATTGAACCGTAACCGGTCTAAATATTAACGCATTAAATGTGGAGGCAAATAAAATGGCAATTATCCATGATGTTAGCAAATGAGCAAATGAAAAGCTAACTGAACTTTTGATGAGCCCAACTGTTGAATGAATAGATTTTATATGGCTTCCAATGAAAAAGCATATAACTTTGTAATAGAATCAAATAAATAAATGATGAAAAAACTTTTTACTATCTTTTTTAGCTTGTTAGTAAGCTATTCAATTATTGCCCAGGTTGCACCTAATAAATATTGGGTGAAATTTACGGATAAAGACAATTCTCCCTTTTCAATTGATAACCCCGGAGAATTTCTTTCTCAAAGAGCTATTGATAGAAGAACAGCTTACAATATTCCCATCGACGAAAGTGATTTGCCGGTTAATCAAACTTATATTAATGCAGTAGCTGCAGAAGGTGCTACCGTTCTCAATGCTTCAAAATGGTTTAATTCAGTAACGATTTACACTACGAATCCTGCTGTTGTGGATGCAATTAATCAACTTCCATTTGTTATGGGTGTTGAAAAAAGTTCAGGTGGAAATAGCATTGCAAATAGCTATTCTGAAAAGCCATTTTTTGCTGATGAATCTTATGCGCAAATTCCTGAAACGGGATATCTTAAGGGAACTAGTTCCGGCCAAAGTTATGACTACGGTCAGGCGTATAATCAAATTAACATGCTTAACGGAATTCCGCTGCACGATATGGGGTATAATGGAACTGGAATGATCATTGCCATTCAGGATGCCGGATTTTTAAATGCAAATACAATTGCCGCTTTTGATTATTTGTGGGATAACGATAGGATTTTGGGAACGAAAGACTTTGTAAGCCCCTACGATCCTGATATCTTCGGTTCTCATTCTCATGGAACTAGCGTATTGTCGACCATTGGTGCCAACCTGCCCGGACAAATGGTAGGAACTGCTCCGGAGGCTTCTTTTTATTTGCTGCGTTCAGAAGACGGTGATACTGAGTACCTGATTGAAGAATTGAACTGGGTTTCGGCTGCAGAGTTTGCTGATTCTGTAGGAGCTGATGTAATTAATTCCTCGCTTGGTTATACCACCTTTGATGACCCTTCAATGGATCATACTTACGCGGATATGGACGGAAATACTGCTCCTATAACCATCGGTGCCGATAAAGCGGTAAGTAAAGGGATGATCGTGGTTAATAGTGCTGGTAATTCGGGTGGCAGCTCCTGGCAATACATTGGCGCGCCTGCTGACGGCGACAGTGTATTTTCAATTGGTGCTGTTGATGCAAGTGGTAATTATGCATCTTTTAGTTCAACCGGCCCAACAGCTGATGGCAGGTTGAAGCCAAATGTTGTGGCACAGGGACAGAGTTCAACTATAATAAGTGCATGGTCGGGTGAGGTTTCATCCGGAAGCGGTACCTCATTTTCTTCACCTATAACAGCCGGAATGGTTACTTGTTTATGGCAGGCACACCCTGATAAAAGAAATACAGAAATCATGGAAGCGATTCAAATGAGCGGCTCGCTTGCTTCCAATCCGAATAATCAACTGGGCTATGGCATCCCTGATTATACCATGGCACATGATATGATTACCAATGCAGGTGTTGAAATACCATTTAACAATTCCGTTTCTGTTTATCCAAATCCTTTTAATGATGAGTTTTCAATACTCATGAACGATGGTACCCTGCAAATTCAAAAAGTTGAAGTAACTGATATTTCAGGAAAAGTTATTTATACTTTGAACGTAAATCAGGTGAATGGAGATTTGATAAAGATCAGTGGACTTGCATCACTGAATGCCGGAGTTTATTTTATTCAGATAAATTCTGCTGAAGGTCGGATTGTAAAAAAGATACTGAAAAATTAGCATGCCAAATAATTTACATAAAAAAACCTCCTGAACAAGGAGGTTTTTTTGTTGGTAATATCTTGTTTACTTTAAGTTTACCGAAGCATTATTAAATCCCCTCAGATAAATGCTGGTAATTACTTTCTTTGTGTAATGCGGAAACTGGCTTTTCATCATCCAGTCGTAATATTGGGGTTCGGAAGCAAAAGTTTTTTCAACAGATTTTCCTTTGTATTTCCCAAAGTTGAATACTTCTTCATTTTTTTCGTTGTAAATGATATGTCCATTCAAATCAGCATTTTTGGTATGAAATGAAAAAGCTGAAAGTGCATTGATATCATTCACTACCGGCACGGATTTATTCCCATCCTTATCTTCATAATTGGTTGATTCATACATGTCGAGCTGGGCTTTTAAAATTTCGAGGGTTGCAATGGTATCTGCTTCAGCACTATGGGCATCTTTCAGGTCTTTATTGCAATAAAATTTGTAGGCGGCCGACAGATTCCTGGGTTCCATTTTGTGAAAGATATTCTGAACATCCACCAGCTTTCTTCCTTTTACTTCAAAATCAACATCGGCACGTAAAAATTCCTCAACAAGCATCGGGATATCAAACTTAATTGCATTATATCCGGCTAAATCGGCATTCCCGATAAATTTAGCATAATCATGGGCCCTCTCGGTAAACTTAGGTTTATCCATAACATCCTCATTTGAAATGCCATGAACTTTATAAGCCTGCTCCGAGATAGCTATGGTTGGATTAATCCTTTCTGTAAGTATTTCCTGACTTCCATCCGGATGAATCTTTACCAAACTGATTTCAACTATTCGATCAGTGGTAACATTTATTCCAGTGGTTTCAAGATCTAAAAATACGATGGGACGGGTAAGATTTAATTCCATGTTAAGCTGGTTAAAAAATGGTCACCCCGGCTAAATTTATTTGCAAGTAGTGAGAAAGTGAAATTGCCGGAATGACCAATTATATGATTCAATAATTTGAAAAAAGATAATCTTGTTTTTAAATGTTTCGCGTTGTGTCAAAGTTTTCGAGATAGCTGGCAACTTTCTGCAGGAACATACCTCCAAGTGCACCATCAACGATCCTGTGATCAAAAGCCAATGAAAGGATCATCATTTGCCTGATGGCAATTACATCACCTTGTTGGGTCTCTACCACCACTGGTTTTTTGGTAATAGTACCGATACCCAAAATCGCAACCTGGGGCTGATTAATTATTGGTGCTCCGGTTAAGTTCCCAAACTGCCCGAAATTGGTGATGGTAAAGGTTCCTCCCTGTATTTCATCCGGATTGAGTTTGTTTGCACGTGCCCTGTTTGCCAGGTCGTTTACATCTTTAGCCAGGCCTGCCAGATTTTTCTGATCCGCATTCTTAATTACCGGAACAATTAAATTTCCACTTGGCAGTGCAGTTGCCATTCCAATATTCACCTGTTTCCTTTTGATTATATTGTATCCGTTAACAGAGGCATTAACCAACGGGAAGTCGCGGAGTGCCCGGGCTGCTGCCTCCATAAAAATAGGAGTAAAGGTGAGTTTTTCACCTTCGCGTTGCTGGAAGGTGTCTTTTATTTTATTTCTCCAAATGGCAACATTGGTCATGTCCACTTCATGGAACATGGTTACGTGTGGGGAAGTATGCTTCGACATCACCATGTGATCAGCAATAAGCTTACGCATACGATCCATTTCCACAATTTCATCACCGGCTCCGGCAGATACAGAAGGCGTTTCAATTGTCCTGACTGATTGAGATGCGCCGCTTGCAGATGCTGTTTGAGCTTTTCCATCTCCACGATTACCAATATAAGAAAGTATATCTTGTTTGGTTACGCGTCCATCTTTGCCACTACCCGTAATTCCATCCAGTTCCTGAACACTAATATTTTCTTTTTTAGCAATGCTTTTTACAAGTGGTGAATAAAACTTTTTGGAGTCAGAAAAATCAACCGGTTTGGAATCTTTTTCATGTTTTTCTTCAACTACAGGTTTTTCTTCCGTTTTGCCTTGTGATGGTTTTTCTGATGTTGAATCTGTTTTGCTTTCACCAGAACCACTTGTGTCATCGCCGCCATCCATATCCACAACTGCAATAACAGCACCCACTGCTACCACATCTCCTTCACTATAATTTAGTTTTGTAACTTTTCCTTCAACCGGTGAAGGGATTTCTGAGTCCACCTTGTCAGTTGCAATTTCAACTACCGGATCATCCTCCTGTATCGTATCACCTTCCTGCACCAACCATTTTGTAATAGTCGCTTCTATAATACTTTCTCCCAACTTGGGCATTAATATTTCAAACGCTGCCATATCTTACTATTTCTTTATTAACTTATTGATTACTCGTAGAACAAATTGATTATTCAAAAGTTCTGCAAAATTATGAATTATTTTAATGTGGAATAAATTGAAGCAAAGGCTACCTGCTTCGGCCAAGCATCCTGAAACCTTTCCGGATTATATTCAGGTCGTTACTGATTTTATAATCACGGGCATAAAGCAAATTGAGGCGATTCATGGTGTCATTGCCAATATTTTTGTTTTTAATGGCATCAGCTGGATTTAATACACCTTTTTTAAGGCGAGGAAGTGTTGCTCCGGTATCGGTTTCGGTTATTTTATAGCCAACCCAGGTTTTTACACCAAATAAAACCTTGAAAATATTTAGAAGATATCCCAAAGGGTTTTTAACTGCAAATATCGCAACAGGGAAAATAGATAAAAGACCAACCGAAACAAGCATGTCTAAAAATCGCTTACTACGTTGGTTGTGTACATTATTTACTGAGTCGAGTTCGATAATATAAGCGTCACCCGAGGTATTTATTGATTGACTTCCGATAATTGACATGCTTTCGGGCGGAGCAATTTTAAAATCGAGTTGATCGCTTTTCATACCCGACATAATATCGATGATTTTATGAGCCGGAATATCCCTGGCACAAAAAATAACCTCGTCGATATTATAGATATTGATGATGTCCTTAATTTGACTCAGATTTCCAATAAACCCATCTTTTGTGGATTCTCCTTCTGTAACATTTGCCAATCCGATAAAACCGGGATTAATATCCGTTTTTCTAAGTAAATCGGCAACCCTGGAGGCTTCTTCCTGGTCTCCGGCTATCAGGTATCGTTTGTTGAGTTTAACTCCCAACTGATATTTTTTAACTCCCAATAAATGCAGCAATACCCGCAATCCCGCCATGGACAAAAGTCCCCATAATGCCCCGAATAAAATGATTGCCCTGGAAAACCGCAGAGCTTCCGGCAGCAAAGCATAAGCAATCAGGATAACGATGGATCCGATAACCAGCCCTTTAAATATCTTGTAAAGTTGAATTGGTCTGTCATACCCACCGCTCATATATACACTGAATAGCCATGAAAAAACATATAAAGGAATGGCTATAGATACCAGTTCGGCAGGGTAGGAGCCACCACCCGGAAAGATCACGTTGGTTTCCCAATAACTTTTAATAGCAAATATACCAACGGATAAAAGAGCAACATCAATGATAGGGATCAGGGTTTTTGCAAAAAAACGATTCAGAATAGCCAGGAAAGCACGAAAGTAGATTGCCATGTTGATCAAAAAAGAAAGACTCTTGGCATTTTTAGTGGAAAAATGTTTTTTCGCAAAAATGATCATAGCATTGTAAAAGACCAGCACATAGTTAATGCTGCTTTTTTTGGTGCTTTCGCCCTTGTAATGGATAATCCTGGTGATGGGGAAATAATAGTTTTTATATCCTGCCTTTATAATCCTATAAGAAAGATCAATGTCTTCTCCATACATGAAAAACGTTTCATCAAGAAGTCCGATTTTATCAAGTACCGATTTGCGCATGAGCATGAATGCACCCGAGAGAATATCCACCTCATGAATTTCATCTTTGGGTAAATAACCCATATGATATTTGCCAAATACCCTCGACCCGGGGAATAGTTTTGACAATCCGAAAATTTTATAAAATGCCACATCGGGAGTTGGAAGCCCCCGTTTGGACTCCGGCAGGAAAACACCTTTTCCATCTACCATTTTCACACCCAGACCGCCAGCATCAGTGTGTTGGTCCATGAAATTCACAACCTTTATAAAGGTGTCGTCCTCAACAATGGTGTCAGGATTTAAGAGTAAAACATATTCCCCCCGGGCCTCTTTCAAAGCAATGTTGTTGCCTTTTGAAAACCCCACATTTTCGGCGTTTGCAATAATTCTGAATTCTGAAAATTTCTGGTAAAGCATTTCCACCGAGCCGTCTACCGAATTATTGTCAACTATAAAAACCTCCGCAGGCTGTTCAAGCTTTGCTATAGCCTTTCTTACAGAATATAAACACTGCTCAAGGAAGTATTTTACATTATAATTTACAATTATTACAGAAAGTTTCATAACACCATTTGGTAACGAGGCTTCAAATTTAATATTTAAAATGATAGGTAAGATTTAAGTATTTCTTACTTCGAAATGTTATTTGGAATGAATATATATAATGCGTCTCCCGGATTTTGTAAGTTGTTGAAATGTAGTATTCTGTAACTGAATATGACAGTTGAATCTATTTGTATAATATATGTCTGAAAATAAATTTCAATATTTTTGCTAATCAGTAATTTAATACCAAATAGAAATGGAAGATAAGGTTCTTAATGTTTTAAAACAGTCATCAACTCCAATGAAATCAGGAGAAATTGCAGAAGCGTCGGGGTTAGATAAAAAAGAGGTGGATAAGGTTATCAAAAAACTGAAGGCGAGTGAAATAATTGACAGCCCTAAAAAATGTTATTACGCAATTAAAAAATAATTACGGCAATGGCACATGTTATTCAATTTTCAGAAGCTGCCTTTATAGCCTTGCATGGTATGGTAATCGTAGCTCAGTCAGACGATTTGGTTAATGTTGTTCAGATTTCAGATAAGCTAAAAAGTTCAAAACATCATGTTGCCAAGGTAATGCAGCGATTGGTAAAAGATGGATTTTTGCATTCGCACAGAGGACCTACCGGAGGATTTGTTCTTAAAAAGGAACCCAAGGATATTTCTTTGCTCGATTTGTATGAGTCTATCGAAGGGAAAATTGATATTGGTGATTGTCCGCTTGATAATCCGGTGTGCCCGTTTAATCGGTGTATTTTTAACAATGTCACCCGCAAACTTACTGAGGAATTTGTAAATTACATGAAAGCCGAAACGCTTGATAAATATGTAAATGGATAAAAAAAACCGGAACTTAAAAAGTTCCGGTTTTTTTTATTTGGCAAAACTGATTGCCCTTGTTTCTCTGATCACCGTTATTTTAATTTGTCCGGGATAGGTCATTTCATCCTGGATTTTTTTACTCAAATCAAAAGAAATTTGATTGGCTTCCTGATCACTTACTTTATCGGCTCCAACGATAACCCTGAGTTCACGACCAGCCTGAATAGCATAAGTTTTAATTACGCCCGGGTAAGCCAGTGCCAATTCTTCGAGCTTATTCAATCGCTGTATGTAAGCTTCCACAACTTCACGGCGTGCGCCGGGTCTGGCTCCTGATATAGCATCACAAACCTGAACGATTGGAGCGATCAGGTTTTCCATTTCAACTTCATCATGGTGAGCCCCAATTGCATTACATACATCTTGTTTCTCTTTAAATCTTTCCGCTAACTTCATTCCGAGTAATGCATGTGGCAGTTCTGGTTCATTGTCAGGTACCTTGCCAATATCGTGCAGCAAACCTGCCCGTTTGGCAAGTTTGGGATTTAATCCCAGTTCGGCAGCCATGGTTGCACACAAATTAGCTACTTCCTTGGAATGCTGCAGCAAGTTTTGACCATATGAAGAGCGGTATTTCATTTTACCAACCATTCTGATCAATTCATGATGCATACCATGAATTCCGAGATCAATGGTTGCTCTTTTACCTGCTTCAATTATATCCTGCTCAATTTGCTTTTTGGTTTTCATTACAACCTCTTCAATACGGGCAGGATGGATGCGTCCGTCGGTAACAAGTTTATGCAATGATTGCCTGGCAATTTCGCGCCGCACAGGATCAAATGATGAAAGAATGATTGCATCCGGTGAGTCATCAATAATGATTTCAACTCCTGTAAGAGCTTCCAATGTTCTGATATTTCTACCTTCGCGCCCAATAATACGCCCTTTGATCTCATCATTATCTATATTGAAAACCGATACAGAATTTTCAATGGCATGTTCAGTTGCAGTACGCTGAATGGTTTCGATCACCACTTTTTTAGCTTCTCTGTTGGCCGTGATTTTAGCTTCATCAATAATTTCGCTAACATGAATCATCGCCTCAGATTTAGCTTCATCTTTTAATGTTTCAATAAGCTGTGATTTTGCATCCTGGGCAGAGAGCCCGCTGATTTGTTCCAGTATTTCTACTTGTTTTTTGTGCGATTTTTCAAGTTCCTGTTGTTTTTTATTTACCAGGTCGAGTTGGGCATTGAGGTTCTCACGAATGGTATCCACTTCTTTCTGCTTCCGCTTTAATTCTTCCACCCGTTGCGAAAACACAGCTTCTCTCTGTTTCAAACGATTTTCGTTGGCTTGTACCTGAACGTTTTTCTCCTGGATGAACTTTTCGTGCTCTGCTTTCAGTTGCAAGAATTTTTCTTTTGCCTGCAGAATTTTCTCCTTTTTCTTTACTTCTCCTTTTTCTTCAGCCTCCTGAAGTATCATCTCACTCTTTTTCTCTACCTTCTTACGGAGTACGGTGGAGGTAATCAGGAAACCCATTACCAAACCTGCAATCCCTACAATAATCATGATTAATAGATCCATATATTTAGTATTTAGTGGGAAGGGGAGGGACATAAAAAAACCCGCATTATTCAAGGAGTTACGTAAACCCCTATAAGACACGTTTAGGGTAGCCAGATCTTTCGAACGTCCACTGTTTCTGAGCTAACAGAAATCCCTGATCAAAAGACCAGAGCTGAGGCCTGTCCTACAAATCCTTGA
>Ga0116152_10000159_pt1 | contig 53292 bp, 44 predicted proteins | sample AD_UKC119_MetaG_FD_89894 | JGI IMG/M metagenome (GOLD analysis project Ga0116152, IMG submission 89894) | Active sludge microbial communities of municipal wastewater-treating anaerobic digesters from Hong Kong - AD_UKC119_MetaG | ecosystem: Engineered > Bioreactor > Anaerobic > Digestate...
GCGAAATAGCCGAAATAGTCGTTCAGCAGGGCCACCACCTCGGCAGGCTGACGCGACTCGGAGAGCTGCGTAAAGCCCACGATATCGCAGAACAGCACGCTGCCGACCACCGAGCTGCCACCCAACGCGGTATTGGCACCATCGGCCAGCACCTGCTGCGCCACCTGCGGCGAGACGTAGCGTGACAGCGCGGCCTCGACCTGGTTGTTGCGCCGAACCCCGGCGGCCATATGTTGAAAGGTCTCAAGGACCTGGCCGATCTCGTCCCGGCGGCCTGCCAGCCGCGGCTGCCGGCCCGCGTTCAGGGCCTCTCCGGCACGGGCAAGGTGTTCGATCGGCCGCGAAAGACGGTGCGCCAGTACCGAGGCGAGCATCACGCCGAGCGAGGTCAACAGAATCGCGGACACCACCAGGAAGCGCAGCGTATCGCGGATGTCCTGCTCCAGCGGTGAGCGATCGATACTGACTGTCAGGTAGCCGGCCGTCACATCCTGGAATATCACCGGACTGACATAGGAAACCGCTCTGTACTCGCCGTTTTCCCAGTCCCAGGCGTAGGACGGTGAACGGCCGAAGTACTCGTCCGGCGAATCGGGCGGACTGACGCCCGCTTCCACGAGCAAGGCACCGTCAGCGGTATAAAGCGTGGCACCCAGGATCAGCGGGCTCTGCACGTGCCGCTGCAACAGTATCTGCAGCGCCAGCGTATCGGCCGCCATCAAAGGTTCACCACTGATCCTTGCCAGCTGCTCGACGATAACCCGGCTGAAACGGTCGGCCTGCCCCCGGTATCCGGTCTCCTGTTGCTGGATCAGAAAAAATCCCAGCACACCCATGGTTGTCACGATCAGCGTGGCGATATTCAACGACCACTTGAGTCCCAGCGGTATGGACGAGTTTTCGTAACGACGCCATGCGGCACGCAGCCAATTGCGATGCGCGCGCACCTCGCCTTGTGTTTCCTGACCCATGCTCATCATGTCATCGCCTATGCCGACGGCCCGGCCCGGCCCGCCGACTGAGAATGCCGATCCCTCACACCTTAATTCGGACCACGGCATTGCACCAGCCGATGACCGAATCAGAATGAGCGACGGTACGCGAATGTAATGTTATTCTATTACACTCACCCATCGACTGGATCCGCCATGCCTGCGAGACTGGCTGCCCTTGTCGCCGCTGCCGCCATCATGCTCGGCAGCCATGTCGCGGACGCCCGCGCCGGCGGCACCCCACGTGTGGTCGCCAGCATTGCCCCGCTGCATTCGCTGGTGTCTGCGGTGATGCTCGGCGTCGAGTCCCCGCTGCTGCTGTTGCACGGCGGCCAGTCACCACACACTTTCAGCCTGCGACCGTCCGACGCCCGCGCACTGGACGGCGCCGACGTACTGTTCTGGATCGGACCGGCCCTCGAACAGCCACTGCAGCGTATCCTGCCGAATCTGCGTGTGACCCGGTCGGTCGCGATGCTGGAGGCCGCCGGCGTGGAACTGCTGCCGGCACGCGAACTCGGCGACAGCGACGATGCGCATCACGATCATGCGGCACCGGACGGCGGAGAGACCGCGTTCGTCGACCCCCACCTGTGGCTGTCCCCGGGCAATGCCATCGCCATGAGCAAGGAGATCGCCCGCGTGCTGTCACAGGTCGATCCGGCAAACGCCGGACGCTACGATGTGAATGCGGCGCAACTGGTGCAGCGACTGACGACACTCGACAAGGATCTGCGCGTGAAGCTCAGCGACGCCACCGCGCCCTATGCGGTCTTCCATGATGCCTACCAGTACCTTGAACAGCGTTACGGCCTGCACGCCGCCGGTACGGTGACCACACACGCCGAGCGCAGCCCCGGCGCTGCTCATCTGCACGCACTGCGCGCCAGCCTGGTCAGTGGCCGGGTGCGCTGCCTGTTCTCAGAGCCACAGTTTCAGCCGCGGATGGTCGCGGCGCTGAGTGAGGGCCTGCCGATCCGCCACGCCATCCTCGACCCGCTGGGCAGCGATATCCCTCCGGGGCCGGACGCGTATTTTCTGTTGATGCGCTCGATCGCCGATACCCTTACCGACTGCCTCCGGGGTGACCCGCAATGAGTACCGCACACGACCCCTTTCCGAGCATACGCCACGACCACCGCGCCTGTGTCGACAACGCGCTGCACGATGCGGAGACGCTGTGTGCCGAGCAGGGTCTGCGCCTGACCCCGATACGGCGCCGCGTTCTCGAACTGATCTGGCAGGGTCACAGGCCACGCGGCGCCTACGAAATTCTCGAGCAACTGGCAGCAGACGGACATAGGCCGTCGCCGCCGACGGTCTACCGTGCACTGGAATTCCTGGTCGAGCACCGGCTGGTCCACCGGGTGAATTCGCGCAATGCCTTTGTCGGCTGTGCCCACCCGGGTGACCCGCATGCGGCGCAGATCTTCATCTGTGACTGCTGCGGCGTGGCAGTGGAACAGTCGGACGGGACGTTGCAGCGGCGCATCCTGCGCAACGCGCAGGGTTTGCATTTCCAGGTCCGCGAACAGACGGTCGAAATCGCCGGGGTCTGCCCGCGCTGCGCAGAGCGCCAACATGAAGCCTGACCAGCTGCTGGTAGGCCGGAAACTCGGCGTCACGGTCGGCGGCCGACAGCTGGTACGCAATATCGACCTTCAACTGAATCGGCGGCAGATCCTGACGATTATCGGTCCCAATGGCGCAGGCAAGACCACGCTGGTGCGCCTGGCCCTGGGGCTGCTCCAGCCGACCGAGGGAACGGTGACGCGTGCGCCCGGACTGAAGATCGGCTACATGCCGCAACGGCTCAATCTGCCCGAAAACATGCCTCTGACGGTGCGCCGTTTCATGATGTTGACCAACCCGGACCCGGCGCGTCTCGAGGCCGATGCGCGCGAGGCTGGCGTGGCACACCTGCTGCAACGCCCGATGCAGGGGCTGTCGGGTGGTGAGACCCAGCGTGTGCTGCTGGCGCGCGCGCTGCTCGGCCAACCCGATCTTCTGGTACTCGATGAGCCGGTGCAGGGCATCGACGTCAACGGCCAGTCCGAGCTGTATCGACTGATCGTGCGCCTGCGCGACCAGCGCGGCTGCGCAGTGATGATGGTGTCGCACGACCTGCACCTGGTGATGGCTGCGACCGACGAGGTCCTGTGCATCAATCAGCACCTGTGCTGTTCCGGACACCCCGACGCTGTGAGCCAGCACCCGGCTTATCTCGACCTGTTCGGCGCCATTGATGCCAAGACACTGGCAGTATACACCCACCACCACGACCACAAGCACAACCTGCACGGCGACGTGGTGGGCAAGGATGGGGGCCATCACCATGGATGACTTCCTGTTGCGCGCGCTGGCGGCCGGGCTTGGCCTGACCCTGATCAGTGGCCCGCTCGGCGTGTTCGTGGTGTGGCTGCGCATGGCGTATTTCGGCGACACCCTCGCCCACTCGGCGCTGCTCGGGATCGCCCTCGGCCTGCTGCTGGAGGTGGACCTGCAGCTCAGTGTGCTGGTACTCGCCGTGTTGATTGCGGTCGCCCTGCTCGGGCTTCAGCGCCGCAGCGGCCTGGCCACAGACACCCTGCTGGGTATCCTCGCGCACGGGGCATTGGCCATTGGCCTGGTCGCGATCAGCTTTCGTGACGACGTACGCGTTGATCTGCTGGCTTACCTGTTTGGCGATATCCTGGCCGTTGGCACCCGTGATGTGCTGTGGATCTGGGGCGGCGCCCTGCTCAGCCTGGCGGCCCTGATGCGCATCTGGCGCCCGCTGCTCAACCTCAGCGTGCACGCCGAACTGGCCGCGGTCGACGGGGTGCGGGTGGCACGTATCAAACTGGCCTTCATGCTGCTGGTCGCACTGGTGATTGCCGTGGCTATGAAGCTGGTCGGCGTGCTGCTGATCACCGCGCTGCTGATCATCCCGGCAGCCGCTGCGCAGCGCTTCAGCCGCAGCCCCGAGCAGATGGCACTGTTCGCCACCCTGATCGGTGCCGCCGCTGTGATCGCCGGGCTGCTTGCCTCGCTGTGGCTCGATAGTCCCGCCGGACCGTCTATCGTTACTGCCGCGACACTGCTGTTCCTGCTCGGCCAGCTGCGCCGCCGCCATTGATCGCGGTGGCGGCCACATTCAGCCTGGGTTCAGCCGCCGCCAGCCAAGCTCTGCCAATACCAGCGAAGGTGTCGTTGTCGGGGTAAACTCGGCACAAGGCAGACGGTCATCGCCGCTGATGCCGCAGGGATCGAACCATGAAACCGACATTGCTGATTCTCCTCGCCGCGGTCGTCATGAGCACCTCCACGCTGGCCCAGCCGGATCGCCGGAAATCGCTGGACCAGGCCGTCTCGGAAGCGCGCGAACGCTACGACGGCCGCGTGCTCTCCGCCGAGACCGACCGGCGCGGTGACCGTGAGTCGTACAACATCCGTATCCTGACCAAGGACGGACGGGTGAAACGCCTGCGCGTGGATCCCGATTCGGGACGCGATGAACGTCGTCCGCAGCGCTAGCCGGGCGTCGATGCGATGCGCATCCTGATCGTTGAAGACGAACCGACCTTGCTGGCACAGCTGGGCGACCAGCTCAAAGCCAGGGGTTACTCTGTCGATGCCGCAGCCGATGGCGAGACCGGCCTGTACCTGGGGCGCGAATATCCGATGGATCTGGCGATCATCGACCTCGGTCTGCCCCGCATGTCCGGCATTGAACTGATCCGCCAGCTGCGCGCGCTGCAGCGACCCTTCCCGATACTGATACTGACCGCGCGTGATGCATGGCAGGACAAGGTCGAGGGCCTGGAGAGCGGCGCCGACGACTACCTCACCAAGCCCTTCCACAATGAAGAGCTGATGGCCAGGGTCAATGCCCTGCTGCGCCGCGCCGCCGGTCACAGCACGCCGCTGCTCAGCTTCGCCGGAGTCGACATCGACACCGTGGCACAGACAGTGCGCAGCGCGGGCACTGAGGTTTCGCTCACCGGGCATGAGTACCGCATCCTTGAATACCTGATGCTGCATGCCGGCAAGGTGGTCTCGAAGACCGAGCTGACCGAACATATCTACGATCAGGATTTCGACCGCGACAGCAATGTGGTCGAGGTACTGGTCGGACGCATCCGCAGGAAGATCGACCCCGACGGCAACCGCAGACCGATCGAGACCCTGCGCGGCCGTGGCTATCGCCTGAACAGGGATAACAACGGGGCGTGAGCCGCTCGATCACCCATCGTCTGCTGATCAGCAATCTGCTGATCCTGGTCGCATTCCTCGGCCTGGCCGGTGCGGCGCTCGACCGTGCATTCCGCAGCAGCGCCGAAACCGCGGTCCGTGAGCAGTTGCAGGCGCACGTCTACACCCTGCTGACCGCCGCTCAGGAAGACGAGCGCGGGCGCATGCGCCTGCCGTCATCGCTGGCAGCGCCAGGCTTCAATCAACCCGACTCCGGCCTGTATGCCGAAATCCGCGGCGACAATGGGACCTACCACTGGCGATCCGGCTCCATGCTGGGACGCCCCGCGCTGCTGGTCGAGGATGCCAAACCCGGGGAGACCCGCTTCCACATCACCGCCGAACTCGCGGTATTCACCCAGGGGGTCGCGTGGGAAGACAACCGCGGCGAAGCGATCGACTACGCGCTCTCGGTGGCCATCAACCGGGGCGCCCTGGATGCCGAGCTGGCGAGTTTCCGCGGCACGCTGTGGCGCTGGCTGGGCGGGGTGGCGTTGCTGCTGCTGGTCGCACAGGTCCTCGCCGCACGCTGGGGGCTGGCGCCACTGCATGACATGAGTGCCGCCGTGCAGCGCATCGAGGCAGGCGAGGCGACCATGGTGGAGGGCCCGGTCGCCCGTGAACTCGATGGCCTGAGCAACAACCTCAACTCGCTGATCGAGCAGAACCGAAGGCGTCAGGAGCGCGTTCGCAACAGCCTCGCCGATCTCGCGCACAGCATGAAGACACCGCTGGCGGTGCTGCGTGGTACGGCCGAGCAAAACACCGACCCCGCACTGCGCAGCCTGATCAGCGAGCAGACCGCCCGCATTGACGAGATCGTCAGCTACCAGCGTCAAAGGGCGGCGGTGGCCGGTGCCAGCAGCGTGACCCGCCCGATCCTGCTCTCCCCCATCCTGCGGCGCCTGTGTGCCAGCCTGGACAAGGTGCATCGCGACCGTGCGGTGCAATGCAGCCTTCGGGTCCCACCCGATCTGCAGATTCGCGCCGACGAGGGCGACCTTTTCGAACTGCTCGGCAACCTGCTGGAAAACGCCTACAAACATTGCCACACACGGGTCTCGGTCACCGCGACCCTGGCCGACGACCTGCTGCACCTGGATATCGAGGACGACGGCGAGGGTTTCCGCGACTCCGACATCAACCGCCTGCTGCAGCGTGGCGAGCGAGCCGACCAGCGGCACCCTGGGGAAGGCATCGGTCTCGCCGTGGTCAGCGAGATCGTGCGGCAGTACAGAGGTGAGTTGCAGATCCTGTCAGCAGACCCCGGTGGCGCGAGGGTCCGCATCACCCTACCCGGATAGAACGCGCATCCGCACCGCGGTCCACGGGCAGCGACTCAAGTTCGGACAGCCGTCGCCGCTAGTGATCAAACACCGGGAGAGGACTGCGAGCCAAATGCCCAACCAGAAGAAAGGCCCACCCGCCGATGAGCCGATGATCTGCTTCGGCGGTGAATGGATACCCGCTCACGACGTGTGGAAGAAGATGGAGACCACCACCGTTGTCGTGGACGCTATTGCGCGCTTCAACGAACATTTTCCGCATCTGGCCAGCGCCGACACCCGTAATGTGGTCCCACTGGTGCGCCAGCGCCTTAAAGACGTCACCTTGCGGATGCCGCCACGCAAGAGCGAACTGCCCGATCTCAGCGGTGTCGCCACCGAACTGCTGCGTGCGATGCCGGTGGAAGACGTCATCGATACGCTGAATGACAAACACGGCTTGACGCTGGGCCTCGGCCAGCTGATCCAGCTGGTTGGCGAAAAGGCTTATATCGAGGCGCTGCGACACGAGGCCGCGGAGCTGGAGATGAACCGTATTTCGGCCGAGCAGACCGCACAGTTATGGAACGATGCCGGCCGTCCAGCACCCGGCGGCGGCCTGTGGAGCAGCAAGAAGATAGCCGTGCTGCTGGCAATGGAACCCTAGAAAGCTTCCCTACCGCACCCCTCTTCCGGTCTTGTCGGACATGTGTTGATGCCCCCCGGGCGAAGCAGGATATCGTCCCGGACCGGCCGTGCGGGGGTGATTGCGCTTGATCGCGATTTGCCGCGCTCACTATACTCGCCCGCTCCCAGCAATGATCTTTTCGGGTTGCATCATGTCCTTCAGCGCCTTCCATCCGCCACTCCGCACCCTGATGGGCCCGGGTCCCTCCGACGTGCCGCCGCGAATACTGGAGGCACTCGGGCGGCCGACGATCGGGCACCTGGACCCGCGATTCATCGACCTGATGGATGAGGTGAAGGCGCTGCTGCAATACGTTATGCAGACGGAGAACGCGCTGACGATGCCGATATCGGCGCCCGGTTCCGCCGGCATGGAGGCCTGCTTCGTCAACCTGCTGGAACCCGGTGAAAAGGTCATCGTGTGCCAGAATGGGGTGTTTGGCGGACGCATGAAGGAGAACGCCGAGCGCTGCGGCGCCGAGGTGGTCCTGGTGCAGGACGCCTGGGGCAGCGCGGTCGATCCGCAGAAACTCGAGGACGCCCTGCTTGCGCACCCGGACGCGACAGCGGTCGCGTTCGTGCATGCAGAGACATCCACCGGCGCCCAGTCCGACGCGAAGACACTGGTTGAGCTGGCACACAAACACGATTGCCTGGCGATCGTCGACGCCGTGACCTCGCTTGCCGGCACCCCGCTGAAGGTCGACGAGTGGGCGATCGATGCCGTCTACTCCGGGACCCAGAAGTGTCTGTCTTGCGTCCCGGGTATCTCGCCGGTCAGCTTCAGCGAACGCGCCCAACACAAGATCAGCAATCGCAGCCACAAGGTGCAGAGCTGGTTCCTCGATATGAACCTGATCATGGGTTACTGGGGTCAGGGTGCACGACGCGCCTATCACCACACAGCGCCGGTCAACGCGATGTATGCACTGCATGAGTCCCTGCTGATGGTCCAGGAGGAGGGTCTGGAGAACGCCTGGGCGCGTCACCAGCACAACCACGAGGCGCTCAAAGCCGGACTCGAGGCGATGGGACTGGCGTTCATCGTCGACGCGCCCCATCGTCTGCCGCAGCTCAACGCGGTGACGATACCGGAGGGCGTGGACGACGCTGCGGTACGCCGGCGGCTGCTCGAAGAACATCACCTGGAGATCGGTGCCGGCCTCGGTGATCTGGCCGGCAAAGTCTGGCGCATCGGCCTGATGGGCTACAGCAGCCGTATCGAGAACATCACACGCTGCCTGGCGGCACTGGACGGCGTACTCGCGGATATGGGCGCTCCGGTCAATCACGGCATGGCACTGCCGGCGGCCGAGAAGATCCTGAACGCCTGAACCAGCGGTGGGCAGAGCCATGCGGCGCAGCCCCAAGGCACGCCTGATCCTGATCCTGGCGGCGCTGAGCAGTCTGGTCGGTGGTTATTACCTTGGGCAGTACTGGCAGCGTCAGCCACTTGAGAGCCTGTCCGCGGTGGTATACCCGGCTGGGCAGCAGATCGTTTTCCCCTCGGATCTGGCGATGCCCGACGCGGAACATGCCTCATCCGTATGGCGATTGTTCCTGGTCGCCGATACTCGCGAGCCCGCCTGCAGCCGACTGCTCGATCGCTATAGCTTCGTATTCAACCGCCTCGCGGCCCGGCCATCCATCCAGGCACGGCTGCGCTTGAGCGTTCTGGCCTACGACCGACCCGACGCTGTCGCACAGCAGGCGTTCACCGCCGGACGGGAGTGGGTCGATGTGATCACTGGCGATCAAAGCCAACTGGATGAACTCAGTGCGCAACTCGGTATCCTGCCGGTCGGCAGCGGCTGGTGCAGTGATAACCAGGCCAATGCCATCCTGGTCTCGCCGGAACGCCGGAACTGGGCACTGATTCCGCACGAGCAAGCCGCTATCATGGCGCGCAACATCGGCACCATTATCGATTTCGTGGAGTAACAGAACACATGCCGGATCCGGCCGAACCGACCATCCTGGATCGCCTGTCGACAGATCTGTTGCGCATCCTGCCGCAACACCTGTTGGCTGCCGGCATGTACCGCCTGGCACGCGCGACCACGCCCAGCTTGAAAGATCTGCTGATCAGCCAGGTGATCAGGCGTTACGATGTGGATCTCAGCGAGGCTGAACAGCCGGATACATCCGCTTATCCGAGCTTCAACGCCTTTTTCACCCGCGCCCTGAAGGCGGGCAGCAGACCGATAGCCGAGGGCGCCGTGGTCTCACCGGCCGACGGCAGGATCAGCCAGATTGGCCGGATTCGTGGCAAGCGCCTTTTGCAGGCCAAGGGCCACGAGTTCGAATTGCTCGCGCTGCTGGCCGGCGACAAGGAGAAGGCCGCGGCGTTTCACGATGGACTGTTCGCAACCGTCTACCTGTCGCCCAGGGACTACCACCGTGTGCACCTGCCGTTTGCCGGCACGCTCGATTCGATGGTATTCGTGCCCGGCGAGCTGTTCAGTGTCAGCGACGCGACCACCCAGCTCGTACCCGGGCTGTTTGCACGCAACGAGCGTGTGATCTGTCACTTCGTGACCGATCTCGGACCAATGGCTGTAATCCTGGTCGGGGCAATTTTCGTCGGCAGTATGGAAACCGTGTGGCACGGCGAAGTCCGTGGCGAACGGGGTCAGCCGACACGCTGGGTGTACCGCGACGCCGAACGCCGGCACTTCGGTACCGGCGAAGAGATCGGGCGGTTCAACATGGGCTCGACAGTGATCACCCTGCTGCCAGCCGGTGCAGCGGCATGGGAAGAGCGTCTCGACGCAGCCGCGGCAGTCAGGATGGGCGAGGCAATCGGCCATCCCCTGCCCCGGATCTGAGTCCTGACCGATCAGAACAAAGCGGCCAATGCCGGCTGTTGTGCCAACGCCCAGTCGCGCGCTGTGCGTCCCTGGTGATCGACAAGGTCACGGTTGGCGCCGAGCGCCAACAGCAACGCCACGGTGTCGCGGTGACCGCGCTTGGCGGCCCAGATCAGCGCCGTCCAACCACGTGTGATCTCCACTTCGTCGATGTTCGCGCCGGCGGCCGCGAGCACACGAACCACTTCGGTATGGCCGTTGCCGGCGGCCAGCATCAACGCCGTGTAATAGCCTTTTTCGTGCAGATCGACGCGGGCACCAGCGGCCAGCAGTTCATTGACCGTGTCAAGGCGTCCGAACTGTGCGGCCAGCATCAATGGCGTACGGTAACAGGCGTCGCGCGGATCGACACCACCCTGTTCTGACAAGGCCAGAAGCAGGCGTGGGGTGTCACCCTGCTCGGCCAGGCCATGGACGATCGACGCCGGGCCGGCGACTGGCGATTCTGCCTTGCAACCGACCAGGGACAGCATCAGGAACGAGAGGAAAAGACGGAACATCGGATCAATATGCCCGACCCATGGCCGGCAGGCATTGATGATCCGCACCCGAGCAGGAAGTCAGCTGCGTTGCAGGGAAAAACTCAGCACTGCATCGATATCATCGACACCCAGACGCAGCATCAGCAAGCGGTCCAGGCCGACCGCCACACCGGCACATTCCGGCATCCCGTGTTCCAAGGCTCCGAGCAGACCGCGGTCGACCCGGATCGGCGCCAGACCCTGCGCGCGACGCAGGCAGTTGTCGGCCTCGAAGCGGGCTGCCTGTTCACCCGCATCGGTCAATTCGTGGTATCCGTTGGCCAGTTCGATACCCTGGAAGAACAATTCGAAACGCGCCGCGGTAAGGCCATCGTCATTCAACGTCGCCAGCGCCGCCTGGCTGGCCGGATAATCGGTCACGAAACACAACCGCTCTGCGCCCAGATACGGCTGGATCAGGTGGCTCATCAGCAGGTCAAGCCAACCATCCCGTGTCAGGTCCATGCCCTCGGCACCCAGTACATGACTGCGAAGTGCCACCTGGCGCAGGTCTTCGGCAGAGGCATCGAGGACATCGATCCCCAACGCCGATTCAAAAACCTCGCAGTAGCTGCGGTGCTCGGCCTCGAGGTCCGGCCTGTCCAGCGCGAGGCCTGCCACGGTCGCCACCTCGGTCATCAAACGCGCAACATCGAAGCCCGGCCTGTACCATTCCAGGATCGTGAACTCGGGATTGTGCAGCCGCCCCGCCTCACCGTCGCGAAATGCCTTGCAGATCTGGTAGATCGCACCCGTCCCCGCGGCGAGCAGACGCTTCATCGCGAACTCGGGCGAGGTCTGGAGGTACAGGTCGCTGCCGCGCGGGAAGATAGGCCCCCGGTAACGCGCACGTAGCGGCTGCAACGCCGGATCAGTGCCGGCGCTGGTGCCCGCCAGCGGGGTCTCGACCTCGAGCACCTCCGCCGTGGCGAAATAGCGGCGCAGATCGCCCAGCATGGCGGCACGCGCGCGCAGGGCCTCTAAGCCCGCACCCGGCCGCCAGTCGGCATTTACCGGCAGCTTATTCGTCCCTGGCCCGACTGACATATTCACCGGTACGGGTATCGACCTTGATTTTTTCGCCGGTCTGCAGAAACAGTGGCACCCGCACCACCGCGCCTGTCTCCAGGGTCGCCGGTTTGCCGCCACCACCGGAGGTATCACCTTTCAGGCCGGGATCGGTCTCAGTGACTTCCAGCACCACGAAGTTGGGCGCCTCGACCGCGATCGGCGAGCCGTTCCACAACGTGACCATGCATTCGTCCTGCTCTTTGATCCACTTGACTGCATCACCCATCGCATTGGCGTCGGCCTGACACTGTTCGAAAGTGCCGTTGTCCATGAAGTGCCAGAATTCGCCGTCGTTGTACAGATATTGCAGGTCCCGGTCGACCACATCGGCGGCTTCGACCGTTTCCCCTGAGCGGAAGGTCTTTTCAAGTACCCGCCCGGTCTTGAGGTTGCGTATCTTTACGCGGTTGAATGCCTGGCCTTTGCCCGGCTTGACGAATTCGTTTTCAATAATGGTGCAGGGGTCGCCATCGAGCAGCAGTTTCAGACCACCCTTGAATTCACTTGTGCTGTAAGTCGCCATTCGATCCTCGCAATTATCAAGAGCAACCAAAGCCGCAAATGATACCTCTTTCCCCAGCTTGCTTGGAATCGGAAGCGTGGCAGCGCGAGATGGCAGAAGCCGTCACCGATCCGATGGAACTGCTGCGCCTGCTCGACCTGGATCCGGCGCAAATGCCGGGGATGCTGCGTACGCGGCCCGGCTTTCCGCTGCGCGTGCCACGCTACTTCGTCGGTCTGATGAGACGGGGTGACGCAAACGACCCCCTGCTGGCACAGGTGCTGCCATTGGCGGCAGAAGACGAAGCGGTCGCGGGCTACGTACACGACCCGGTCGGCGACCAGGCATCATCACAGGCCAACGGCATCCTGAAGAAGTACCGCGGGCGCGCTCTGATGATCACCACCGGCGCCTGCGCGGTGCACTGCCGCTATTGTTTCCGCCGGCATTTCCCGTATTCCGAGCAATCGGTGCTGCGCCATTGGCAGGCGGCCCTGGACAGGCTGCGCGATCTGCCGGATACCACCGAGCTGATTCTCAGTGGTGGCGACCCCCTGAGCCTGTCCGATCAGCGCCTCGGCGAACTGATCGCCCAGGCCGAGACGATCCCGCAGCTGCAACGCCTGCGCATCCACACCCGACTGCCGGTGGTGCTGCCCGGCCGCGTGACACCGAGGCTCGAACACCTGTTGTCCCGCAGCCGCTTCCCGACCGTGGTGGTGATCCACTGCAACCACCCGAACGAGGTCACCGCCAGGCTCGGCGAGGCACTCACCAGGCTGAGGGCCGCCGGTGCACATCTGCTCAATCAGTCGGTATTGCTCAAGTCTGTCAACGATGATGCCGATACCCTGGAAAACCTGAGCGAGTCGCTTTTTCGGAGCGGGGTCATGCCGTACTACCTGCATCTCCTTGATCCGGTCGCCGGTGCCGCGCATTTCGATGTCGGCTTGGCACGGGCAAAGGTGCTGTTGAACGAGCTGCAGTCCCGCCTGCCTGGCTACCTGGTACCGCGCATGGTGCAGGAGATTGCAGGCGAACCCTGCAAGACGCCGGTGGCGTGTTTGTGAGCCGGATCGCAACCGGGACTGCAAATATCGCGGGTGCGCGACTAAGATTGCCCATTGATGCGAGCGATAATGCTGTGATCAAGTGGCATGAGACCGCCAGGAAGGCGCCCCGCGCGTTATCTGAAACACAAACACCCAGGTGTTGGCGGCCAATTTGAACCACCCAGAAAACAACCCGGACTCCCCTGAGACAGGCAAATCGGCTGAGATCTCGCAGCGTCCGCTGCTTGGCCTTCAGATCCCGAATCAGTCGGCGCCAAAGGCCGACAACATCCTGCTCGACCAGCGTGAAACCGAGGCATGGTTCGCTGCCCTGCCCATGGCCAACGTCGGCGAGACCGCGCGCCAGATCTACAGCACGCTGGTGGAGTTCAACCGCGTCGAAGTGCCCGACCTGTTGCGCGCGAAAACCGTCGAGAAGTTCCGGCCACCAGTCGAATACATCACCACCAACCTGCAGAAATACTACGTCGACACAGGTCTGCCACTGTCGCCGAAGGGCTGGAAGACAGCCTCTCTCGCCCGCGAGCTGCAAAAGGAGATGGCGATCTCGTACAAGGTGGTCGTCGAGCGCATGATCGCCGGAGACAGTGCCAGTTTCGATCGGCGCCTGCTGGTGATTGCCCTGCACCGGGCGCTCTACTACCTCGGACAGACTTTGCTGCAGAACGCCTTGATCTACGTCGGATGGCCCGAGGGGATCTGGCGCGAAATCAACAGCATCTACGCCTACGCATCACAGAACAATGTGCACCACGTACCGGTCAAGTCGGACGACGGCAAGGGCAGCAACACAACCAGCATCGAGGACCTGTTCAAGTCGTTGATGCTGTTTGCCAGCGCGACCCCGTTCCGGTTGCGCCAGAGTCATGCGCGCCTGCTGTTCTCGCGCCTTGCCGAGTGGTCCGCTTACACCACCATCCTCAGCAAAGATGACGGCGGCACCAGCCTGGGCCGGTTCAACGTGGACCTTTGGTCCGACTCTGCACCGATGCACAACTCACTGCGCACCCCGATGCCCGGCAAACGTATGGCCATCCTGGATGTCCGCGAACTGCTGAAGAAACTGCGCGGCGACTTCGAAGAAGCCCCCTGGGACAACCGTTCGGGCCTGCAATCGGGAAAGCCGGTGGTCACGCGGCCTCTGCTGCGACTGCTGATCGTCGCCTGGAGCCGCCCACCCGATCGCCGCTTCGTCCGCACCAAGCTGAATTTTGACCTGCGCGTGGTCGCGGGGCTGCATGCGATCCATGCCAACCTGCAGGCCGACGAGAACCCACCCTATGCCACCGCTCGCGCCGCCCTGTTCAAACTCGACGAGACCGACTCACCACCATCGGGTACGCGGAACAAGATCACCTGGACATCCGGAAGCCTGGAAAACGCCTCGCTCGCCCCGCTGGACAGCGACTTCGTCAGCAGTGATTCACTGTTGGCCGACAGTTACCTCGCGACCGGGCGCGGCCAGCCCTATTCATCGACGCTGAATGAGTTTGCCGAACCTGCCATTGAATCAGACGAAGAACCCGACGAAAAACGCCACTCGGTGAAAACCGTCAACGAGAGTGCGGGTGGCTATTGCATACGTTGGCAGGGCGAAAACATCCCCCGGGTCAAGATCGGCGAGCTGGTCGGTGTCGAGTCGCCAGCGGATCGCCGCAAGTACGGCCTGGGCGTGATCCGGTGGATGAAACAGCTGTCGGATCATGATCTGGACCTCGGCCTCGAGGTCATCTCGACCCGATGCGAGGCGGCAGATGTGCGCGAAGCCGCAAAATCTTCCCCGCGCAACCGCGCGCCTGCGTACAAGTGCCTGGTCATCAATGACACGGACCCGTCGTCGAATGCGACCGCGAGTCTGGTCATGAGTGCAATGAGCCTGCAAACCGGTGTCGACCTGTGGTTGTCGATTGGCGGCAAGGAGCAGATGATCCGTCTCACCAAGCTGGTAGAGTTCAGTAGTGCTTTCGCGCGCTATCATTTTGAGCTGGTCCAGTCCGAAGAAGACGACCTGTCCGATCGCGTTCGCCCCGGCGACGAATTCAATGATCTCTGGAGCAACCTTTAGATGCCTGACCGGCCAGTGAATACAGGCAAAGGAACGTCAAACTGTGCCCGCCAACGCTGAAATCTCACTACCTCCTGTCGAACTGACAGGCAACCCGGTTGAAATGCTGGTCGCAGGCTGCGCCCTGGCCGTGGCCGACGGCTTCGCCAATGCGCTGCGCAATCAAGGCCAGGCGGCACACCTCAAGATTGCTGAAACTCCGTCTTCCCTAAATCAGCTGCTCCTCGCAGACCCATGCGATCTGGTCATCCTCAACGCCGACACCTTTGGCGCATCGGCAGCCGACGCAATAGGAAGGATCCGCAACGCCGCACCGAGCGCCAGCATCCTGCTGGTTGCGCGCGACCCGTCCGCCCATCGGCGACTGGCGATCGATCATGCACTGCAGGACCTGCTCGACATCAAGGACGAGGAACATGTGGCGCTCGCCGTAAGGCGAGAACACACGGCGCAAAAGCAGCGCCACGAGACCGCTCGCCTGAGGCGACAACTGGACGAGGCGGAAGAACGCAGCAATCTGCTGGTGCAGAGCTCGCGTGACGCCATCGCGTACATTCACGAGGGCATGTATCTGAACACCAACCAGGCCTACCTGGACATGTTCGGCTACGAATCCGCCGACGAGTTGGACGGGCTGCCGATCATGGACATGATCGACGCAGAATCGCGTGGCGCATTCAAGGCGGCCCTGCGCAAGATGCACGAGACCGGCAAACACGCCGAGGAATTCCGTTGCGTCACCGGCGATGGCCAGGGTTTCAGCGCCCTGATGGAATTTTCGCCCGCACGCATCGACGGCGAGCGCTGCACTCAGGTCATGATCAGGGATCAGAGCCAGAACCTGGCCCTTCAGCAGCGAATCGAAGAACTCACCAGCAAGGATCCGCAGACCGGCTTTTTCAATCGCCAGGCCTTTATGGAGAGACTGGATGCCCTGGTCAGTCAGGCAAAGAATACGCAGACGACGCATTCCCTTGTGCAGTTGTCGATCACGAACTACACGAACATGCGCGAGAGCTGCGGCTTCGCCTGTGCCGAGCAAATGCTGACCGAGGTCGCCAGCATCCTGGCGGCCACCATGAACCAGGCACACTCGATCGCGCGGTTCGGCGACCACGATTTCATGATCCTTTCCGACGATGACGAGCCGGCGCTGGAAGTGGCCGAACGCTGCCTGCACAACCTGCGCAACCATGCGTTCAAAAGCATCCAGAACTCGCCGGTCAAACCCGTCTATTCGATCGGCGTCACGCGCACGGCCGCCGGCAAGGAGATCAGCGCTCATGAACTGATCAACCGTTCATGCCGCGCTACCAGTATTGCGCGCTCGGAGGGCGAAAATCGCGTCGTCTTCTACAACGACGAAATACCCAGCGACACGAAACACATGGCCGACGCCGATGCCGCGGTAGTCAGGCTGATCGATGATGCCCTGGCAAACGATGGTTTCCGCCTGAAGTACCAGCCGATCGTCAGCCTGCAGGGCGATACCCGTGAGAACTACTCTGTGTACCTGCGTCTGATCGGTGAAGGGGGCAAGGAATTGGTGCCCGACGTCTTCCTGTCACCGGCGCGCGACGCCAGCCGCCTCGCCGAGATCGATCGCTGGGTGGTGCGCAATGCCATCCGCGAGATGGCCAGCCACCGCAGGGACGGAAAAAAGATCGTCTTCTACATCATCCTGTCCCGCGCAGGGATCGAAGACGACTCGATGCTGATGTGGATCTGTGACTGCCTTCGGGAGTTCCGTGCAAAGGGCTCATGGTTCGTGTTCCAGTTCCGAGAGAACGACCTTCGCAGTTCATTGCAGCCGGCTCGGGACCTGATCAGCGGACTGCGGAGGATCAACTGCCGCATTGCGCTCAACAACTACAGGGAAACGGCGCAACCGCTCCTGAACCACCTCGAGATCGACATCGTGAAGCTGTCGCCGGAGTACATGCGCAATCTGGCTATTGATAGCGAGCAGCAGGAGAAGATGAGCAGCGTCAATTCACAGCTTCAGGCCGACGGCTACAAGACCATCGCGAGCAGTGTCGAGGATGCCAGCAGTCTGGCAATCCTGTGGAACATTGGCATCAACTACATCCAGGGCTATTTCCTGCAGGAACCCTCGAACGCGATCGTGTTTGACGAGTAGCCGCATGCCTGCGACTGATTGATAAAGAAAAAAGCCCCCGCAGGGGCTTTTTCCGCAACTGCCTGTGCGGCACCCTACCAGGGCATGAACGAATTCATGAACGACATCGGCCGCCCGATGTTGTTGTTCATACGTGCCAAATCCACTTGCATGTACTGTGTCGACCGCCCCATCGTGTGGGTGGCATGGGTCATCGACTGAATGGCCCCGTCCATCGAGTCGAGATTGGCCAGCATCGGCTCGAGTGTTGCCACCTTGTTGTCGATCGAATCCATCGTGACCGTCATGGCGCGAATATTCGCGGTCAGCTGGCTCATGTTCTCGGAGACATTCTGCATATTGCCCGCGAGGGTCGTCATGTTGGTGTCGACGCTGATCGCCAGGTAGTGCACATCCCGGGCGAGGTTATAGATGAGGTAGAAGCCGTATGCCGCCAGAATGATGAAGGCGAACAGCGAAGGATAGACGATGAGTTCCCAACGCCGCGCACTGGATTCAAAGACCTCTGAAAGTCTCGCATACCCGGCGTTGGCGTCGGCAACAACGTCAGCGACATCATTGGTATTGCCCACAGTCGACCCTCTGTATTTCGTTTATCGGTACCTGCTAAAGTTACCATAAACCATCACACAAAGGATATAAGCAGTATTTGTCCGCGCACTGGTTTCGGGCCTGGTTCGCCGGGCGGGGAAGACTCTGGCGTGGCACTCATTGTCGCAACTGATCGCCGCGAGCGTCCCCCTCCTTCTGCATCAACCCTATGATTTGCTGCAACTTTTCGCTGTTGCCTTCCGCTTTCAGCCGAAGGCCCGCCTCGAAGTAGGCATCCAAAGCCTGCGCCGGCCTGCCCATCGACTGGTACAGGTTGCCAAGCTCGCCAAAGGCATCGGCATCTCCCGGAAAGGCCGACAACATCTGCATGTAGGCCGCTTCTGCGGCTTCAAAGTCACCATTCCAGTAAGCCCGCCGTGCCTGCTGCACGAATTCATCGCGCGTCATCTGGCCGGCAGACGACAGATCGCCACCTTCGACGACCGCCGGCCGGAAGGGGGCATCTGCGGGCGCCGTGTCCGCCGCGGCGGCGGATGGAGCAAATCGTGGATCGCTATAAACCGGGATGCTGCCGCCGATCAGCTTTGGCGCCTTGCGCGGCGATGCCGGCCTGTACCCGTCATCCGGCGTCGCATCCTGAGTGGGTGACAATGCCTGAACCGGCTTTGAAATCGACTTCCCCGCCCCCCCGTCAGGCGGCAGCAGTCGCGGTCCCGACGCAGAAACCGCCTCTTCGACTTCCGATGCCGGCGCAAGCGTGTCGGTCGATGCGCCGTCCCCGGCCGCACGCGGCCAGTCGATCACGCCGGCGACCATCAGTCCGGCGACACCAAATCCGAGAAAACCGAAAAGCACCAGATGGGTGGCGAGCCACCCGACAATGATCGACAGAAGATTGCCCGGCATCCGCGTCGTCAGGCCAACACGTTGGCGTACAGCACGGCCGCCAGGGCATTCCACTCTGCCGCACCCTTGCCACGCGGCTCCTGTTCAAACACCGCCAGTCCCTCACTGAAAGAGCGCCGGTAAACGGTACGCTGCGACAGACGCGGCTTGAGATGGCGGATGCCCGGCAGGGAAACCAGTGCGGCAGCGGCCTCATCCGACTCACGGACCGCATGATGGGTGTCGGCACGGTTGATGAACCCCAGGATCTCGGGTTTGCGTTTGCCGACGACAGAGTCTACAAAACGCAGGAAACGCTGGGTCGACCAGATATCCGCCTGGCTAGGCGGCACGGGCACCAGAAGACGGTCCGCGATTGCCACGGCCAGCTTGAGGTTCTCCATCGATGCCGTGCCCACGTCGATCAGGATTTCCTCGTGCTCCGCCAGGAGGTTACCACGGTCCTCCATCTGCGCCGAATCCAGCCGTTCGACCATTGGCTGAAACCGTTCTTCCCTGCGCACCTCGAGCACGTCGGTCAGCGTCGCCTGCGGGTCGGCATCGATCACAGCGACATTACGCTCCGCCATCGCCAGCCAAATCGCGAGATTGAAGGTAACGGTACTCTTTCCCGATCCGCCCTTGAGACTCCCTATCACCGTGATCATCGAGATCCCCGCTGGATTCTAGCTGCCGCTGCACCAACTGCAGGATCCGCTGAACTGGGACTCCTGATAAGTCGTTACCCAGCCGGGCAGATGGTCCTGGGTGAAACCGAAGTTTTCGGGATGACGCGTAGGCGCTTCCGCACGGCCGGCCAGACTGCGACCATAGGCGGTCGGCCGGAAGGCATTGTCGTTGCGCCAGGGCGTAGCGGTGGCTGCTTCAGGCCGCCAATACCCACGCCCTGTTGCAGCATAGCGCGGATCGGCGAGACTGACTGCCGCGACTGGCCTGGAAGGCGACGGCGAAGGCCGCAGGTCGGCGGCACCGCCGGGCGCAAAGACAGGCGTCCGATACCCGGCGTAATTTGACGCATAGCCCGGCGCCGGCCGCCAGCTGCTGACGGCCGGAGCATAGCCGGGTTGAGCCGGCCGGAAACCCACCATCTGCGGCGCCGACCGCACAGGATAACGCTGCGCCTGAACCACCGGGACTGAGCCGGCACGCCACGGCTGATCGGCGGGGCGCCAGGCGAACTGCCGCGCAAACAGGGGCACCTGCTGCTGCCACATCTGTGCCATTCCATTGAATGGCTGCGCCCAAACCGGGGCATCGTAGGCAGCCGTCGGCTGTGGCGGATAATAGTAATGAGCGACCGGCTGGTATCCGGTGTACGCATAACCGTACTGTCCGGCCCAGGCAGGTGCCTGCTGGGCATAGGGAAACCAACCGTAGTGGTCCCGGCGCGGCGGCTGGTAGGCCACAGGTGCGGGATCGCGTGGACGGAATGACGGCAGATTGGCTACTGGGTGGTAGGGACGCACCTGCGCTACCGGCGCAAACCCCGGCTCCGGTCGCCACTGCTGGCCAAAGGCGTGGGCACTGTTTACCGGGAGAAGATAGCCTCCCAGGATAACGATTCCACCCAATGCGATCATTTGCCTTCCAAACTTCATGCTCACCCTCTCAAAATTCCGGCTGGCGGTCCCCGCGGGGCCGCCAGTGATTAGCTGCAAAAACAACAGCAGTCTAAGTCTGCCCCGGGGGCATCAGCGCCAAGCGGGCCAATAGCCACCATAGGGATTCGGCAACATCCCAGGCATTGTCGGATACGGCATCCCTGCGTCCGCTGAGGTCCGGAGCGACCTGTTGGCAGCCTGAATTTCCTCGTAGGTCCGTTTGCGCTTGGCGGGGGCCGGCCGGAACTGCGATTGCGCGTCGGCGCCGTAGGGCGCCGAACCCACTTGGTCCCGGATCACTGGCGCTTCGTCGAACAGCGCCCCCCGACCATCCGGTCGGAAATTCACGCCGACATCGCGCCCGCGTGCCACGGGCTCCACCTTGCGGGACACCACACGCCTGCTCTCGAACAACGGCGCCTGCCAGCGGCGCTGGTACTCCGTCGCCATCGGGTGGCCGTACCCCGGCTGGTCGGCGACACGACCGGATGCCGCCACATGCGGCCGCCAACGGCCTGCAATGGCCGATGGGTCATTGCGATACCAGGGCCTGAACTGCGGGCGCTTGGTCGCCGAGGTGTAGCCGGACCAGGCAGGGTACGCCGCCTGCGCCGCGGAAAGCGGCGCGAGCCCCAAGCCGGCGCTGGTGGCGAGCCCCAAGGCCAGTCCTACGGAAAGCACTCTTGCAACCAATATCCCTTCCTCCAGGTCCTGCAGGACCCGACGAACTGCGTGGCGCCTGCCTAGAACACAATATATAAGCTATTGACTGAGAGTCAACCACAATATGTTGTGTAGAAAACCTGTGGAAAACGGTGTGCAAACTGTGTGCGGATTGTGCAGAACCGGGATCTGATGGCTTTTTCGCAGTAATTTCATGCCTTTATCGCAATCCGCCGCGGCCGCGGCGGGAACCACCCGAGTGGCAGTCCGCGCGGTGCCGAGATCCGGCTTGCCCGCGCCGGACCGTTGGCACGATACGAAGGGAAGAAGCCACCGACGGGGCGGCGCGCCGGATTCACCAATGGGGGAAATAGGGCTGATAGGCCGGCATCGGCGGCGCGGGCATCATCGGGTAAGGCAGGGGGGGCGGTATCGGCGATTGCGGCGCTGCGGTTTCGGCCTGCAATTCCTCGTAGGTACGCTTGCGTTTGGCCGGGGCCGGCCGGAACTGCGTATGCTCATCCGACTGAAACGGCTGGGTTGTGACACCCCCCTGAGGCGCCACCACATACCCATCGTTTGAATCACGCTCGTCCGGGCGAAACCGCAACCCAAGGTCCTGCCCGCGCGTAATCGGAACGGCCTTGCGGGCACCGGATCGCGGGGAGGCGAATGGCCCATCGCTGCCGTTGCGCTGCACCGCAGCGAACGGCCGTCTGCCATCGACACGGCCAGCCGCACGGGATACGGCGCCTGCCATGCGCGCGACCGAATCCGCTCCTGTCGCCGTCAATCGAAAACCCGGCTCATGCACCAAGAATTGCTGCCGGTGGTGCATTGAATCACCATGGAACGCGGCAGCGGCTGCGGAAATCGGCAACAGCACAAGCACTGCCGGGGCGACAAACCCAAGCACCAAGCCCAGGGAAAACATCCGCAACGCCACGATCCAGACCTCCAGCTTACACATCGGGCAACCGACAACCCGCAGCCACTGATGTTGGCGGCCGCCGCTACCCTTACTTCATGTGCCTAACTTTAGTTTAGACCGTCCCCGCCAGGTTTCCCCAAACTTTTCAATTGGATACCCCTTCTTCCTGAGGTTTTCTTTCGGCTTGCGGCGACCCTGGGCTGAGACGCCGCCGTCGCACGCACAGGCGCGGTCGACGAAACTGCCGGCTCTTTCGCCGCCGGAACTGTCTTGGTCTCGGCCTCAGCCTCTCCCGAGGCACCCGACTTGGCCTGTTTCACCGTCACCCGTTTGCCACTGCCCTTTGCGGCCTTGGCCGTACCTTTGCGGGTGGCTGCTTTCTTCCTGGCGGCCTGCCTTGCGGTCGGCGTCTTCTGCACCGCCTTCGCGTCAGCGGCGGGCTTCCCCTGCGGCTGTACCCTGGGCTGTCCGTCATGTGAATCATGACCGGTTGCCTGTGCACCGGTCGCCGCGATTGCCGGCACTGCCGTCTCTCCGGGTGCATTTTTCGTCATAGCCGGCGACTCGGACCGGGTTGCCGGCGCCGTTGCTGCCGCCACCTGACTGCCGGATTCGTACTGTCTCTTCGGCGGCGGGACCCTCACCGGCTTTTTCGACCTGAAAACCCCACCAATGATATCGACCAGTGCGACGACACCGCCGATCACTGTGAACATCACCGTCGCAAAACCGCTCCATGCGCGGACCCAAAGCGGGTCACCGATGCGCCGGCCTCCCCCCTGGGGACCACCGTCGGGGCCGCCGTCTGGTTCACTGCCCTTGGAAAATTTCCTGCATTTCATGCCGGCCACGGCACACAGGGAATCGGCCGCGGCGACACAACCCAGAGGAATCACAACCAGCGTAAGCAGGGTCGAGACCAGGACGCCGGAGGCCAGCGAAATCGCCATCCCCTGGAAGATCGGGTCGAAGAAGATCACCGAAGAGCCACACACGAGGGCCAGCGCCGTGATCAGGATCGGCCGGGTTCGTGTCTTGCATGCGCTGATGACCGCATCGACGACCGAATCACCCTCTTGAATTCGGTGCACGGAAAAATCAACCAGCAGGATCGAGTTGCGCACGATGATACCGGCCAGCGCGATCCAGCCGATCATTGATGTCGCGGTGAACTCGCCGCCCCAACCCATCTGAAAGAACAGGGTATGCGCCGGGATGATCCCGAGCAGGGTCAGTGGAATCGGCGCCATGATCAGTGCCGGCACGCGGAAGTTGCCAAACTCCCACACCACCAGGATGTAGATCAGGATCAGCGCCGCGCCAAATGCGATGCCCATGTCGCGGAACGTCTCGTAGGTGACAGTCCACTCGCCGGCCCACTCGATCGCCGACCGGCTGTCATCAGGCGGTGGCCCTGTGTAGTACATGTGGTCGCAGAGGTGTACACCGTCGGGGGTGCGACAACCCAGTTCCATGAGTTTGTCTTCGACCTGCATCATCCCGTAGATGGGTGCCGCGAGACGCCCACCGACATCCGCGACCACATACTCGACCGGCCGCAGATCCTTGTTGTAGATGATGTCTGACTCGGTGCGCCGTTCGAACACCCCGAGTTCGCGCAGCGGCACACTGCCCCCAGCGTTTGGCGTCTGCACCAGGATGTCGCCGAGACGGTTAATCTGCGACCGCTCCGCCATGGGAACCTGGATGACAATATTGATTGGCTCGTGGCCGGCACGCTGCTTGACGTCGCCGAGCACGAATCCACCCAACGCCATCGACAGCTCACGGTTGATGCTTTCCACCGAAATGCCACGCCGCTGCGCCTTCTCCTGATCAACCTCGAAGTGCCAGTAGTCGTAGGGCTCGCGCATGTAGTTGTCGACATCGCGCAGGCTTTCGGTCTGGGCGAACATCGCCGTGAGGTCCCTCGCCACCTGACGCCGGGTCTCGGGGTCAGGGCCGTGCACCTCGGCAACCACAGACTGCAGAACCGGCGGCCCCGGTGGCATTTCGACAATCGAGAACCGTGCGCGCGTACCTTCCACCAGCGCCTTCACCTGCTCGCGGGCATCCACTGCTATCTGGTGGCTCGAACGCTTGCGCTCGGTCTTGTTCAGCAGCTGCAGCTGAACCTCGGCCTGCCACGGCGACTGACGCAGGTAGTAGTGACGGACCATGCCGTTGAAATCGAACGGCCGTGCCGTGCCGACGTAGATCTGCGCCGCCGTCACTTCGGGCATGCGACGCAGACGCTCGGCAATCACGTGCGCCATGTTGCCGGTGTCCGCCAGGGGCGTACCTTCCGGCATGTCCAGCACCACCGAAAACTCGGGCTTGTTGTCCAGCGGCAGCATCTTGACCGCCACCCACTTGAAATAGAAGAAGGAGCACATCAACAGCAGCGTGCCCCACATCGCCAACTTGAACAGCCGCGCTTTTCGCGGGTCGAGTATCATCGGCATCAGGATGCGGCGATACAGGCCTTCGAGCCACTCCGCTTCCTTGTGCTCACGCTTCTCTGCGCTCTCAAGGTACTGCATGGTCGGACGGAACATGCCATGGATCGCGAACCAGGGCGTGAATACGAAGGCGGCAAACAGCGAGATGCCCATCGCCACTGAGCCAAGGACCGGAATCGGCAGCATGTAGGGGCCCATCATCCCGGTCACCGCACCCATCGGCAGCAGCGCGCCGATGACCGTGAGGGTCGCCAGGATGGTCGGGTTGCCGACCTCGCGGACCGCATCGACCGCGGTCTCCAGGTTCGTCTCCCCCTCTTCCAGCCAGCGGCGGTAGATGTTTTCGACCACCACGATGGCGTCGTCGACCAGGATACCGATCGAGAAAATCAGCGCGAACAGCGATACGCGGTCAATGGTGAAATCGAGCAGCAACGCGCACAGGATCGTGAACAGCAGCACCACCGGGACCACGAACAGCACGACGAAGGCCGGCTTGAGCGCGCGAAACGCGATCCACACCAGCAGAAACACAAACATCGTGGCAATGAACAGCTTGAAGATCAGATCATTGACCTTCTGCTCCGCGGTCTGCCCGTAGTTTCGCGTGATGCTGATGTTGACGTCGTTGGGGATCAGCCGACCGCGCAGGTTCTCGACCCGATCGATAATCGCGTCGGCGACATCCACGCCATTGGTGCCCTTTTTCTTGGCCACCGCGATCGTAACCGCCGGTACGCTGACCGCGCGATCCGGATCCTCAGAGGCGGCACCTGTGTAATAGGCAACGGTCTGCGAGGCGTCCTCAGGACCCTGGCGCACATCGGCGACGTCGTGAACATAGACCGGCACACCATTGTGGCTGCCCACCTGCAGGCGGTTGATGTCCTCGACCGATTCGAGGAAGGCGCCGGACACCACCATCATGTGCGAGCCACCGGACTCGACGCCGCCCATCTGCGTTTCGACGTTGGATGCGGTGATTGCCTGGGCGACCTGACCGAGGCTCAGGCCGTAACCGGCCAGGCGCTCGGGATAGACCTCCACGGTCACCTGCTCCGCTCGTCCACCGACCACGAAACTGTCACCCGTGTCGGGGATTTCCTTGATGTGCTGCAACACCGACTGTGCCAGACGACGCAGCTGGGAATCGTCGACATCCGGCACACCGTCGCCGTTGTAGTCGTGCTCCGACCACAGGGTCAGCGTGACGACGGGCACATCATCGATACCCTTCGCCTTGACGAGCGGCGGCTTCACGCCCGACGGGATCCGGTCCATGTTGGACTCGAGCTTGTCGTTGACCTTGACCAGTGATTTTTCCATCTCCTCGCCGACATCGAACTGGATGGTCACGATCCCCATGCCACGCTGACTTGCCGAGTAGACGTGATCGACGCCCTCGATCTCGTACATGATGCGTTCGAGCGGCTGCACGGCGAGTGATGCCACCTGTTCCGGTTCGGCGCCCGGGTACTGCACCATCAGGTCGATCATCGGCACCGATATCTGCGGGTCTTCCTGGCGCGGGGTGATCAGCAGCCCGAGGATGCCGAGCATCAGCATGGCCAGGTAAAGCAGCGGCGACAGTGGCGACTTGATAAAAAACTTCGCCATGTTGCCGGCCAGGCCAAGGTTGCTGGCAGGTGCGGCGCCTTCCTCCGAGGGCCCGGAGGGCCGGTTTTCACGATCGCTCATGCGTTTGATCTAATCCAGTTAGCTGCTTCGCGGCACCAGCCGCAACCAGTGGCACACAAGGTGCCTGCGCCGTTCACTCGCCGCGGCTCCGCGTCATGATGTCCGGCCCCGGATTGGGGTACACACGGTCCCCCGGGGCGATACCGGAAAGCACCATGGTCATGCCGTTGTCCAGGCGTTTGCCTTGGCGAACCATGCGCAGTTCGGGTTCGCCCTTTTCGTTCTGAATGTACACGACCGGCAGACTGCCACGGTAGCGGATGGCCGTGCTCGGAATCACCGGCAGCTGGCTCTTGGCGGGCCCGCTGGTGTCCGGAATCAGCACCTTGGCGTACATGCCTGGCTTCGACACACCCTGGGGGATGTCGAACTTGACCTTGACCGTGTGGCGCTGGACGTCAGCCATGGGGAAGATCTGCGCGACCCGTATCGCGACGGGTTCTGGATGATTGTCGAAAGTCGCGGCGTTCTGCAGCACGCTCATCGGCTGCAGCCCCTGCGCCAGGCTTGCCGGCACATCCACCTCGATCTGCAGCCAGGTAATGTCGGCAAACTTGAGCATCGGCTGACCGGGTTGGACGGTATCGCCCTCTTCGACGTACTTCTCGACGATCACGCCGTCGAACGGCGCCAGGCTCTTGGCATCACGCAGCTTGGCGTCGATCGCACGAATCTCCGACTGCGCGCGCAGCATTGCACTGCGTGCCTGCTCCATCCGCGTCCCGGAGGCGTACAGATCGGCACTGCGTTCCGCACCGCGGTCACGCTGGCCGAAGAAATCCTCCGCCGGTCGGGTGAACATCTGGTCGAACAGGTTTGGGATCGCCATCCCCCCAGGGGCATTCTTGGATTGCGGCGACCAGAGTTCACGCGAGTACTGCACGCCGGCATTCCGCAGATCGGCATCAGCCGCCGCCGCCTGTGCATAGGCCGCGCTGCGCTTGGCCAGCAATTCGTCCTCGTCCAGCGCGATCAGGGTCGTCCCCGAGTCGAACAATTCGCCCTCGATACCGGCGATGAACTTGACGCGGCCGGGCAGCTGCGCCGCCAGCGTCACCTCTTTGAAAGGCACTACATTACCGCTCAATACCACGGTCGGGGTCTCTGACGACTCCTTGACGACGAATACGTCCTCGAAGTCACGGTCCCGTGCGAATGTCGACACGGAAAGCGCTACGACTGCAGCGGTGACTGTGGCAATCAATGTCTTATGCATTATTGTTTAACCTGTTTCTGCAACGGGCGACTGAAAATCCGGCACGGACGCCGCCCGGGCCCTGCTTGAGGTTGAATGGCTTTAGCAAGATTGTTGCGCGGAAGGTGCAGCATTGACGAGTTCAGCGGCAATTCTGGATATCCTCCCTCGGAGCGCGTAACGATTTCGAACCGCCGATGGCGTTTGAAGCTTCAACAAGGCCGCTTTAACTCCCTGAACATGCGCGAAAAAATCGCTCGTCTACGTGGGATTACGCGACCTTTCGAGGTCCGTTTCGAGTATTGCTGAGTGGCGCGATTATCCGCCAGTAAGGACGTCGATTGCAATAAAACGATGGCCTCCCACGTTATGCTGCAGCGCACACAGCGGCGCCAAATCAGTGATTCGTGCCCCCGCTGTGCCCACAGTCGCCAACACTCCGGGCGCGCAGAACCTACACGCACCCGGAGACAACGCGCTACCATGCGCGAAACAACCGCTGAGGATACGAGGAGCAAGGTCATATGCGTGGTGCCGGCCCGGTCATAGAGACCCGTCTCAAACATCTGGAAGCCCACCTCGAACAGGAGAACCCGGTTCTGCTGACCACGGTACAGAGCTTTCGTGAACTCGATAACGTGGCCTACCGGATGGGCCTGTTCAACCCCGAACAGTCGTTCGCCACGCAGATACCCTGGTGGCCGCTGATCTCAGTGCTTGGCACCTTCTCCGCGGGGAAATCGACGTTTATCAACCACTATCTGGGCAGCAAGCTGCAGCGTAGCGGCAACCAGGCGGTCGATGACAAGTTCACAGTACTGTGCTTCAGCAGCCACTCGACCACCCACGCCCTGCCGGGCCAAGCGCTCGATTCGGACCCGCGATTCCCTTTCTACAAGATCAGTGGCGAGATCGAGAAGGTTGCCTCGGGCGAAGGATCACGCATCGATGCCTACCTGCAGCTGAAGACCAGCCCGAGCGCGACGCTGCGTGGAAAGATTCTGATCGATTCCCCGGGATTCGATGCCGACGCGCAACGCACGTCGACGCTGAAGATCACAGACCACATCATCGACCTATCCGACCTGGTGCTGGTGTTTTTCGACGCACGCCACCCCGAGCCGGGCGCGATGCGTGACACACTTGACCACCTGGTCAGCAAGACAATCAACCGCGCCGATTCCGGCAAGTTCCTGTACATCCTCAACCAGATCGATACCACGGCGCGCGAGGACAATCCGGAAGAGGTAGTCGCGGCATGGCAGCGCGCGCTCGGCGAGCGCGGCCTCACCGCAGGGCGTTTCTTCACGATATACAACCAGGAGGCCGCCAGCCCGATCGCAGACGAGGCACTGCGCCGGCGTTTCGAGGGCAAGCGTGATGCCGACCTCGGAGAGATCCACGAACGCATGGCACAGGTGGAGATCGAACGTGCCTATCGCATCGTCGGCTCGCTCGAGAAGACCGCGCGCAGTTTCGAGGAGAAGGTCATACCAGCGCTCGACCAGATGCTCGCGCGCTGGCGCAAACGCACACTGATCGGCGATGCGGTGGTCGCGGCACTGCTGATCGGCGGCTTCGTCACCATCACATCGAAACTCGGCCAATGGGACGGAATGCATTTCAATGCGGCCTGGTGGGATACGCTGACCGCGACGCCGATGAGCATGTATTTCACCGCGCTGGGCGCCTACCTGTTGTGGTTGGCAGTGCATTACGGCGTGCGTCGCCTGGCCGCCAGGACCCTGTACGGGCCAGCCGAGAGGCTCGGTCAGAAGCTGGGCATACGCGGCAGTCTGGGGTCCGCATTTGCTGCCAACACCAGGTTCTGGCGGAGCATATTCGCCCGTCATCCTGCCGGCTGGTCCAGGCGCAGCCGCCGCCGCATCCAACGGGTGCTGGAGGACGCCGATCGCTACGTACAGGATCTGAACGACCGCTTCACCAACCCCTCCGGCAATCCGCCACTGGATGTGGAGACCGCCCGGCTCGACGAACCGGACGACATAGGCCCACTGCCGACGCCAGCGACCGCCGGCAGTCACGACTGAACCTTTTGGACACCTTGGGCGGTCAGGCGAGCGATCGAGCCAGCAGCGCGAGGGATTGGTACCTGTCGACGAAGGCGCTGGAGCGGTATTCGCAATAGGTGTCATCGACACCGGCCACCCTCAGCAGATCGGAGCGTCCGGCCATCACACCGGCCAGCCACAGCCGTGCAGCACGGAGTACCTGCAGCATCGGCACCGGTTCCTCCGGAATCTGGGGACTGGCGAAATGCTCGATGCAGTCACCCACAATGGCCGGCAGCTGCCAGTGGCGTGCCAGGAAGGCACCAGCCTCCCAGTGGTCGACACCGATCAGGGTGCGCTCATGATCCTCCAGCGAGCTGCCCGGATTGTCCTGCAGGCGTTTCAGGGCCTCGTCCATTTCGCGCGGCCACAGATGCACCAACAGCAACTCGCCCAGGTTGTGCAACAACCCGACCAGGTAGGTCGCATCCGGGTCGGGGGGATGCGGGGTACTCGATGCCCGGGCCAGGCCGCTCGCCAGATCCGCCGTTCCCAAAGCCATGATCCAATATTCCTGCATGTCGAAGCGACGACAGGCCGAGGTGTTCAGACCACCGGTCAGCGCCATACCGAACGCAATGTTGCGCACGACGTTGAGGCCGAGGACGCTGACAATCGCGCCCTTCACGGTCAATACCGGTTTACGCGGCGCGTAGAAAGCGGAATTCGCAGTACCGAGGATCCGCGCACTCAGGGGAGGATCGGTTTCAATCGCCCGCGACAGGGTATCGATATCCACATCCGGGTCTGCCGCCATCGCCAGCAATGTCGCAGCAGTCGCCGGTAGCGGCGGAATGGATTCGACCTGTATCAACTGTTGAAGAGGCGATTTTTCGTTTTGCACTGGGCCACACGGCAGCATCTTTGATTTTTTCGTTGAGTGCAGCGGCAGATTGCGGGAATTCTTGAAATGTGCCCCCCCCCGGCCGCGAGATCGCTGACACCCGGACCAAGTGCCCGAATATGACCGTTTGTTGACAAGGTGTAGCATCGACACTATCTTTCGTCGTGTACGAACGACACTTAGTCAGACATGCGCATACCGAAAGAGACATTCAGCTACCCCTACCCGCACCCGGCGGTGACCACTGACGTAGTGGTGTTCACGATCATTGCGGGGCGTCTGAGCACGCTGCTGGTTCGGCGGGCCAATCCACCTCACCAGGGGGAATGGGCGCTGCCGGGCGGCTTTCTCGATATCGACGAGGATCTCGATGCCTGTGCCGCCCGTGAACTGGCCGAGGAAACGGGCCTCCGCGGTGTCTACCTGGAGCAGCTCTACACCTTCGGCGCCACGCACAGGGACCCGCGTGAGCGCGTGATCAGCGTCACCTACTACGCGCTGATTCCGCAGGATTCGCTGGCAACACCACGCGCGGCAAGCGATGCCGCTGCCGTTGCTTGGCATGCCTTCGACGCCCTGCCACCGCTGGCGTTCGATCACGAACAGATCATCACCATGGCGCACCGCCGGCTGGTGGCAAAGCTCGACTACTCCACCATTGCGTTTCAGTTCATGCCCGAGACGTTCACGCTCAGCGAACTGCAGTGCGTCTACGAGTCGCTGCTCAACCAGAAACTCGACAAGCGCAATTTCCGCAAGCGAATCCTGTCGCTCGACCTGATCGCTGAGACCGGCCGATCCAGGCGCACCGGCAACCATCGACCCGCCAGGGAATACAGGGCCAAACACCCGAATACCGTGGAGATCATCAAATGATCACGCCAGCGATCCAACTGCACCCGGCCCCGCCCCGCGTCAAGGTGCCGCAGCACCCTGTCTGGCCGCCACTGAGCGACGACGAAAAAGCCGCGCTGAAAGGACGCATCAAAGACCTGCTCAAGGCGCAGAACGCGGTGCTGGTGGCGCACTACTATGTCGACGGTGACCTGCAGGCGCTGGCCGAAGAAACCGGCGGCTGCGTCGCCGACTCGCTCGAGATGGCCCGCTACGGCAGCAGTACGGAAGCCGATACGCTGGTGGTGTGCGGGGTACGCTTCATGGGCGAGACCGTGAAGATCCTCAACCCCGAGAAACGCGTACTGATGCCTGACCTCGGTGCAACCTGCTCGCTCGACGAAGGCTGCCCGGCCGACCTGTTCGGTGCATTCTGCGATGCGCATCCGGATCGCACCGTGGTCGTGTATGCGAACACCAGCGCAGCGGTCAAGGCGCGTGCCGACTGGATGGTGACGTCCGGTATCGCACTGCCGATCGTAAGGCACCTGCACGAACGCGGTGAGAAGATCCTTTGGGCACCGGACAGACACCTCGGCCACTACGTGCAACAGCAGACCGGCGCCGATATCCTTTTGTGGGAAGGCAGCTGCGTCGTCCACGAAGAGTTCAAGGGCTTTGCCCTGGAGAGGCTCAAGCGCCTGCACCCGAATGCCGCGGTGCTGGTGCACCCGGAATCACCGGAGGACGTACTGCAATACGCCGACGTCGTCGGCTCGACGACGGCCTTGATCAAGGCGGTGGCGCAGATGCCGAACGAGGAGTTCATCGTCGCCACCGACGACGGCATCTTCTGGAAGATGCACCAACTGGCGCCGGACAAAAAACTGATATCCGCGCCCACCGCCGGCGCCGGCGCGACCTGCGAGTCCTGTGCCCATTGCCCGTGGATGGCGATGAACGCCTTGCAGAACCTCGAACAGGTCTTGATCAGCGGCGACAATGCGATCACTGTCGACCCGGCAACCGGCGCACAGGCCGTCAAGTCCATTCAGCGCATGCTCGACTTCGCGGCTGCGAACGCCATCAGCGGCGCCCTCCCCGGCAGATAAGGAAAACCCATGTTCGACACCGCAAAGATCGGCCGCACACTGAGCAAAGAGGCCTACAAGGCGGAGGTCGAAGACCTGCGCACCCAGCTGCTGGAGGCGCAGATTGCACTGCGTGAGCGCAATATCCCCGTCTACCTGCTGATTGCAGGCATGGAAGGTGCCGGCAAAGGCGGGGTCGTCAACACGCTGGATGAATGGCTCGACGCGCGTGGCGTGAATGTCTATGCCTTCTGGGACGAGTCCGACGAAGAGAAACTGCGTCCGCGTGCCTGGCGATTCTGGCGCGCGATGCCGCGCCGCGGTGAGATCGGTGTGTTTTTCGGTGGCTGGTACCTGCGTCCGATCGAGCAGCGATTCAGCGGCGAGTGGGACGATGCCAAACTCGACCAGTGCATGCGGGGCATTCGCGAACTCGAACGCATGTTGATCAACGATGGCGCAGTGATCGTCAAGTGCTGGTACCACTTCTCTGAAAAGGACCAGCGCCGCAAACTCAAGGCACTGTCCCGCAGCGATCGCAGCCGCTGGAAGATGCTGCCGAAGAAATCCAAGTTCAGCGAAGAGTATCAGCGTTTCGAGGAAGTCGCCGACCGCGTGGTGCGCAGCACCGACATCGGCCGCGCCCCCTGGCACATCATCGAGGCCACCGACCAGCGTTACCGCGACATGACCACCGGCCGCACGCTGTTGCACGAGATGCAGGAAGCGCTGGCACAGGCGCCGCACGACGAGCGCCGTCTCGACGATTCACCGTCAGGCAGCAACGGCGACATGCTGCCGAGTGCGCCCGAGGCGCGGATCACGCTGCTCGACCGCATCGACCTGACGCAGACGATCGCACGCGAAGACTACCGTGACCGTCTTGCGGCGCTGCAGGCGGAACTCAACGACCTCGCCTGGCGCGCCTATACCGAAAAGCTATCGACCGTATTCGTGTTCGAGGGTGTCGATGCCGCGGGCAAGGGAGGTGCGATCCGCAGGGTCACCCAGGCGGTGGACTCGCGGTTGCGTGAGGTCATACCGATCGCCGCGCCCACCGACGAGGAAAGTGCCCACCATTACCTTTGGCGCTTCTGGCGTCACATCCCCCGCGCCGGGCGGATGACCGTTTTCGACCGCTCCTGGTACGGCAGGGTTCTGGTCGAGCGTGTCGAGGGTTTCACCTCACACGCCAACTGGGCACGCGCCTATCTGGAGATCAACGACTTCGAGGAACAATTGACCGAGGCCGGGATCGTGGTCCAGAAATTCTGGCTGCAGATCAGCAAAGAGGAACAACTGGCGCGCTTTCAGGCACGCCAGGACACCCCGTACAAGCAGTACAAGATCACCGACGACGACTGGCGCAACCGCGAAAAATGGGATGAGTACCGCGACGCGGTCAACGAAATGCTGGCGCGCACCAGCGCGCAACACGCACCGTGGAACCTGATTGCCGGCAACGACAAGCGCTTTGCCCGCGTACAGGTTCTTGAGACCGTCGTGAAGGCCCTGCGCGACGCATTGAAAGACCGTCGGTAGACGGCGCGCGCCGCGCCTGCAGTGCATGATCGGACACGCTGAACTGAAGCTGATCCACCAGGCAGCCGCGGCGCTGTCGATACTGGGCTTCATCGTGCGTGGCGGCCTGATGATCGGCCAGTCGGCCGTGCTGCGCGAACGCTGGATGCGCAGCTGGCCGCACCTGATCGATACGACACTGCTGGTGAGCGGCGTGTGGATGGCACTGAACCTGCAGTTCAGTCCGGCCAACAGCCCTTGGTTGACGGCCAAGATCGTCGCTCTGCTGATCTACATTGCGCTCGGGTTCGTCGCACTGCGGCTGGGCCGGACATACAGGGCAAGGGTCGCCGCATTCGCTGCGGCACTTGTCTGCTTCGGCTACATCGGACTGGTCGCGGTGAAAAGATCTCCCTGGCCGTTCTGACCCTCAGCGCTTGCCGATGTCGTCCAGCTTGATCGATACCTTCGGCGGTTCGGGTTTCACGAGGCCCTCGCGATCGACGCTGAAGTAGCGACTCCCACTGACCATCGCCGAGATATCGGCGTTCTGACCCCTGATATCCTGCAATATCACGCTGAACAGGTGAACTGCGGTGAATATTGCAACCGCGTTGGCCAGCCAACCGTGGACACGCGGAAGGTACAGGCGGCCGATCACCGGCATGTCCGGCATCAGCCAGCCGCTGAGTGCCAGCAACACCAATGCAACGAACAGCACCAGGTAAAAAGGTTTCCACAGCGGATTGTGGGCGAACCAGCTGGGCAGCGGCGACTTGCCGAGCGACAGGTAGAACAGCAGGCTGGCCCGTATGGCATCGATTTCCGAGCGCCGCGGCAGCAGGTATTCGAAGCGCTCGGCGCCCCTGCCGAAGAAGCCGAGAAACGCACGCAACCCCAACGCAAATACCAGCAGACTTGCGCCGAGATAGTGCAGTTCGGCCGCATCTGCCGCCAGTGCGGGTGCATGACGGATCAGCCAACCGGTCGTCAACAGAAACAGTGCCGAGCCGGCCAGCGACCAGTGTGCCAGTCGCAACCATCCGCTCCACACCGCCACGCGGCGAATCTGTTCACTCATCAGAACACCATATTGAAACAAGGCGAACAGCATAACCTGCCGCCACCCGTTCCTGCCCATGACGGTTGTCAATGCCGGGGCAGCACCCGTGTCAGTCCGAAATCCGGTTGCGCGCGATCCAATCCATTACGAATTCGGCGACGTGCTCCGGGCTGTTGAGTGGCAGCAAGGGAATCGCGAGTGATTCACCAGGCGCGCTGTCCACTGCCACCGCAATGATCGTATCGTCCCCAACACACAATAACGGCTGGCCACGCCCGCTGCGATACACCTCGATTTTCGGAAAAGGTTCATGACGGAAGCCTTCGACGAGGACTACGTCGACTGCAGTAACATCGATGTATTCGAGCAATTCGGACAAGCCGGGCTCGGTGTATCCATCGCCCTCGCGGACCCAGAAAGTGCGATGCGGAGAGGCCAACACCACCTGCGTTGCACCTGACTCACGCAGACGCTGCGAATCCTTGCCCGGTATGTCGATGGCAAAATCATGGTGCGAGTGCTTGATCGCCGCACATCGCAGCCCCCGCGCCTTCAGCTGCGGAATCAACCGGGTCAGCAGCGTGGTCTTGCCGGTGCCGGAACACGCCACGAAGCCGAGCAGAGGCACAGGGAAGTCAATACTCACTGGCACGTCTCTTCAGGAAGAAGGCCACAGAATATGCCGTGCCGCACCGGGTTTGAGCAACACACGGTGTAGGAAGCGCTGATAATCCTCGCGGATACCACGCCGCAGGATCGTGAACGATATTGCAATGCCGGGCAGCAGGAACAGTCCCAGCCAGGCACTGCCATGCTCTGGCAACACAAGTGCCGCCACGCCGAGCAGGTACAGCGGCCAGCTGAACAGCAGCCCACGCAGGGTGTGTTTCAGAACGAGCATCAGGATGATCCCAAACCGTTGGCGGCGCTGCGCTGGTGAGTGATAAAGGCTCTCGGAAACTGCTCTCTCCAGCGCACCCTCGACCCGGTCGACGCGTCGCCCGACCGCCGCCAGTTCCGGCTCAAAGGGCATTTGCGCCACCGGGCTCGGCCTGCACGTCGGCGATCAGCCGACGCAACTCGGGCACACAGGATCCGCAATTGGTACCGGCATTGAGCGCCTCGCCGATCTGTTCCGGAGTCGCCAGGTCGTGTTCGCGAATCGCGCGGCTCAGCGTATTGATCCCGACACTGAAACAGGAGCAAACGATGGCGCCAGCATCCTCCTGACCTCGGGGCGGCGTACCACGCAGCAGGCGCCCGCGTTCGGCGTCTTCGAGGCGCTGTTTCTTGAACAGGGCAGTCAGCCAATCGCGCGGTGGCAGGCGGTAATCGGGACCGATGATGATCACCGCATCGAGCCGCCCGTCGACGATGCGCGCGGCGCGGTAGTTCACCTGGGTGGAGTCATACAGCTCGCGCCATTCGGCGCCATCCCCGCTTTCACACAGCTGCTCCCGCGCGCACGCCGCCCAGTTGTCGGGAGACAACTCGCCGGCCAGCTCATAGTGCCACAGGCCGTATCGCCTGGCCTTCGACCAGTAGCTCGCCTGCCGTGGTACCAGCTCGCAGCGTGTCAGCAGGAAGCCGTACCACTTGGCGCGATACGGCATCACCCGCACCGGCGTGTGTTTGAATTCGGGTTGACCGGACAACGGATCGACTACCGGGTTCACCAGGCTGCCCACACGCGCTGCGGACGCAAACTGGTCGTTCCAGTGAATCGGTGCGAACACCTGGCCACACGGCTGCGTGTCGCTGATCTGTACACGCAGGATCGCCTCACCACGAGCGCTGATCACGGTTGCCAACTGACCATCCCGCAGGCCGTTGCCGGCCGCATCGCGTGGATGCAGCGTGACGAAAGGTTCACCGATATGACCGGACAGCCGCGGTGACTTGCCCGTGCGCGTCATGCTGTGCCAGTGATCGCGTACCCGACCGGTGTTCAGTATCAGTGGATAGGCCAGATCCGTATGGCGTGCGGGCGGACGCGGCGTGATCGGAACAAAGTTGGCGCGGCCGCTGGGGGTAAAGAAACGCCCGTCACTGAACAGCCGTTCACGCGGGGTGCCACCGGCGACAATCGGCCACTGCACCGGCTCCAGCTGCGCATAGGATGCCGGCGACAGGCCCGCAAGCCCCGAAAGATCGAAATCGCGCTCACCGTGGTTCTCGAACGCCGACAGGCGTGCGTGTTCATTGAACACCTCGGCCGGCGAAGCATAGTCGAAGCCGGTAAAGCCCAGGCGTTTCGCCACCTCGGCAATGATCCACCAATCGGGTCGCGCCTCGCCCGGCACCGGCATGAATGCACGCTGGCGTGAGATACGGCGCTCGGAGTTGGTCACAGTACCGTCCTTCTCACCCCACGCCAGCGCCGGCAACAGGATCTCGGCATTTGCCTGCGAATCGGTTCCGGCAACACAGTCGGACACCACCAGGCATTCACACTCGGCAAGGGCGCGGCGTACCTGGTTGGTGTCCGGCAGGCTGACCGCCGGGTTGGTCGCCATCACCCAAAGCGCCTTGACCTCGCCGCGTTCCACGGCCTGGAACAGCTCGACCGCCTTGAGCCCTGGCTGCGTCGCAACGCTATCGGTATTCCAGAACCGGCCAACCAGGTCGCGGTGTTGCGGGTTGTCGATCTCCATGTGCGCCGCCAACTGGTTGGACAGGCCGCCCACCTCGCGCCCGCCCATCGCATTGGGTTGTCCGGTGATCGAGAACGGGCCGGCCCCGGGACGTCCGATGCGGCCGGTCAGCAGGTGACAGTTGATGATCGCATTTCCCTTGTCGGTGCCGCTGCTCGACTGGTTGATGCCCTGCGAGAACAGCGTAACCACACGTTCGGTACTGGCAAAGGATTCATAGAAACGCCGCACCTCGTCAACCTCAAGCCCGCACTGCCCGGCGACCGTGGCGACCGATGGTGCGTACCAGCGCGCCAGGCCCAGGGCCTCGTTGAGTCCCTGGGTGTGGTCGCGCACGAAACCTTCGTCGACCCTGCCCTGTTCGGCGAGCCAGCTCAGCAGACCGCTGAAAAGGACGCCGTCGCTGCCGCTGCGCAGCGCCAGGTGCTGCTCGGCACCGTCACAGCTCGATGTGCGCCGCGGATCAATAACGATATGGCGCAGTTCGGGGCGCTGTTTCTTCGCGACCAGCAAGCGCTGGTACAGCACCGGGTGACACCAGGCCAGGTTCGAACCAGTCAGGATCACCAGGTCGGCCTGTTCGAGATCGTCGTAACAGTTGGGAACGGTATCGCTGCCGAAGGCACGCTTATGGGCAGCAACCGCCGACGACATGCACAGGCGGGAGTTGGTATCGATGTTCGCCGAGCCGATGAAGCCTTTCATCAGCTTGTTGGCGACATAGTAGTCCTCGGTCAGCAGCTGGCCGGAGACATAGAACGCCACGGCATCCGGGCCATGCTCGTCCATGATGCGGCGGAATCGACCGGCCACTTCGTCCAGTGCGCTGCCCCAGTCAGTCTGTACCCCGTCGACTTGCGGATACAGCAGGCGCCCTTCGAGATCCAGGGTCTCACCCAGCGCCGCCCCCTTCGAACACAGCCGGCCGTAGTTGGCCGGGTGATCACGATCGCCATGCACTTCGCACGCACCATCGGCATCGCGTGACACAACGACCCCGCAGCCGACGCCGCAGTACGGACATGTGGTACGAACCGGCTTGTCTGGCGGGGTGCCGGGACCGGCGATTTCGACGTTGCTCATCCCGAGTGTCCTGGTGCGTTGCAACTCAGTGGGCGTCAGCCAGCACACCCACCTGTGGCATATCCGCCAGTCCGGTCTCACGCGCATGCTGCTGGAAACCGGCGTTCTTCCAGAAGAACGCACCCGGCATGGTGGTCGGCACCACGACGGCATAGAAGATCGCCCGGCCGATGACTGCAGCAACAATCGCCAGCAGCGTGACCACACCCCACAGAAAAACCCCGGGAACACCCTCGACGCCGCCCAGCGCCAAGCCGGCGACCATCGGCAGCAATGCCCCCAGCACAATATTGCGCGCCATGTAGGTCTTACCGAATTCGGTCGACTGCAGATAGTGACCTGCCTTGCCCTCGCCGCTGGAGTGCTGCATGTCATGGGCATGTCGCCACAGACCGAGCACATCGAGCAGCAGGCCGGCACACACCGGCAACCCAAGCACCGCCAGCGTGGGTGCAAAGCCGCTTCCGGCCATGATTGCCAGCACTGCGGTGCTGAACCCGACGAACAGGCCACCGAGCACAAGCATGCTGCCGTAGAAACTGGTCAACACCTGCCAATGGTCCCAGTACGGACGCGCCGGAATTCGGTAGATACGTTGCATGAAGTACAGTGCGACCACGCCCGAAAGCGCTGCGCCCCAGCCGGCTGCAGCGGCCAATCCATCGACCCACACACCGGGCAGCCATGCAGTCAGCTGCGGCAAGCCGGCAAACACAGCGTACAGGCCAAGCAGATTGTAGAAGACAGCCACACCGGCCACCTCGCGACTCACCGGCGAGTGGCGCAGGTTGTTGAACGCACGATAGAACCGGTGCGGGCGCCCAAGGTGCAGCGTCGACAGCACCAGCCCCAGGGTTTGCAGGCCGATCAGGCCGAACACGAGCAGCGGCCACGCCACCGGGTTGTTCAACGGCGTCGGTACCGCGAGTCCGAATGCCGGGCCGAGAAACAGGACCAGGAAGGCGCCGACCACGGCCTGGGTGACCAGGGTGAACACCACCAGCGGATTCTCGCGCGTCGACAGGCCTTTAAGGCCCCAGCGCCGCGGCCGTCCATCCTCGGTGACCTTTGAACGATAGATTCCACCCTCGCCCTGCGCATCGCGCTCATAACGGATCGGCATCGAATCCGTGCGGCGCATCTCGCGCGGCAGGCTATTGACCTGCTGGAATCGGATGTTCGGATGGGTGATCTCGGGGGTCGGAAAGCCGGGAATGCGTGTCTCAGTCTGATGCCGGTTTTCGGGCATTGTCTCGATAATGCCGAAATCCAGGGCACCGGCCAGACAGGCCGATGAACACGCCGGCTTCAGGCCCACTTCGAGACGATCCACACACATGTTGCACTTGGACACATGCCCCGCCTTGGTATCCAACTGCGGTGCGTTGTACGGGCATACCCAGGTGCAGTAACCGCAGCCGAAGCAGATATCCGGGTCCTGCAACACAGCGCCATATTCAGCAAACTTGGTGTAGGCGCGCGTCGGGCAACCCTTCAGGCACACCGGGTTGTCGCAGTGATTGCACGCCATCGAGATGTTCAGACGGGTATAGGCAGGGTAGCTTCCACCCTCGAGGTAACCAACCGAACGAAAAGCCAGGTGCGGCGGCAGGTCGTTCTTTTCCGAACAGGCCGCCTCACATGCATGGCACGAGATGCAGCGGTCGGCATTGAAGTAGAACCCGTGCTGCTTGTAGCGATTCGGGTTGTCGGAGACCGCAGTGTCACCATTGATGCTCAGCGATTGGCCGCGCAGCGCGTGGCCTTCTGGTACGGTCTCGATCGACTGTCCGTAGCGATTCTTCTCGGGATGCGCCACGTGCGGCACCCAGGCGTATTGCTGTTCGTTTGGACGAGGCTGAAACATTGTTACTGATCTCAGTAGGCGCGCGCGGCCTTGTTGCGTACGGCGGCCGCCTTCTGGTCGGCGATGGGTTCGATACGTGCCGCACACTGTTTGAATGCCGGCTGACGTGAGTGTGGATCGAGCAGTCCCAGAGTGACGCGGTTGACGCAATCATGGAAATGAAAGGGCACGAACACCATCTCGCGCGATACGCGCTGCGTGGTCTGCACCATCACCACCGCGTCACCACGGCGCGACACCAGGCGTGCGTACTCACCATGACGGATGCCCAGCTCGCTCGCCGAATCCGGGTTCATTTCCATGTATGGAGTCGGGCTGAACTTGTTCTGGTTGCCAACCTTGCCGGTGCGCGTGCGCGTGTGGAAATGCTCGACCACACGTCCGGAATTGAACCAGAACGGGTACTCGGCATCCGGACGCTCGTTGTTGTCGACAAAAGGCAACGGGATCAGCCTGGCCCTGCCCGACGGGAAAGCAAAGCGTCCATCGACGTAAAGTCGCTTGGTACCAGCGCTCGAATCGTCACCGGCCCACTCGCTGGGTGAATCAGAGCACGGCCACTGCATGCCGCGATGTGCCTCGATCTTGGCGTAGCTCATGCCTGAATAGTCGAGCATGCGTCCGCGCGACAGTTCCCGGATCTCATCAAAGACCTGTTCGGCCTGTTCCGGAAATTCCATGCCCTCGGCCTGCGCAAACCGTTTCGCCAGGCGATTGAAGATCCACAGGTCCGCCTTCGCCTCGCCGGGTGGTTGCGAGACATTGCGGATAAGGTTCACGCGTCGCTCGGTATTGGTCATGCAGCCTTCCTTCTCGGCCCACAGCGCAGCGGGCAGGTAGACGTGTGCATATTCGTTGGTCTCGACGTCGCGGTAGGCATCCTGCACGACAAGGAACTCGAGCCTCTCCAGCGTCTTGCGTATGCGCGGCGTATTCGGCATCGATGTCATGGGGTTGGTCGCAATCAGCCACAGACCCTTGATCTGACCGGTCTCGATCGCCGGCAGGATGTCGGTCATGAAAAGACCGCGACGTTTCGGGAAAAACTCTGGGTCGATACCCCAGAAACGCGCAATGTCCTCTCGGTCCTGCGGCTTCTCCAGAGCACGGTAACCCGGCAGACCCGAGCAAGATGACCACTCGCGAGTACCCATGGCATTGCACTGGCCGGTGATCGACAGGCTTGTACCGCCGGGCTTGCCGATATTTCCGGTGATCAGGCTCAGGTTGTTGATTGCGACAACACCGTCCGAGCCATGGGTCGACTGGTTGATCCCCATGGTCCAGATCGTCATCGCCGCACCGGCCCTGGCATAAGTGCGGGCGACGTTGCGGATGGTGTCTTCGTCAATGCCGCAGATCCGCGACGCAGTCTGCGGGTCGTACTGCTCGACAAGTGCCTTGAACTCGCCCTGGCCGTCGGTAAACGCATCGATATAGGCCTGATCGGCAAGCCCTTCCTTGAGAATCACATGAGCAAGGGCGTTGAGCAGGACGACGTCAGTGCCGGGCTCGATCGGCAGGTGGATGTCGGCCATCTGCGCGAACATGGTCACACGCGGATCGACGACGATGATCGGGAACTTACGCTTCTCCAACGATTCGCGCAGGCGCCAGAAGATTACCGGGTGCTGCTCTGGCAGGTTCGATCCGAATGCCAGCAGACAGTCGGTATGTTCGAAATCGTCGTAACAGCCGGGTGGACCATCAGAACCGAACGAGCGCTTGTAGCCCGACACCGCAGACGCCATGCAAAGCGTGGTGTTGCCATCGTAGTTGTTGGTGCCGATCACACCACGCGCCAGCTTTCCGAGGGTGTAGAACTCTTCGGTCATGATCTGGCCGGTGGAGACAATTGCGAAGGCGTCACGACCATGCTCGGCCTGGATTCGCTGGATCTCCCCGGCTGTGTGATCCAGCGCTTCGTTCCAGCCCACTTCACGGAACGCGTCCCAGCGCTGTTCACGAAGCAATGGCCGAGTGCCACGACCCGCGCTGGTGAACAGCTCGTGCTCGAAGATACCCTTGATACAAAGCTTGCCGCGGTTGACGTCGGCATCCGCCACGCCGCGCGAGGCCACCGCCTTACCCTTGTGGTCGATTCCGACTTCGATCGAGCAGCCGGTGGAGCAATAACCGCAGGTGGCGTACTTCCACTCGACCACGCCCTTGTCGGCGATCTTGATCGGATTCTTGTTGGCGCGTCCGAATAGCATTGGGGCTTTCTCTCTGCGGTTCTGTGCCAGGGCTGGATACCGGTCAGGCGGCGGCCACGTCGGCCTTCAGAGCGAGCAGCACGCGGCCACCCTCGACCTTGGTCGCAAACACGTTGGTGCAGCCCTCGTCTGGGCCCAGGGCTTCGCCGGATGCCAGGTCGATCTTCCAGTTGTGCAGCGGGCAGGTCACCGAGGTGCCGTGCACGATACCCTGTGACAAGGGTCCGCCCTTGTGCGGGCAGGCGTCGCGCAGCGCGAATACCTGGTCGTCACGGGTGCGGAAAACGGCGACGTCCATGGTGTCGGTGCGGATCACCCGCGATCCGAGCTTTGGAATCTCGTCCAGGGCGATGATGTCGATCCAGTTATTCATGTCGGAAACCTCTTGCTTCATGCAATCTTCAGCGGGGTGAATTCGTGCGCCTGGGAGCCCTCGGCGCGGGCCTTCCAGGGGTCGATCTGGGCGAACTTCTGGCCGAACAGGAAACGCCCATAGAGGGCCTTGCGGTTCGCCTCGTCCTCGAGGACCTGCTGCTTGATGTGATTGAGACCGACGCGCTCGACCCAGGGTGCTGTGCGTTCGAGGTAGTGCGCCTCCTCCCGGTACAGCTGGGTGAAGGCACCACAGTACTCGAGGACCTCCTCTTCGGTCTCGACCTTGCACAGCAGGTCGGTGACACGCACCTTGATGCCGCCGTTGCCGCCGACGTGCAGTTCATAACCGGAGTCGACGCAGACCACACCGAAGTCCTTTATCGTGGCCTCGGCACAGTTGCGCGGACAGCCCGATACCGCCAGCTTGAACTTGTGCGGCATCCACGAGCCCCAGGTCAGTTCCTCGAGCTTCACACCGAGGCCGGTCGAGTTCTGGGTGCCGAAGCGACACCAGGTCTTGCCGGCGCAGGTCTTCACCGTGCGCATCGCCTTGCCGTAGGCATGACCGCTGACGAAACCTGCATCTGTCAGGTCCTTCCACATCGCCGGGAGGTCTTCCTTCTTCACGCCGAAAAGATCGATACGTTGACCGCCGGTGACTTTCATCTCCGGGACCTTGTACTTGTCCGACACGTCGGCAATAGCGCGCAGATCGTTGGCAGTACACAAGCCGCCAAACATGCGCGGCACTACCGAGTAGGTACCGTCTTTCTGGATATTGCCGTGCGCGCGCTCGTTGATGAAACGCGACTGCGCATCGTCTTCGTACTCCGCAGGCCAATTGGCCAGCAGATAGTAGTTCAGCGCCGGGCGACAGCTCGCGCACCCGTCAGGGGCCTTCCAGTCAAGCGCATCGCGCACCGCCTGCATGGTCTTGAGTTTTCCTTTCCGGATAGCGGCAATCACTTCATCGTGACTGTGCTCAGTGCAGCCACACATGCCTTTCTTGCTCGGCGCCTTGTCGTAACCCTCACCCACGGTGCCGGCGAGAATCGCCTCCACCAGGCCGGTACATGAACCGCAGGAACTCGATGCCTTGGTATGCGCGCGCACCTCTTCGAGGGTGAACAGCCCCTTCTTGGAAATGGCGTCGACGATGTCACCTTTGCAGACCCCGTTGCAGCCGCAGATCTCGGCGCTGGCCGGCAGCGCCATCACGCTGGCAGAGGCGTCACCGTGACCTGCGTCGCCGAGGTCGTGCTGACCGAAAAGAATGGTACTGCGGAAGGCCGAGATGTCAGTGCCCTCGCGAAGCAACGTGAAATACCAGGTGCCGTCCATGGTGTCGCCATAAAGCACCGCGCCCTTCACCTTGTTGTCGCGGATCACGAGTTTCTTGTAGACACCCTGTGACGGGTCCTGCAGCACCAGCGTCTCATCGCCCTCGCCCTCGTTGAATTCGCCGGCCGAGAACAGGTCGATGCCGGTCACTTTGAGCTTGGTCGAGGTGACCGAGCCCTCGTAGCGCGCAATACCCATCTCGACCAGGTGATTGGCCGCCACCTTGGCCTGCTCGAACAAGGGTGCAACCAGGCCGTAACAGGAACCACGGTGCTGTACACACTCGCCGACTGCGTAGATCTTCGGATCGAAGGTCTGCATGGTGTCGTTGACGACGATGCCGCGCTCACAGTGCAGGCCGGCCTGCTGCGCCAGCGCCATGTTGGGGCGGATGCCGACAGCCATCACCACCAGATCCGCGGCCACTTCCGAGCCGTCGGCAAAGCGCACGCCGGTCACGCGGTCGTCACCGAGAATCTCGGCAGTCTGCGCCTCCATCAGGAACTGCATGCCACGCGTCTCGAGCGAGGACTTGAGCAGTGCCGAGGCCGCCTTGTCGAGCTGGCGCTCCATCAGGCTGTCCAGCAGGTGCACCACGTGGACCTGCATGCCCTGCTTCATCAGGCCATTGGCCGCTTCGAGCCCAAGCAGGCCACCACCGATCACGACAGCCCGCTTGTAGTCCTTTGCCGCGTGCAACATGGTCTCGACGTCGGCGATGTCGCGAAACCCAATCACACCCGCCTTGTCGTGGCCAGGCACCGGTATGATGAACGGATTTGAGCCGGTCGCGATCAGCAGGCGATCATAGCCGGCAACCACACCGTCCCGCGTCCGCACATGTCGCCGGGCACGATTGATCTCCACGACCGGGTCGCCACTGATCAGCCTGATACCCTTTTCGGCGTACCATTCGCGGCTGTTCAGGATGATGTCGTCGATCGTCTTTTCGCCCGCCAGCACCGGAGACAGCATGATGCGGTTGTAGTTGGGATGCGGCTCGGCACCAAACACCGTTATCTCGTAGCTGTCCGGGGCAAGCTTGAGCAGTTCCTCTAGCGTCCTTACGCCGGCCATGCCGTTGCCGATCAATACCAGTTTCTGTGTCATTTCATTTGTCTCTCTACAGCTGGGGGACGCCATGCGTGCTGTTTCGCAGCGTCATTTCCGGGTTCAGATCGCCTTCTCGGTCAGGCCGCGGGGCGCATCCCCGATATCGGTCGATGATTCGTCGTCCAGACGTGTCAACCGTGAGACGGCGAAGCCCTCGAGGTAGGACTGCAGTCGCGCAACATCGAACTGCCGGCCGTCCATGAACTGGTCCGGCCCCATGGCAATCGGGTCGCCACCAGCTGCTGTCAGTGACCAGCCCGCGGCGTGCACACCTTCAAGCTTGTAGTCATGTTCGGGGCAAGGCAGGTGCAGCGCCTGCGCCGCCGCGCGAAACACCTCGGGCTGGTATACCGACATCGCGATGTCTTCGACCTTGACCGATGGCTCGATCTGCCCCCAGCGCATCATCTGTGACAGGAACCACAGCGCATGTGAGCGCCACGGGAAATTCGCGGCATAGCGATGGAACACGTTGTAGTCGGTTGCCATCCGCGGCTTCTCGCCCGACGAGAACTGCAAGGTGCCGGTGAGCGACTTTTCCAGGACATCGACCGGTGCATTGACATAGCGGCCCTGGCTGAGCAGTTCGCAGGCCTGGGGCCGGTTATCCGGCTGGTCCAGCCATGCGCAGGCCTGCAGCAGGGCCATCAATACCGCCTGATGGGTATTCGGATTGCTGTGCGCCCAGCTGCGGGTGACAGCGAACACCTTTTCCGGGTGGTTGTTCCAGATGTCGTGACTGGTAATCAGCGTGCGGCCGAGTCCTTCGGATACCGCATAGGTGTTCCACGGTTCACCGACGCAGCAGCCGGCGATCATCCCCGCCCTCAGGTAGTGCCCGACCTGCGGCGGTGGCACGACCGTCAGACGCACGTCCTCGTCGGGATCGATACCTGCATCGGCCATCCAGTAGCGCAAAAGGTAATTGTGCGACGAGTGCGGAAACACGACTGCGAAGCTGAGCTTGGGGCGGTTCGCCAGGCGGTCCTGATCGATCACCTTCTTCAGCGCCCGCGCCGATCCCGTAGCCGTATCCAGACCATCGATACCGGTGGCCAGCATCCGCCCGAAGAGCTCCTTCGACACCGTGATCGCATTCCCGTTGAGATCGAGACTCATCGCCGTGACCATCGGTTGGCAGTGCCGGTTTTCGAGCCCCGTCACCAGTGGCATCGCCGCCAGCATCTGTGCACCGTCCAGCATCCCGGTACATACCTTGTCCCGGATGTTGGCCCAGGAAGACTCGCGAGAAAGTTCAACGTCCAGTCCCTGCGCAGCAAAGAACCCCTTCTCTTTGGCCACCACCAGCGGCGCGCAGTCGGTCAGCGGGATGAAGCCCAGCGTGAGCTTGCGCTTCTCGAGGACAGCGGCGACTGATGCCCCCACCGGCAATGGCGAAACCGGAAGACGCACGACGTTTTCAGGCACTTCAGCCAGTACACCTGCCGCATCCGGGGTGGCGGGATTGCGGTGCCGCTCGTGGAGGAACTTCACCACCTCGGCACGGTAGTGGTTAAAGGAAGGGTCTTCGGCGAGTGCTAGGCGGTTGCGTGGGCGTTCGAGGTCGACATCGAGGATCTCGCCGATCGTGGCAGACGGTCCGTTGCTCATCATCACGATGCGGTCCGACAACAGCACCGCCTCATCGACATCGTGGGTGATCATGATCACGGTGTTGTTGAGGTGTGCATGAATCTCCATCAGGGAGTCCTGCATGTGCGTACGGGTCAATGAGTCGAGCGCACCGAAGGGCTCGTCCATCAACAACACCTTGGGCTGCATGGCGAGCGCACGCGCGATCCCGACACGCTGCTTCATCCCGCCGGAGATCTCGTCCGGCTTGCGACGCAATGCATGGGACATGTTGACCAGTTCGAGGTTGTGGCGCGTCCACTCATCCCGTTCGGCCTTTGATTTGCTGTGCCGGAACACCTGGTCGACGGCCAGTCGCACATTGTCGTAGACGCTCAGCCAGGGCAGCAGGGAATGGTTCTGGAAAACCACGGCGCGATCGGGTCCCGGCTCGCGCACCTCGCGGTTTTCCAGTAGCACGCCGCCGGCGGTCGCCTGCAGCAGACCCGCGACAATATTGAGCACGGTCGACTTGCCGCAGCCGGAGTGGCCGATCAGCGAGATGAACTCGCCCTCTTCGACTTTCAGATTGATGTCGTCCAGCACGTTGAGTGGACCATGATCGGTCGGAAAAGTGATGCTGACGTGGTCGATGTTCAGGTATGTGTTCATGGTGCGGATCCAGATGTCGGAGAAGGGCTCTTTTCAAGTGGTGGCTCGTGATGCTTTCGCTTGCACGGTGCGCTCAGCGCATGATGGCGTTCTTGTCCCAACTGACCGCGCGCTGCATCGCCAACATGCCGCGGTCCAGCAGAAAGCCGATGAAGCCGATCACGACGACAGCCACCATGATGCGTGCCAGCGAGTTGGAGCTGCCGTTCTGGAACTCGTCCCATACGAACTTGCCAAGGCCAGGGTTCTGCGCAAGCATCTCGGCGGCAATCAACACCATCCAGCCGATACCCAGCGACAGGCGCAGACCGGTAAACATCATCGGAATGGCCGAAGGCAGCACGATCTTGACAGTCTTGGTCAGCCAGCTCAGCCGCAGTACCCTGCTGACATTGATCAGGTCCTTGCTCACACCCGAGACGCCGACTGCGGTGTTGATGATGGTTGGCCACAGACAGCACAGCGTGACCGTGATCGCCGAGTTCAGGAACGACTTCGAGAACCAGGGGTCGTCACTCACGTACACCGCCGACACCACCATCGTGACCAGCGGAAGCCAGGCCAGCGGTGACACCGGCTTGAACACCTGGATGATCGGATTGAAGGCCTGATACAGCGTCTGATTCATGCCGATCACGATGCCGACAGGGATCGCGATCAGCGAGGCGATGGCAAAGCCGGTCATCACAGTCCACAGGCTGGTGAAGATCTGGTCGATGAAGGTCGCCTTGCCGGTGTACTTGCGGTCTTCCATTTTTGCGATGCGCTCGTCCGACTTGCCGGCGGCAATCGCCTTGTCGATGCGCGCCTGCATGCGTTCGTAGAAGGCAGCCTCGCGTGCCCTCTCATCATGGTGCTCGTCGTAAAGGGCAACGCCCTGCTCCCATACCTTGTCGGGGCCGGGCAATACGCCGAGCGAGGTCTGTACCTTGCTGGCACCGGCAGCCCACAGCAGCAGAAAGACCAGGATCGCTGCGGCGGGCACCAGGACGTTGCGCGCCAGGTTGCCGGTCAGGTTCACCAGGCGCTCACCAGCCAGAAAATCGAGCACCCCGGCAAGCGGCGCCGATGAGAATGTCTTACGGTTGCGGATAATCCCGATCATGTCGTACTCCGTTGTCGACCTGTTCGCTGAACGGGGCCGGGCGTACAGCCGCCCGGACCCCTGTGGCTCATGGTTTCTCGCTGCCCTTCAATCCGATCTTGAAGGCATCGAGATAGGCGTTGGGCTTGGTACCGTCGAAGGTCACACCGTCGATGAACTCGGTCTGCGGTGCCCGGTAGCCGGTCTCGCTGGCGAAGTCAGGGAACTCGTCGGCTGTCATCTTGCCTTCGGCGATCAGCTCCTTCGCGGCCGTCGCATAGATATCGGGGCGGTACACCGACCTGGCGACCTCGTCATACCAGCTGTCGTCCCTGGCCTCGGCGATCTGGCCCCAGCGGCGCATCTGGCTCAGGTACCAGACGGCATCCGAGTAATACGGATAGGTCGCGTTGTAGCGGAAGAAGACGTTGAAATCCGGTACCGCGCGCTTGTCACCCTTCTCGTATTCGAAGGTACCGGTCATCGAATTGGCGATGACCTCGTAATCCGCGCCGACGTAGTTCGACTGGGACAGGATCTTCACGGCCTCGGGACGGTTGCCGTTGTCGTTGGCATCCAGCCACTTGGCCGCGCGCAACAGCGCCTTGACCACGCGCACCGTGGTATTGGGGTACTGGTCGGTGAACTCCTTGGTCATCCCGAAGACCTTTTCCGGGTTGTCTTTCCAGATCTCGTAGTCGGTGATGACTGGCACGCCGATACCCTTGAATACCGCCTGCTGGTTCCATGGCTCACCGACGCAGTAGCCGTAAATGGTGCCCGCCTCCAGGGTCGCGGGCATCTGTGGCGGCGGTGTCACCGACAGCAGCGCATCGGCCTTCAGTGTGCCGCTGATGTCGCCCTTTTCGGGGGCGTAGTAACCGGGGTGGATACCGCCCGCCGCCAACCAGTAACGCAGCTCGTAGTTGTGCGTGGACACCGGGAACACCATCCCCATCTTGAATGGCTTGCCTTCGGCCTTGTATTTGTCGACCACCGGCTTGAGGTAGTCGGCCTTGATCGGGTGCTGCGGCTTGCCGTCGGCCTGCTTGGGCACATACGGCTTCATCTGCTCCCAGACCTCGTTCGATACGGTGATGCCGTTGCCATTGAGGTCCATCGAGAACGGCGTGACGATATGCGCCTTGGTGCCGAAGCCGATGGTCGCCGCCAGCGGCTGGCCAGCGAGCATGTGCGCACCGTCGAGCTGGCCGTCGATGACGCCGTCCAAAAGCACCTTCCAGTTCGCCTGCGCCTCGAGGGTGACGTACAGACCCTCGTCCTCGAAGTAGCCCTTCTCGTAGGCAATCGCCAGCGGTGCCATGTCGGTCAACTTGATGAAGCCGAACTTGAGCTCCTCTTTTTCCGCTTCACCGATGGCGGCGCCGGCTGTACCGCTCAACATTCCCGTTCCAAGCGCCACGGCGATACCTCCGGCGATCAGCGTGCGGCGGAGAAATCCGCGGCGGGTCAGGCTGTCGTTGTACTTGCTCATTTCTTGATACCTCATTCACTACTGCATGGATTTCGGGCAATAAAAAAGGCGTACCGCCACGCGCACCGAGATACGCGAAGCAGGACGCCGTTGTCTGGTTGAGCCGCCATTGGCCCTCAGAGCCCGGGTTTCCGGCTGACCCGCCATTGGGTTCGCCGTGGTACGAAACGCCGAGCTGTTGCCTGCAGGAGGAGCGATTTCCGTGCCAATTTCGACCCCGCAGTGTTGAAGGCACTGCAGCAGTCGCGGCATTGGCATACTAAGTCTTTGTATTTAAGAGTTTTCTAACATGCACAGAGAGGCGACCGCGAAGACCGGCAAGACCAAGACACGCCGACGATCCAGTCCCATTACCGAAAGGATGGGGAACGCGCTGCACCATCCGCGTGCAGATGGCGTCCCAAACGGGACACGATCCGCATCATTTGGTGCGCCGCTCAGATCAGCAGGCTGGCTGCCGACACGATGCTGTCGGCGACGTCGACCAGGCGTTTGTTGCGCCCCATCGCAAGGCTTCGCATCGCCTTGTAGGCCTCCTCCTCGCTCATCCCACGCTGCTTCATAAGGATGCCCTTAGCCTTGTCGATGATCTTGCGCTCGGCGAGCTGTGCCCGGGTCTGCTCCAACTCGCGGGAGAGATGGTGAAACTGCTGGAAACGCTCGATTGCAGCATCGAGTATCGGTCGCACGCGTTTCGCGCCGATTCCGTCGACCACATAGGCACTGACCCCCGCCCGCGTGGCACGGGTTATGGTCTCGCCGTCGTCGTCCTGGGTGAACATCACGACGGCGCGCGGCGCCGCAGAGCGTACCGACTCCAGACTTTCGAGCGTGTCCCGGCCAGGCGACTCCATATCGATGATGATGACATCGGGATTGTCGACCTGGACCCTGTGCAGCAGGTTGTCGCTGCTGGAGGCGAACCCCACGATCTCGCAACCGACCTCGCCGAGCGATTGTTCGACTGACGCGCGACGTTCGGGGCTGTCATCGACCAGCAGCACCCTGAGTTTCTTTTGCTGTTTCCCGAACTGTGACATGCATATCCCGCAAACCGGCCGCCGAGCCATACCGGCCACCACGAAAAAAACCGCCGAACCAAAATGATGTTGGTACGGCGGCTTGGCCATTCTGGCAATTTCGACAGAGAGTTAGGAGAAATCACCGCGAAGCGATTTCAGATACAACTAGGCATTTGCCGTGCCAACATCTCAGTTTGCTTGCTTATTAAGCACTTGGCCAGAATACGACGTGATCGCGGCGGGGCGGGGGCACCGTATTTGCACCAGCCTCGCAGTCGAGGCACGACAATTGCACCAGGTCGGTGCGACAAATGTCATTATCGTCACCTACCCGCAAACCAAAAACTTTTTCCGCGACAGATTGACTAACCCCTGCATGAGCACCCCGCACCACCGTCGCTTCCTCGTGCCCCTGCTGATCGCCCTGCTATGCACCGGTGTGCGTGCCGAACCCGTGGATTTCACCCTGGACGACCTGGACGGAAAAGCGGTGAGCCTGTCCGATTTTCGCGGGCGCTGGGTGGTGGTGAATTTCTGGGCATCGTGGTGCAGTCCCTGCGTGCGGGAACTGCCGGAGCTTGTGCAGTATCAGCAGCACAATCCGGACGTGCAGGTCCTGGGGATCAATTTCGAGGAGACATCGCCGGCGCATTCGCGTGAGTTCCTCGCCCCCTTCGGGATCAATTTCCCCAACCTCAAGATCGCCAAGACCCCGCTGGTGCCGTTTGAACCCCTGGAAGGTCTCCCCACCACCGCCATCGTCAACCCGGCCGGTGAGATGCTGGAACGCCACGTGGGTCCGGTGACAGCCACACACCTGCAGTCGATCATCGACCGCCACCGCTGACACGCCCCGATGCATCTGCCACGGCCCTGCGTCGATCTCGACACGCCCCGGCCACAATCGGGACGTGTGAATATTCGATTCTGGTGAATTATTTCCGCGGCTCGAAGCCGGCTCAGCGAGCAGAATTTTCCCCACCGGAATGACGATGCACCCGGCTGCATCCATGGTCTGCGCACACTGTGCATCGCCAGCTTTTTAAGTTGCTGAATGCATTGAAAAAGGCCTGCTTCCGGCAATGTTGTGCACAGACAACACACATTTTTCACACCGTTTTCCACAGCTTTTATACACAAGATATTGTGGTTGACACTCCGCAAACAGCGTATATATTGTGTTCTGTGTGGACGCCTCGCAGTATCCCGGCAGCACTCTGCCCGATCGCGCAACGCGGTCCTGTCCGCACAGAACAACACCATCTCAGGAGGAGCCTAATGGCGACCGAAATCACGCAATCCAATGGCGGTGCGGACAGCATTGCCGTTCCCCCGGGCAAGACCACCGCGGTAGACGCGACTCCCGATATCCGCGCCAATGCACCCGGCGGCCTGCGCGTGATCCGGCGCAACGGCAAGGTAACGAATTTCGACGCCAACAAGATCGCAGTCGCGATGACCAAGGCCTTCCTTGCGGTCGAAGGTGGCAGTGCAGCCGCCTCGCGTCGCGTGCACGACCTGGTCCAGGCCCTCACCGAACAGCTCAGCGAGGCCCTGTTCCGACGCAATCCGGCCGGCGGGACCATCCACATCGAGGACATCCAGGACCAGGTCGAGCTGTCGCTGATGCGCTCCGGTGAACACAAGGTGGCGCGCGCCTACGTTCTTTATCGCGAGGAACAGAAGCGCAAGCGCAGCGAAGAAGCGGCCAAGAAGCAGACGACCAAGCCGGAGCACCTGGTCAATATCGTGCGGGCCGACGGCAGCACCCAGCCGCTCGACGTCGAACGTCTGCGCCGCCTGGTCGGCGAGGCCTGCAGCGGACTCGAGGCCGTGACCGTCGAGTCCATCCTCGACGACACCTGCCGCAACCTGTTCGACGGGGTCAAAGAGCGCGATGTGTCGCAGGCGCTGGTGATGAGCGCGCGCACGCTGATCGAGAAGGA
>Ga0116152_10000160_pt1 | contig 53174 bp, 53 predicted proteins | sample AD_UKC119_MetaG_FD_89894 | JGI IMG/M metagenome (GOLD analysis project Ga0116152, IMG submission 89894) | Active sludge microbial communities of municipal wastewater-treating anaerobic digesters from Hong Kong - AD_UKC119_MetaG | ecosystem: Engineered > Bioreactor > Anaerobic > Digestate...
CCGTTTGCTTGATAATGCCGCCGCAATGGTAAAGACGGGAGGTATGCTTATTTACTGTACGTGTTCATTGCAAAAATCGGAAGGGGAGCTTCAGGTCGATGTTTTCCTCGCCAATCATCCAGATTTTGCGCGCCAAGCAATCACGGCCGATGAGGTTGGTGGTGTAGAGGCGCTTCTTACGCCAGAAGGTGATCTTCGCGTTCTACCCTATCATCTTGCCCCGCATGGGGGCATGGATGGATTTTACGTTGCGCGGATGGTGAAGCGTTAATTGAATAAACCGCAGGTAAGATTTGCTTCCTGCAACTCTCTTTTGGCAAATTCTAAAATACCTATTTCTTCAGGGCTCGCTTGATTTTTTCTGCTGTGTTCTATGGAATCAGAGATTTCTTGCTCTGTGGCCCAAAATTCATCAATCATAATTTGATCTATTGCGGAATATCTAAACTCTCCTGTCAAAGAATCAATAGCGAGTATCTCAGTTGTTTCAATGCCTACACACTCTTCAAAAATGGCAACGGGCTCTCCTATTTCATTATTACAGGTAATGGCGGCCAAATGAAAAGGCTTGCAAAGAGCCTCATTTTCCAAAGGTATCTCTTGTGCGGACACAACACCTGTTGTTGTGAAAACACTTGTGGCAATTCCAAAGATAGAAGAACGAAGTGAAGCCATAATAAACCCTTTTATGTCTTGATTACTAAACCAGATCAGGTGATTAACAAAACTTTTTAATTATGTCAATAAAAAATATCTTACTATAGACAAAATTTGCACTGTGGATAAAATCTCTGTACTATTGAGAATGTAAGGATTCTCTTACATATTTTCGTTCCTAATTCTAACCTTGAGGGAGGCCGTTATGACCAGTCCCATCCGTATTGCGCCGTCTATATTATCCGCAGATTTTGGCCATTTGGCCGACGAAGTTGCCGCCATTGATAAGGCAGGCGCGGATTATATCCATATTGATGTGATGGATGGCCATTTTGTCCCTAATATTTCCTTCGGTGCGCCTGTTTATAAATCGGTGCGGAACATCACCAAGAAAATCTTTGATGTTCACCTCATGATTTCTCCGACGGATGCTTACTTAAAAGATTTTGCCGATGCAGGCGCTGATATTATTACCGTCCATGCGGAAGCAGGGCCTCATTTGCATCGCTCGCTTCAGGCTATTCGGGCTCTTGGTAAAAAGGCGGGGGTGGCACTGAACCCTGGAACGCCAACAGATTTTCTGGATGTTGTTATCAATGATGTGGATTTGGTTTTATGTATGACTGTGAATCCAGGTTTTGGCGGGCAGAGTTTTATTCCTGTGCTTGATAAAATTGCCGATATTCGCGCGCGGATTAATAAAATAGGGCGGGACATTGATTTGGAAGTCGATGGCGGTATTACACCTGAAACAGCCAAGCAAGTAATTGCGGCAGGCGCGAATGTTTTAGTCGCAGGAACATCGGTGTTTAAAGATGGGCCAGAACATTACGCAAAAAATATTCAGGCTTTGAGAGGGTAGTTATATTTAATGTCATTGGCATCTACCATCTTTCAAAAAGTTCAAAACCAAATTATTCATGGTGTGCGTTCTCATGCCTCTCGTCTGACGTATAACTCGCCCCTTTATAATTGGAGTTTGGGTGGCACTGTTCCTGATAAGTTATTGTTTAGCCCTTGTGACCTTTGGCAGGGGGATGCTGATAATGCCCGCTGGCTTGTGCATTCGGGCGCTTTTTCTATCGGGGGAGATCGGCTAGAGCTACATAATGCAGACTGGCATCCTGACGGTGTGGGTGATCAGTGGCTTGAACATATTCATGGTTTTGATTGGGTGCGGGATTTGCGCGCACTTGGCGGTGATGTGGGGCGTAAAAGTGCGCGTTATATGATTGAAAATTGGATTCACAACCATCAAAATTGGGACGCGCTATCTTGGCGTTCGGATATTTTAGGTCGACGTCTAGGAAATTTATTGGCAGGATATGATTTCTTTGGTGAAAGCGCAGACGAAAATTTTCAAGAGTTATTTTTAGATAGTGTTGTGCGTCAGGTGCGCCATTTGGCACGCTCGCTTCCAGGTCTACTGAATGGCTTGCCCCTACTTTACGCGATTAAAGGACTAGCCTATGGCGGGTTGACGCTAGAAGGTCGAGAGACTTATCTCGAGCAAGCGCTGCATTTGCTGGATGAACAAATTGACAGACAGATTTTAAGTGATGGCGGGCATATCACCCGTAATCCGCAGGCGCTTTTGGAAACTATTCGTATTTTGATTGATATTCGCGCCGCACTTCGTCAGGCGGGATATCCTGGAATTGAAAAAATTCAGCACGGGCTTGATCGCGCTGTTCCCGCCTTGCGGTTTTTCCGCCATGGGGATGGGGCATTTGCCTTGTTTAATAAAACTCAAACCAATGATGCGGATGTTTTAAAAAACACTGTGATGCAGTCAGGATCGCGGGCGCGCACACTCAACTCGTTGCCGCATTCAGGGTATGAGCGGATATCGATGGGACGCTCGCTTTTAATTGCCGATGTGGGTAAACCTGCCGCCTGGCCGCATGATCGTGAAGCACATATCGCGCCGCTGTCTTTTGAATTTTCACATGGGCGGGAGCGTATTTTTGTCAATTGCGGAACGCATCCGACATGTCCAAAATGGCAAGATGCTTTACGTTCAACGCCTGCCCATAACACACTCATTATTGATGATCGCAATATGTGTGATCTACAGAAGGATGGTTCGCCTTCACATCGTCCGAAAAAAATTGTTATTGACCGTGATGATCAGAAAGACATGGTACTGCTTGATGCCTGTCATGATGGCTATCTTCCTGTGAATGGTATTACCCACCGCCGCCGCTTTTATCTGGCCGATAAAGGGCATGATTTCCGCGGGGAAGATAATTTAACATGTGCAACAGGTCTGGCCGCGCCGCACGATATTGCCTTGCGTTTTCATTTGCATCCGAATGTCACAGTGTCTTTGGTGAAAAGTGGGACAGAGGCTTTGCTCAGACTAAATAATGGCACAGGATGGCGTTTTACAATTGTGGGCGGAGAGCTGTCACTGGAAAATAGTGTTTATCTCGGCACAGGCATTCGCCCCCGTAAAACAAAACAACTTGTCATTCGTGGGAAGATGGAGTCGGATCACGCTCAATTTAAATGGGCGCTCCAGCTCGAAAATTAACTCTAACTCTAAAGGTAAAACACTTTTATGGATCATACACATGCTTTGACCCATCTGGCCGTGATGCTCGCCGCGGCATTTATCGGCGGCGCCATTTTTCAAAAACTAAAACAACCCGCCCTTGTGGGTTATATTATTGTGGGTATCATTCTCGGCCCTTCGGCCCTAGGGGTGGTGGTTGAACGCGATAACATTGCCTTTATGGCAGAGCTTGGGATTTTGCTTTTGCTGTTTATCGCGGCAATGGAGCTTGATCTTCATAACTTTAAGAAGGTAGCAAGAATTTCTATTATCACCTGTTTTGCCCAAATAGGAGCAGGGTTGATTGTGATGGGGCTCATCGCCTATTTTCTTGAATGGCCCTTCAACCGCGCCATTCTTCTCGGCTTTGCTGTGGCGTTAAGTTCCACGGCGGTGGCCTTGAAAATTCTGGACGATACAGGTTTGACCAAAACCCGCATTGGGGAGAAATCAATCGGTATTCTCATTTCTCAAGATATTGCGGTGATTCCGATGATTTTGATTATTGGCGCGCTTAATACCAATGAAGGCTTTAATTATCTGGGGCTCGCGAAACTTGGAATTGCAATGTTTTTGATGGCGGGGGTGATTTATCTTTTTACACACCGCCCTGCCAACTTTACAAAATTTTGGCAGCTCTTTGAGAAACTGCACGATACAACCATGCATGGCCAAACCGCCGTCACGGGTCTTGCTTTATGTTTTACGGCTGCCGCCGTTGCGGGTCTGTTTGGTTTGTCCGCCGCTTACGGGGCTTTTATCGCAGGGTTGATTGTCGGGCACACGGTCAATCACAAACGGCTTGAGGCCCATACAAAACCCATCTTCGATGTGATGATTATGGTGTTCTTTTTATCCATCGGCCTTTTGATCGATTTACAGTTCTTGCAGGATCACTGGCTCACTGTTCTGCTACTTCTTTTTGTAACAATGCTCATTAAGACGATTGTCAATATTTCGGTTTTGCGTTGGCAAGGGATGGAAAAGAATGAGGCCTATGTGACAGGCGCTGTTTTGGGGCAGGTGGGGGAATTTTCCTTTATCCTCGCCGCCATGGGTTTAAGCGCTCATACCATTAATGAAGATAGTTATAAATATGTGGTGGCCATTATATCGCTCAGCTTACTGGTGACGCCCATCTGGCTTTATGCGGTAAAGCGTTTTAAGACACTTCAAAAAATAACCTTTACCCGCCGCAAGAAAAACGTGCCCAACAGCCCGATGTGATTTCTACTGTCCTCCCAAAGGTACATCTTTAAAAATAGTGGAAATAAGTTCTCTTGGAATACTGATAAAAAAGTGAGATTTTTGAAAATCTTCATCACTTTTGGGCCTTCCATAATCTTCCATATGCTTAAAACGTTGCTCGTACTTACCCCAAATAGACGCCCTATTGATCCAAAAAGCATACCCATCTGGGAAATACTGCGGATGCATTGAAACATCCCGACAATATTGATTTGCAGATATATAATCATAACCAGGTAAGGCATCTTCGACATACATCGCAATCGTTGAGCGTTCATAACCAGATTTTTCAATTTTATAATCTCGCGACGCCGAACTAAATGCGCCAGTTCCCTTAATTTTTTCTTTTAAATGATCAAGATCAATGAGGTGCATTAATTTCCTATCTTCTGGAAGGGGCGGGATGTGCCTAGGATAAAACGCAATGTCATGTGGCTTTTTAACTAGCATGTTAACAAGACAAGCCACACCGCCATTACCATAGGGTTGAACATCCATTTCCATGTAATCAACACCAGGCGATAAATCCGTTGAAATATTTTCTGGCGGCAAATCATGCGCCTTGGCAAATTCTTTTGTATAAACTGTGTGCCAGCGACCAATCGGTGGTGGCGGAAAACGACAATCAATCTCTTCTCCACTATTCTTCCACTGCCTTCCATCACAAGGGCTTTTTGTTGGGGAGCTTTCACCACATGCAGATAAGGGTATGATTGCCAAAAGGCTTAGGATAAGAAGACGCATGTTGAACCCCTTGCTTTGTGTAAAAATGTTTTTAGTTTCTCTACCAAAGCAGGAAAAAATATAAAAACCAACTTTAAATTTAGTTCTTGCTATGTTCTAAAATATGTACTATCTTTGTTCTCATGATAATATATATTTTATGCAGCTCCATTATGACATTTTTTCTGGTTCGCGCCGTATAGGGAAGGGCTTGGTCTATGGTCTTTTCGCGTTCTCCAGATTTTTGTGCTTTCTCTCAAACCGTTCTTGATCGGCTCGTTGAACGCGCTTTGGGCGCTCTAGACGCATCCATCATTGCGGGGAATGATAGAAATCAGTACCCCCACCCCCCATTTCAGACGGAACAAAAAGAAAAACAGGGGTTTTTCTTTGTAGAATCAATATCTTGTCCCCCCGTTGGCGGGCGTGACAACTTTATAGAGTCCCCTCCGTTTGACAAAGAACAAACGAAGTGGGATGAATTTAATAATATCAATAGGTTAGGTGGGTAAATCATGGGCAAATCGTCGAAACAATATGTTTGTCAGTCTTACGGCAGTGTTTCCAATAAATGGGCAGGCAAGTGTGAGGGCTGTGGCGAATGGAACACGATTGTTGAGGAATTGGTGGAGGCTTCCGCGCCCAAAGGGCTTGGCGGGGGAAAACGCCGTGGCAATGCTATTCATCTTGTGCCTTTGAAGGGGGAAATGAGCGAGCGTAAACCCCGTCATATCACAGGCATGGCAGAATTTGACCGTGTGACGGGCGGCGGGCTTGTGACAGGATCGGCGATTCTGATCGGCGGGGATCCTGGTATTGGTAAATCGACCCTGCTGTTACAGGTTGTTTGCAGGTTGGCGCTTGCAGGTAAAAAATGCGTGTACGTGTCGGGGGAGGAGGCCGTGGATCAGGTTCGCCTTCGGGCACAGCGTTTAGGTCTTGATAACGCGCCCGTGGATTTGGCTTCGGCAACATCCGTGCGGGATATCATCGCCTCGATGGAAGATCTGCAAAATTCCCCAGATCTTCTGGTCATTGATTCTATTCAAACCATGTATGTTGATACGGTTGAATCTGCTCCAGGGACGGTGACGCAAGTGCGTACATCCGCGCAGGAGCTGATCCGTGTTGCCAAACGCCGCGGTATCTGCATCCTTTTTGTTGGGCATGTGACCAAAGATGGCCAGATTGCAGGGCCGCGCGTGCTTGAGCATCTGGTGGATGCGGTTTTATATTTTGAAGGGGATCGGGGGCATCAATTCCGAATCTTGCGGACGGTGAAAAATCGTTTTGGAGCGACGGATGAAATTGGGGTCTTTGAAATGGCGCAGGAAGGTCTGGTGGAAGTGGCCAATCCATCGGAATTGTTTTTGGCGCAGCGTCAGGAACATGTAGCGGGTAGTGCGGTTTTGGCAGGGCTTGAAGGGACGCGCCCCGTTTTGGTGGAGGTACAGGCGCTTGTGGCGCCTTCGCCCCATGGTAATCCGCGCCGCGCCGTCATTGGGTGGGATTCCAACCGCCTTGCCATGGTGCTTGCGGTGCTAGAGGCTCGCTGCGGCGTGACCCTTTCCGATAGTGATATTTTTCTGAATATTGCGGGCGGAATTCGCATTTCTGAACCTGCGGCGGATTTGGCGGTGGCGGCGGCCTTGATCAGTTCCCAGACAGGTATTCCTATTCAGGGTAATACCGTCTTTTTCGGGGAAGTGGGGCTCTCGGGGGAAATTCGTACCGTGGCGCAGCCTGATTTACGTATGAAGGAAGCGGCCAAGCTTGGTTTTGATACAGCCTTTATTCCTGCCCCGCCGAAGAAGTCCAAAAAGTCTCCCCAAACCTCTTTAAGTATTCGTCAGATTGATCATTTGGATGATCTTGTCACCTTCTTTTCCCACCCCAAAAAACGTGCGGCGTAAAATAAACTAAAACCTTGATATTTTTATCATAATTCCTTATCAATAGCCCATGATTATAGACATTGTTGTTGGTGCCGTTGTTGTCATTTCTGCGATCATTTCATTTTTACGTGGGTTGATCCGTGAAGTTTTGACGATTGCGGGGGTTGTTGGCGGTTTTTTTGCTGCTGTGTTCTTCGGTCCAAAACTCTCTCCTACCTTTGCCAATTGGCTTGGCGTTCCTGAAAACCTTGATGATCCTGAAGTCAAGGTCGAAAAGCTTTTCGACCTTGTTCCCATGAATATTGTGGCGGATATCTGCGCTTATGCGGCGGTGTTTATCCTTGTGGTGATCATGATATCGGTTATCAGCCATTTTGTGGCGGGTGCGGCGAAGGCCATGGGTCTGGGACCAATCGACCGTACGCTTGGGGTTATCTTCGGCATTGGCCGTGCGATTGTACTCCTCGGCTTGCTATACCTGCCCTTTCACCTGCTGATGGATGAGGACTCTAAAGCCAAATACTTTGCCGATAGCAAGACCCACCCCGTCATTGAAGGCACGGCAGAATACATGACCCGCTTCCTTCCTTCTTCGGATAAGGTGAAGGATAAGGTGGATGATGTTACAGAAAGTGAAATTAAGAAGAAGCTTTTTGAAAATGATATTCTATTTAATGAAAAAGATAAAACCCAGTCTCAGACTTCCGAAGAAAAACCAAAAGACGAGACAGGGTACGACGCAAAAGAACGCGATCAACTGGATGAGTTAATACAGGAACCGAAGTTTAATAACTAAATTACAATAAGGGCGAAAAAAGATGTGTGGCATTGTAGGAATTTTTAGTTACTCTCCCGTAAATCAGGATCTCTACGACGCTCTAACGGTTCTTCAACATCGTGGTCAGGATGCGGCAGGGATTGCCACCGAAGAGGACGGAAAATTTTTTGTTCGCAAAAGTAACGGCTTGGTGCGCGATGTGTTTCACACACGTCATATGACGCATTTGAAAGGGAATGTCGGTATTGGACATGTTCGCTACCCTACGGCAGGGACGTCGAGCGCCTTAGAATCGCAGCCGCTCTATGTGAATTCACCTTACGGCATTACCTTGGCTCATAACGGGAATTTGACAAATCATAAGCAGCTCGCTGAAGAGTTGTTTTTGTCTGATCACCGCCATTTAAATACCAATTCCGATTCAGAAGTTCTGCTCAATATTTTTGCCCATGAGTTGCAGCAACAAAACGGTGTCCATCTTTCCAAAGAAAATATTTTTGCAGCCGTTGATAATATGCATTTGCGCTGTAAGGGAGCTTACGCCGTTGTGGCCAATATTTCTGGTCACGGTATTTTGGGTTTTCGTGATCCGCATAGTATCCGTCCTTTAATTTATGGAACGCGACAATCCCCTGAGGGTAAAACGGAATATATGATTGCATCGGAAAGTGTTGCGCTTGATGCTCTTGGTTTTGATGTTGTAAGGGATTTAGAACCAGGAGAAGTTGTTTATATAGATGAAAAAGGTAATTTTTCTAGTCACGTTCCTGCCTCAAATAAAGTTAAGGCTCCTTGCATTTTCGAACATGTTTATTTTGCCAGACCTGATTCTATTATAGATGGAAGTTCGGTCTATAAAGCACGGGTACGTATGGGTGAGTATTTGGCAGAAAAAATCCTGAGAGAAAGACCTGACCACGATATTGATGTGGTGATTTCTATTCCTGAATCTAGCCGTCCGAGCGCGATGGAGCTCGCCGTTCGTTTAGGGGTTAAGTTTCGTGAGGGTTTTGTGAAAAACCGTTATATTGGCCGCACTTTTATTATGCCTGGGCAGGCAGAACGCAAAAAATCAGTAAAACAGAAATTAAATCCTCTACCGTTAGAATTTCAGGGGAAAAATGTTTTATTAGTTGATGATTCAATTGTTCGCGGAACAACTTGTGAGCAAATTATTGATATGGCACGGAAAGCAGGGGCAAAAAAAGTTTACTTTGCATCAGCGGCGCCGCCGATCCGTTATCCCAATGTTTATGGTATTGATATGCCTGTGAAATCTGAATTGATTGCGCATGGGAAAACGGACAAGGAAATTGAAAAGGAGATAGGGGCAGACTGGCTTATTTATCAAGATTTAGAAGATCTAATTCGCGCTGTTGTTCCTAGTGATGAAAAGATTGAGGATCACCAATTTGACTGTTCTGTTTTTGATGGAAAATATGTCACAGATGATATAGATGAGGCTTATTTAAATCATTTGAAAGAGTGCAGAAATGATAGTGCAAAAAACAAAGTCAATGTTTTAGAAGAAACAGAATTTGTTGACGCGCACGAAGGGTTTTAAGCTCTCCCATGTCTCACATAGATTTGACAGGTCGTATTGCGCTTATCACGGGCGCCTCCAGAGGTATCGGCGCGGCAGTCGCCAAAGCATGTGCGGCTGCAGGGGCGCATGTAATTTTGGTAGCGCGCAATCAAAGAAAATTAGAAAAAATCGACGATGAAATTCGTGCGGCAGGGGGGAAAGCAACACTTTTACCGCTTGATTTAATGCAATTGGATGAACTTGATAAATTGGGGCCTAGCATTTATGAGCGTTTTGGAAAGCTTGATATTTTTATAGGGAATGCGGGGTTGCTTGGAACTTTGGGGCCTTTGCCGCAAATTAGCACCCGCGAATTTCAGCATGTTTTGGAAACCAACTTAACGGCCAATTTTAGATTGATAAAAACTCTTGATCCTTTGCTTCAAGCCTCTGATTCAGGGCGCGTTATTTTTGTTTCGACGGGGCAGAGTGTTGTTCACGGCCGTGCTTATTGGGGTACGTATTCTCTTAGTAAGGCCGCATTGGAAAGTATGGCGCGAATTTATGCAGCGGAGAATGAAAAAACGAATTTACGGATTAATATTATTGATCCTGGTGCAGTGCGTACCGATATGCGGGCGGCGGCTAAGCCAGGCGAAAACCCGATGAGCCTTCCCCATCCTGATGAAATAGTCGATATGTTTTTAAATCTAGCATCGCCTGAATGTACAAAACATGGAGAGGTCGTGAGTGTTCTATATTAATATTCAAACAGTGTTAGAGGATTCGCAGAAAGTTGGTCATGATAATTATACGCGCGTATATCCTTCCCTAATTAAACTCTTTGAGCAAAATGAAGAGTTGAGTTTTGATGATATAGTTTGCGCTTGTCATGTAGTATATGGATGGATGCCTACGATGTTAAAGTTTAATAAATTTGGAAAAGATAACTCTGAGCTGTCTAATTTAATTAATAAAATTAGAAATACAGGAAAGGCTGATTTGATGGAGCTAAATCAAATCAAGTATTTTGTTAATAATTCAATCGTGGGTGTTTCAAAGTTATTGCACATATTAAGACCTGATATTTTTCCAATCTGGGATTCAAAAATATATAAAGCATTATTTAGGTCAAAAAAAGCGTATGGTTACAATGTAAATAATGTTCAAAGTTATGTGACCTACATTGATGAAATTAAAAAAACTATTAAACATCCAGAGTTTAAAATAGCTCATGAGCGTGTTAATAGAAATTTAGGTTACGATGTTAGTGCTGTAAGAGCTTGTGAAATAATCCTCTTTCAAAGCACCAAATAAAAAAAACCGCCCTTTAAGGCGGTTTTTGAATTCTTGTTCGATTAAGAAATTAAGCGGCTTTGGCTTTTTTCTTTGGTGCAGCTTCTGCTACTTCTTCTTCGATTTCATCATCTTCAAAGATAGGGCCGCTATCTAGGCCTTTTGCGGTTTCGTCGCGGTCTACGAGCTCAACCACAGCCATCGGAGCATTGTCACCATAACGGAAACCCGCTTTCATGATACGGACATAACCACCATTGCGGTCTTTGTAACGCTCACTCAAAGTATCAAAAAGCTTTGCGACTTGGTCTTGGTCACGCATACGGCTCATCGCTAAACGACGATTGGCCAAGCCACCTTTTTTACCCATTGTGATCAATTTTTCAACGAAGGGGCGAAGGTCTTTTGCTTTTGGCAAAGTTGTTGTGATTTGTTCATGTTTCACAAGCGCCGCCGCCATATTCGCGAACATTGCAATACGGTGAGGGGATTTACGATTTAGTTTTCTTTGTTTGATGCCGTGTTTCATGGCTTCTTCCTTTAAGTTAAATAATGCTTAGGCGCTAAACGGGTCGTCTAGTTTCTTTGCAAGTTCTTCAATATTTTCTGGTGGCCATCCTTCAACCTGCATACCCAAATGGATACCCATGTTTGTTAGGACTTCCTTAATTTCATTCAATGATTTACGGCCAAAGTTTGGTGTACGAAGCATATCGCTTTCGCTTTTTTGGACAAGATCACCGATGTAAACAATATTGTCATTTTTCAAGCAGTTTGCTGAACGGACTGACAATTCAAGCTCTTCAACTTTACGAAGAAGATTGCGGTTGAATGGAAGCTCGCTTGCTTCGTCTTTTTCTGTTTTCGCTTCAGGCTCATCAAAATTAACAAAGACTTGGAGTTGATCTTGAAGAATACGAGCAGCAAAAGCCACAGCATCCTCAGGAGTGATTACGCCATTTGTTTCAATTTGAAGAGTGAGTTTATCGTAGTCTGTAATTTGTCCAACACGTGTATCTTCAACTTCGTAAGAAACTTTACGAACAGGAGAGAACACGCTGTCAACAGGAATAAGGCCAGCGGGACATTCTTCAGGACGGTTCTGCGCGGCAGGACGATATCCCTTACCTGTATTTACAGTCATCTCCATGTTTAGTTTTGCCCCTTTATCAAGTGTACAAATCACAAGATCAGGGTTCATGATTTCAATATCTGCTCCAGCTTCAATCATTCCTGCGGTTACTTCGCAAGGACCTTCGGCGGAAAGGCGCATTCTTTTAGGGCCTTCAACGTGCATACGCACGGCGATGGCTTTCACATTCAAAACGATATCTGTTACGTCTTCACGAACACCTTCGATAGAAGAAAATTCATGCAGAACACCATCGATTTGGATGGCTGTTACAGCGGCCCCTTGAAGGGAAGATAAAAGGATACGACGCAACGCGTTTCCGAGGGTCAAACCAAAACCACGCTCTAGAGGTTCAGCAATAATTTTGCCATTGGTGATTGCGTTAGATCCGTGTCCAACTTCTACTTTTGCGGGTTTAATTAATTCTTGCCAGTTCTTGTATATCAAAGTCTTATCCTCTCAAAAAAATATCTTAGTGATAATTATAAAATCTTATTTCAAATTATACGCGTCTGCGTTTACGGGGGCGCGCACCATTGTGTGGGATAGGCGTTACATCTTTAATGGAACGAATAGTAAAGCCGATCATGCTGAGAGCCCGTAATGCAGACTCACGGCCTGAGCCTGGTCCTTTTACTTTTACATCCAATTCCTTCATGCCGTGTTCTTGTGCTTTACGACCTGCGTCCTCTGCAGCCATTTGAGCGGCATAGGGGGTAGATTTACGAGAGCCTTTGAACCCCATTGTTCCTGCAGAAGACCAAGAAACTGCGTTTCCTTGGGCATCTGTGATCACGATCAATGTGTTGTTAAAGGTAGAATTGACCACAACCATTCCTGTTGTGATGTTCTTTTTAACTTTTTTCTTAGCTGTTTTTAGTGCTGCTTTTGCCATTTTTTATATCCTCATGTCCTGCTGTTATGCTTATTTACCGACTGGTTTCTTACCAGCGATAGGTTTTGCGGGACCTTTACGTGTACGGGCATTGGTTCTTGTGTTTTGTCCACGTACAGGAAGGTGTTTACGATGGCGTAGGCCACGATAGCAGGCCATATCCATTAAACGTTTGATATTCATTGATGTTTCACGGCGAAGGTCACCTTCGATCGTGTATTTATCCGTGTCGATTTCTGCACGAATAAGGTTGAGTTCATCCTCCGTCAAGTCGTTCATACGACGAGCTTCACTGATACCTGTTGCTTGACAGATATCTGATGCAAATTTTCTTCCAATTCCGTGAATATAAGTTAACGCGATTACCACGCGTTTACGATCAGGGACGTTAACTCCTGCGATACGGGCCATGTTTGCTCCTTTAATTTGATCATTTCTAACAAAACCGTAAAATTCTGAACTTCAGAACGCCAGTTTCTTAACCATCAAAAACCTATGTTTTCTGCGCTTTTTAGGGCGTTGGGATGAGCCATAGACCTCTTGATTGGGCGCATTATAGGGATTAAGCGCCTTTCGTCAACAGTTTATTTCATAAAGTGGTTAGGCGGTGATATCTTCGGCCAATATGGCTTCGATTTGCAGGGTTACCTCGTCCACAGGGCGCATTCCATCAATACCGAAAACAATATCCTGTTTTTGGTAATAGGGGAGGACGTCGGCGGAGTATTTGCGGTATTGTTCCAAGCGTACTTTCATGGCGTCAACGGTGTCGTCAGAGCGGCCCTCTTCTTTTGCACGTTTTTCAATACGGGCTAAAAGCGCTTTGTCATCAACTTGCAGTTCTAAGACCATGTTGATCTGCTGTCCGCGCTCTTTCAACATGTTATCCAAAGCTTGTGCCTGAGCGTGGGTACGGGGAAAACCATCAAAAATAAAGCCTTTGGCTTTTGACGCTTTGTCCATGGAATCAGCAATCATACCAATGACAATTTCATCAGAAACAAGTTTTCCAGAATCCATGATGGCTTTAGCTTGTTTTCCTAATTCCGTGCCTTCAGCAACCTGCGCGCGGAGCATATCCCCTGTAGAGAGTTGTTTAAGGCCGTATTTTTGTTCAATGATTTTTGCTTGGGTGCCTTTTCCTGCTGCAGGGGGACCAAAGAATATAACGTTAAACATGATTGTTTCCTTTTTACCTGCGGCGCTGTCTTCCTGTTGAGCCGCGTAATTTTGATTTCTTAATCAGGCCTTCATATTGGTGGGCAATCATATGGGAGTGTATTTGGGCCACTGTGTCCATCGTCACCGTGACAACGATGAGAAGTGATGTCCCTCCGAAATAGAAAGGCATGCTGAATTTTGAAATCATAAATTCAGGAAGTAAGCAGATGAATATCAGATAGAGTGCACCAACCGCTGTAATACGGGTTAAAACATAATCTAGATAATCTGATGTGCTTTTTCCTGGGCGCATGCCTGGGATAAAGCCACCGTGACGTTGCAACATTTCGGCATTTTCTTCAGGATTAAAGACGATCGCTGTATAGAAAAAGGCAAAAAACATAATTAGCGCGCCATAAAGGAACATGTAAACAGGCTGCCCGTGTTGTAGTAATCGCGCAATTGTCGCTGTGATATCGCCGCCTTCTGCTCCGCTAAATCCAACGATTGTAAGGGGAAGTAGAAGTAAAGAAGAGGCAAAAATAGGGGGGATAACTCCAGAAGTATTCAATTTTAAGGGCAGATGATTTTGTTGCCCCATTTGCATCTGGTTGCCTTGTTGGCGTTTAGGGTATTGCACCACAACACGCCGCTGTGCGCGCTCAAAATAAACGATCAAAACAATAACACCTACGATCATTGCAGCCAGAGCCAAAAGCTCGATCAGATTGAACTGCCCTTGACGTCCGAGCTCTAGGGTAGAACCAATCGCACGGGGCATGCCTGCGACAATTCCTGCAAAAATAATTAAAGAAATACCATTCCCGATTCCGCGTTGTGTGATTTGTTCGCCTAGCCACATCAGAAATACTGTTCCTCCAACAATTGTAATAACGGTTGAAGCACGGAAGAAAATACCTGGGTCAATCACAGCACTTCCTGAAGAACTATGCATACCTTCTAGACCAACAGCCAAACCGTAAGCCTGAACAGACGCTAATAATACCGTTAGGTAACGCGTATATTGGTTTATTTTCATGCGCCCATGTTCCCCTTCTTTCTTCAGCTTTTCTAGGTTGGGAGACATCGCTGCGGCTAATTGCATGATAATAGAGGCCGAGATATAGGGCATGATATTTAAGGCAAATATCGTCATACGCTGCAAGGCGCCACCAGAGAACATGTTAAACATGTCTAGAATACCGCCGCCTTTTTGGGAATAAATTTCCTTCCAAATAACAGGGTCGATGCCTGGAACGGGAATATAGGTTCCAAGACGGTAGACAAGTAAGGCCCCTAAGACAAACATGATACGTTGTTTAAGTTCCGTTGCTTTTGAAAAAGCGCCCCAATTTGCGTTTTTGGCAAGTTGTTCAACAGCTGAAGACATAAAAATCCCTCTTAAAATTGATATCCTGAAGATATAGATAATTAGAAGCCCAGTGACAAGATGCTTATGATGCTTTTCTTAAAGGATGTGTATTTGTCGTTCCATAAAGGTTTTTGTCACTTGGAAACTGACGATTTTTTACTTCGTGGGCATAATCTGCAAAAGCGCGCTCTATATTTACATTGAGGTCGGCGTATTTTTTAACAAATTTGGGAGAGCGTCCTAAAGACAACCCCAATAAATCTTCGCTGACTAAAATCTGCCCTTTGCAAACTGTAGAAGCGCCAATTCCTATGGTTGGAATATCCAAAAAGCCAGTTATTTCAGCGGCCAGGGGCTCAGGTACAGCCTCAATAACAACGGAAAACGCTCCCGCATTTTGTACGGCATATGCATCTTTTCTTAACTGAATAGCACTGATTTCCTCACGCCCCTGAACTTTATAATCCTGTGTTTTGGATACGGATTGGGGAAGAAGTCCTATATGTGCCATGACGGGAATGTCATTATCAACGAGGAAGCGGATGGTATCCGCTTGTGCTTCTCCGCCTTCGAGTTTGATACCATCACAGCCTGTTTTATCCATTAATTTTTGAGCGTTCTTTAGAGCGGTGAGTTTATCGCCCTCGTATGAGCCGTAGGGCATATCTACAATAACAAGGGCGTTTTGGGCTGTTTTACTAACGGCTTTTCCGTGGCGAAGCATCATCTCCATATCGGCCTTTTGTGTGGTTTCTTCGCCGTAAAGCACCATCGAGACGCTATCTCCAACCAAAAGAAGATCACAATGTTTATCGGCCAAACTTGCTATAGGGGTAGTATAGGCCGTGACGCAAACAATAGGGAGTGTTTGACTCATGATATCGGGAATAGTCTTCTTCATCATTCAAGGTTTTAGCATTGAAAGAAGGTATTGCAAAGCCACAAAGTCGCCAGATTCACGTCTTGAGCTTGCCGCACTTCAATATTAAATTACCCGCCATGGTTATAAGATTATTCCAATTACTGGCTATTGCGATGATTGCTATAGGGGCGACAGCCTTTGCGCAGCCGCGTGATATCCCCAGTAGTCGTGAACAGGTTATGCTGTCTTATTCACCACTCGTCAAACAGGTGTCGCCAGCGGTTGTTAATATTTATACAAAGCGCCTTGTGACAACCAGAATCAACCCTTTTGGTGGTGATCCTTTCTTTGAACAGTTCTTTGGCCGAAGTTTTGGAGGAAGCCTTAATCGTCAACAGATTGAAAGTTCTTTAGGAACAGGTGTGATTGTGGATGCTAAAGGTGTTTTGGTGACCAATGCTCATGTTATTAAGGGAGCACAGGAAATTTCAGTCGTTTTAACAGATGGGCGTGAGTATGACGCTGAGCTTTCTTTGATGGATGAACAATCAGATTTGGCGGTGTTACGCATTGATACCAAGGGAGAAAAACTTCCTTACGCCAGATTAAACCCGAGTGAGAATTTAGAAGTTGGAGATATTGTTCTTGCCATTGGAAATCCTTTTGGCGTGGGGCAAACGGTTACAAGCGGTATTGTTTCTGCGCTTGCGCGCTCTTCTCTTGATATTAACGATTTCAACTTCTTTATCCAGACAGATGCTGCAATTAACCCAGGAAATTCTGGTGGACCTTTAGTCGCGATGGATGGCAGTGTCGTCGGTATTAATACGGCTATTTATTCACGTTCAGGTGGATCACTGGGAATTGGTTTTGCTATTCCATCTGAAATGGTTGCTACGGTGATTGCGGCAGAAAAATCTGGGGCAGACAACGCCAGTATCATGCGGCCGTGGCTAGGAATATCAGGGCAAGCGGTGACGTCTGATATAGCCGAATCTTTAGGATTTGATGTGCCACATGGTGTTTTAGTTTCAAAAATTCATGCGGCAAGTCCCGCCCGTAAAGCTGGATTAAAAGTTGGTGATGTCATTATATCGCTGAATGGTCGAAAAATTCATGATCTTGCAGAAATGAAGTTTCGCCTGGCAACAGTTCCTATCGGTGAAAAAGCAGATCTTAAAATTTTACGTAAGGATGAAGAAAAAACCATTACTGTAAAAGCAATGGGACCTCCTGATAACCCGCCCCATAATAAGGAAACATTAGAAGATGCATATTTGATGACAGGAGCAATAATAGGCAATCTTAACCCGCGTGTGGCTGTAGAACTCGGTCTTGATAGCGAACGGGAAGGAGTTGTTGTTGTCTCAATAGAACCAAATTCAAGTGCAGGACGGCTTATCCGCGTTGGTGATATTATTGTAGCGGCGAACCAGAACGAGGTTAAAGATATTGGAGACCTTAAAAAACAGCTTAAAAAAGCGGAGAAACAAGGAGTATTCGATATTGTGATTGAGCGTTATGGGCACCAGAGTCGTATATTAATTCGCTAAAATATTATCAATAGGACTCGCTTTTAGGTATGAGAGCCTTTAATTTTGCTCTATGAGCCAAAGTTTATTCCAAGCCGCGAATATGGAAGCAGGTGTTCCCCGACCACTTGCCGATCGTTTAAGACCTAAAACGCTTGCTGATATTGCAGGACAAGATCATTTGGTGGGTCAGGATGGCTTGTTTACAACGATGCTAGAAGACGGGCGCTTATCCTCTGTTGTTTTCTGGGGGCCTCCAGGATGCGGCAAAACGACGATTGCGCGTATATTGGCCGATCACACTAATCTCCATTTCGAGCAGCTTTCTGCGATTTTCTCAGGAGTTGGAGATTTAAAGAAAGTTTTTGAATCTGCGCGGTTGCGCCGTCAATCAGGTCAGGGAACATTATTGTTTGTTGACGAGATACATCGTTTTAACAAATCACAACAAGATGCCTTTTTACCAGTCATGGAAGACGGAACAATTATATTGATTGGTGCAACGACAGAAAATCCATCTTTTGAGTTAAATTCAGCATTGTTGTCCCGTTGCCAAGTATTTGTTTTAAAGCGTTTGGATGATAATGCATTAGAAAAACTAATACAGCGTGCTGAAAAAGATGCAGGAAAGAAAATTCCTTTAAGTAATGAAGCGAGGGAAACGTTAAAAGCATTAGCAGATGGAGACGGCCGTTATTTATTAACTATGGCTGAACAGATATTTTCTCATGATAAAATTCTTGATGTAGAAGCACTGACCCATATTGTTCAGCTACGAACCCCTGTTTACGATAAGAAAGAGGATAGTCATTATAATCTTATAAGTGCGTTGCATAAATCTGTACGAGGGTCGGATGTTGATGCGGCGCTATATTGGTTTACACGCATGTTGGCAGGAGGAGAAGACCCTAAATATTTGGCGAGGCGTATGACACGCATGGCCGTAGAAGATATAGGGATGGCAGATCCTCAGGCGTTATTGCAATGTACAGCAGCTTGGGAAACCTATGAGCGTTTGGGTTCTCCTGAAGGTGAGTTGGCTTTATCTCAAGCACTTGTTTATTTGGCAACTGCCCCAAAGTCAAACGCAGGATATGTTGCTTACAATAAAGCATTGAAATCTGCGAAGGATATAGGATCGCTTATGCCGCCAGCGCACATTTTAAATGCTCCAACATCTATGATGAAAAATATGGGCTATGGTGCGGGATATGAATATGATCCAGATGCGAAGGACGGGTTTTCTGGCCAAAACTATTTTCCTGAAGATATGCAGCGTCAGGAATTTTATAAGCCTGTCGAACGGGGATTTGAACGCGAAATTAAAAAACGTCTTGAATATTGGAAAAAATTAAGAAAACAAAAGGAAGAAAATTAATGACTGTAATTTTAGCAATTGCTTCAGGCGGTGCGATTGGTGCTGTTCTTCGACATTTTGCAGGACAGGCAAGTTTAAAACTTTTAGGATCTTCTTTCCCTTATGGAACGCTTAGTGTCAATGTTTTGGGGTCTCTAATTATGGGCTTATTCATTGCTTATTTTGCTCATCATTGGAATCCTTCACAGGAGGTTCGTGCTTTTCTTACAGTGGGTTTGTTAGGGGCATTTACGACTTTTTCTACATTCTCTCTTGATGTTGCAACGCTATGGGAGAGAGGAGATCAAACAGGTGCTTTTCTTTATATTTTGATTTCTGTTGTTTTATCAATTACTGCTCTTTTTGCAGGTTTATTTATTATAAGACAAATTTATTCATGAGCGGTGTTTATTATATCGAAGTTAGTAAGGATGAAGATGGGCAACGCCTAGATCGTTTTTTACAAAAACACCTGAAAGATGTGCCGTTCGGGTTGCTTCAAAAACTGATGCGTAAAGGCTAGATACGCGTTAACAGTGGTCGTGTAAAAGCGGCAACAAGGCTTGAGACTGGGCAATCTGTGCGTATTCCTCCTTTGAAAAATAGTGTCCCAAGAGAAAATAAGAAAATTAACGATCATGACGCGCAAATGATTCGCGATATGGTGATTTACGATGATGGAGATATTATTGCTCTCAATAAACCCGCTGGGTTGGCAACTCAGGGTGGCACAAATATTAAAAAACATATTGATGGTCTTTTAGATGTTTTGGTAGTTGAAGATGGTATTCGCCCCCGTCTTATTCATCGGTTAGACAAAGATACCTCTGGTATTTTATTGTTAGCGCGTTCTTCGAAAGTGGCAAGCGCTATGGGAAAGATATTTCAAGGAAAGAAAATTCGTAAGATTTATTGGGCCTTGACGGTTCCTGCTCCAGAAATCAATTCAGGCGAGATTCGTGCGCCTATAATTAAGGCCCAAGAGGGAGATTTTGAAAAAATGGTTGTTGATCCCGACCATGGTCAGGAAGCCGTAACGTTGTTTGATATTGTTGAGCGAGCGCATAAACAAATTGCGTTTGTAGCATTTTGGCCAAGAACAGGGCGAACTCACCAAATACGTGTCCATGCGGCACATATGGGCTGCCCTATTTTAGGAGATCGAAAATATGGTGGTCAGGAAGCCTTTATTGAAGGGATTGACCATGTGAAGCGCGTTCATCTGCATGCGCGATCTATTCGTTTTATACATCCTATTACGAAAAAGATGATTGAATTATCTGCACCATTAGCCGATGATCTAAAGCAGAGTTGGAAGAATTTTGGTTTTGATGAAAACTCTTCTTACCTTCCTTTTGATGATGTTAAAAAGATTTAGAATATGAATAAAATAAAAAAAGATCGATTTATAAAACTTGTGAGATTTTTGTTAATAAAATTTCCTGTTTTTTTAGGAATTCTTCTATTTTTAATTATCATTTCTTTAAAAATGGTAGAGCGCTATCCTATTCCCTTAAAAGAAGGGTTTGAACAATATCTATCCAAAGCTTACAACGCTAATGTAACGATTGGTAAGCTTGATAAAATTTCGTTTTTCCCCGACATCGATGTGCGTGTTACTGATGTCACGATGCATGATAATGCGAATGCAGGTATTATTTATTTAGACGCGCAATCTATTGTAATTCGTTCCCCGTTTTGGAATATGTTGTTTCATAACGGCTACCTTAAAGCGCTAGAAATTAACGCTTTGAAGGCAAAGTCAGGCTTTATTCTACCAAAAGATTTTGTGATAAATACTCTTAATATTGTTGATAGAGAAGGTCCTGAAAAATATGGATCATTTATTGTAGCAGAAGGGTTTTATAACAAGCAAACGATGGTTTTTGAAGCGGAAATTAATAAGATAAAAGAAGGTTATAAAATTAAGAACAGCATCCCATTTTCCCTTAAAATTTCGAAAGCAGAACTAAATGGAGAAATTAAGAAAAATTTAAGATCTGTTGAATTATATAATACAGTCTTGACGTTAGGTAATGAAGCGTCGGAATCTAAAAATTATATTTTATATCAAGACAAAGAATTTAAGGAAGATAACCCATTTTATTGCATTCTGAATAGTAATGAAATTGATGAGTGCAACAAATATATTAGAAAATAGGAATTAGAAATATGATGAAACGGTTTTATACAATGGTTTCTACGAAAAAAACGGATGATGGGCACGTTATTCAATTAGATGGTAATGTTGTCAAAACTCCTCTAGGGCAGGATGTTGTAGCACCAACAAAAGCATTAGCGGACGAAATCGTTCTGGAATGGTCAGCGCAGGAAGATAAGGTAAAACCAGACAGTATGCCGTTAACACAAATTTTGATCACGGCGATTGATAAAATTAGAGATCGTGATGCAATAACAGCATCACTTATGCGTTATTTGGATACGGATTTGGTTTGTTATTGGACAAAAGAACCCGAAACATTGGCCAAGCAACAAAAAGAAATTTGGGGTAGATGGGTAGCTTGGTTTGATGAACATTTTGAAGTTCCCTTGGAAACAACAAAAAAGATAGATGCCATTAAGCAAGATCCAGAAGCACATAAACGCGTTTGGAATTATATTGAGTCTCTAGACGATTATTATTTCACAGTCCTTCATATCATGACTTCTTTATGTGGGTCCTTAGTTTTAGCACTTGCTTTTGTTGAAGGTGATATTACGGAAGAAGATATTTTTAAAGCGAGTTATCTAGAAGAGCTGTATCGTGGAGAGATTTATAACGAAGATGTTCACGGAGCGGCCCCTAACGAGGAGGCCGAACGGGAATTATTCAAACGTGATACCCAAGCGGCGCGGCAGTTTTTACATTTAGCTGAAGAATATTAAAATGCCACAAATTGCCGAAGGTCTTTTGCAGAGTGATGACAAGAAAATACGCTGCAAATGGCATGGAAACGACTCTGACTATTTAAAATATCATGATACAGAGTGGGGATATCCTGTTTCAGATGATAGGCACTTGTTTGAAAAAATATCTTTGGAGGGCTTTCAGGCGGGTTTAAGTTGGTTAACAATTTTAAGGAAAAGAGATAAATTTCGTAAAGCTTTTGATAATTTTGATTATATAAAAATTGCAAAATATAATGAGAAAAAAATTTTACACCTTCTTGATGATCAAGGAATTATAAGACATAGGGGAAAAATAGAAGCGACAATTAATAACGCTCAAAAAGCGAGAGACTTGATTGATGAATTTGGATCTTTGGCCGCATATTTCTGGCGTTTTGAACCAGAGGTCAGCGCGAGACCTAAAAAAATGACGGCTAAAATTCTATTTTCTTTAGCACAGACTAAAGAATCACAAGCTATGTCGAAAGACTTAAAGAAGCGTGGGTGGAAGTTTGTTGGTCCAACAACCTGCTATGCTTTTATGCAATCTATGGGGATTGTGAATGATCATATAGAGGGATGTTTTTGCCGTCCAATCTGTGATCGAGAACGAAAGAAATTTAAAAAACCTTTCTAATGTTTGCTGTTTTTTGAGATGGAGTGTTTTGCGCCTTTTTCGTCTTTGCGCCTCAACTTTGCTTTTTGACAAATATTCTTGTCAAAGATCACAACAGATTCTAACTGGTCTAGAACTTGGCTAAGATGCTTAGAAATATTAGTGTTTAAGAGTTTTTTGGCTTCTTTCATAACAAGAATATACAAGGTAAATAAAAATTTTACAAGATAAATTGTCATGAAAATACAAATTTTTTTGTTTAAAGTTTTCATATGAAGCTGACAAATATGCCAAAATTATCGGAACGATTAAAATATATCCGTGCCTATCATAACTTGTCACAAACAGAATTGGCAGATAAGGCGGGAACAACACAGCAAGCGATTCAACAGGCAGAAAAAGGAAAGGCGCGTCAGCCCCGTTATCTACATCGTTTAGCGCAGGCGCTAGATATTCCAGTTGACTGGCTTGTTTTTGGAGAAATTACGGGTGGTATATCTCAATCTTCTCAACAAATAACAGGATTTAATGAGTTGTCTACCGACATTCTTGATAGTTTTTTTTCTATGACTGAAAAGGATCAGAAATTAATTTACGAATTGATGCAATCCCGTAAAGAAAAGTAAATTATAATGTAATGTCACCATTTATGATTTTTTTCAGTGTTTCGATATAGAATTGCGGCTCGATCTCTCTTACATTTTTTTCAATATCATCAACATTATCTGTTTCTAAGACGTTGATTTTTTTCTGGGATATAATTTTACCTTTATCATATTCATCGTTAACAAGATGTATCGTCGCTCCAGTTTCTGAATCCCTATTGTCTTTAACGGCTTGATGAACATGACGGCCGTACATTCCATGACCGCCATATTTAGGAAGTAATGCAGGGTGGATATTTAGTATTTTTCCCTCAACGACCATAATTGTTTCAGGACCCACTAATTTCATGTAACCAGAGCAAATGACTAGATCGATCTTATAGTCTCTGAGTTTTTGGGCTATGGCTAGATCTAGTTCTTGCGAATCTGGGTGAGTTTTATTATTTAGGCAAAAACCTTTTAGCCCTTTATTTTCAGACCACTTGAGAGCAGAAGAGGCTGGATTATTGCTGATCATAAGGATGGGAGCTGCTATTAAATCACCGTTTAAACAGGCATCTGTTATAGCTTGAGCTGAAGAACCATTGTAAGAGGCTAGAAAAGCAAGATTCATATTCTAAAACCAGTTTTTAGGATTGTGAATGACTGAGTCTTTTTGAGCAATTATAATTCCCTTTCCAAAACGATATATCAAATAAATCAAGCTCGGTGACAATGTTAAAGTAAAAATTTCTATATTCTGTTTCAGATAATTCATCATTATCCTATTTAAATCATTTTCGGTTAATGGCATTCCATTTTGTAAAGATTGTATCGCTTGATGAATAATCATGTGATCTGCAAAGTAATAAGCCAAAACCATACCTATTAATAACCATAGAGAAGATATATAAATAGTCTTTATGATATAGGTCATATGACTATAGGTTACAGAATCCTCTTGCGATTTATATTTGTAGACATAAGTTGTAATAAAAATAACAAGAAAAAGAATCAGCCCTAAACTTTGAATAATTGATGATGGAACAATATTGCAAATAATGGCGATTAAATAAGCGCTATATAGGTATATTATTTTTTTTGTTTCTTTTTTCATGATATATTTTTTATCTTCGACCAAATAGTTTTTCAATGTCTTTTAAATCCAACTTAATAAAAGTAGGTCTGCCGTGATTGCAGTGCCCAGAATTCTCTATTTCTTCCATTTGACGCAATAGGTTGTTCATTTCATCAATGTTTAGTCTTCTTCCTGATCGAACAGATCCGTGGCAGGCTGTACTAGATAAAACTTCATGAATGGATTTTTTTAATTTTTCTGTTGTTTCGTGCTCAATTAATTCATCTAAAATATCAAAAATTAGTTTTTTAATATCAGTTTTATTTCCCAATAAAGCGGGTACGGATTGTACGGAAAGGGAATCATTACCAAAAGGTTCAATTTGCAAACCAAAACTACTTAGAGTTTCTTGATGCTCTATCAAGGTTGAAATTTTAGTTTCATCCATATCAATAATTTCTGGAATTAAAAGACCTTGACTTTTAACGCCTTCATTTTCAATTTGATTTTTCAATTTTTCATACACAATTCTTTCGTGTGCCGCGTGTTGATCAATAATCACGAGGCCATTTTCACTTTGAGAAATGATATAGTTTTCATGAATTTGTGCCCTTGCGGCTCCTAAAGGATATGATTGAGATTCATCGTTCTGTTCTATAACAGGTTCACTTTTTGCAGATGGTAAGATTTCATTTAATACATAAGGTGTATAGGAATTTTGAACTTTTTCAGCCAGATTATTGTAAGGGTTAGATCGTATATAATTGCCAGGAACGGCAGGGGAATTTCCACGTTTGTATGGCAAAGTGTTGTAAGATGTATTTTGGGGTTGCATGCGTTCTATAGTCTGTTGGGATAGTGTAGAGGATGTTGTTTGCCCTCCCTGTAATAGTGCTTGTTTTAAGGCCGTGATAATGAGGCCCCGAATATGCCCCGCATCACGGAAACGCACTTCGGCTTTTGCAGGATGCACATTGACATCAACCATCTCTGGGGATATTTCAATGAATAGAGCACATAATGGGTGGCGACCAGAGTGAAGAACATCCATATAAGCAGCACGAACACATCCTAAAAGCATACGATCTTTTACGGGACGACCATTAACAAATAAATACTGATACTGATTTGTAGCGCGGTTCAAAGTAGGGAGAGAGCTATATCCACTTACTTTGATACCATCCCGTTCTATCAGAATCGGTAGGGCGTTCTCTCCAAAATCTTTCCCCAAAATAGCGCTTAATCTTTCCCGTCTTTGATCTAAAAAATCTCCCTGTTCAGCGGAGAGATTTAATTTAATACTTCCCTCGTGTATTAGTTTAAAGCCAATTTTCGGAAAGGCCATCGCTGTCCTTTGTACTGTGTCTTTGACGGCATTATATTCACTGCGCTCAGTTTTAAGAAATTTAAGGCGGGCAGGTGTAGCGTAAAATAAATCACGGACTTCGATTGTTGTACCCTTACTATGTGCGGTGGGTAGTAATTTCCCTTTTTTACCGCCAACCATAGAAATTTCCCACGCATCATCTTGATCGGCTGTTTTAGATTTAATATTTAATCGACTGATTGATCCTATGGAGGGAAGAGCTTCTCCCCTAAAACCTAGAAAATTAATATGAACCAGATCATTAGTAGGAAGTTTTGATGTTGCATGACGTTCAATAGCAGTTTCAATTTCTTCTGCGCTCATGCCAAAACCATTATCACGTATCACGATAAGGCTCTTTCCGCCATCACGTATATCGATATCAATCTGTGTGGCACCCGCATCAATAGAATTTTCAATAAGTTCTTTAACGGCTGCTGCAGGCCGTTCAATCACTTCGCCTGCCGCGATTTGATTGACAAGATGATCAGGTAAATGACGTATTCGCATGCCTTGAGCATAGCGTTAGAAGGCATAAAAAATCAATCTATAATAGCGCCTTCTACCCGCGCTTCAGATAGATCGGTATCTTTCAGAATGGCACCTGTTAGGTCAGCTTTTCTCAGATCGCAGCCTTCAAGCTTGGCGCCCGTTAAATCACAGCCCATTAGGATTGAATCGCGTAAGTCAGCATGGCGTAAATCAGCGTATCTAAACTTAGATCCGCTTAGATTTGTTCTTTGAATGCGTACCCCATTTCCATCTGGGCTATCAAATTTAAGACCGCATAGTTTGGCTTGAAATAGATTAGCTCTATTAAAAATACAATTTCTAATGGATGATCCTCTCATATCGGCTTCATTCATACGACAATCTCTAAAAGAAGATTCATCTAAAGTTGCACTTTGTAGGCTAATTTTGCGTAAATCTTGATTCATAAAATTGGCTGAGACAGCGCGGATGGCCGTAAGAGGATAATCTTTAAGATTACTGACATCACGCAAGTCGATGCCACTGAGATCCATTTGAGCACCTTTTTTTCCTGCGCTCGCAACCCATGCTTTATGTTCTGCCAACATTTGCTCAAGATTTTGTCCGCGATCTTCAAGTTTTTCACCCATGTTCTTTTTACCAAGAACACCATCGATTTTAGCACCTTGCATCTCAACAGATTTAAGGATTGTACCACTCATAACGGTGTCTGTTAGGTTAGCGTTACTTAGATTTGATCCCGTTAAATCAGCATTGGTTAGATTGGCGCCTTCAAAAGTTACGTTCGCTAGATTGGCTTCATTCAAAGTTACGCCAGTCATATCAGCGTCAGAAAAATCAGCGGCAATGGCTTTAACACCAGATAAATTAGTTTCAGTGAGTTGTGCGCCTGTAAAAATGGCGCTCCACGCATTATCTTCATTGGTAACAATTCCACTACGTGCACGGTCACGCATCATGCCATCGCTATCTCTTTCCATGATCTTGCCTTCGCGTAGATCTGCAGAATCAAGATCCGCGCCAGAAAGATTTGCGCCTGCGACATAGGCTCCCCTAAAATCAGCACGTTTAAAATTTGCCTTTTCAAGATTTGCGTTACGTAAATCACAGGCAAAGAAACAACATGAAACAAATTTTCCATTGGCCATATTTGTGTTGCTTAAGTTTGATCCCGTAAAGTCGGCCTGTGATAGGTCGGTGTTCTCCAATGAGAGACCAGAAATATCAACAAATTTTAAAATAGCGCGTAAGCCTCCACGCTGACTCATCATAAATTTCCTATGAAGAGCAACAGCCTCATCTAACTCACGTTGAGTCATGCGCTTTAAATTTTCAGAGTTAGAATTTCTATTATTCATATAACCAGAGTATCTTTATTTATCTTTTTTGTGAATACGTGAATATAGCTCTTTTGTAGAAGAATCGGCGGTTGAAAAGTCACTATTTTCAATATTTTTAACCATTTCTTTGCCCAATTCTACGCCAAATTGGTCAAAGCTGTTGATATTCCAAATGACACCTTGCACAAAAACTTTGTGCTCATATAAGGCAATAAGCATACCTAAATGAAGGGCATCAAGCCTATTTAATAAAATTGTTGTGCTTGGGATATTTCCTTTAAAGTGGCGATGTAGGTCATTACTGTTACATTTACCCTGCATCAAAGCTTGTCCTTGTGCCAACATATGATTTGTTAAAGTTTGGTGATGATTCTTGTATGGGTTTGGAAGCTCTATAAAACCTATAAAATCACACGGAATTAAATCACTTCCCTGATGAATTAATTGATAGAAACTGTGTTGCCCATTCGTTCCAGATTCACCAAAAATTACATTTCCTGTTTTGTAATCTTTGATAGGGGTTTCGTTTAAATCAACAGTTTTTCCATTTGATTCCATCTCTAATTGCTGAAGGTAAGCAGGAAACAACGATAATTTATGAGCATAGGGAAGTATGGCTTGATGGGAAGCATTTAAAAAATTTCTATTCCATATTCCTACTAAAGCCATAATGACAGGAATATTTTTTATTAAAGGAGTTTCTATAAAATGGGTATCGATAAATCGTGCACCTTTTAACAGGTCAGAAAAAATATTAAACCCCAATCCCATAGCTATGGGAAGACCGACGGCAGACCATAGACTGAAACGACCGCTGACCCAATCCCACATAGGATAGATATTTTCCTTTTTAATACCAAAATCGTAAGCAATATCTATTTGAGAGGATACAGCTATAAAATGATTTGAGATATCTTTATCTTTACCTAATTTTTCTTGTAGCCATTGCCGTGCAGTATGTGCGTTTATAAGAGTTTCTTGTGATTTAAAACTTTTTGATATGATAACGAACAAAGTTGTTTCTGGATTGCAAAGTTGTATTGTTTCTTCTATATCATTACCATCAACGTTAGCAGTAAAAAATATTTCAACAGGTTCTTTTTGGTTTTTTAAGGCTCGATATACCATACGTGGTCCTAAATCAGAACCTCCAATGCCAATCGAGACAATTTGTGTAATGGGTTTTCCTGTTGCGCCCAAATAGCAATGATTTCTAATTTTAGTTGAAATATCTTCTATACGTTCTAGCGTCTTATGAATTTCAGGAATAATATTTTTCCCATCAACTTTTACAGTTTCATTTTTTGCTTTTCTTAGGGCTGTGTGCAATACGGAACGATTTTCTGTGATGTTTATTTTTTCTCCAATAAACATTTGATTTCGTTTATGCTCAATATTTGATTTCTGGGATAAAGATATAAGGATGTCGAGTATTTTACTGTCTATCTGTTGTTTAGAATAGTCAAAATATAATCCATCTAATTCTAGAGAAAAATCAGAGAAACGGTTTGGGTTTTTTTGAAACAAATCATTCAATGTTTTTTGATTTCGGGATAAAGCTAATAAATTATCCCATTCTGCTTTATGTGTCGGATTATTGGACATTGGGTAATGTTTCTATTTTAATCGTATTTTCAATATGTTCTGGCTTTCCAACCAATACTGATATCATTTTTTCAGGATTAAAAATACGTTTTGCGACGCGTAATATATCCTCATTTGTAACAGTATTGATATTTGTTGCATAGGTGTCCAAATAATTAATAGGTCTATTATTCAGTTGTAGGCTTAGTAGAATACTAGAAATTTTATCTGTTGATGTTAAGGACATTGGTAGAGATCCTATTAAATAAGATTTAGAATTTGAAAGATCTTCCTGTGAAACTTTTTGGGTTTTTATTGTGTCTGTTTCAGAAATAATAATATCTAAAACTTGTTTTACAGAGTTGTTTTTTGTCGAAGTGTTTATTGTAAAAAAATCTGTATAATCCAAATTGGTTGTATCCGAATATATACCATAAGTTAATCCTCTTTTTTCTCTTATCTCTTCCATCAAACGAGACCCAAATCCACCAGCGCCAAAAATATAATTCATTACTTGCAAGGCATAATAATCAGGATCATGAACGTCTATAGAAGGTAGTGCCAACGATATGATGGTTTGAGGAATTTCTTGAGGGTATAGATATATTTTTCCAGTGTTTTGTATTTCAAAGGAAGATAAATTATCTGTGCTTCCTTTAGGTGGCAAAGAACCAAAAACATCGTCCAATAACTTCACAAGATCATCTTTATTAATATCGCCCATCACGCCAATCATTAGCCGATCTTGTGTTAACCAATTTGTAACATGGCTTTGTAAGTCTTTAGCCGTTATTTTTGGTAAGCTTTCTAAGGTGCCCCCACTATTTAAAGCATACGGCCGTCCTTCAAACGCTTTGTCATTCATAAGTCTTGCTGTGATCCAGTCTGGATCCCCCATGGAAGAACGTATGCGCGCCAGATTCGCTTGGCGCATACGTTCCAAAGGTTCTTCGTCAAAGCGGGGTTGTGTTAAAGATAATTTGAGTAAATTAAACGCAATATCTTTATGACGCGATAATGTCTTAAGCTGGCCGCCAAAATTATCCCGTCCTGCACTGAAATTTAATGTAATGGAGTTATCACTTAAGATTTTTTGAAACTCCTGTGATTTTATATCGCCTGCTCCCTCATCCATAGTATTGGATAAAAGCTGAGCTAAGCCTTGCTTTTCAATTCCATCATGTATTGATCCTGCTCCTTTGAAGGAAAATTTAAGGGCAATGATCGGAAGAGATTTATCTTCAACCAACCATGCTTTAATACCGCTTTTGCTTTTGATTTCCTGAATATCTAAAACTTTTTCACTCGCTTTGGCGGGGCTGTGCCATGCAAATAGAATAATAAACAGAAGAATAGAAAATCTCATTTTAAATCCTCTTTTCTTTCCGCCGAAGATTTGCTTAGAGGAAGTAAATGACCTGTGATAGAAGTACGTCTCCATGGATTCTCACTATCAAGATATTTTTGTGCAATATTTTGGATTTGCTGTGGGGTTACAAGATTGATATTTTCTGGCCAATTTTCAACATCTTCAACCGTGCTTCCCGTTGTTAGTTCTTGACCAAAAATCATCGCAGGGCCGCTGACGCTATCGCGGACAAAAACGGCAGCATCTTGCAGTCTTTGAATGGCTTCTTTGACCTCTAGGTCGCTGACACCATTTGTTATGATGTTTTTTATTTCATTTTCTACCAAATTTTCCAGTTCTTCCAAAGAAACACCTTCCGCAGGTGTTCCAGATATCCAGAGTGTTGAATCATTTAGCGCACTTGAATCATACGAAAATCCAACTGAAATAGCTTTTTTTTGATCGACAACAAGATGCTTGTAAAGTCTTGTTGTTGGTCCTCCGCTCAAAATCTCTTGTAATACCTGTAGAGCCAGAGAGTCACTTTTATTTTCAGCATAACTTGGAACAATCCTAACATTCTGAAAGGTGGGTTGGTTAATGGTTTCATGATTTAAAACCATTGTTGTTGAGCCAATTGAAGGCGGTATTGTTGTTCTGGATCTTGGGGGGATTTCTTTTTTAGGAATATTCCCAAATGCCTCTTGAACGATAGGCTGAACATCTTTTGCCGTGATATTGCCGCTTAGAATAAGGATCGCGTTGTTTGGTGCATACCAGATGTCATAAAATTTTTTCACATCTTCCCATTGATATTCTTTGATTTCATCCATCCATCCGATAACTGGTGTTCCATAGGGATGGTTAGTATATAAAGCGCTTAACATTTGTTCAGAAAAAAGACCTTTAGGATCATTTTCTGTTCTTTGGCGGCGTTCCTCAAGGACAACATTTTTTTCAGAGGCAAAATGTTCTGGCGGCGGAGACAAATTGACCATGCGATCTGCTTCCATTCTAAGAACTTGTGCTAGCTTATCTGTCGATATGGTTTCAAAGTATGCTGTGTAATCCTGACCAGTAAAGGCATTGTCATTTCCACCCAATTTTCTGATAGTTTTTGAGAAATCTCCAGGAGCAAGAGTTGATGTTCCCTTGAACATTAAATGTTCAAAATAATGCGCCATTCCTGACTTTCCTTGCGGTTCATCGGCGGCGCCCACCTTGTACCATATCATCGAGGTCACAACGGGTGCAGTTTTTTTGGGAATGACTATAATCTCCAAACCGTTCTCAAGCTTAAAACTTTCGGCGTTAAAAACTTTCGCTTCAACGGGCAATATAAAAATGAAAGAGAGGATAAAGCCCCATATTAAGGACAGAAGCTTATTCTTCGATGGTGGGTGTTTTACCATCTGTAACTGACTTTCCTGTTGCTTTATTTACTGTCAATCTTTCTGTTTCCTTAACGGGGTCAACAACGCTAGCTGGAGCATCAACTTTTTTTCCAACTTTGCCTAATAATCTATCGATGGTGGGTGTTTCATCTTTTACAATTTCAGCTGTTTCTTGGTCAATAATTTGACGAATATCCTTTGATGTATCTGTGGCACCTGTTTTTCTTAATAAGATGGCCTCCCCTTCAGAAAGTTGTTTTGTGTCGGCCTGCTCTACGGGTTGTTCGCCGAATACAGCCTGTTTTGCGTCATCAATTGCCGTGTCTTCCTGTGGACGCTGAACGCCAGGGCGAGGGGGACGCAGATTATAATCTGGGGGCATTTCTAAGGGTGCGCGTGTAACAACCGCGAATTCATCGGGCGCTTTTTTTGAGAAATCAAACTGCTCTTTAGTTTTTTCACAGGCACTTAAGCCACTTGCCAAAAAAACAACAGATAGAGATAAAATAAGCTTTTTCATGTATGGGCACTCTTCTTATTACGTGGGTCAAAGAATAAACTATTCACTACCAGTATGACAATCCCTATGCTAACGAGGCTGTCAGCAACGTTGAAAGCAGGGTAGTGCCATTCTTTAATATGAAAATCAAGAAAATCAACCACAGCTCGAAAATGTAGGCGATCTATAACATTGCCAAGAGCTCCCCCAATAACCATAGAGAGGCTGATGGCTTCGATCCAAGTTTTAGAGCGGGCAAGCCATATTGAAAAAAAGCCAGAAATTGCAAGGGCGATAATGGTTAAAGGCCAGGGATTTCCATTTTGAAATAGGCCGAAGCTGATCCCCTCATTCCAGACCATTGAGAGATTAAAGAAAGAAGTTAATTCAACGGACGCGAAGGGAAGACGTGTTGTCGACGTTAACCAGTCGAACAGTCCTAAAGGCTTAAGCTCTAATTCTGCTTTAAAAACATATTCAAGGATCAACCACTTTGAAATTTGATCAAGAATGATGAAATCTAAAATCAATCCAAATCCAATGAGAGGTTTGATTAAATTTTTTGAACTTAAATTTTTCATGCGGCAGCTTTTTTATTTACGACATCATCGCATCGGTTGCAAATATGATCTGAATGAGCGGAAACTTCAGGAAGAACTTTCCAACACCGGACGCATTTTTCGCCATCAGCTTTTTTAAATTCAACTTCCAAATTTTTACCTTCAGATAAAGTTAAATTAGAAACAATCGCAATGTCGGCCATATCAACACCCCGCATCGCTTCCAAATATTTTTTATCTGCTTTTACAGTGGGCGCAGCTTCTAAGGATGAGCCTATTGTTTTATCGGCGCGATATTTTTCTAAAGCTCCTGTGACAGCTTCACGAATATCTTGAATGAGCGCCCATTTTTCATTGAGCGCAATATTTTTCCATTCTTTTGGAAGGGTTGGGAAAGTGCGTAGGTGAACACTTTCTAAATCCTCCAAAACGCCTGCAGGTCTTTGCAACCAAGCTTCTTCTGCTGTAAAAGATAAGATGGGTGCCAACCACAAAACAAGGCAGTCAAATATTTGTGCCATGACACTGCGGGTTGCGCGATGTTCGAAACTGGTGATGTCATCACAGTATAAGCGATCTTTACGAATATCAAAATAAAAGGCCGAAAGGTTTTGATTGCAAAAATCATGTAATTCTTTGGCAAGTTTCCCATACTCGTGGTTTTGAATATAATTTTTAACTTGTTGGTCCATTTCATAAAGTTGATGGAGAATGAGTTGCTCTAATTCAGGAAGGTTTGAAACTTTTGTCAAATCTACTTTTTCAGATTTTTTAAATCCGTGTAAGGCGCCGAGTAAAAACCTCAATGTGTTACGAATACGGCGATAGAGATCAGAAGTATTTTTCAAAGTATCTTTTCCGATACGAATGTCATCGGCGTAGTCGGATGTCATCGTCCACAGTCGCAAAATATCCGCGCCGCTTTGCTCCATGATTTTGAGCGGGTCAACAACATTGCCCAAGGATTTGGACATTTTATAGCCTTTTTCATCCAATACAAAGCCATGGGTTAAGACGTTTTTATACGGTGCAAATCCACGTGTTCCGCAGGATTCAAGAAGAGATGAGTGGAACCAACCACGATGCTGGTCAGATCCTTCCAGATACATATCTGTTTGAATATTTTGGCCATCGCCCAAATCCTTACGAGCATTGACGACGAAACTGTGAGTGGAACCTGATTCAAACCAAACATCGACGATATCGAAAACTTGTTCGTAATCATCAACATTATAGTTTTCACCTAAAAATTCTTTTGCATCCATGGACCACCAGGCATCAGATCCTTGTTCCTCAAAGGCATCGCCAATACGTTTTAGAACAGCTTCATCTTTTAGAACTTCGCCTGATTTCTTATTAACGAAGAGGGCAATCGGGACGCCCCATGCTCGTTGGCGGGAAATACACCAGTCTGGACGATTTTGAATCATTGCCGTAATGCGGGATTCACCTTTTGCAGGATGCCATGCCGTATCTTTAATTGCTTTTAAAGCGGTTTCGCGCAGTTTTAATTCATTATCCATTGCAATGAACCATTGCGGTGTTGTGCGAAAAATCAGCGGCGCTTTGGAACGCCAGCTATGAGGATACTCGTGGCGAACAGAACCTTTTGCGAGTAGCTTTCCTGCGTCTTCCATGGCTTTGATAGGGGCAAAGTTTCCCGCATCCATTTTGCCATTTTCATCGTAAATTTTCAGTCCTGCAAACAGAGGTACATGGTCTTTGAAACTTCCATCGTCATCAAGATTATCTGTGATTTCCAATCCGCATTGTTGGCCTAGAACAAAGTCATCAGGTCCATGGGATGGTGCAACGTGGACAAATCCTGTCCCATCCTCATCGGTCACGTAATCAGCATGAAAAGCAGGAACGTCATGCTCGTAACCTTGTCCGCGTAGCGGGTGGGCGCAGAGCGTGCCGCTTACTTCTTTACCAGAAAAAGTTCCGATTTTCTTCATTGCCAAAATTTTAGATTGCTTTTGAACATCTTCTTTAAGTTTTTCGGCGATTGCAATTTTTGCACCGACTTCTACTTTTGAATCTTCTTCTACACTTTCAATTTCATAAACGGCGTAATGAATATCTTTATTAAAAAATATTCCGCGGTTTGATGGAATTGTCCATGGTGTTGTTGTCCAGATAACAATATCTGCGCCTTCTAATACATCATAGCTTGTTTGAATCACGGGAAAACGCGCCCAGATAGTAATGGATTTATGCTCTTTATATTCTACTTCAGCTTCGGCAAGAGCGGTTTGCTCAACAGTGGACCAAAGGACAGATTTTACACCGCGGTAAAGACCACCATTATTTAGGAATTTGTGAATTTCGCGAACAATTTGCGCTTCGGCAGGTTTTGTCATTGTACGGTAAGGGTTTTTCCAGTCCCCGATAACACCTAAGCGTTGAAACTGTTCTGCTTGGATATCGATCCAGTCCTGTGCAAAATCACGGCATTCGGCACGGAAAGTGATGGGATCAACATCATTCTTGTCTTTTCCTGCAGCGCGGTATTTTTCTTCGATTTTCCATTCAATGGGCAGGCCATGGCAATCCCATCCAGGAACGTAAGGGGCATCATATCCCATCATCTGCCAACTTTTATTAATAACATCTTTTAGAATTTTATTCAGGGCGTGGCCCATATGAATATTTCCATTGGCGTAAGGCGGACCATCATGCAAGATCCAGCGTTTACGACCTTTTGATACGTCGCGTATTTTGGCATAGAGATCCATTTCTTGCCATTTTTTGATCATTGAAGGCTCATTTTCAGGCAGATTTCCGCGCATGGGGAAATCTGTTTTAGGCAAGAAAACGGTGTCGCGGAATTTGTCTTTATTCTCTGGTTCTTGGGTCATGCTATCCTCTTTGAAGAGAGGAATATGCGGGAAAAAGAAGGCTAAATCAAGATATAAGCTGAAGAAGCAGGACGGCAGCAGGGACAGTTAAAAAGGCAAATAAAGTGCTTAAAAGAACGGCGGCAGCGGCTTTTTCTGGGTGAAGCTTGAGAGTGGCCGCGTAAGCCACCAAATTCCCTGCTAAGGGAACGGCTGTCATAACGGCAAGCATCGTGTAAATTTCTGGGCTGAATGCTTGAAAATAGGCTCTGTCTATCAAGATGACGCCGAATCCAAAGAGGGGCCAGAGGATAAATTTGGGAGTAAACATACTGGCGAGAAGTTTCCAATCAATTTCCAATCTGGATTGTTTGGACAACGCAACACCAATAATCATCATGCCAATCATGACCCATGCACCAACAGAATAATCCCAGTAGCGGATGAAAGATTGGGGTAGAGGAAGGCCGCTTAAATTATATAGTAAACCAAGCCATATGGCGTGAATAACAGGGAGTTTAATGACCTTAATGATTGCACCTTTTAATGTAGCATGACCGCGGGCGCCAAAGAAATATCCCAAACCTACTTCATTGAGGAAAGTGCCGAGATTGAGCAGGGCATAAACACCCACCCATTTTGGATCTAATAGAGCCAGAATAACAGGCAGGCCAAAGTACATGGTGTTGCCTGTGACGCTGCCCATTCCAATTAGGTTCGCCGTATTGTTTTTCCAGAGCCTTTGAGCGGTGAGATAGCTGATGGTGCCGATTGTGGCTGATCCGATAAAAAATATCACAGGAAGAGCAATATATTCAGGGGTGAATTTCATTTGAGCGATCGCACCAAAATTGACGATGGGGGCGAGGATATAGATGGCAACGGTCGCCATGGAGGGCAGATTAACATCAAGCCATCTTCCAGCCACGAAACCTAAGGCAATTAAGATATAGAGAGGAAAAATATTAGCGATGAGCAGCAGTAGAATATCCATCCCAATACTATGTCAGAATTTTTTTTGTCTGTGCACAGTCTTTTTCGATTTGGGTAATTAAATCATCAAGCGAGGCAAATTTTGCTTCTCCTCGTAGTCGTTCAACAGGTTTAATCCGTAAAGTTTTATCATAGATGTCACGGTCGGGAAAGTTGAGGATATGAGCCTCAATCTGACCTTCTTTAACCTCAAACATCGGGCGAATGCCGATATTGGTTGCGGCCGCCCGCCATTCTTCTTCCCCTTCAATCTGAACCAGGCAGGCGTAAACGCCGTAGGCAGGGTGAATAGTGTCTTTGAGTAAAATGTTAGCGGTAGGGTATCCTAGATCATGGCCACGGCGGTCACCGCGGAAAACAGTGCCCTGTACTTCCCAATCCCATCCTAGAAGCTCATTGGCTTCTTTCATTTTTCCTTTACGCAACAGCTCGCGAATACGGCTTGAGGAAATGATCTCACCTTTTTCGTCTTTGATAGGGTCGACGACGCTGACGTCTATTTGGGCATCACTGATTGTTTGAGCTGAACCTTTGCGTAACTGACCAAAACAAAAATCGTAACCAACAACAACATGAACAGCGCCAATGGCATCTTTTAAAACATTTTGGATAAAGGCCTCAGCGCTTTGACTAGCAAAATCCCAGTTGAACTCAATCGAAAAAAGACATTCAACGCCGTTTTGTTCTAATCTCTGTGCTTTTAAGGGGGCGCTGGTTAAACGGGCGGGCGGTAAGTCAGGTTGAAACAATCGACGAGGGTGGGGTTCAAAAGTTAAGACCCCAAATTTCTTATTTTGTTTGATGGCAATTTCTTGAGCAGTTTTTAGGAGTGCTTGATGTCCTCGATGGACGCCATCAAAATTGCCAATTGCGATCACTGCGCTCTTGGCGTTTTCGTCAATTTCTCCGAGCGTCTTATAAATTTTCATAGGCGTGTCCTATTTGGGTAAGAACAGAGTTAGCAATTCTTTGAAAATGATCTTCACCAAAATCAGAAATATTATTATCAGTTTTTTTTGTCATTTGCATTTGTTCTGGCAGGTCAGCATCACTTAAAGGGCTATATTTATTATAAATTTCTGCGGGTAATCTAAAATCCCACCATTCAGAAGCTACTAGATACAAAGGTAAAGCAAGCATTTTGGCGCTTAAGATGAAAGCATCTTCCAGTTTTTTTCGATGATCTAAGACGGCCTTGGAAAAATTTTGATAATTGCGTGCAGATTCTGGCCCCATATGGTCAAACGGAGTGCCCATATTCACTTCTTCGTTATTTTTATCAAACACACAAACATCAATTGCCATGGCACGGGGATGTGCCCCCAACCCAGGAGGGGAAAGCATCCGGTCTGGTCCATCAATACACCATTCTGGATGTGCCTTTACGATATCAGTTTCTTGCATGGCGGCCTGAGCCTCCACAGTGCGCAAACAGTCTTTTAGTTCTAACACCCAACCATATTTTTTGTTCAGTATTCGCGCCGTTAGAAGTGTAATGGCGGCTATATCTTTATGTGCCCAAAGCTGTGCTGTGGGCTGATAGATTGCTGTTTCAAAAATGTTGCGGGGATGATTGGCATCCGCATAAACCAGATCAATTTGAATAGGTTCTCTATCTATAAACAAGGAAAACGGTAAAAGCTCTGAAGGGTTTATTTTCTTTGTCACGTCCTATAATTCCTTGTGTGTCCCATCACAAAACGGGGTGTTATGGGTTTGTTTGCACTGACATAGCCAAACATCACCATCTTTTTCTGCTTCAAATTTGAAGGATTTAAATTCGGGTGCTTTTTCACGGTGGGCGCCATCGCAAAATGGTTGCTTTTCGGAATGCCCACAGGTGCAAAAGGAATAAAGTTTGCCTTTTTCGAGGGTCGCTTTTGCGGGGATAGAATCAGCAATTTTGGGTGTGGGCATTTTGAAACCTCCGATCGAGGGGGAAATTGGTGGCGGTACAGAGATTTGAACTCCGGACACAAGGATTATGATTCCTCTGCTCTAACCACTGAGCTATACCGCCGTAATTTCCTGCGATTATATGCCGCATAACTTTGCTTTCTGTCAAGCCGCAATTGGCATTTGTGAATTTTGAGTCTCGATAATCCATCCTCCGCCAAGGACACGGCCGTCATCATAACAAACGGCGGCTTGCCCAGGGGCTATACCATATTGCGGAGAATTTAAGTGAATTTCTGCCGATCCATTTTGTTTGCGATAGACTGTTGCAGGGGCTGTCGGGCTGACAGAGCGTAGTTTTACATGGACATTCAGCCCCGCTTCAGGAATTTCGGTCAGCCAGTTACAATCATGGATATGGATAATGTCGCGTGCTAGCGCTTCTTTCGGGCCAACAATGACTTCGTTGGCTTGCGCGTCAACACGGACAACATAAAAAGGCGAATTATCATCATTGTTTCCCCCGCCGATACCCAGACCGCGGCGCTGGCCAATGGTATAATGGATCACACCATCATGCTGCCCGACAATCCGCCCATCCAGATGAACGATGTTGCCGTGTTTTTCTGCATCGGGGCGAATTTTTTTGACAACGCTTGCATAATCACCATTGGGCACGAAGCAAATATCCTGGCTGTCAGGTTTATCACAAACAAGCAGCCCTAGGCGCTGCGCATGTTCGCGGGTGACATCTTTTGTCCACGCGCCGAGGGGGAAGCGCAAGAAATCAAGCTGCACCTGCGTGGTCGCAAAGAGGAAATAACTCTGATCTTTGCCTGTATCTTGGGCGCGGTGCAGTTCCGCCTTACCCGTTTCAGGGTTGATGATGCGTTTAATATAATGGCCTGTGGCCATGCAATCTGCCCCCAGATCATGAGCCACTTTGAGCAGGTCACGGAATTTCACGGTTTGGTTACAACGGACGCAAGGAATTGGTGTTTGTCCTTTCATGTAGCTGTCGACGAAGTCCGTCATGACGCTGTCTTTGAAATTATCCTCATAGTTGAGAACGTAATGTGGGAAGCCCTTTTCTTCAGCGACACGCTTCGCATCGTATATATCTTGTCCCGCGCAACACGCGCCTTTGCGCTCCACCGCTTTCCCGTAGTCATAGAGCTGTAACGTAACGCCGATCACGTCATAGCCTTCTTCGTGAAGAAGCGCTGCGGTCACGGACGAATCCACGCCGCCCGACATGGCCACGACAACACGCGTGTCCTTCGGCTGTTTTGCTATGCCTAGTGAATTTATCATGACGCTTTATAGGGTAAATATCCGCCAAAAAGCAAGGAAATTGCTGTTTTAAGCCCTTTTTTTGCCAGTAAGTCTTTGATTTTATTTGTGGAACAAAGTTACTCTTTTCGTTTGCTCTCAAGCGGGGGGTGGGGGTATTGAGCTTCGTTCTCTTGCAATTCTTTTTATACTATTTAAAAAAATCGTTCACTAGGTTAGCATAAATGGTATAGAAAACAAAGGATTAAATTCCTACTTTTTATAATTTTTGACATATCTTATGATTACACTATTTATTAAAATTAAGGGAATCCGATGAAAAAAATAACTTTATTAATATTATTAGGCATGGTGCTTTCTGCGTGTTTATTTGAAAAAAAATTGATGCCTCTAATGAGGATACAATGCAGCAAAGCGTAAAGAATATCATGGAAGATCTTAATGAGGTGGATCAGAAAAAATTTATAGATTCTTTGCAAATGATTATGTTTAGCGATATTAATGGGTTAGATGATTTAATAGCTATAGGAAATAATCAAAGCGCTTTTGAAGGTGCTTTTCTTGCTAGAATTGATGGAAAAACAGCACGTCAAATCATCATTATGGGAGAGAAAATTAACAAAGAATCTAATCCAGATCCATTAGAAAAAAATAAGCAATCAGATATTCAGAACATTAAAGAAGATGCAAAAACTGAAGTTACAAAAAAATTAGTCAATGAATCATTAAATACGACTTTGATAACACTCAAGGCAGAACGTGGAAATTATAATAAAAATTTAAAAATAGTGGTTAATTTTGAAAACTTAACAGATAAAAATATCAAAGGGATTAAAGGAACGGCTGTATTTAAAGATATGTTCGGTGATCTAATAAAGAAAATTACTATTTCTTCTGATGATTCAGTTTTGGCTCATGAAACGTTTCAGTATACTGGATATATGGATATTAACGAATTTATTGATTCAGATATAAAATTAGCCACTACTTCAAAAGAAAAAATTGATTTTTCCTTTGTTCCAGAAATTATTCTTTTTGAAGATGGAAGTAAAATAGAAACACCTTAAAAGCAGACGAATAAAAAACAGGTCTTAGAGAATTTTATAGTGATTAGGGGCTTACCAATCCACCTTCGCTCCTGGAAGGGCGACGGTGAGGCCATCCAGATCTTCGGTGATAATGATCTGGCAGCATAGACGAGAAGTGGGACGCACATCAAAAGCCAGATCAAGCATATCTTCTTCATCTTCAGAAATTTCACCATCTTCAGGTAGAGTTTGGTCTTTAAAGTCAGGATGAACATAGAGATGACATGTGGCGCAGGCTAGACCACCGCCGCAGGCCCCTTCGATCACTTCAATATCTTCTTTCACGGCCACTTCCATCAATGACAGGCCGAGCGGAGCATCAACTTGTTTGATCGTGCCGTCTTTAAAGATGAAGTTTATTTTTGGCATTCTTTGTTCTATTCCTGTCATTGCGAGCGTCTAAAAGGAGCGCGGCAATCCATTTCGTAAAATTTTCTGGATTACTTCGTCACATTGTTCCTCGCAATGACGATTATTGTGTTGCTCTCTTTACGATTTTTTCCCAGCTTTCGAGAAAGCGGTTAATATCGGACTGTGTTGTAGCCCATCCAAGGGAAATTCGTAAAGCACTTTTTGCGTCTTCTTCGCTTGCCCCCATGGCAAGAAGGACGTGTGAGGCTTTGAAGGAGCCGCTAGAGCAAGCCGAACCGCTAGAGACGCAAACACCGTCAAGATCAAGTGCCATCATCTGAGTTTGGGCAGGGATGCCAGGAAAGCCAACATTTGTGGTGTTGCCAACACGGGGCGCTTGTTCCCCGTAGATTTTGATCTGATTTGAAATTTGGCGAAGTTTTTGTTCCATGGTATCGCGCAAGTTTTGAATTTTTTTGTAATCGGCAATATGGTTCAAAGCCCATTCAGCGGCAATACCCATGCCTGCGATGCCTGCGGTATTGTGTGTTCCTGCGCGGTAGTTTTTTTCTTGGCCGCCGCCAAGCATAAATTTAGGAAAATCCAATCCTGAACCGCGGATAATGGCGCCCACTCCTTGCGGTCCTGCAAATTTATGAGCGGAAAGCGCCATGAAATCAACACTGAGCGTATCAAGTGAAATATCCATGCGGCCTGCGGCCTGTACAGCATCAGTGAAAAAAAGCGATCCTTTTTCATGGGCCAGTTTGGCCATTTCGGCAATGGGTTGAATGACGCCCGTTTCACTGTTGACGAGCATGACGCAGACAAGCGCAGGTGGCGTTTCATTGTCCAACATCCTTTTATACGCATCCATATCGACAATTCCGTCAGACGTAACGGGAATTTTTTCAGCATTGTTTCCTGCGGCGGCGATAACGGCAGGATGTTCAATTGCAGAAATTAAAATACGTTTATCTCGATAACCGCTTAAGATGGTATTGATGGATTCTGTGGCACCGCTGGTGAAAGTCACTTGATCAGGAGTAACGTTGCAAAGATTTGCAACCTGTTCCCGTGCATCTTCAACATATTTACGGGCATGACGCCCAAAATCATGCACGGAGGAGGCATTACCCACTTCGTGCATAACCTTTGTGACAAGGTCGATGACTTCGGGTCTCATGCGCGCGGTGGCGTTATAATCTAAATAAACTTTATTCATCAGTTTTCATTTTAGTCTAATATCCACAGTAATATCAATGACTTATCAGAAATATTTGGACATTTCTATTTCACTTCTTTATAAAGCATATATCGCGCCAAAAAGATATTACGAAAAACAAAAACGCGTGATGTAGGGTGTGTATTAATATTTACTATAGGAATCGGAGATTTTATGCCTGAGATTATGTTCGCTGGACCAGAGGGTCGTTTAGAAGGCCGTTACACTCACTCAAAAACACCCAATGCGCCGCTTGCGCTGATTTTACACCCCAATCCTGAACATGGTGGCACCATGAATAACAAAGTCAGTTACATGATGTTTCAGGCCATGGTGCAGCGTGGTTTCTCTGTTTTGCGGTTTAATTTTCGCGGTGTGGGAAAATCCCAAGGCGTTTATGACCGAGGCGAGGGGGAGTTAAGTGATGCGGCCTCTGCGCTTGACTGGATGCAGGCGTTAAACCCGAATGCTCCATATGTGTGGGTTGCAGGGTTTTCTTTCGGTGCATGGATTGGCATGCAACTTTTGATGCGCCGTCCTGAGATTGAAGGATTTATTTCTGTTGCGCCGCCTGCCAACTATTATGATTTCAGCTTTTTAGCCCCGTGCCCATCTTCAGGCCTGATCATTCAAGGGGAAAAAGATGATATCGTGACGTTGGATTCTGTAACAAAGTTGGCTGAAAAACTGCATGCCCAAAAGGGAATTGACATTGATCACCGGATTGTTGCGGGCGCAAATCATTTCTTCCATGAAAGAACAGAGCATCTGATTGCTCATATTCACGATCACATGAATAAGGCGCAAAATAGCGGCGTCGAAATTCCAGTTATGATTGGAAAATCAAAATCCAAAAAAGCCGCTTAAGTTGTGATAGAGCCGTCTTTTTAGGCGGCTTTTTTACTACTGTTCTTAATTGCTTCCATGACCTCTTCAACGTGACCAGGGACTTTGACGGCGCGCCAAATTTGTTCGATCTTTCCGTTCTCATCAATTAGGAATGTTGAACGGTCAATCCCCATGTATTTACGGCCATACATACTTTTTTCAATCCATGTGCCATAGGTTTCGCAGACATTGCCATTTTCATCAGAAGCCAGAGGAAAGTTTAAATTATATTTGGCTTTAAATTTATCGTGTTTTGTGACAGAGCATTTGGACAGACCAATGATTTGCGCCTTCATTTTATTTAGGGCACTTAAGTTTTCATTAAAGGTACAGGACTCTTTTGTGCATCCAGGAGTATCGTCTTTTGGGTAAAAGTAGAGAACAACCTTTTGCCCTTTAAATTGCGAGAGGGTAATTTCGCCGTTTCCATCTGTTGGAAGGGTAAAATTGGGTGCGGTATCGCCGATTTTTAAGTCTTTTGCCATGATGTCCTCATATTTAATTGTTATTAATAAAGGTAGAATTCGATGGATTACCCTTTAAAGTCAAGGGATAGTCATTATAATTATTTCAGATGCCATAAACACAAAAAGAATATGTCTAAAAAACTACTCAAAGCTTCCTTGCCGCACCTCAACCTTTTAACCAAGGTGATCCTTATTCTGGCGATTTTGGTTATGGTGGGTATTGGCGCGCTTGGTTATCGTACAAGCAAGGGACCCATTGACTTAACATTTTTAAAGCCCAAAATTGAACAGGCATTAAGTAATCCTTCGAAAGGATATCAGGTTCGTATCGAAAAAATAGGATTGATATGGCCACATATGACAGACCCCCTTCTTCTGGATTTGCAAAAAGTCAAAATTATCCAAAAAGAACAGGACGGGTTATCCGTAGATAGTATGGCGTTGGGATTATCAGCGCGTTATATGTTGATAGGACAAATCAAACCCGCCATTGTTGTTGTTGATGGTCCAGTCTTTCAATTGGTACAAGAAGATGGAAGTTACAATTTTTTCTGGCAAGACAACGCTAAAACTGCTGAAGAAATATCAGAATTACCCAAAGAAAACATCAAAAAAACCAGAAAAGATATTCGGCAAACTTTAGAAAAAATTCTTAATCCCAAAGGAACAGAGTTTGAGATATTAAGTGCCTTAAGGCGAGTTGAGTTGACCAATGTTGTTATTAAAGGAAAGGATATTTCAGATCAGGAAGAGGGAGTTAAAACAGACTATCTTGCCCTTATTGATTTAAGAATAGGTAAGAGCCGATATGGCCTTCAGGGTGATTTGACTATTAATTTTCCTTCAGAAGAAGGGAAGAAATCCTACATCAGATCTGACATCGTGTATCGTAGAGATAAAAAAGATATCACCTTTACCGCCAGTGTTCAGGATGTTAAACCAGAGAGCTTTGTGCCTTTATTTCCCGAAATTGACTTATTAAAAAAACAGAATTTGCTTCTTGATGGACAGGTGAGAGCGGCTTTTGATGATCGTCTAAAGCTTCAGATGGCGACGGTAGATTTAAATATGCCAGAAGGAAAAATTATTGTGCCTGATCTTTATGATGAAGGTCTTGATCTAAAAAATATTATTTTCAATGCCTATTTAAACCGCCCTGAAAGAAAGTTGGATATTACAAATTTTCAAGCTACGGTTGGAAATGTTCCTGTTGAAATGAAAGCCGCAGCAAGTTTTGATAAAGGAAAAATGATTGCGCCGATCACATTAAAAATTTCTGAAGCACAGACGGATCGTGTTTCTGAAATTTTTCCAAAAGCCTATATTGATACTTCTGCGGGCGAGTGGATAGGGAAAAGACTAAGTAAGGGACGGGTGCACGACGTTGTTTTTAGTGCCGATTTAGAAATGGCGCGTGATGCAGAAACAAAGCAGCGTCATATTGATCTTTTAAATTCTAAAGCATCCTTTAAGGCCGAAGGCGTTACAGTTAAATATCATGACACACTCATGGCGGTTGAAAATGTTGTGGGTGAGGGGAGCTATGAAGCGGATGCTTTAACAATCAAAGATGGTGTAGGTAATATCAAAGATATTAAAGGGACAAACGTTCAGTTAAAAATGACAGATTTGAGCAAAGAGGGCGGCGGTATGGCTTATCTATCCCTTGATGCCAGTGGGCCGTTTAAAACAGCCCTTGAATACGCTTCAGATGAGCCGATTGGTGTAGGAGATACGCTAGGTTTTGATATTAAAACAGTGCAAGGCCATATCGATTTTCATCTGGATCTAGAGTTTCCAACCCTTAAAGATTTGCCGAAAGACCAAGTCATTGTCAAAATCAAAGGAAAATTGAATGATGTAACTGTACCGAACATTGTGCGCGGACTTCCTCTTACAGGAGGACCATATGATTTATCTTTTGCGGACGGAGCTATTGAGCTTAAAGGAAGTGGTGAATTGGCACAACGTCCTGTCACTTTGACGTGGAAAGAATATCTTGATGCAGCAGGCAAGGAGTTTGAATCAAAAATTACGGCCAAGATTTCAGCCGATGAAGGACTGCGTAAAGCTTTTGGAATTGGGTTGGAAGATTATATCAGTGGCCCTATACCTGTTGATGTCACTTATGTTGATTATGGTGCTGACGCCAATATTGATGTGAAAGGAGATTTGAACCCTGCCGTCTTGCATATTGATCCATTTGATTTTGAAAAGCCTGTAGGTGTTGCAGGCGACTTATCTTTGACGGCCCATATGAAAGGGGACACGTTAGAAGAGGTTGATGACTTATCTGTGGTTACCAAAGGGTTTAGCCTTTCTAACGGCCGTATATTATTTAAAAAATTATCTGATGGGTCGACAGATATTTCACGGGGCACGATCACGCAAGCTGTTTTAGGAAAGACCAAGGCAGCGGTGGATTTTGAAATTACATCTGATAATACATTAAAGGCTGTTGTAAATGGAAGTGTGATTGATGCCTCTCCATTTATTAAAACAGATAAAAAAACCAAGAAAAACAAGGAAAAAGCGCAGGATCATCAGTCGATGAAAGTATCGGTTGATGCGCAAAAACTTCTCATGGATAAGGGGGAGGTTTTGTACAATTCAAAAATATATTTTGAAACAGATAAGCAGAGCGATATTACATGGATTGAAATGGATTCTAAAGTTGGTGACGGTGACATGTATCTAAGGTTTAAACCAGAGGAAGGTACAGGAAAGCGGACATTCAGATTAGAATCTAGTGACGCGGGTTATACACTTAAAGCTTTTGGATTAAACGACAAAGTGCGCGGCGGGAAAATGACAATTTATGGTCAGCCGCAACAGGGAGATAATAAAGGTGATTTATATGGCAAGGCTGTCATGGAAAATTTTCGTGTTGTGAAGGCACCCGCTTTGGCAAAATTGTTAAGTGTAATGAGTTTAACGGGGGTACAAAATCTATTGAATAATGAAGGTTTAACCTTTGCCAAATTGGAATCGGATTTTGAATGGCGGTTTAGAGAGGCTGGAAATCTCCTCGTTGTTAAGGATGGGAGAACATCTGGTTCGGCATTAGGTTTGACTTTTGAAGGTGTTGTTAATCAGGCAACGGATGAAACCGATATTTCAGGAACAGTTATTCCCTTATCCGAGGTCAATAATGTGATCGGCAATATTCCAGTGCTTGGAAAGGTTTTAACAGGAGGGAAAGCCTTTTTCGCCGCGACTTACAAGATTAAAGGCCCGTCTGGCGACCCGAATGTGAGCGTCAATCCCCTATCTGTTTTGGCGCCAGGATTTCTTCGTACTATTTTGTTTGAGGAAAATGTCGACAGTAAAGTTAAAAAAGCCCAGTAAACTCTGCAGAGCTATTTTACTTTCACGAGCGCGTGGCGTTTTTTACCAGAGGAGAGTTTGTGTTGATTTTCGTGAGGCATGCCTAATATCGCTTCAGGCCTGCTGATTATTTTATCATTCAATTTTGCGCCCTGACCTTTGACTAATCTTTTAAACTCTCCCTTGCTCTCACAAAGGCCAGTTTTTATAAATAAATCGGCGATAAGGATATTATTTGCTTCTTCTATAGAAATTTCAACGGTTGGAAGATCATCCCCGACGGAACCTTTTTCAAAGACTTCGCGCGCAGTCGTTTCGGCATCTTTTGCAGCCTGTTCTCCGTGGCAAAGCTTTGTCGCTTCGAAGGCCAGAATTTTTTTGGCTTTGTTGATTTCTTGGCCTTGTAGAGATTCAAGTTTTGAAATTTCATCCATCGGTAGCATGGTGAAACGTTTCAGGAGTGTACTGACCATGACATCGTCTGTATTACGCCAGAATTGGTAATAATCATAAGGGGAAAGCATATCGGCATTCAGCCAGACGGCACCATTCACCGTTTTACCCATTTTCTTACCATCAGGTGTAGTAAGAAGCGGGGCGGTAAGGGCAAAGAGTTTCATCTGGTGAGCCTTATGTCCCAAATCAACGCCGTTAATAATATTGCCCCATTGATCAGAACCACCCATTTGCAGAATAGTACCGTAACGGCGTGCAAGCTCAACAAAGTCATAACCTTGCATGACCATGTAGTTGAACTCGAGCAGGGATAAAAAGCTTTCCCGTTCAAGGCGTGTTTTGACCGAGTCAAACGAGATCATACGATTAACAGAAAAATGGCGGCCATAGTCACGTAAGAAATCAAGATATTTTAACTCTGATAACCAGTCATTATTATTGACCATCATAGCATCACTTTTGCCATCACCGTAGTTTAGGAATTGTTTAAAGCAGGTGTCTTGGATGTGTTTCATATTGGTTTCGATGGTTTCATCATCAAGCAAGACACGTTGTTCGTCTTTGAAAGAAGGATCACCAATTTTGGAAGTGCCGCCACCCATTAAAGTGATGGGCTTATGACCGCATTCCTGAAACCATTTGAGCATCATAACGCCTGTCAAATTACCAACATGCAGGGACTTGGCGGTGGCGTCAAACCCGATATAGGCGCTTTGAGGGCCTTCCATGAGTTTGGCATCAAGGGCTTCAAGATCGCTGCACTGGTGTATGAAGCCGCGCTCTGTTAATATGTTTAAGAAATCAGATTTATATGTCATAGGAATTTTATAATCATGAGTGAAAATAAAGTCTATACCGCAATTGGGCTAATGTCAGGAACATCTTTGGATGGGATTGATGTGGCTTTGATCCGCACAGATGGCATGGATTATACGGAATTACTGGATTTTCAAGAGTTTCCTTACGACGATTCCCTGCAAAAGCCCGTTCGGAAGGCTTTTGGCAAGATAGCGCCAGATTCTGTTACAGCCGAGGCAGAAAGACTTATTACCAATAAGCATATTGAAGCCGTCAATAAAACTGGCTGGCGAGCCGATATTGTTGGATTTCATGGACAAACCATTCACCACGATCCATCGCACAAATTTACGTGGCAGATTGGTGATGCACAGCGGTTAGCAGATGAAACAGGAATTGATGTGGTTGGAGATATGCGTCAGGCCGATGTAAGAGCTGGAGGCCAAGGCGCCCCTCTTTTACCGCTTTGTCATCGGGCCTTTGCTATGGCTGTTGAAAAACCGATTGTTATTTTGAATTTAGGCGGTGTTGGGAATATCACGTGGTTGGGGGAAGACCGCGCTGATATTTTGGCTTTTGATACAGGGCCAGCCAATGCCTTGATTGATGATTTAGTGAAGGAACGGACAGGAAAGCCGTATGATAATAACGGTCAAATAGCAGCCAAAGGAAAGCCAAATAATGAAATTATTATAAAGTGGCTCGCTCATGATTATTTCAATAAACAGCCACCAAAATCTCTTGATCGTAATGAGTGGGATGTTCGTGAGATTAACGATTTGAATTTGGAAGACGCTGTAGCAACGTTAGCTGAATTTACCGTTCGGTCTGTTGTCACTTCAGTTTTAAAATTACCAGGACATCCACGTGGGCTTTATGTTGCTGGTGGCGGCCGATATAATAAGTATATGATGGCAAGATTGCAGGAAATGCTTGGGTTTCCCGTTTCTTCTGTCGAAAATCTGGGGTGGAATGGTGATGCGTTGGAAGCGCAAGGGTTTGCTTATTTGGCAGTGCGGTCTTTATTAGGATTGGCTTTGACCCTGCCAACCACAACAGGTGTGCCTGAACCGATGACGGGAGGGGTGCTTTATAAGGCTTCTGCCAATTTGGCTCGCCGTCCTGCATAAACCAGATAGATATTGCAAAGGGTAACAATAACGCCCCCTATCACCAAGCCACCATTCACTGTTGTTTCGCCCGCAATCCACAGCCAGATGACAGCCAGAACAGGAACAAAATAATTAAGAACATGTATTGTAGGACTGGTGCTAAGGAGGAGAGCATAGGTGTAAAAAGCGCCACCTAAAACAAAGACAACAAAGCCGATAAAGATAGATATTCCCCAATTAATATGGGATTGGTCAATTCGAATATCCATCATAATGTAGATGGCCAGAACCACAAAGACGCAGATAATACGGCTTAACATTTCACTAATCAGGGTTGCGCCAAAATCATCTTTTAGATCAGAAAAATATTCTGAATAGGCACCCTTTGTGATGACAACAAGAGCAAGCATATAAGCCCCTGCAAAAGCCAGAATATATCCACCGATTGCAGAAAAATTCATAGAGTCAGACAACATTTTAGGTTCGTTAATTTTTATACCTACATTTTCATCTGAGAAAATAATGATAGCGACGCCGATCATTGCAATAATACTCACCAGAAACTCTTTTAAACTAACTTCTTTCCAGGTTTTTTTCATGAGGAAGGGTGTCGCAATAATCGCCAGAACAGGCCAAGATTCATACAGCAGAGATACACCTCCCTTGTTGGCGAGGGTTAAGGCCAAAATAAAAAATCCATGGCAGAGAACGCCGACGATACCGCTGGCAATAATGATGATATAGGCGCGTTTTTCGAGGGTTTTTTGAATTTCTATGGCCTTGGTAAATAACTTCTTTTTCCAAAGATAAAATAATCCCAGAGCCGTTGCCCCAATACTGGCAATAACGTAAGCCATCAATATGAGTTCAAAGGCGCTCATAGATTTAAGGCCAAGTGTTACTCCCAAGGGGTATAGGCTCCATAAAAGAATGGCGGAACAGAGTGAAAGAATAATGTTCATTTTAAAAGAAGATCCCTTTAACAGGCTTAAGATTTGTAAACTTTACCCGATATTTGGGCAGTTGAAAAGCAGGAGAGCTCTTGTTTATTCTAAGGAAGCGCGTTAAAAGGCTGTATGTCCCGTATTGTTGTTGCCAATGATCAATCTATTGCAGAAGCTGCTGAACTTCTTAAGGCGGGTGCGCTTGTGGTGTTGCCGACAGAAACGGTTTATGGACTTGGCGCCAATGCGCTTGACGGGAGGGCCGTGGCAAGAATTTTTGAGGCCAAAAATAGGCCCCAATTTAATCCGCTAATTGTCCATGTGAAAGACGTTGAGGCCGCAGCAGAATTTGTTGTGATGGATGAACGGGCAAAAAAGATTGCAGAAGTATTTTGGCCAGGGCCGCTCACGTTGATTTTACCGCGCCAGGAAGGATCGGCCATTAGTGATTTGGTGAGCGCGGGATTAGACACGCTTGCTGTGCGGGTTCCATCACATAAAGTGATGCGTCAAGTGATGATACAAGCAGGTGTGCCGATTGCCGCGCCGAGTGCGAATGCATCTGGTGAGCCGAGTGCAACAACCCCCAAGCATGTGGCAGAAAGTTTGGGAGATAGGATCGATTTTATTTTGGCCGCAGGTGCCTGTGAAGTGGGTTTGGAGTCAACGGTTTTGGATTTAAGTGGGGATGTTCCTGTGATTTTAAGACCAGGTGCTATTACACCAGAAGATTTACAGCCGTATTTGGGAATCGTTGATATTGATTTTGGAACACATGAAAAACCAAAATCCCCAGGCCAATTATTAAAACATTATGCACCGTCAATTCCCGTGCGGTTGAATGCCGTTGATGTGAAAAAAGGTGAGGCTTTACTTGCCTTTGGATCTATTAAATTTATGGGAGTCGAAGGTGGTGGATTTGCAAAAGATTTGCCTGAGGAGCGTCTAAAGAATTTAAGTGAAGATGGTGATTTGCATGAAGCCGCTAGTCATCTTTTTATGATGCTGCGCGAATTAGATCAACCAGAGCATAAAGCAATAGCAGTCATGAATATTCCCAATACGGGATTAGGTGTGGCTATTAACGACCGTTTGAAACGGGCCGCGCAGCAGGGTTAATTTATCTTAGAATATCGAGCAGGATAGAGGCAGGGTTTCTCATTTCCCCGTAGAGTGAATTTATATTTGAGAGAGAAGCAGGTGTTGCAAAAAAAGCATCTACCTGATTTTGAATTTGATAAAGAGAGTTGGCAGAGCGCGCTGTTCCGTATCCCAAAATCTCAACGGGTTTTTTAAGAGAAAAAGGAATATGTTGATATCCATTCTCATGAGATGTTGATGATTTATGCAGAATAGTTTTAGGAGTAACCGTACGGTCATCAGTAGAAAATTTATTATCAAAGAAATCATAAACTTGTTGCAATGTCCGCGGTGATCCTGTTTTAGGATCATAAAAAACACCACGATTAGCCAAGGCCTCTTTAGGGAATAAATCAGCCGCGGTGGCCAATGGATTTTTCTTGAGTTGAGACAGAAAAGCGCTAGCCCCACCTGCACCCATGAAATGGGCGAAGTACAATTCGGTATTGCCGATTGTTCCGCCAACAGTTTGTTCAAGGTAGTCTTGATTTCCCTGTGCAAATTCAGCCGCCATTAGGCTCGCAATTTCAGGATCTTTTCGCAGATTTAAAAGGGTGGCTTTGTTTTGCGTTGTATCAATGCCATATTTTTCGCCATATTTTTTTACCATGTCCATCCAGGTGCTTTCGATGAACTGGAATAGGCCTGTGGCGCTACTGGTTTTGGCTTTGATGGTGGGGTTAAAATTGCTCTCTGCTGCCGCTTTTTGCATCAGATAGGAAAAACTTACCCCTGTTTTGGCGCTCGCGGTCCTAATGGCGTTCACAATTCCCTGTGGCGCGCGGCTAGTGAGAGCAGCTAACGCGTTGTTTTCTAATGATTTTAGAGCACTATTCATAGTTTTTAGTCATAATTTCTGTATTTGTATCCTATAGACTCTATTTCAAGCGCTGTGCCACTTTCGCCGTCTAGCAAATCAAGGTAGATTCGGAAGGAAATTTTAAAAATTAAGGAACGGAAATGTCAGATTTTACCCCGCCGCTTGATGATATGCGCTTTGTTTTGGACCATGTTGTAGGTTTACAAAAACTGCCTGAGCATGAAGATTTAGGGGTTTTGGATATGGGGATGGTTGATAGTATTTTGACCCCTGCGGCAAAATTGGCGAGCGAAGTTTTAGCGCCCTTAAATAAAACAGGAGATCAAGAAGGAGCGCAGTTAAAAGATGGCGTTGTGACAACCACCAAAGGTTTTAAGGAAGCCTATGTTCAATATCGTGAAGGAGGGTGGAATGCTGTTCCTTTTTCAAGCGTATATGGTGGTCAAAATCTTCCATGGTTAATTGCATTTCCATTGCAGGAAATGTGGCAAGGGGCAAATATGTCTTTTGGTCTTTGCCCGCTTTTAAATCAAGGGGCAGTTGAGGCGATTTATTCCCATGGTTCTGATGAACAGAAAGAATATTATTTAGAAAAATTAATTTCAGGAGAATGGACGGGAACAATGAATTTAACTGAACCACAAGCGGGTTCAGATTTGGCCGCCATTCGGACAAAAGCCGAACCGCAAAAAGAAGGTTATTATAAAATTTTTGGCCAGAAAATTTTTATCACTTATGGTGAGCATGATATGGCAGAAAACATTATCCACCTTGTCTTGGCGCGTCTTCCTGATGC